>VOFK01003463.1_pt1:0-337500 | contig 1721220 bp, 1753 predicted proteins | sample 5384121 | NCBI WGS metagenome assembly VOFK01 (sample SAMN12384730, study PRJNA508395) | human gut metagenome | isolation source: healthy gut J | host: Homo sapiens
TTCCGATAATTTAATGTTATCGGAAGTAATGTTACGTAAAGAGAAAATATACCCGTTTCCATCAGATCCAATATATTCTCTTTATATTTAATTATGGTTACGTAAAAGAATACAATTCTTTTGTAACACGAGATACTTCAGCAAAAACTCGTTCAGTATCAATTGTAAGAAGCTCTTTGTCCCGCATAACAAGATTTCCATTAATCATCACAGTATCTACATCCATAGAATTTCCAGCATATGCAGCCAAAGATATACTGTCAAACCGTGGATGCCAATGAAAACCGCTTTGATCTATTAAAATAATATCTGCAAGATATCCCGGTTCTAATTTACCTAAATTATCATATCCAAGACACTTAGCACCTTCTATGGTCCCCATATCAATAGCTTCCTTTGCAGTAACTGCAAAAGGATCATAATTATTTGCTTTATGGATAAGCGCAGCCAAGCGCATTTCCGCAAACATATCCAATTTATTGTTACTGGCCGCACTATCCGTCCCAAGACCGACAGTAATTCCAGAATTTCTCATCTTTATAACTGGTGCAATGCCAGATGCCAATTTTAAATTACTCCCCGGATTATGTGCGACACAGACATGCTTTTGAACCATGATCTTTATATCATTATCGTTAACATGTACACAATGTGCTGCCAATGTAGGCTGTTCAAAAAGCCCAAGATTATTCATCAAAGCAATTGGTGTTAATCCATATTCTTTCAGGCAATTATCAACTTCTCCTTTTGTCTCGCAAAGATGTATATGGATTGGAATGTTATATTTTTCAGCTGCATCTCTAACTTTCTTTATATACTCCGGTGGACAGGTATATGGCGCGTGTGGGCCAAGCATCACCTTAAATCGTCCATCACCCGCTCCATCCCATTTCTTAAAAAGTTCTATGTTCTCCTGTAGAGCTGAGGAAGCATTAGGACTGACACCGGCAAGCCCTCTTGCGAGATTCCCACGCATTCCCGCTTTCTCAGCAGCTTCTCCACAGGCATTCATAAACATATACATATCACAGAATGATGTTGTACCGCCGCGAATCATTTCTGCAAATGCAAGCATACTTCCCCAATAAACAATATCATCATTTAAGTGTTCCTCTACCGGCCATATTTTATTTTGCAGCCAATCCATCAGTGCCAGATCGTCAGCATAACTTCGGAATAAGGTCATTGCTACATGGGTATGCGTATTTACAAGTCCCGGTAAGGCAAGCATATTTTTGCCATCAATAACTTCATCATAATCCTCATTTCGGGGGTGCTTGGGAAATTCCCTAATCAATTTCCCATCGACTACAATATTACTATGTTCATGGATTTCTCCATTTTGATATAATGTGACATCTTTTAATAAAATAGACATATGGCCTCCTCAGTCTAATCCCAGGTATTCCTTTGTTTATCAGATAAAGTATCAATCTCATATCCCATAGATGTCAACTTGATTTCTGCTACTTTTTCATCTAATTCTCTCGGGAGTAAGTACAATTGGGGGCGCAGTTCTTTTTCATGTTCACAAAGGTATGAAACAGCCAATGCCTGCATAGCAAAAGATAAATCCATAATTTCTGCAGGATGACCATCCCCTGCCGCCAGATTGACCAATCGCCCTTCAGCCATTAAATAAATGGTATTCCCGTTAGGAAGAATATATGCCTCGATATTTTTTCTTGCTTTATAATGAGAGTCAGAAATACGCTCTAAATCCTTTCGGCTGACCTCGCAATCAAAATGTCCGGCATTCGCACAAATTGCACCATCTTTCATTTCCATAAAATGTTTTTCCGTAATAATGTCTATGTCACCGGTAACTGTTAAAAAAATATCTCCATATCTTGCTGCCTTTTTCATAGGCATTACCTCAAAGCCGTCAAAAACTGCTTCAATTGCTTAATTGGATCTACTTCTGTAACAATAACATGGGCGCCCAACCCTTTAGCACGCATAGAAACGCCCTTTCCACACCATCCATACCCCGCTACAACAACGGTTTTTCCTGTTACTGTTAAATTGGTACTGCGAATCACCCCGTCCCATACAGATTGTCCTGTCCCATATCTATTATCAAATAAATACTTACAATAAGAATCATTGACTGCTATCATAGGGAATGCCAATTTATTTTCTTTTTCCAATGCCTTTAAGCGATATATGCCGGTCGTTGTTTCCTCAGATCCGCCAATCAGATTCTTTTTTGCGTCTGTTCTGTCGGAATGAAGTAAATGAACCAGATCCCCACCGTCATCAATGATAATATGCGGCATATGATCTAGCGCCTTATTCAGGAACATGGTATATTCCTCGTCAGTACACCCATGCCATGCATAAACAGTTATACCCTGATTTACGAGACCTGCAGCAATCGGATCTTGTGTAGATAATGGATTACTTCCGGTCACGATGACATCCGCGCCCGCAGACTGCAGCGTAAGTGCCAAATATGCCGTTTTTGCCTCCAAGTGAATGGACATTACAATGGTCTTTCCTTTTAATGCCTGATTATTTATAAAATCTCTTTTCAGTGCATTCAATGCCGGCATAAATTTTCCCACCCAGCGAATCCGTTGAAGTCCTTCTTCGGCCAAAGATATGTCTCGAATCATAGAATCATTCATATTTTAAACTCCTTTCAAACTGTTTGATAGATATATAGTAAGGCGCCTTTAATGCCCCTTTTTCGGTAATAATTCCTGTAATCAGTTCATTTGGTGTTATATCAAATGAGGGATTGTAAACAGGAATATTCTTAGGTGCGATATAAATCCCCTGAACCATACGAACTTCATCAGGATTTCTTTCTTCAATTGGTATATCCTTACCGGAAGAAATGGAAAAATCAAATGTAGAAAATGGCGCTGCTACATAAAATGGAATCTGATGATATTTACATAGTACAGCAATTCCATATGTCCCTATTTTATTAGCCGTATCTCCATTACCTGCAATTCGATCTGCCCCTACGATTACAGCATCAATTTTTTTTCGTTTCATTACATCTGCTGCCATACTATCTGATATAAGACGGACAGGAATCTGACTGCTTACCAACTCGGCTGCTGTCAGCCTTGCCCCTTGGAGCAGTGGTCTTGTTTCATCGACATAGACACAAGATAGTTGACCATGCTGATGCAGACGTGTGATTACACCCAAAGCAGTTCCGATTCCTGCGGTCGCCAATGCTCCAGCATTACAATGCGTCAGTATTTTCAAATGCTTTTTACCCTTAAAAATATCTGCGCCCTGATCAGCAATTCGGCTGCATATTTCTTTATCCTGCCTTTCTATTTCATTTGCTTTTCTTAGCAGCGCTCCATAAATATTTTCCAGTTTTGTGTTTTTAAAAACTTTAATCATTTCATCAACTGCCCAAAATAGGTTAACTGCTGTAGGTCTCGCCATTTTCATTGTGTCGGCAGCATATAAAAATTGCTTTTCAATTGTGGCGATATCTTGACAATCTCTTGATAAATTCTGATAAGCCAGCAGCATTCCATAAGCAGCGGCTATACCAATAGCGGGAGCTCCCCTTACGACAAGATTTTTTATGGCATCAGCCACCTTTAGGTAATCACTATATTCCAGATATACATATGTTCCAGGCAAACGTGTTTGATCAAGCAAATACAGTTTATTATCTTTCCATTCCAAAGAATGTATTATCATAAGCAGAATCCCCCGAAATCCTTACCTGCATGACGGCACTCACAATCAAGCGTTGTATCAAAAGATTCGCAAATCATCATCGTAATTTTACGAAAGCTTTCGATATTCCGATCCATGCACTCAACGACCTCTTTATGAGTAAGTATCGTCGGTGAAATTCCCGCCGCAAAATTGGTAACCATTGAAATAGTCGCATAGCACATTTCCGCTTCTCTTGCCAATTGGCACTCCGGTACATTGGTCATTCCTACCACATCTGCTCCCCAAAGCCTAAATGTCTTTATTTCCGCCGGAGTCTCAAATCGTGGTCCTTCCGTACATATATATGTACCATTAGGATGAATAGTAATTTCATTTTTCATTCCAGCTTGAATAATCACATTCCTTAAGGTTTGACAGTAAGGATTTGTCATATCAATATGAGCAACACCACGGAATTCTCCATCAAAGAAAGTTCCATTCCTTGATTTCGTCATATCTAAGAACTGATCAATCAGTACAAGTTCGCCCGGTTTATATTCCGGGTTTAAAGAGCCTACCGCAGTAGTTGAAACTATGGAAGAAACTTCTAACATTTTTAACGCGTATATATTTGCACGATAATTTATTTTATGCGGAGGAATAGTATGCCCTGTACCATGCCGGGCTAAAAATACGATTTCTTTCCCCTTAAAATACCCAATTTGACAAACCGCTTGTCCAAAAGGGGTATTTATTATTTCAGAACGAATATCGGATAATATCCCGGCATCATACACGCCGGTACCACCAATAAATGCCAGTTTATTCATTGCGTTATACTTCCTTCCTTCTGAAACCAATGTTGAAGCGTCTCTCTTGATATTTTTCGGATCTTACCACAATAATGACATGAAATTTCAATATATTCGTCTTTCAGCAAAGAAACTCTTTCAGATTTCGGCAATGCCACAAGCGCCGTTTTTATCCGTTCTTCCGAACACGTACAGCAAAATGCGACCGGTGCCTCTTTAATTATTGAAAACCCGCCTTCTATAAGTGTTTCCAATTCGTGCCCCTGGAATAATCCTTCCTTGGAAAATAAATGGTTTCTATTTCTGAAGTATTGAGTGAATTTTTTCTTATTCCCTTCCGGCAGCAGCTGGGCAAAAATACCGGCGGCACGCGTTATTTTTTTCTCCGGTGATACAGCTGCTGTAACAAAAATGAAAGATTTTATTTGGTCAGACTGTTTTAAATATTGTCCAAGGCATTCAGAAATATTACCAAAAGATAAATTTATACGGCTACTATAAGGAGTCCGTACTAAGGAATATCTTGTAACGGTAAGTTGTGCTTTATCACTGATGAGGAGCTTTTCATTATGTGATGTCACCGGAAGATTATCATCAGCAGTGTCCACATAACCACGTATAAAATACCCTTCATAGGCATCAGCATGAATAGATCCCAAAATAGAATTTGTTTGCCAAAGAATACTGATTCCTTCATGATTCTTAAAATCTGTCGCAAGTACAGATGTACCGGCCAGAATTTTCCCCATAATCACTGCTGTTAAAGCAGGCAGATGATGTAACTCCTGTACCTTTGCAGCAGCAGAAGAAACATCAGAAACAGTTATACGAATTCCTGACATGCTTAAATAATGTTGAATTGTATTAATTTTAATCAATTTTCTCTCCGGATATCTTGAATATTTGAACAAATTTAGATATCAAATCTTTGCATTATATGTTTATTTTATAACAAAATCAATGAGAACAAAAAGCGCACAGCCTATAAAAACAGACTATGCGGATAAAATACGGAAAGAAAACCCTATGAACGCAGTACATCAATCGCTTTTTTTCTATCAGCCGCGCCAAACACGGAGGAACCGGCTACAAGAATATCTGCGCCTACGTCTTTAAGCAAAACAGCATTAGCAGAAGAAACTCCTCCATCCACTTCGATGGGAATTTGAAGATTTAAATTCTTCATCATCTTTTTTAATACTTTTATTTTATCTAAAGTATAGGAAATGAACTTCTGACCGCCGAATCCCGGATTAACGGACATAATAAGTACAAAATCTAAAAGAGGCAATACAAGTTCCAAAGCAGACAGTGATGTGCCAGGATTAAGCGCAATACCCGCTTTAATTCCACGAGACTTTATATCGTGAATAGTACGATCCACATGAATCACCGCCTCCTGATGAAAGGAAATCATATCAACACCAATTTTTCCAAGTGAATCAAAATAATATTCAGGATGATATGTCATTAAATGAACATCAAATGGCAGCAACGTGACTTTTCTAAGTGACTGAATGACCGGTGGACCAAAAGAAATATTGGGTACAAAGGTACCGTCCATGACATCAAGATGAACTAAATCAGCACCACCCGTTTCAATATCTTTCAACTCACATTCTAAATTGGAAAAATCTGCGGCGAGGACCGAGGGAGCAATCTTCATAATTTTTTCTCCTGGCAAAATCAAATCAATACTTTTTGGAATACTTCAATTTCTGAAATATTTGTAAATAGGACTCATATCTTCTTTTTTGAACAACCCCGTCTTCTATAGCCTTCCGGATAGCACACTTCGGCTCGGAAATGTGCCGGCAATTATTAAAATAACATTTCCCTAAGTAAGGACGAAAGTCTTTAAATAAAAAACCTAATTCATCAATATCCAGTAAATCTATATCTAGAAGCGTATACCCTGGGGTGTCCATAAGAAATACTCCCGTCTTAAATGGCACTAATTCTGCATGCCGGGTTGTTGCCCGCCCCTTTCCTGTATAAGCGCTGACCGCACCGGAGGTAAAGTATGACCGCCCTAAAAAATAATTTAGAATACTGGACTTTCCAACTCCAGACGGTCCGGAAAATACGATGATACGACCTCGCAAAAGTTAAATCGTCAAGGCCATCTTGAGTATATGTAGATGTATAAACACAGGGATATCCCGCTTTTTCATATTCTTCACATACTCTTTTGGCAGAAACTTCATCCAAATCGCACTTATTGATGCAAATCACAGGAGACATATTCGCATTTTCCGCAAGTAATATCATTTTATCAAGAAGACCGCGATTAAGATCCGGTGTACAAATGGATGACACCAGTACGAGTTCATCTACATTTGAAACCGGCGGCCGATATAACTGATTCTTTCGTTTATAAACTTTTGTAATGACTCCCTCGAACCCTTTATTGGCTTCATATTCTACATGATCGCCCACTAATACATCGGTCTTTTTCTTCAATGCTCCGCGTGAACGGCAGCGAGTCAGTACCTGATTATTTCCCAATATGGTAAAATATCCGTTTTGATCTTTCAGGACAGTCCCTTCCATAAATTTATAGCTCCCGATCTTGGACTATATTTCCATCAATAAGTACCTGAACCTTAACATTCCCTATCCCTGATACAGATTGATTAACTGTACTTCCCGGTTTAACCTGCTGATCATAGGAGACTGATTTACCATTATCATCAATTATATAGATAACCACATGGCGTGAATTGCCGTTTTTAGGAATAGTAATATTAACGCTCCCTGTTTTTTTCTGCGTTTTTTCTTTTTTCCCGATAGTAAGATTTACGGAAGATTCATTCGTAGATACGCCACCGGTGGGATTTTGCGCCAAAACAACAGCAGAATCATCTGCAGCAACCCCGTCAGAAGATGAAATAGTTCCTAATGTAAGATGTACGGAATCCAATGCATTTTTTGCATCTGCCAATGTCATACCTACCAAATTAGGAACATTTACCGGTTGGCGCAAGTTAATAACAATATTGACAAGTGTTCCTTTTGCCACTTTCGAGAAAGACTGCGGGCTCTGAGAGATAATGATTTCGGCCGGCTGGGATTGGTCGCTACCATTTTCAACAGCCCCTAAAGCAAGATCCAGTTTTCCTAACCGTTCTTTTGCCTGATCTAAAGTAAGCCCTTTTAAATCAGGAACCAAAATAACAGCTCCACCTTTGCTGACTGTCAGATGAATGATCCTCTGTTCTTTTACACTTGCTCCGCCAACCGGTGTTTGGGATATTACCTGTCCGGCCGGAATATCATCACTGGCAATTTCATCAATGGAAAACTTAAGATTCATTTCCTTCAGTGTCTTTTGTGCCACTTCCACAGGCTCTCCGACAAGCATTGGTACCGTTACATTTGAGGTACTCCAAAAATTTCCAAAGCTAAAAAATGCCCACAAAAAACAGGAAATAAATAAAAGCACCATTGCGATCCAAATATACTTTTGAGGGAAATTTGTAATCAGATGAGAAAGCTTACCTTCCGTCTTTGTTCGTGCAATTTTTTCTGTTTTTTGTGCAATTGGTTTCGTCATCGCAGCAAACTCGGGCTGTGCAGGTTTATAAATGGACGTAGTAAATCCCTGCGCCATTTTTAACTCAGAAATAAAATCAGAAACAGAATTGTATCTCTTATCAGGATCTTTCTGCAACGCGGTCAAAACGCATTCTTCCAGCATGGGCGTAATGGCAGGATTAAATTTAGTTGGCCGTGGTACTTCTCCGCGCATATGCTGCAGTGCAATACTGACTGCTGTTTCACCTTCAAACGGTAAATGGTGTGTAAGCATTTCATAGAGCACAACACCTAAAGAGTAAATATCTGTTTTCTCTGTAACTTTATCCCCAGCCGCTTGTTCTGGTGATAAATAATGAACAGATCCCAAAATAGATTTTTTATCAATTACTGTTGCAGAATTGATTGCTCGTGCGATGCCAAAGTCAGTCACTTTCACCTTACCGGTTTCAGTCAGAAGAATGTTATGCGGCTTAATGTCGCAATGAACAATACCATTCTCATGGGCTGCTTCAAGTGCGCTGCCGATTTCAACAGCAATACGTACAGCCATATCGACAGATATACTGCTGTGATCTTGAATATATTGTTTAAGGGTCACCCCTTCGACATACTCCATAACAATATAATGTACTCCCTGATCATCCCCAACATCATATATCCCCACAATATTAGGATGTGTAAGTTTCCCCGCAGACTGCGCTTCATGTCGAAAACGTACAATGAAATCATTGTCTTCTGCAAAACTGCTATGAAGCACTTTTACAGCAACTACCCTATCAAGTAATAAATCGGTAGCCATATAGACATCTGCCATGCCCCCCGAGCCTATTTCTTTTCCAATTTATAGCGATTGTCAAGTGTTTTACCAACCATTAGCCTTCTCCGCCTTTTCTACCCCAGTAGTCAATTAATATAAGAGATACATTATCTGCCGCACCTGCATTATAAGCGGCATTGAATAAATGTTCTCCGCAATTCATTAAATCTTCTTTGGTAAAATTTCTATATTCCGACAGAATTTTTGCGATATGTGTATCATCCACCATCCCTGTCAATCCGTCAGTACAAAGCAGTATTAATGTATTATTTTTTAACCGGATTGTACCTGTATCCACTTCTAATGCCTTCTTGATTCCCACAGCACGGGGTAATTTCATTCTTCCGTGGATGTTCATGCATTTCATCCTCGGTAATCTTGCCTTTTCTTAGAAGTTCCATAACAAAAGAATGGTCTGTTGTCACTTGCTGGAGAATTTCTTTATGATAAATATATAATCGGCTATCTCCGACATGTGCCCAACTCAGCACATTATCATTGATACCTACTGTAATCATGGTTGTTCCCATACCATCAAGTTCAGGTTTCTTCATTTTTTCGGTCAGAACAACTTGATTTGCATGCAAAATAGACTCCTTCAAGAGTCCTTCTGAAATTTTCCAAAGGTACATTCTTCAAGAAGCCGGTTCCACTTTCAACAGCAAGCCTACTGGCCACTTGACCACCTACGTAGCCTCCCATGCCATCCGCTAAGATAAAAACGGGACCGGAACAATCCGAAATACTGTCTTCATTTACTTTGCGAATCAGTCCGACACGGGAATCGCCGTATGCAATAAACATAGATGCCAGATTCTTTCTATAACTCAAATACAATAAATGCTATTTACAATTCATAGTAGCATGTTGAAAAAACACAGTCAACAAAAGCCTTTAAGGATACTAAGTGACACTGTTTAAATATCTCCGTTTTAACTGTCCGCAAGCCGCTTGTATTTCATCCCCCATTTGTTTGCGCACAGTCGTTTCCTTTCCTTTTTTCAGCAAAATATCCTGAAATCGTTTGATTTCTTTCCATTCTGGCGGATACAATTTAATATGCTCTGTACCGTTGATAGGGATTAAATTAATATGGCACGGCATTTTACCTATTAAGCGGCAAAGTTCTTTTGCGTTTTCCACACTTGCATTCATATCCTTGATAAGAATATATTCAAAAGTGACCCTTCTCTTTGTTTTCTTAAAGTAATATTCTGCCGCACTCACTACATCTTTAATTCTAAAATTTTTACTTATAGGAACCAAAACATTACGAATCCGATCATTCGGCGCATGCAAAGAAATAGCAAGGGTAATAGGGATATTTTCATCAGCTAATCGATAAATTTGAGGTACGATCCCGCATGTAGAAATAGTTATATTACGATAACTGATATTCAATAGTTCAGGATCATTCGCAAGATGGATAAAATGCAAAACCTCTTCATAATTAGTAAGCGGTTCCCCTGCTCCCATCAGAACGATGGAATGGAACGGTATATCGTAAAGTTCTTTAAATGCATACATCTGTGCAAGAATTTCTCCTGCCGTTAAATTTCTTTCCAACCCTTTTCTTGTGGAAGCGCAAAATATACATCCCATTGCACAGCCGACCTGGGTGGAGACGCAAATAGAATTTCCATAATGGTGACACATACAAACGGTCTCAACCAAGGAGCCATCTTTTAATTTAAGAAGTAATTTTATAGTCTTTCATCATCGGATTGAGCCCGGCTTATAATGACCGGCTTATCAATCTGTCCGTTCTCTTTTAACCAGTCTCGCATTTTCTGCGAAAACTGAGTCATTTCATCAAAATGGAATATATGCCTTTTGTATAGGTAATCTCGTAATTGCTTTGCTCTGAAACGGGGAAACCCGTTTCCCACAACCCATGTTTCTAGCTCCTGCAAATTTAGTCCCCATATATTACGCTTCATGAGATACCTTTCTTAATTTTGCCACAAAAAAACCATCACTTCTGACTAAATCAGGATAAAGGGTCATCATCCCATTTAAAGATTTTCCCAAAACGGGAAAGTTAAATTCTTCCGGCGCAAACTCCGAATGTAAAGAAAGAAACTCATTAATAATATGTTCGTTCTCATCAGGATTAAGTGTGCAAGTACTATAAACTAATACGCCGCCTGTTTTTGTATATTTAGCCGCCTGCTCAATTAATTGTTTTTGTAATGGTGGAAATACGGATAAGTCACTTTCCTTTCTTCTCCACCGAAGTTCCACCTTATGTCCTAAGACCCCTAATCCTGAACAAGGTGCATCTAAAAGGACCTTATCATAAGTTTCATACAGGAATGGTAACGGTTTGACGGAATCTCTTACCTCTGTATGGATAATAGATATTCCCAAACGTTTTGCATTGTCTTTTATCAATTTGACTTTATGCGGATAAACATCCCAAGCGTCAATACTGCCTCTATTTCCCATCAACGCTGCTATATGCGTTGTTTTACTTCCTGGCGCCGCACACATATCAAGAACATGGTCTCCTGCATCCGGTCCAAGTACTTTGGCAGGAATCATGGAAGATGCCGTCTGTATATATATAAGTCCTGTCTGCAGAAACTCTGAAAACAGAATATCCGTCCCCGCTTTTATTGCCAGTGCTTCCGGCATATAAGAAATATCTCCTACACTTATATTTCTTAATTTTAACTGTTTTTTGATATCATCCGTTTCTATTTTAAGCGTATTTACTCTAATGCATGTGTCCGAAATAGTATTAAAGGCTTTCAGAATCTTTTCAGATTGTCCCATACCGTATTCTTTTTCAAAAAATCGAATCAGCCATTCAGGTTGGTTATAGATTAAAGATTCATAAAAGACACGGTTGGAAGTTCTATCCGGCAACGTAAGTGATTCCCTTCGGCGAAGAAAATTTCGGAGAACTCCATTAATAAATTTTACATTTCCGATATGAGTTACTTTTTTTGCAATTTTTACTGTTTCGTTGACAGCTGCAGACTCAGGGATACGATCTAAAAAGACAATCTGATATATCCCAAGGGCTAAAAGAATACGTACTGCAGGATGAATTTTAAACATCGGCCGGTCACTTATCAAACTGATCAGCCAAAGGCAATAATTATATTTACGACAAACCCCATAAATAAGTTCCGTCAATAAATGTCGTTCTTCCTTTTTTAAAGGGCACCACCGCAAAATACTCTGAATCGTTAAATTAGCGTAAGCATTTTTTTCAAAGATTTCATAAAGTGCCTCAAATGCCAATGTTCTCGCTGATTTTATTTTTTCAGTATTCGAAGCAATCATTGGTTTTTACCTGATATCCATTGATAAAATCAATCGTTTTCATTCGCTTATGATTCTCCGGTTGAACCATTGTTAAGTATATGATTCCATGCGTCGCAGCAACACCTATATTCCCATTTTTTAAAGAAACAACAGTTCCCTTGGGGATCGCAGCGGTATCGCTGTTCTCATAAAAAGCAGCATGGATTTTTATCCGTTTGCCATGAAAATAGGTGTATGTCCCCGGGGAAGGATACATTCCTCGAATAAGGGCATCAATAACCGATGCCTCTTGCTCCCAATCAATATGCCCCATCTCTTTTGTAACTTTTTCCGCATAAGTTGCTTTAGCATGATCTTGCGGTTTCGCACCAGCCATACTTTCAGGTAGATTCTTCAAGACATAGAGAAGCTCTTTCGCCCCCAACACGGAAAGTGATTCAAATAATTCACCCGCTGTCATATGCGGCAGGATTTTCAATGGAGCCATACGAATGATATCGCCTGTATCCATCCCGGCATCAAGTTTCATGATACTGATACCAGTCTCACTTTTACGGTCTATAATAGCCCTTTGTATAGGGGCAGAGCCTCTATACTCCGGCAAAAGAGAGGCGTGAATATTAATCGCTCCATAAACGGCGGCATCTATAACTGCGACCGGAAGAATTTTTCCATAAGCCACTACAATAATAAGATCTGGCTTTAATGCAGCCAATTCCCGAATAGTATCTTCACTTTTAAAAGTCATCGGTTGGTATACCGGGATATTCTCTTCCATTGCTAATTTTTTTACATCAGAAAAAGTTATCCTGTTCCCTCTTCCATTTATTTTGTCAGGCTGAGTATAAACAGCAATAGGTCTATATCCATTTTCACACAGTGTTTTTAATTGCACAGCCGCAAAATCAGGTGTTCCCATAAATATAATCCGATATGGATTACTCATCAGACGCTCCTTTATGCAACGAGTTTGCCTTTTCGATAAAAAGAATCCCATTCAGATGATCTGTTTCATGTTGTATACAACGTGCCAGAAGTCCCGTTGCTTTCTTTTGCTTTCTTTTCCCGTGAATATCCTGATATTTTACAGTCACATTAGCATAACGTTCTACTTCTCCATACCAATTTGGAACAGACAAACAACCTTCCGTATCAATTACTTTCTCATCTCCGTCAGGAGTCCATCTCGGATTAATATAAGCTTCAAATCCGGATTCTCCATCATCAGCAACAAAAACACGTTTTGAAACAGCAATTTGCGGTGCTGCCAATCCTACTCCGTTAGATTCATACATTGTCTTTTTCATTTCATTAACTAAGAACTTCAGTTTCTTATCAAATGCGGTAACAGGCATTGCAACAGACTTCAAAATCGGATCGCCTGCAGTAATTATTTTACTCAATTCATTTCCCTTCACTTTCATTAAAATATTATAGGGGATCTATATCTATAATTATATCATTTTCCTGAAATATCTTAGAATTCTGCATGGAAAGCTTCAAACGCCTTAGTGTTTTTCCTTTTATAAGCAAGGAAACATTATATATATTTCTTACCTTTTTGACAGGTTCATCATAAGGCGGTGTTACAGAAATATAATCCGGTATGCTAGGCAGCATTTCCCGAATATAACGATAAATCTTTTCTGCATGATTTCTGGCGATGCTCTCTTTTTTATTAAAACAGGTGATTTTCATCAGCCTGGTAAACGGCGGATAATGGAGAGTTCTTCGATATTCCAATTCCTGCTGATAAAAAGCATCATAGTCCTGTTTTGCAGCAGTTAATATAACATAGTGTTCTGTATTATATGTTTGAAGAATGACTCGTCCCTGTTCCAAATTCCTGCCTGCCCGCCCCGCACATTGTGTAATCAGATTAAAAGTCTGTTCTGCTGCAAGATAAGTAGGCATATTCAAGGTGCTATCCACAGAAAGGATCCCTACAGACTGCACGCCCGGTATATCATGTCCCTTGGCTACCATCTGTGTGCCGAATAAGATGTCAAATTTTCCATCTCGAAAATTGGATAATATTTTTGCAGCGCTATACTTCCTGGCAGTACTATCTACATCAAAGCGGCAACATTTCGCTTCCGGAAGTAATTTTTTCAAATCCTCTTCAATCCGCTGTGTTCCCCATCCTAAATATAATATATCTTGAGAACTGCACACAGGACACTGCCTGGGCAAAGGAAATGTACTCTCACAATAATGGCAGTTCAATCGATGTTTATCTTTATGATAGACAAGCGGAACATCACAATGGGTGCATTTGAATACATATCCGCAATGTTTACACATCAAAGTCGGTGCAAAGCCTCTTCGATTCAGCAGCAGAATCGCCTTATGATTCTTTTGAACCGTATCTCTCAAAAGATCAATCATCGGTCTTGATAAGTTGGTCGCATGCCCTATATCTGCTTCGCTCCGCATATCATAAACATATATTTGAGGCAGTGGTGTTCTATGAACACGTTGCCGCATTTCCAGCAATTCAATCTTCTTATTTTTAGCCGCAAAAAAAGTAGTAACAGAAGGCGTAGCCGCCCCAAGAACAATAGGGCAATTATAAATAACAGCCATTACCTTTGCCACATCTCTGCCATTATAGCGGGGAGTCTCCGTTTGTTTATAAGATGAATCATATTCCTCATCAACAATAATAAGTTTCAGATTCTTAAACGGCATGAAAAGGGCAGAACGGGAACCAATAATAATAGAACTTTCTTCATTTGCAATTCTTTGACGATTATTATACCGCTCACCTTTACTTAAATTACTGTGCATAAAAACCACTTTATCGCCAAAGTAATCGGCAAAATAAGAAACCATCTGGTTCGTCAAAGCAATCTCAGGTACTTCGAGCAGCACTGTTCCCCCTGCTGCAATCGCACTCTCAGCCGCGCGGAGATAAACTTCCGTCTTCCCGCTTCCTGTTACACCATAAAGGAGTATACCCTTGTATCTTTCCTCATTAACAGCACCGATTATATATTCTACCGCATATTTTTGTTCCGCCGTTAGTTTGCGTGGGTTGTCGCTCCTTGTGTTTTCCACAAGCGAAAACGTTTTCTTCCCTCGATAAAATAGATGTCCATTGCCATTCCTGCAAAAGCGTCGAATAACATCCCGTGAAAAACCCGCTGATATCAGGTTTGAAATCGAATCCTGCCCGATTTGACACAGATGCGACCATAAGGCTTTTTGTCTTCCCCCTCTTTTCATTGACTCCGATTCCGATTTGTTATTAATGGCTAACCATTCTTCCAATGGTTCTTTATAGACTTTTTGCAATAATTCTGTTTCTTTTATAAATCCTTTCGCAAGATATCGGTTACAACGAGTTTTACCCAAAACTAAAACCGCGTCTTCTTTCGAAATGATTTCAACAGAGATATCGATCAGTCCCCATATATCCTCACATTCCGGAATTTCCTTCCAATTAATCTCATATAAGACCTCTGTTCGTATTCCTTTTTTATCAATAAAAAAAAGACGAAGAGCATCTATCAATGTGCACATATAATATTGTGAAATCCATTTTGCTGTTTTAATCATTGCATCCGTAAACCAAGGTACTGAATCAATGGCATCATAAATTTCCAGCAACTTGTAAGAAATATGAGAGAATTCCTCTTCATGACATGATAGAATAATTCCTTCTTCCTGCTTGCCGGCAAACGGTACTATGCACCGCCAGCCGGAACCCACATAACTGAGATGATCCGGGATTTTATAAGAAAATGTTTTGTTTAAATGTTTCGAAGGCCGATTAATTAATATCTCCGCAATTGTACCAATCATCGATCATTTTCCTTATTTCGTAACTCCTAAAGAAACTCTTTTATATCGATATAAAACGATGTCTATATATTATCATAAAATGCTATCCTTATTCATTATTTATTTTAATGCGGCAGGATATTTTTCACGACAATAAAAAACTTCTTTGGATAAAAAACGATTCTGTCACCACAAAGAAGTTTCTCAAAAATTATATCCCAACTTGTCTTTTCAATGATTCCGCCTTGTCTGTATGCTCCCACGGTAAATCTATATCATCTCTTCCAAAATGTCCATATGCTGCAGTCTGTCTATAAATCGGATGACGTAGATTAAGCATATCAATGATACCGGCAGGTCGAAGTTCAAAATTTTCCTCAACCAGATTTACGATTTGTTCTTCATCAATTTTCCCTGTTCCGAATGTATCGACTAAAATAGATACCGGACGTGCTACACCAATTGCATAAGCCAATTGAATTTCACATTTATCCGCAAGACCTGCTGCCACGATATTCTTTGCCACATAACGCGCAGCATATGCTGCTGAGCGATCCACTTTTGTCGGATCTTTTCCGGAGAAGGCACCGCCGCCATGGCGAGCCATTCCGCCGTAAGTATCAACAATAATTTTCCGTCCAGTGAGTCCCGCATCTCCCTGCGGCCCACCAATAACAAAGCGGCCTGTCGGATTAATCAGGTATTTTGTATTTTCATCAATAAATTGGGCCGGTAAGACGGCTTTTATCACATGCTCAATCATATCTTCTCTGATTGCTTTCTGTGTAATATCCGGCGCATGTTGCGTTGAAATAACAATCGTATCAATACGCACCGGTTTCCCATCAATATATTCTACGGTTACTTGTGTTTTCCCGTCTGGTCTGAGATATGCGAGTTGTCCATTTTTCCTGACTTCTGCCAAACGGCGTGAAAGTCTGTGTGCAAATGCAATAGGAAGAGGTAAAAATTCAGGAGTTTCATTGCATGCATAACCGAACATCATTCCCTGATCGCCGGCTCCGATATCATAAGAATCCGCTTTAGCTTCCTTTGATTCCAGAGAACGATCCACCCCCATTGCGATATCAGGAGACTGTTCATCCAGAGAAATGAGAATCGCACAGGTTTCACTGTCAAATCCATAACTTGCATCAGTATACCCGATGTCCCCAATCGTTTTGCGAATCACCCGGGGAATATCCACCTTGGCATCAGTTGTTATCTCGCCAAACACATGCACCTGCCCGGTTGTGACAATGGTTTCACAAGCAACACGCCCATTGGGATCCTGCTCAAGAATAGAATCCAATATAGCGTCTGAAATCTGATCAGCTATTTTATCCGGATGCCCTTCTGTAACAGATTCTGACGTAAATAAAACTTTCGGCATATTTTTATCCTCCGATTATGTAAAATAAAAATTCCTCCGCGCAGGGAGGACTTCCTCTCATCTGCCAGCAAATGCTGATGGAATTAGCACCTTTTCCCTATATAGAATGGTTGCTGCAGCATCATGGGGCCAAATCCCTCCGCTGCTCTCGATGAGTATTATGAAATTTATTATATCATATCATTGAAATTAATCAATAGAGTTTACAACAAAGGTATCTCCTACGATTTACGCAGTTCAAGAACAGGACGTCTTCTCTTATTAAATAATCAATTACATTTTTCCGCAATTTTCTCTATGATGATTTTTCCTAATTCTTCTTTTGTCATTTTAGGGTATTGCTGTAATGTACCATCTTTATATAATATGGCGGCAATATTAGTCGTTACATTAAATCCTGCGCCGGGTATTGCCACATCATTGGCAATAAGCATATCTAAATTCTTTCTTTCCACCTTGTTTCGACCATGGGCAATAACATCATTCGTTTCTGCTGCAAAACCAACAAGGAACTGGTGAGTCTTTTTTTGCCCCAGATCAAAAAGAATATCCGGATTAAGCGACAGGTGAATCATAAGATCATCATTTTCTTCTTTTTTAATTTTTTGATTCGCCGCAGCAATCGGTCTGTAATCCGAAACTGCCGCTGCCATAATGACTATATCACTTTCTTCATAGAGACTCTTCATTGCCTTATCCAATTCACGGGCATCCCGAACATAAATCATTCTAACATCTTCCGGCGCGGGCAGTGCTTCCGTACAACTTACCAGAACCACGTCAGCTGCTTCTATTGCAGCGGCCCTGGCGATAGCATAACCCATCCGTCCGCTGGAACGATTTCCTATATAACGTACCGGATCAATATTCTCTTTTGTCCCACCCGCGCTTATGACTACACGCTTCCCCTTTAACAACTGCCTTCCCGATAAAATTCGTTCAATCCGGAAAATAATTTTTTCCAGCGAAGGGAACCGGCCTTTACCGGAAGCATTACATGCCAAGTGTCCGCTTTCAGGTTCTACAAATATATAGCCAAGTTTGCGCAACTTTTTAATATTCTCTTGGACAATAGGATTCTCATACATGTTTGTATTCATGGACGGAACAAAAATAACCTTTGCAGTTGTCGCCATAATTGTTGTCGAAAGCATATCATCAGCAATTCCATTGGCTATTTTCCCAATGATATCAGCTGTTGCAGGAGCAATAACAAAAACATCCGCTAATTGGGCAAGCGAAATATGCTCTACATCCCATTTGTTGATATTGGCAAACATATCGACAGTAACATCATTACCTGAAAGTTCTCCGAATGTAATAGGTGTAACCAATTTTGCTGCATGTTCAGTCATAATGCAATGTACATCTGCACCGCGCTGCCTAAGCTGGCTTACAAGTCCGGCCGCTTTATACGCCGCAATACCGCCGCAAACTCCTACGACAATATGCTTATTTATAAACATCATAAAAATCCTTTCAGTAAGGTGAGTACGAAACAAGTAATTACACCGTAAATTTATTTTTTATTTTCATAATAAGAAATCTTATCGTGATATATCTCTTCAAGCGCCACAGTCACCGTTTTTCCCTTTATCATCAAGTAATGCCGGAGCTCCATCCGTTAATTCTCTCGCTCTCAGGGCAGCCAATGTGACAAGGGTATATTTTGTATCAACTTTTTTCACAAGAGCATCAATTGCTGGATAACACATCATTTTAAAGGAACCTCCTTATTTATATACTGCTGAAAAATTGTTTCTATCTGATTCTGATTCCTGGATAGTTTACATCTTTCTGCCTCTATAATTGCGCAGGTTTTATGAACTGCATCCTTCAGTACATCATTTACGACTATGTAATCATATTTATGCGCCATAGATAATTCACCGGTGATTTGAGCCAAACGCTTTTGGATGGTATCTTCCGAATCTGTCCCTCTGCCGTGTAAACGCGCTGAAAGCGTCCTTAAGGATGGTGGAACTATATAAATAAAAACACCTTTAGGATATCTTTCCTTAACCTGCATAGCACCTTGGATATCAATTTCAAGCAAAACTGATTTTCCTCTTTCAATTAGATCAAGAACACTTTTCTTTGGTGTTCCGTAATAATTGCCGTATACACATGCATACTCCAAAAAGGCATCTTCTTTTATCAGTCTTTCAAACTCTTCCTTTGATCTGAAAAAGTAGCTGACCCCCTCTTCTTCCCCCACTCTTGCCGTTCTGGTTGTCATAGAAATGGAATAATTCAATTCAGGATAAATATTTCTGATTTCATTGCAAATAGTGCCTTTCCCTGCTCCCGACGGACCGGAAACGACAAGCAGAATTCCCTCATCCTTTTTCCCCATATACCTTTACCCCTCATCAGCCGCTTCCATAATTGCCGTTTCCTTATTCATTAAACGGTGAGAAATTGTTTCAGGCTGAACAGCGGAAAGAATAGTTTGCCCACTGTCCATAATCAAAACTGCCCGTGTTTTTCTCCCGTAAGTAGCATCAATCAGCTCGCCTTTGTCTCGGCAATCTTGAATCATTCGTTTGACCGGTGCCGATTCTGGACTGATAATTGCAATAACTCTGGTTGCCGCCGCCATGTTTCCAAAGCCTATGTTAATAAGCTGAACTCCCATTATTATCTCCTTATTCGATATTTTGAACCTGTTCCCTGATTTTCTCCAATTCTGTTTTGATTATTATAACACAGTCAATCACACTGATGTCATTGGCTTTTGATGCGGTTGTATTGATTTCCCGGTTAATTTCCTGGAGCAGAAAATCAAGCTTCCGTCCTATAGGTTCCGTACTGTCTAAGGCAGCAGCGAACTGATTTAAATGACTCTCAAACCGGGTAAGTTCTTCTGTATAATCCGTTTTTTCAGAATAAACAGCGACCTCTTGCAATAAACGTGTCTCATCCCAAGCATTCCCACTGTCTTCCAATAATTTGATCATGCGGCTGCGAAGTCTTTTTTCGTAATCCTCTACAATGATATTTTGTTTACTTTTCAGATACAGAAGTTTTTCCCTCAATAGATCAATTCTTTTATTTAAATCAGCCGCTAAATTTTCTCCTTCCCGACGCCTCATTTCATTCACTCCAGCTAGTGCGGCAGATACAGCCTCGCGGGCAAGAGAAATCAATTCTTCATCAGTAATGGATTCTATTGCTACATGAAGAAAAGGAGCCGGCAACGACAAAAGATCGGAAACTGAAGGTTTCCGGCACCTGATCCCATCCTTATGCCTCAGCATGTGAAATACGTCCAAATAAGCAGATAAAAGGTCTTCATCTAAAGAAACATGAATGTTTTTTCTGCTTCCGTCTGATGTGAATGTGAGATTAACGTATATCTTGCCCCGGTGTACCTGTTCTTTGATTAAAGATTTTATACTTTCTTCCGCGGCTGCAGAAAAATGGTCAGTATGTATATTTAACTCAAGAAATCGATTGTTAACAGTTTTTATTTCAGCCGTTACTATTCCCTTAGTACCAGTTGCCGTACCATGCCCGAAACCAGTCATGCTCTTCATACTTTATGCCCCTTTTCCAAATAATTAAATGATATATTCACCCTCAAACACTTTTTCTGCCGGTCCTATCATAAATACATGCGCAGAACTATCACCCTCCCATGAAATATGAAGATTTCCTCCGTCAAGAATAACCTCTGCTTCTTTTTCTACAAGTCCATTCAGGATTGCAGCAACAACAGTCGCGCAGGTTCCTGTACCACAAGCCATCGTAACACCAGTACCACGTTCCCATACACGCATGCGCAGCAAATTTTTTTTCAGGAGCTGCGCAAACTCCACATTTGTTTTTCGAGGAAAATGAGCGTCTGCTTCTAATCGGGAACCGATTTCTTCAAGCGAAATTCGATCAATATCGTCAGTAAAAATAACACAATGTGGATTCCCCATTGATACACAAGTAATACGGTATGTATGCAAGTCATTTGTAAGTTTCCGGTTCACCACCATACCGTCACCAAATCCTGTCACAGGAATCTCACTGCTGTTTAAATGCGGCACGCCCATGTCGACACGAACCTTTCCATCCGGAAGCAGTTCAGGGAATAAAATCCCTGCACCGGTTTCTACGGAAAAATGATGCTTTGATACCAGCCCCAGCTCATGAGCCCACTTGGCAAAAGCACGAATACCGTTACCGCACATTTCTGCTTCACTTCCATCACTATTGAAAATTCTCATCTGAAGCGTTGCCTTTTCCGAAGGAAGAACAAAGATTATTCCATCGGCACCTATACCAAAATTTCTGTTACAAATAGAAACACATTTTTTTACCACCGGCCGGATATCCATTGTCATTGCATTGACAAAAACAAAGTCATTTCCACAGGCCTGCCATTTCGTAAAATGCATAAACCCCTCCTGCATATCATTCATTAGTTTTTTATTTTAACATCTATACTAAACAGAGTCGAGCATATTTCTACAGAAAACAGGCTATCCTCCCCAATGGATTATGCTATACTGATTCAGAACAAGAAAGGAGTTATTTCATGCAAATTGACAGTGCAGTTCTTTACATATTCAGAAAAGAATTGGCAGCTAAAATCATACCGGCACAGGTACGCCAAATTCATCAAATAGATAACCGGATTATTGACATAGAACTATTTCGTTCATACGAAAAACCTATACACTTAATTTTGACACTTACCGCCCTTTAATCTACATCACCGAAAACCTAAAAAAGGACACCGGATATATGCCCTCTCAAACGTTTTGCATGACATTGCGTAAACAGCTGGAAGGCTCCAGGCTTTCAGCCATTGAACAACCGGATTTTGATCGGTTCTTAAAATTTAATTTCGATCGTATAGAAGCAGGTGGGAAGATTATTACCAAATCCCTCTGTATGGAATTAATTCCCTCTGCACCCAATTTAATTTTAACAGAAGATAATGTAATTATTGATGCCTGTCTTCGAGGGAAAAAGATGGAACGAATTCTTGCACCGGAAAACCCTATGTCCGTAATTCATATGCAAACAGGAATAACTTTCTTCTTTTTTCAGCAGAAGAAATCCTCCAAATATTGAAATTCGGCCAATTGCAAGATTCTTCGGTTCAGCAGTGGATTTTTGATACGTTTAATGGCTTCAGCAGCTTTTTGGCAGAGGAATTATTTTCCCGAACAAAAATTAAAGCTGATCTGCCACTAAATCATCTAAATGAGGAAGAATCTACTATCCTGGCAAATACAATTTACGATATAGCGCAAGAGATCTTAAGTGCAAAAGCTCTTTATATTTACAAGAAACCAAATAACAAAACCTGGGCAACGCCCATTACGCTCTCTGCGGGAGAACCCATCAGAAAAATTTCTGCTGACAGATGGATTCGTGAAGAACTGCAAAAAGATGGCGGCATTCTCTCTGCTGAAACTTCACAGATGTCCCAAAAGATATCCTCTCTCTTAAAAAAAGAGACCAGAAAGATGAATAAAATAAAAGATGAATTGAAAGAAACGAAAAAAACGGAGACCTATAAACTTTGGGGAACACTGCTTTCCATTTATGCGTATAAAAAACTTAACGGAATGCATGAATTGACAGTAAGCAATGTTTTTAATGAACCTCCGACAGATGAGAGCATCCCTGTCAATCCGCTTTTATCGGTAAGTCAAAATAGTCAGTTATATTTTAAAAAATATTCCAAAATGAAGACAAGATTGCAAGTCGGACAGGATAAATTAAATGAATGTTTTGCAAAAATCCGCTATCTGGAAAATATTTCTTATTTCCTTGAGAATATAAAAACAAAAAATGAGCTTATTCAATTAAAGGATGAATTAAAAGATTCCGGAGCAACTATTCAGCGTCACTCTTCCAGGCAGAGAAAGAAAGAAAAAGAACCTTCTTTCATCTCACTGACTATAGATGGATTTCATGTCCTCCTCGGAAAAAATAATGTACAAAATGAATACTTGACATTTCACAAAGCAGGAAAAGAAGATTTGTGGTTTCATGCACAAGCTCTTCCGGGATCCCATGTTGTTCTAATAACGGAAGGACAAGTTATTCCTAAGGAATTAATTGCAAAAACAGCTGCACTGGCTGCCTTCTACAGCAAAGGAAAATCATCCGGAAAGGTTAATGTTGACTATACTCGTATAAAATATGTCAAAAAGATTCCCAACAGTCCCCCCGGACTGGTCAATTATACCCACCAATCTACTGTCACTGTAATTCCGGAAGATTTCAAAATATCCATATAAGCACTTATAAAAAAACGGCCTGTTATAGGAAACCTCAACATGACAGACCGTTTTTTATCAGATACAATTGTAGCGTAAAGTTTTATGATTCCTTTTATAGAAGAAATCCGTAATTCTCTAATAGAGTCCGCACATGTGACTCTTCTTCTTTTGTCGGGGCAACCATGGGAAGCCGGAAATTTCCGCCCGGTTGTCCAATTAAATTAACAGCAGTCTTAACGGGAATAGGGCTTGCAATAAAAAACATTCCTTTCATAATCGGATACATTTTCAAATGCAGTCTCCGCGCGGCAACCAAGTTTCCTTTTTCAAAAGCGTCAATCATAGAAAGAAGATCCTCTCCGATCACATGGCTCGCCACAGAAATAACACCTACACCGCCTGCTGCTAAAACAGGCAAAGTAAATGCATCATCTCCACTGTATATCATGAAATCATCTGGAAGCAGAATCTTTTCCTTTGTTACCTGATCCCAATTCCCGGCAGCATCCTTCACGCCTACTATATTGGGGCAAACATCTGTCAACCGTTTGATTGTTTCCGGTTGGATACTAACACCGACACGTCCCGGTACGTTATATAGAATAATTGGCAGTTCAGTAGATTCCGCAATGGCTTTAAAATGTTGATACATCCCCTCCTGCGTCGGTTTAACATAAAATGGAACAATAACCAGAGCCGCATCTATCCCTGTTTTTTCTGCTTCTTTTAAAAACTCGATTGTTTCCTTCGTCCCAATGGTGCCTACATTTCCTATAACAGATACTCTCTTTTCTGTTCCATTTTTACCAACCGCATCAACAATCATCTTATACAGCTTTAGTTTTTCTTCACTGGACATGGTCGCACCTTCACCGGTTGTTCCACCGACAAGAATTCCCTCAGATCCATGATTAACTAAATATTTAGACAAAGAAGATGCGCCTTCATAATTTACATCTCCATTTTCTTTAAATGGAGTAATCATTGCGGTTATAACTCGTCCAAACTTTGCTATTGCCATGATTTTTCCCTTCTTTCTGTATAAACTGCTGGCCTATCAACTAAAACATATCATGAGCAATCATATATTCTGCAATTTGTAAGGTGTTTAAAGCAGCTCCTTTTCTGATCTGATCTCCGCAAACCCACAGATTGATTCCCCTTTTATTATATAGATCCTTTCTAATTCTTCCTACCGCCACATCGGTCTTATTAGATGTATCCAGTGGCATGGGATATACTTGTTTTTTTATATCTACAAGAACCACACCGGGAAATGATTTCATTGCCTCTTTAATCTGTTTAGTCGAAAGAGGAGCAGCAGTCTCAACATAAATTGATTCTGCATGGCTTCTTATAACAGGTACTCGAACTGCGGTCGGCGTAATTGCAATATCCTCATCATGAAGAATTTTATGGGTTTCATTGACCATTTTCATTTCTTCTTTGGTATATTCATTATCCAAAAATATATCAATCTGCGGTATTAGGTTATAGGCAATCGGGTAGTGTTTAGGAAGGCTGGCAGAGGGAAGAATCTTCGGTTCATATACAATCCCTTTTGATACGGCTTCTGTTTCCCCGTAAAGTTCGTCAATTCCTTCTTTCCCTGCTCCTGATACGGCTTGATAGGTGCTGACAATAACACGCTTTATAGGAGATAAATCATAAATCGGCTTCAACGCCATAAGCATGATAATTGTAGAGCAATTGGGATTAGCAATAATTCCCCTATGTTTTTCTATATCTTCCGGATTAATTTCAGGGATAATCAGCGGCACTTGGGGATCCATTCTGAACGCACTTGAATTATCTATTACTACAGCGCCGCGCCTTACTGCTTCCGGTGCTAATACTTCACTTACTTTGCCGCCGGCAAACAATGCAATGTCAATATCCTTGAAAGAATCTGGTTTTGCCTCTTCTACAGTATATTCCTCACCACAAACCATTAATTTTTTACCGGCAGATTTGGCAGATGCCAAAAGTTTGAGTGAAGCAAATGAAAAATTTCTTTCTTCAAATAAACGTATAAATTCCTGACCAACAGCACCTGTCGCTCCTAAAACAGCTACATGGGGCAATTTGTTCATTACAAACACCTCACTTTAAATAATTTTCAAGACCATAAACAAGCCCTGGAATTTTCATAACTTTATGACATGCAAGCATTACTCCCGGCATAAAAGACTTCCGATCCAGCGAATCATGTCGGACCGTAAGTATTTCCCCATATCCTCCAAAAAGTACTTCCTGATGAGCGACATATCCTGGAAGCCTTACACTATGAATCGGAATATCTTCATACTTGCCACCTCTTACCCCCGGCAGGCCTTCTTTTGTTTCATCTTCATCGGGATGCAATGTACGGGCTGCAGCAATTTTTTCCGCTGTCAATTTAGCCGTCCCGGAAGGCGCATCAAATTTATGATTATGGTGAAGTTCTATAATTTCAGCATTAGGAAAATATTTAGCTATTTCTTCAGATACTTTCATCATTAATACCGCACCAAGAGAAAAATTGGGGGCAATCAGGCAATGAGAACCATTTTTATCGCAAACAGCAGACAAACTTTTTCTTTCTTCCGTTTTCAAGCCAGTTGTGCCAATAACCATATTTATGCCAGCTGCAAGAACCGTCTGTGCATTTGAATAAATAACTTTAGGTGAAGTAAAATCAACGACTACATCAGGCTTACCACTAACAAAAGCTTCTTCCAGGCTTCCATAAATCTGTATTCCTTTATATCCAATACCCACGACGTCCCCAATATCCTGCCCCGTACATTTAGGATCTACCGCTCCGCAAAGGATAAGCCCTTCTTCTTTCTCAATAGAACGAACCACTTCACTGCCCATCCTGCCGCTGGCACCGTTAACCAGAACCTTTATCACTACAGTCCCCTTCTTTCTATTTACCACCCCAAAATAATATAATTACATCTGTTATTAAATTATAAGAATCGTAGTATAAACAAAAGGAGAAGTCAATCATCAGATAGTATTTTTGCATTTCCAATGCTGATCGAATCGCGTTTTCTGATTTAGACATTCCTGAAATCATTTGAGCAATATTTTCTACTTGCTGCCGCCCATCTAAAAGCATGGCCTTGGAAGATGTCTGCCCGCGGCTAATGATTTTTTCAATTTTATAATAGCGTCCGGGAATACTTGCAGTCTGCGGCAAATGTGTAATAATAAGCACCTGCAGATATTTTGACAAAATTTTTATTTTTTTTGCAATCTGTACTCCTATTTTTCCGCTGATTCCCACATCAATTTCATCAAAAACAAGAGTTTGTCCTCTCATCAACCGTGAAATTACGATTTCTATGGCTAATGCAATTCTCGATAGTTCTCCTCCTGAAGCGGTTTCTTTCATAGAACGTAAAGATTCTCCCCTATTAGCAGAAAAATACAGCTCCATTTCTTCAACACCGGATGATACAGGTGCCGTTGCGGGGATTAAATGTAAAGTCATCCTTGGATCATCCATCCCCATATCTTGTAATAAAGATATGATCTTTTCCGTAAATTCACAGCCTGTAAGAATACGTTGTCGATTTAGTGCTTCCGCCTTTTTCATCACCGCTTCTGTCAATAATTTGTATTTTTCTTGCATCTCTTTATTTTCATAAATGAGATTTTTAAGGCTGGTACATTCTTTCTCTGCATTCTCTTCATAATGAATTACATCTGCCAATGTAGGGCCAAATTTTCGCTTCAACCCTATCAATATGTTGCTTCTTGATTGCAGTTCTGATAATTCTTCATCTGAAAAATCCGCAGCGGATATATAAGTATCTAATTTCCCTTCTATATCTTCTAATGAATATAATACCGTTCTCAGTTCTTCATCTGTTTCCTTCATTTCTTTATCATAACGGGATGCCGTTGATACCGCTTTAGATGCTGATGCCAATAAATCTCGGGCACCACCTTCATCACTGAGAGCAGAAAGAGCTGCTTTTACGGAATAGATAATTTTTTCATAATTTTGCAAAATGGAAAGGCGTCTATCTATTTCTTCATCTTCCCCGTTTATGATATTAGCCGTCCGAATTTGCTCTAATTCCCATTCAAGAATATCAATACGTCGTTCATTTTCCTGCCTATGCGCATGAAATTCCTCTAAATTTTTTTTAGTTTCTTTCCATTCCTGATATATATGGTCATATTCATCACGGAGCGTTGAGATTTCAGGCGTAAACCTGTCAATAATCCTCCTGCAATATTCAGAAGAAAGAAGTTCGATAGCATCATTTTGTTCATGTAGACGAACCAGTTTTCTGCCGATAAATTCCAATTGTTTTACAGTACAGAAATCTCCATTAATCGTGCAGATTCCCCGACCGGATCGATTTAATTTTCGAGTAATAATAATCTGTGAATCTGCTGCATCAAAGCCAAATGATGATAAAATAGAAACTATTTCATCATCAGCAGAAAAAACGCCTTCCACTTTAAAAAATTCTGCACCAGTACGAATCAAATCGGTCCGTGCGCGTCGCCCCAAGAGTATCGCAAGCGCATCAATCAAAATAGATTTACCGGCTCCCGTCTCTCCGGTAAATACTGTCGCACCATCAGTTAATTCAATAATGGTATCTTCAATAATCGCAAAATTAACAATATGTAAACTTTGAAGCATATTTCCTCCTATGCTTTCAGAAGCTCCTGTATTTTTTTCTTAAACAGCTCCACATCATCCGGATTTCTCATGATAAGGAGAATCGTATCATCTCCTGCAAGTGTTCCCATAATCTCACTATATCTGGTCTGATCGATAGCGGCTGCTACGGATTGTGCCGATCCCGGCAATGTATGAATCACAATTAGGTTCATGCTGCTTTCAATTCCGATAACCGCTTCTTGGAAAAGAAATGATGTATGGTTCTTAGACATGATCCCCGGTTTCTCTGTGGACAGAGCATATCGATAATGACCATCTTTATATGGGATTTTAATAAGCATGAGATCTTTGATATCTCTTGAAACGGTTGCTTGCGTGACAATAATCCCCTCTCTCTTTAGAGCAGCCGCCAGTTCTTCCTGTGTTTCAATAATCTGATGCTGTATAATTTCTTTTATTTTCATGCTTCTATATCTTTTCATCGCATATCCTCCTACACCTTATTTCATATAGATCTTTATTAACAGTTTATTGATTTATTTTATAGTATTTAATGCATAAGGTCAATAAATATTGCATAAAAATAAAACCCTTAATCTATAGTAATCAAACATTTGTGACACACTCTTAGAAAATAGTTTTAAGCCTACCACTTTTTATGCAACCCTGGACTGATACTCTTTTAATACTTCATTAGGGCTTTTAAACTTTAATATCCTCCGACATATATTATTTGTCCTAGTGGCATATCTTTTAAAGGATTTATACATTTCTTCCTCACTTGAGAATCGTCTCCTTGCGTAGAATATTTCATTATCTACTCTATGGCTTCTTTCAACTACTCCATTCTGCCACGGGGAGTACGGTCTTGTCCTTTTGTGGTTTATCCCCAGTTTTTTTCAATGCTATCTGAAATAGACTTTTTGGACATATCTGCATCGTTACAAAATTCTCTCCCATTGTCTGTTTGTATTGTTTTTATCTTACATCCCATTCTTTTTTTCCAGACTGTACAGGAATTTTGATGTTTCATATGTACTTAGTTCATTGACCAGTTTTATGATTCTTTTTCTGCTATACAGGTCTATCGCTGTAATTTGGTAATATCTGGCATGGCTGCTCGAAAATCCTATGCATTCCAATGGTACATATTTCACATCAACTTCCACATATTCTCCTGGATATTTTCCTTTTAGCGCCCTGTACTTGCTCTTTGGGTATTTTTTCTTTTCAGGCTGCTTTAAACGCAGTTTCCTCAGTTGCTTTTTGCATGGATTGGTATGTTCTTGTGTAACCGGCATCTATGAGGCTTCTATACACCTGTGCCAACCCTTCAAATGAATATCTGCGATGCATTTTCTTTACCAGCTCTATTTCTTCCCTTGTATGCTGGTTTGGGTGAGAATGCGGGCGTGTTGATTTATTTGACAAAGATGCCGTTGTTCCGTCATATTTCTTTCTCCATCGCTGCACTTGTTGCCTGCTCGTATGGTAGCGTCTTGCTGCCACAGCATTATTACTTTTTATTGCATACTGTACGACTCTTTCCCGATATCTCATTTCTTCTGTTATAATAGTTTTCATAAGGGACTCCTTTGTTTTAATATGGTTCTTCTTCAAAACTATTTTAACAAAAGAGTTCCCTTATTTTTTATTTTTTGTCACATATGTATTATTACATAACATATTGCATAAAAATAAAACCCTTAACTTGCTTGCTTATGACTATCAACAGATTCCGTTAACTGTCAAAAATGTACAAATAGCACAGAAGCTTCCTATCTGTGCTATTTGTACATTTATCTAATAATTGACCTTTAATCGGAATCAGGATTTCTTCATAAGTTTACCGGAAAGCGTACCCCAAAAATCATGATCAAAGAAACGAACAAAACGAATAGGTTTACTAACTCCCTGTACAAGCAGGATATCATTCGTTTTTAGTTCGTAACTCCCATTACCGTCTGCTGATATATATAGAATATGTTCCCGTGATGGCAATGTAATTTTTACGATATCCTTTTCGGATAATACGGATGCAAATCGTGACAAAGTGTGGGGACATATCGGAACTACCATCATCTGCTTTACGGAAGGAGACAGGATTGGTCCGCCGCAAGAAAATGCATATCCCGTAGAGCCGGTTGCTGTCGATATAATCAAGCCGTCGGCAGGATACTGTTGTGCAAAAATATCATTGATATACAGGTTGACTCTTACCATTTTGCCAATTTGTGCACGACCGATTACGATATCATTTAAAACATCAGGCAGAAAAGTTCTTGTGCCATCAGCATGCAATATGCAGGAACTCAAAAACATACGATCTTCTAAAACATATTTTTGCGATATAATCTGATCCAATCGCTCTTCCACGTCAGACTGGCGTATTGAATTTAAAAAACCAAGTTCTCCCAAATGGATACCGATTAAAATAACAGAGTAATCTGAAAAAGCCTTAGCAGCTTCTAAATATGAACCATCACCCCCAATAGAAAGAATATATTTTAAATTTTTGCCCATCCAGTTTGTGCTTTTATACCGGTCTTTATCAATAGCTATATCCCGTGACTCAAAACCGCCTCGTGCATACTCAGCCACATAATATTCAATATGTTTGGCTTGAAGAATCGAAATCAACTTGCCCCAAAAAGTATAAAGTGCTTCCTTTCCCATATTAGGAAATATACCGATCTTCATGACATTTCTCCCTTAAATACCTGATGTGATTCTTCTACTATATCGTGAATAATATCTGTATTCACCATAGACCGTTCCGGCCTATCTTTCTTCAGCAATGCTAAAAATTCAATATTCCCGGATCCGCCTTTAATTGGTGAATATGTTATCCCCCATACGTGGAATCCTTCTGTTTCAAATGCTGACAAAGTATCCCTTATTACGTCTTCATGGATATTCTTATCACGAATAACTCCGCCCTTTCCAACCTTTTCTTTCCCCGCTTCAAACTGCGGTTTAATCAGAATAACTACGGATCCCTCCGGTTTAAGTATAGAATGTACGGCCGGCAGAATTTTTAATACGGAAATAAAAGAAATATCAGTCGAAATGAAATCTACTTTTTCTCCTATCATATCTTCAGTTACCTGTTTGATATTTGTTTTTTCCAAATTAATTACATGAGGATTAGTACGTAATTTCCAATCAAGCTGATTGGTTCCCACATCAATAGCATACACTTTGGCAATGCCGTTTTGAAGCGCACAATCGGTGAATCCACCCGTGGAAGCGCCGATATCAGCCATCACAAGATTTTTTAAATCAAGATGAAATTCTTTTATCGCCTTTTCCAGTTTATATCCCCCACGCCCGACATATGGCATAACATGTCCTTTAATTCTGAGTCTGACATCAGACGGTATCTTCGTTCCCGGTTTATCAACAGGAACATCATTCACCAGAATAATTCCTGCCATAATATGCCGTTTCGCATTTTCCCGGGTTTCAAAAAAACCTCGTTCTACCAAAAGAACATCCAGTCGTTCTTTTTTTACTTTATTCATATCTTTTATTCCTTTACCTGTTGTAAATCAAAGCAAATACTGCGCAAGAAACTTATTTTCTCCGGCAAAGGATCATTTCCGGCAGCTCTCTCAACGGCTTAAATTCTTCTCCGAAAGCCCCCAGGCTCTGTACAGCAGCAACAGCTTCCTTCCGTGCTCTCTGTTGTGCCTGATGTTTCCCCAAAAGCGTCACATAAGTGCATTTATGTTCTGAAATATCCTGTAATGGAACTTTCCCCATTTCCTGAAAAACTCCATTGAAATCCAAAAGATCATCCGTAATTTGAAATAGAAGCCCTATATGCTTTCCATATGTATGAATCGCTTCCTTATCATTTTTAGAAAGCCCAGCAATTTCTGATGCCATATCCAAGGAAGCGCATATCAGTTTACCTGTCTTACATTGATCTAAAAACATTAATTCTGACAGACGGAGTGTTTTACCTTCTGCCCCTTTATCATGTGCCTGCCCTCCTACCATTCCAGCAGGACCTGCCGCGGCTGTTAAAATTTTTATCAATGCTATACGTTTGAAAAACGATATATTGTTTTCACAGGCAAGGAGTTCAAAAGCATAGGTTAAGAGCCCATCTCCCGCCATAGTTGCAATACCTACCCCATATTTTTTATGATTGGCCAACTTTCCCCGCCGATAGTCATCATTATCCATGCCCGGTAAATCGTCATGAATGAGTGAATATGTATGAACACATTCCAATGCGCAGGCCACATTTATATATAAATTCGAATCCACACCCAATATATCTAGAAGTACCAAAAATAAACAGGGGCGTATCCGTTTTCCCCCTGCCATTAAACTATATTGCATAGATGCGTATAATGAATCATGTGCCGGATCTGACGGCATAAGAAGACATTCCAATGCATCATCAACTAGTATCTTCTTATTTACCATCATTTCTTTTATCACGCGTTTCCTCCCCTTGCTGGATTAATTTTTCTATTTCAACAGAAATATCATGTATATCTCTCTCGGTTTCTTTCAATATAGTAAGACAAGCCATTGCTGCTTCTGTCCCCTTTTTATATTGGACAAGCATTTCTTCCAACGGTGTCTCTTCCTTCTGCAGTTGAGACACTACAGAACTTAATTCTTCCATGCAATCTTCAAATTTCTTTTCCATCATCTGCTCCTTTTATATGTTTACTGCAGATAAGAATATCTTCCATTCCACACCTTGAAAGAAACTGCATTCGCTCTAAAATATCCAATTTTTTATTGCTGATAACCTTTTTTAGTTTTCGATCCAGTATAATCCAATTATATAAAATATCCTTACGTACAGCAGTTACTTTTCCACTTTGTGCCAATATGTTAAAGATAGTTAAAGTATGCTGCAATTTAAGCTTGGATATATTCAGCTTGTCTCGAATAATTTTCTGTAAAACCAAGTACAAGCATATTATACGCTCTTCAATATATTTTTTATCAGGGACAGCAATTTCCGCTGCCTGCGTTGGCGTAGAGGCTCTCACATCAGCGGCCAAATCAAGTAAAGTCACATCTGTTTCATGTCCTACTGCAGATATAACCGGTATCTTAGAACAGAACACTGCATCCAATAAAACTCTTTGATTAAAAGGTGCTAAATCCTCTTCCGCGCCGCCGCCTCTAGCAATAATAAGAATATCCGGCGGCTCTGTCTCTTCATTTGCCCTAATAACCATTTCTGCCATATCGGCCGCAGCATCCTCCCCTTGCACAGTTGTACTGTATAAAGAATATCTTACTGAATTATTCCGTAAAAATCCCGTCCGTATAATGTCATGGATAACCGCACCTGACGCTGATGTAACAATTCCTACTCTAAAGGGGAATAAAGGTAATCTTTTTTTCTTTTCAATATCAAAATATCCTGAAGCTTTAAGTTCTTTCTTCAGCATATCCAATTTCTCCAAAATCGGACTCTCAGTAGAAGAAAGGATTCTATCCACCTGAAAAATCGGTCTACCGCTTATTTTGTCATATTTAATATTTCCAAGAATAAGAATTTCCGTCCCATTCTTAATCCTGCGTCCAAGAAACACGCTTCTCATTTTCCCGATACGGCAGGTAATACGAGACTCTTCATCAATTAAAGAAAAAAATATGACTCCTGAAAAATGAAAGTGTAAATTGCTGACAGTTCCCGATATGGTTATATTTTTAAAAATATAATCTTTTTGAAGAGCACCTGCTACAAGGCTGCTGCATTCACGAACCGAGTAGACTTTCATATGTATACCTCATAAATGCTCCGAACGCATTTCCTGTCGCATTGTCACTGCTATACTCCACTTCTGCGAAGCATGGATGCAAAGATTTATGCCTGCATATTTCCGTAATACTCTTTCGCAGATACCCATTGCTCATTACTCCGCCGACTGCGATAAAGGTTCTCCCTTCTATAAAGCCATTATATGAGTCCAAGACTTTATGTAATGACTTGCCAATAGAGGAAAAAACGCCATAAGCAATATCTTCTGGTGTATAACGCTTAGTTTGTATATCACGCTGTACCTGCGCTTCCGGGCCGGCAAACTGAATCCATTTTTAACATTTGCTACCGGCACTTTATATAATTGCTGATGTTTCATTGCTAATCGTTCCATAGACGGGCCTGCAGGAAAAGGCATTCCTAAAGAAACACCTACACGATCAATGAATTGTCCGGCGGTAATGTCCGCAGAATGAATCAGATCCACAATTTGCATAATATCCTTTTCCCATTCCACTGAAAGAACATCTTGTGTCCCCCCGGAAAGATGCATCATATAAAAAGGTGTTCCCCATATTTCAGGCATATTTTGAATGGCTGCCAATGCATGATTTTCCTGATGACTGAATTCGAAAACAGGTACACGTAGCACATAAGACAGCGACGCTGCCATACCTTTGCCGACAAGAAAAGCGGGCATGTAAGAATCTGCCCGCCGACGTGGAAATACTGATACGCCGATACCATTAATCTGATCAATCCATGGCTCTAATTGTCCCAAAATCACAGGGAGATTTCTGACATGCTGGAATACCATTTCTGACTGGGATAACCTCTTTTTCCAGCCTTTACAGATAAAATAATGCGTGACTCTCCCACTATACCTTCAGTACTGTCATATACAGCCGCAGATGTCGTATAGCAGCTTGTATCAATACCAAGGAATTTAGCCATTTTTTTCCCCTGTTACCGCACTTAAAATTCCATTGATAAAACGATAGGAATTTTCACCGCCATAAACTTTCGCAAGTTCAACAGCTTCATTGATGATAACTTTTCTATCCGCCTTATCGTCATAAGTATAATTAAATTCGGCAATCGCTATCCGCAAAATATTTTTATCTACAATATTTAACTGGCTTAGTGACCATTTTTTTAAAAACCTGACAATCTCCCCATCGATCTCATCCCGATGCAGCTGCACCTGTTCAACTAAAAAATCAGAAAAGGATTTTCCTTTCTCAGATAAAGCATCAGAGATATCTGCTGATACTTCTGCCGTATTAGGATTTATCTCCTTTGCATATAAAACTTTTAATGCATGTTCTCTGGCTTTACTTCTGCTCATTGTTCTGCTTTCTTTATTTAATAACTTCTGTCACGGCTACATCAACTGATAAAACAGGTTCATCAGTCAGTAGTAAAATTTCGCGTTGTACTTGTTTTTGTACAAGATATCCCACCTCATGGACATGACAGCCATAAATGAGCGAGATAAAAATATTAATAGTCATTCCATTTTTATCATGGCGGATTAAAATCCCTTTATGCGCCTTTTTGCCAAATGCTGAAGTAATTCCCTTGACGATATTCTGAAGACCTTCCGATGTAAATCCCTTAACTTCCGGAATAGCAAGAATAGTTTCTTCAATTTTCAGATAAAGTTCTTCATCTGAAACAACAGAATGCAAATCTTCCACCATATCGCTTACCTTGCTGCACCAAAAACAATCTGCTGCACATTTACATTAACCTCCGCAACAGTAATTCCCGTATATTGAAAAATATCTTCTTTGACAGTTTCCTGTAACTGCAAGGCAACAGCAGGGATTCTCATCCCATGTTTCACGCAAATATATAAATCAATAATTACATTTTTATTTCTTATGGAGACACGAACACCTTCCGCATCCCCATCGCCAATCACAGAAGAAATTCCATGCGAATATCGATCATCCATGGACATAACCTCATTAATTTGAAGCGCTGTATCCCTGGCAATAATAGCAAGCACCTGTTCAGAAATACTGATAACCCCCAATGATGTTTTAATTTCTGCAGCTGCCATCAAAAAGATCTCACTTTACACGTTCAATATAGTCGCCGGTACGTGTATCAATACGGAGCACTTCCCCTTCATTAATAAAAAGTGGAACGGATACGGTATATCCGGTTTCCAGCTTGGCAGGTTTTGACCCGCCGGTCGCCGTATCGCCGCGAATCCCTGGTTCTGTTTCAACAACTTTCAGCTCAACAGAGTTCGGAATATCAATCCCGATAATATCCCCATTGAAAAACATAACAGAACATTCCATCTCTTCCTTAAGAAAATTAATCTTATCTCCCAATTGATCCTTGCGAAGCATAATCTGTTCATACGTTTCCGTATCCATAAAACAATAGGATTCATCAGCCTCGTACAAATACTGCATCGGCTTACGTTCTACAATGGCCGGCTGCAATTTAATCCCGGCATTAAACTTACGCTCAACAACCGAACCATTTACCATGTTCTTCAGCTTTGCACGTACAAATGCCGCACCTTTCCCCGGTTTTACATGTAAAAATTCGACACACTGCCATACAGATCCATCGAGTTCAATGGTAATACCCGGTCGCAAATCATTACTGGAAATCATTTACTTTCTTCCTCCTGCTACATTCTTAAAAATTTTTTTCGGGAATTTTGTTAAGACTTCAATACCGTCTTTTTTTATAACAACCGTATCTTCAATACGGACTCCACCAATTCCTGGAATATATACCCCAGGTTCCACCGTTTCTATCATATTTTCTTTCAATACCGTATGGTCCCGTGCTGATAAAAAGGGGGATTCATGAATCTCCAGCCCCACACTATGTCCGAGTGAATGGACGAAATAAGACTCAAATCCATCTTTCTTCAGATACTCTCGCGCCAATTTATCCACTTCCGAACAAATAATTCCCTCCTTAAGCTGCATTTCAATATGCTCATTGCAGCGTAAGACACTGTCATAAATCTTCTGCAGTCGCTCTGAAACATCTCCTATGGCGACCGTCCGTGTAATGTCAGAATGGTACCCCTTATAAATAGCACCAAAATCAAAAGTGACCAAATCACCATCTTCCAAAACCTTTCCTGTGGCTACACCATGAGGATATGCGGACCGTTCACCCGATGCGACAATAGTATCAAAAGATTTTCCTTCCGATCCTTCTTCAAGCATAGCGCACTCAAGGATAGTCCTCAACCGTGCCTCAGTTATTCCTGCCCTGATAAAAGGAAGAGTTGCCTTAAATCCCGCATCTGATATACGACAAGCCTCTTTTATACAGGAAATTTCTTCCTCAGATTTGATCTGCCGCAGCCGATCTATTTGAGAAAACCTGAATTCTATATTCGGCATATATTCATGAAAAGACAGGTACATCTGATAGGAAAAAACCGTTTCTACTCCCATAGTTTTTATATGGTATTCACCAGCAAGCTTCGCGACTATTTCTGCCAGATGACCTTTGTAATCCACCACTGTATAATCGGCAGCTTCTTTTCTTGCCTGCTCTGTATATCTGCTGTCCGTCAGAAGGTACAACTCCTCTTTTGTCAGAAGCAGATAACTGTCTGAACCTGTAAACTTACTTAAGTATCTGCAGTTTTCATCCTTTTGCACAAAAATTGCATCTAATTGATTTTCTCTAAGAAAATCAATTATTTTCATTTTTTCAGTCATTAAATCACCACTTTTCCGTTTCTTTATGATACCGTAAAAGTGCATGTTTGTCCATTTTGCTTTGGTTTCGGCAATAATTTCTGTTACGATTCCTTATTACCGGATAATCCGATAAAAAATGTTCCGTTATGGCAGTATCCGTAAATCACTTTATCAGATGATCCGTAAAATTATGAAAAGTCAAAATTGTTCTGTCACCCATATAATGTGTCATGCAAGTAATACCGGCATTATATAAACTGAAATTCCAAGCTGTTTTTAACGGTATATCCAAAAGACCGCAGATAATTGCCCTGATAGCCGCACCATGGCTTACAATTACATAAGTCTTATTATCCCCGCGGTTAATGATCTCTTTAACCGCCTGCACCGTCCTCCTCTGTAAATCGGCAAAAGACTCGCCGTGAGGCAGCTGCAGTAGTTCCGGATGATGATACATCTCCTCAATCATTCCCGGCCAGCAATGCTCAATCTCTTCAAAAGTTTCCTTCCCAGTCGCCAAAATGAAGTTCCTGCAACGCATCAATCACTTCGACATTCATACTCTTCAATTTTGCAATTTCTTTCGCCGTTTCCATGGCTCTTCCCAAACTGCTGGATATTATTCCATTCAGAAAAATTCCTTCAAACCAATGAGCTGTCAGCTTTGCCTGTTCTTTCCCCAATGCACTCAGTGCCACCTCAGTACTGCCTTGATACCTTCCAGATTCATTCCAGACCGTTTGTCCATGACGAACAAAATATAGCGTGATCATCTATTCAAGAACCTTTCTCAATGCATTAACTAATCGTAGATTTTCTTCCTTTATCTTTACTGCAATCCGAAAATAACTTTCATCCAACCCTGCATAATTACCGCATTGCCGCAAAATAATTTTATAAGGCCATAGTGCTTGCTGCAGTTCATATGCTGATTTGAACTTTCTCATCAGTTTGCATAAAAAGAAATTAACACTTCCCGGATATACCTTAATACTATCGATTGCAGACAAATCCGTAATCATCCTATTCCTTTCCGTTTTACAATATTCTCGTGTTCTCTGAATATACGCATCATCTGCCAATGCACTCTTCATATAAGTCTGAACAAGTCCATTTACATGCCAAGGAATTAATTGCTCCTGGCATTTCTTAGCAATTTCTTCTGTAGAAAAACTGCATCCGATTCTTAGCCCCGGGACAGCATAAAATTTCGTTAAGGAAGAAACTATAATAACCTGTCTATGGCAAAGGCAAAGTTTTCGGTAGGAAAAAGAGTCTCCTAAAAAGTCCACAAAAGACTCATCCAAAATCAAATAGCTTTGCGTTTTTTCTACAAGCGGAAGTATCTGTTTCAACCTTTCCTCATTAAGTATTTGTCCGTCAGGATTGTTGGGGTTCCCTAAATATACAACAGATTTCGGTTCTATCTTTGTAAAAAACTCCACAGGAATTTTGAAATCTGTTTTTGCAGACAACGGTATTTCCTCTACCTTTGCGTTGACAAATTCAGCTGATAGACGATACTCGCTAAATGACGGTGCCGGTACATAAACCTTGCCAGGCAGCAGCACACGGAGCAGAGTATATATAATTTCTGTAGCACCATTTCCAACCGTTATCATTCGGTCAGGCATGCCATACCTGTTTGCCAAAGCAGAAATAAGCTCTCGACATTCCATATCAGGATACCGCAATACCTCTTTCCCAGGATCGAATAAGTGCTTCTTTGCCTTTCGGGGAAAGTCCTAACGGATTGATATTGATACTGAAATCTAAAAAACCATCCCCGTTCTCCTCCCGGCAATTTAAATATATCGCCACCATGCCTACTTTGTGAAAGGATCATCTAATTTACACTTTCTAATCTGCATACCTTGATTTGTCGACCGTACTGTATCTAGATAAAAAACTCCTAAATCATAATCTTTAATTTTCGTCCGGATTGCTTCAATATCTGCACCAGGTGCTACGATTAACCCAAGAACAGTTCCACTGTGTGCGCAAATAACCCCTTTTCCGCCTAATGCGGTTCCCCTCGTATAAAAATCTTCCAGCGGCTTTTTAAAAAGTATCTTCTGGTTTGCAAACGCGCTGATTGTAGCCGCCTTTCCGATAACTTCCAATGACTGATTTTTTAATCCTTCCACCAAAAAAGACATCGCTTTCTCTATTTCAGTTTGATTGCTCTTTTGCAATGAAATCAGATCTTTCCTATTGTTAAAAGACATCGTATCAACTTCACCGCCACAATCGTAAATTAAAATCTGCATATCAGGACAATGCCCCATTTCCCGAATCACTTTCCCGTCACGGTAATCAAACTCCACAATCCCCTCAAAAAACGTAGCATCACTGGGTTCAATAGAAAGCGCGATCGTTGCTAATTCACGCGGAGAAAGAATTTCCCCGACACTTAACGCTGTCGCCTGGCATACCGCACTTATATCGGCCGTACTTGACGCCAATCCCTTTCCCCTCGGAATATAGGATTTTAGCTTAATCGGAACAATCATATCGGGTCTTTTCAGATAAACTAATGTACGTTTCACGGCCTCCGCCGCCTTATCAGGCAAAATGTCACCAATTCCGTCGAATCCGCTATAAGCATAAGAATATCGATTAATCGGGCAAGTCACCATAAAGGAGGATCCATTCGCATACCCCTGAATAAACTCTCCGCATGATCCGGGAGATATAACTAAATATGCCATGCCCCACCTTTAACCAATAACACAAATAAGAATGCTATAAACGCTTCGGTGATTTCTGTAATAAACCCATAAGTATCACCGGTTGTTCCGCCAATCTTTTCAACTATCCACGAATTTAAATAAAGACCGAACAATATAGCTGCGCTGAAGAGAATAATATAGTCAAGCCCAAAACAAACTGCCGGCAGAATAGCTGTAAAAAATGCATAAAAAACCGCATTTTTAGACCTATAGGCCGAAAAGGACTTCCCGATTCCATATGGTCTGGCATAAGGATATTCACATATACTGACAACCAGATTTAACCTTCCCAATGTCGGCATCGCGATAAGGACAAAATATAGCGCAGTATCAGCAGAAGCCAGCGCGAATGTTTTTAAGAGAACTATCAATAAGACAGAAAGTACCCCAAAAGCTCCTACATGGCTGTCTTTCATAATTTCCAGGCTTCTCTCTTTGCTGCGTCCCGAAAATAAGCCGTCAGCGGAATCCATAAGCCCATCAAGCAATAATGCCCCTGTAATAAAAAGTTCCGACATAACCAAAATAAACCCAATCAAAAGAGGGCTGCCGAGTGGTCGTATCAAAAAGAAAACGCCGCATAACAGGAGTCCTATAATCCATCCAATTACAGGAAACCATGTTACACTTTTCCCAAAGTCTTCATCTTTCCATTCAGTTTGTGTGTCAAGGCGAAGCCGCGTCAGAAACTGCAGCCCGACAAGAAAACTTTTCATTCCATCACCAAAATAATAGAATCAACGATTCCATAAAGGCAAAAATAATAGTAGCCAGATACATCATCCAAATAGTAGTCTTAATGTGCTCCGCCCGCAAAGTTTGATCCGAATCCCCCATATAAGCACGAAACTCCGGTTTCCCATTGTAATAATTATATCCGCCAAGCTGCACATGCATTGCACCCGCTACAGTAGCTTCAGCATAACCCCCATTGGGACTCGGATGTTTGTTCGCATCACGAAATCCGATCACGCATGCGTTTCGCCAATCTAGCCGAAGAATAAAAGCGGCTATAATAAAAAGTAAATAAGTAACCCTCGCGGGTATGTAATTCAAAACATCATCAAGCCGTGCAGCAGCTCTGCCGAAGAAAAGATAGCGTTCGTTTTTATAGCCGATCATGGAATCCATCGTATTGCCTGCTCGATATACAATAGCGCCAATTGGGCCCAAAAGTAGAAAATAAAATAGCGGGGAAATAATTCCATCAGTCGTATTTTCTGCAACAGTTTCTATCGTCCCTCTTGAAATTTCACTTTCATTTAATCCGTCAGTATCTCTTCCTACAATCCAAGATAACCGAGCACGCGCTGTTTCTACATTTCCTTTTTTCAGAAGATTGTATATTTCCATCCCATCACGGGCAAGCGCGCGCGGAGTAATCGAAACATAGAGTAAAACCGCACTAAGCAGAAAATAACAGAAAATTCCTGCTTTCGCAGCAATATACAATATTACCGTAGATACAATACCTACGCTCACCAAGACAAGAAGAACCACACCACATCCGTAAAGGAATAGCTTTATATTATCCGTATGATGCTTCGGATACAATTTATTTTCCCATGTGGAGATCAGTTTCCCGATGAGAACTACCGGATGCCAGTCCGATCGGGGATCTCCTATTACTGCATCTATTATCAATGCCATAAACGGAACCAACGCATAAGGGAGAGTTTCCAATTCACTCACCCCAAGACTTCATAAAACTTCTTCATATCAAAATGTTTTCGTACTGTATCGGCAAGACGGTCAAATTCCGATTCTTTATATTGGCGATAACGGAACTGCACAGGAAGCGTATCCAATCCTTTTCTTTTACGAAGTGCGTTAATTATCGCCCGCCTAAGATCATCATTATCAAAGATACCATGGCAGTATGTACCAAATATATGATGTGTTTCATTGATATATCCGTCTTGCACTTGCACCGGTTGATTACTTCTCCGCACTATATTAAAAAGGCTTTGTGCTGAATGGGTAAGTACCGTTTTCCCCATATGTATTTCATACCCGTTTTAGATGGCTTCCTTTAAAATCCATACCAAGAAATGGCAAGGCTTCACAATTAAACTCTACCTGATATGTATTTTTTTTTCCCCCTGCATGGTTGTAACATAAGGCATTAACCCCAGTCCTTCCACTGCATCATTACTGCTTTCTACATGTAATGGATCACAAACCTTTTCTCCAAGCATCTGATAGCCGCCGCAAATTCCAACCACGGGAATACCTTTTGCTGCAAGCGCTTTAATATCATGATCGTACCCTTGTCGCTTCAGATAAAGCAAGTCCTCTGTCGTATTTTTACTGCCCGGCAGTATAATAAGATCCGGACTCCCAATCAAATCTCCCTGCTGAATAAAACGCACGTTTACATCCGGTTCATGGGTAAATGCATCAAAGTCCGTGAAATTTGAGATTTTAGGCGTTTGGATAATAGCAATATGAACATCATGCATAATCTGATTCCGTGGCATTTCCTGAAGTGACACGGAATCTTCATCATCAATCCCCAGCTTATCCAAATAAGGAATAACACCTAAGACCGGAATCCCCGTATGTTCTTCAAGGAATGTCAATGCCGGTTCCAAAAGTGTAATATCCCCGCGAAATTTATTAATAATAAGTCCCTTCACAAGTTTACGTTCTTCAGGCTCTAACAGTTCAAGGGTTCCTACAATAGACGCCAGCGCCCCGCCACGATCAATATCTGCGATCAAAATACGGGAGACCGGCATTCTTTTGCAATCCGCATATTGACAATATCATTCTTTTTCAGATTGACTTCAGCAGGACTTCCCGCCCCCTCAATCACCAGCACATCATAATGTGTTTCCATGAAATCAAGACTCTTTTTTACGGAAGACCATGCCTCTTGGCTATATTTATTTTGATATTCTGAAGCGCTATAATTACCGACCGATTTACCGAGAAGAATCACCTGAGAGCAGGAATTCCCCGTGGGTTTCAAAAGTACAGGATTCATCTGCACAATAGGATCTTCCCCTGCGGCTTCCGCCTGGGCAACAGTAGAACGGCCGATTTCTCCACCAGAATGCGTAACATAGGAATTTAGTGCCATATTCTGCGCCTTAAATGGGGCAACATGATACCCATCTTGTTTGAGAATTCTACAAAATGCCGTTGTTAAAATACTTTTACCCACATGAGAGCTTGTTCCCTGAAACATAACTTTTTTGGCAATTTTTCTCACCATGGTTCCACTCCTCTGCTTTTAAGCTCCACTGTAATTCCTGCAATTGATAGATATACCTTATCTGCCTTTTGGGCCACATACTGATTTGCCAATCCCACCAAATCGCGGTATACCCGGCTCATTGCGTTGGCCGGTACGATGCCCATCCCCAACTCGTCAGAAACAAAGATAATTTCCTTGTTATCCGTCTGGGAAATGATATTAAAGAGCAATTCCAAATCTTTCTCCAGTAATGTTTGTAATGCCGTCAGATCGTTAATTCCAAGTGTTTCATTATCTTTATTCGCCAAATGCTCCATAAGAATATTGTTGACATACATCGTAATGCAATCAAAAGAACCGTGTCCGCTTCCATAAGAACAAATCCTATTTTGCCGCTGACTTCTCCTAAAATTTCAAATGTTTTCCAGTCTTCCGGGCGCCTTTTTTGATGCAAGATAACGCGGTATTTCATTTCATCATCTAAGATTCGGCTTGTTGCGACATATCCTTTTCTTTTCCCTGTAGAATGATACATCAGCTCTTCGGCAAACTCACTCTTGCCGCTTCTTGACCCGCCTAACACTAAAAATATCTTATTGCCCATCTGTACCTTACCACCTTAAATCCCGAGTATGTCTTTTACATAATAACATATGTAAAATTCCTATGCCAATTAGACGGATTCCACCACTCGTCTTACTTAAAAGTGCTACAATGTAAATATATTTTAAGTTATGGAGGATATCATGACAGAAGAATTGAATCAAGATCCTTACCACATTGATTTAATGCGAACCTTATGGGAAAACACTTATCGTGGAACCGTTTTCGATTATAAAGAGCAATATGTTGCAACCATACGATTAATCCTAAGCATTCCCCCTTGATCGCAGCGAAGTCCCTGAAAATGCTCCGAAAGTTAATCCCTCAGTTATTGTACTCATTGAAGACACTATTCTTTCTCCGCTTGAAGTCGTGGAATTTGAACAAATTATGTCCAAGATCATCACGAAAAAAGTATCAAGTGAATATTTTCAACCAGACCGTATTATGTACTTTTACCCAAGCCCTTCTGATGGTGCAGAAACAGCAAATAGAAATGTAGATAATGTAAACTAATTATTTTGTTAAAAAGATCTTATACTACAAGAAAACGGTGCTATGTGTGATATAAATCACTGCACCGTTTTAAATTTCTCAAAATATATTATTCTGCTGAAATAAACATCGGATATAGCGGTTGTCCGCCATCATACATCTCAAACTCTATGTCTGAATAAATTTTCTCCACTGCTGCCAACTCATGACCACATGCATCTTTCGACATATCTTTTCCATAATATACAGTAACCACACCCGTATCTTCATCAATAAGGGATTCCAGTAACTTCCGAAAACACTTATTGAAATCTTTTTCTGTAAAAACCTGGTGATCTTTTGTTATCCCCATGTAATCTCCCTTATGGATAACAATATCCCCAATAAGGCTATCCCTCACTGCAGCAGTAATCATTCCTGTTTTTATCTGCTGCACTCTCTTTGACATTTCATTCAAATTTTCCTCAATACCGATATTATCCATAAATGCCATCGCAGCAGCTAACCCTTCCATAGGATTAACAGATGGCACAATGTGTATTTTCTCACCAAGCATTTTCTGGAGTTGCTGTGCCGCTAAAATAATATTTTTATTATTAGGCAATAGGATATATTTATCATACCTTCCATTTTCTATACCTGCATTCAATTCCTGAACGGAAGGATTCATCGACTGCCCGCCAGATACAACATCGCAACCGAGTTTTTGGTATAATTCTGTCCAACCGTCACCGGATACAACTGCTAAAACCCCTAACGGACGTTTAGGTTCATCTTGTTGCTTTTCTTTATTTTTATGAAACTGGTCAACCATATTGTCACATTTAATATCATGCAATGTCCCCCAAGAGGCAGCCATATCTAAAACATGCCCCGGCCGTTGGGCGTGAATATGGACTTTGATAAGATTATCTCCTTCCGCCACAATCATAGATTCGCCCCAGGTTCCCAATTTCTGGCGTATTTCTTTTGCCGCCAATTTACAAGGACTGATAATAAACTCCGTGCAGTATGGATACTCGATAGAAAAAGATTCTCCTTTTGCTTCCAACCGACTGATTACCGGTTTAATCTCCAAATTTACTTCGCTTACTTTTCCGGTCAATCCGTTAAGGCATCCTATGAGGAAGAATATCAGGCCTTGTCCTCCAGCATCGACAACATTTGCATCTTTCAAGATTTTTAACTGCTCCGGCGTTTTTGCCAAAGCATCATTGCCATGACCAATGGCAGACTCCAAAACCTTGCTGAAATCAGGTTCCTGCCTGATCACTTCATATGTTCCTTTGGCAATTCCCCTTGCAACGGAAAGAATAGTCCCTTCTACCGGCTTGGTTACTGCACGATAAGCATATAAAATACCATACTGAAAAGCCTTTCCCATTTGGGTTCCCGATGCTGTCTTTTTACCACGTAATCCACGGCTTATCCCATGAATAATCTGAGAAAGGATAACACCGGAATTCCCTCTTGCCCCCATAATTGCACCGGCGGAAGCCTTTTCCGCAATCATACCTACCGGCTCATCGGCACTGACATCACTGATCATACTATACATCGATTTCAGCGTATTCAGCATATTATTTCCTGTATCCCCATCAGGAACAGGAAAAACATTCAGCTGATTTAATATTTCATATTTTTGTTCAAACATCTGATATGCGCCAATCAGCATATTCTTAAAACAACCACCATCAATAATCGTATACATGCAATTCTCCCCCATCTCAGGCGCTCTCAAAAATAATACCTACCAGTCCCGGTCCTAAATAGCAAGCCAATACTGGTGTCCCTGTCGTCAAAGTGACATCAATATCAGGATATTTTTCCTGAACGATAGACTGTAATTCTTTTCCGCCTTCCGGATTCTCAATATGGACGATACCGATACGTTTGCAAGGAGCATTCTCATCTAAGTACTTTATTAAACTGGCTACCGCTTTCTTCCTTGTACGCACTTTGTCCAAAACATCCACTTCATTGTTCTTATTTAGATAAATACATGGTTTTATCTTTAATATACTTCCAATTAACCCCGCAGCCTTACCAATTCTTCCTCCACGACGAAGGTAATCTAGGGTATCCACAGTAAAAGTTGTCCTCATATGTTCAGCAACTTCCGTCAATTTATCCGTGATTTCTGCAAAAGAATTGCCACTTTCAATGAATTCCAAAGCATCCTGAACCATTTGGAGCATTCCAACAGCCGTCGTCTTGGTATTAATTACTGATATATTTCCCCTTCCAGATTGTTTTGCAGCCAAAACCGCACCATTGTATGTACCACTGACTGCAGTTGTGATGCATAAAACAATAATGTCATCTTTTTCGGGAATCAAATTAAATGCATTTGAAAAATCTCCCGTGCTCGGCTGGCTTGTAGGTATTGCTTGATTTGTCTTTTCAGAGTATTCAATAACCTGCCTGATTGTTGCTTCATTCTCAGGAATATACTCTCCTTTAATAGATAAACTAAGAGGGATAACATGCAAATTTGAATATTTAGACAACATTTCTTGAGGAATAGCAGATGTGCTGTCCGCAATGATATGAATCATACAATACAATCCTTCCTGTTATTTATTTTCGTGCCTTATTTTATATTCTTTCAATAGCTGCTGATATGCATATTCATCATATCCATTGGTGGCAAGGATATATTCTTTCAATTTGTTACGGCCTAAAGCGACATTCATAGCTGAAATTTCAAAGGGATCTAAAGAAATTCGAGCCAACTGTTCCCCCGTAGAAGAATATCCAACAACCCCATGTCCTAAAAGATCAAGAAGAGGCTCTTTCTTTACAATTTCACAAAAGCCTTTGAAAAACTTCTCTGCTTCTTTTTCCATCCGTTCCTTTGTTTTTCTATACTCTTCTGCTTTGTCCGCGGGAATTCTATAGCCATCTACAATTACAAACTTTTCCGGTAAATTAAACATATTTGCCTGCCCATATTTTTATACAACTTTCCACTGTATTTAAATATATATCTACATAAACATTTGGTCAAGCATATGAATCAATTAAAATACACATCTGTAACGCCTGCTCCTCCATTTTGAGGTTCTGCCATCCGAAAATCAGTTATAAACGGAAGCGTTTTCAAGTAATCATGAATTCCCTTCCGCAAGCTTCCCGTCCCTTTTCCATGAATGATTTGCACAGGGGAAACTCCCGACATTATACAATCATTTAAAAATTTATCTATTTCAGGAATTGCCTCATATACAGTTTTGCCAATCACATTTACCGATGTACTTACTTCCTCATGTCGTAAATTTGATACATTTTTCTTTTGGTGTGATATTTTTTGCGGAATCATCTTCACCAACTGTTCTGCAGCAAAACAATGGCTTATATCCACACATATATTGGCTACTCCACAGGCAACCGTGATTTTCTTACCAGTTACAGAAATCACCTTTCCATTACTGCCTAACGTATCTATATAAATAATATCTCCCCGTTTGATTTCATCAGCAACAAGCCCCCGCTTCGACCGACTCTCCGGAATCTTCATATTTTCAATGGCACTTCTTGTAGTTCCCACATGTTTCATAAAAGCATCTTTATCGAGACTTGATGCCTTTTTAACATCTCTAATTATTTTTTCAGCCTGAATCCTCAAATTACGTTTTATATCAGAGGATTCTTCCCGCATTTTTGACAGTATGGCATTTTTCTTCAATAAAAACTCCTCCTGCTCCTCCTGCAATTGAGCTTTTACTCTGTCTGACTCTTGCCGAATGATACGGATAGATTCTTTCTCCTGCTCCAATTCTTTTCGCTGCTCATTTAGATGATTCATCACCATCTCCATATTATGAAAAGGTGATCTTTGCTGAAGCTCAACTGCCCGATTCAATATACTCTCCTGCATACCAAGCCGCCGACAGATATTAAATGCGTTGCTGTTTCCGGCAACTCCAATAATCAAATGATAAGTCGGTGATAACGTTTCCTTATCAAATTCAACAAACGCATTTTCAACTTCTGACAATTCGTAGGCAAGCTTCTTCATCTCGCTAAAATGTGACGTAATAATAGAGTTCACATTTTTGTTTACCAAATATTCCGTAACCGCTTGTGCCAACATGGCACCTTCAATTGGATCCGTCCCTGCTCCCAATTCATCTAAAAGTACAAGATCCTTTTCATTCACATAAGGTAGAAATGAAACCAACTGCGTAATATAGCTGGAGAAAGTCGATAAATTATATTGAATACTCTGGTCATCACCAATAATCGAATAAATGTGGTTATATACAGGCATCATTGAGCCTTCTGCAGCAGGGATAAATAAACCTGATTGATTCATCAATGCCAATATGCCCACCGTTTTGATAGCAATTGTTTTCCCGCCGGCATTGGAACCTGTTATGACAAGTATTTTGAAAGCTTTCCCTAATGTAAGCGAAATAGGAACAACTCTATCCGCAGGAATCAATGGATGTCTCGCGTCCTTTAAATCCAATATACCGGCAGCTGAGAAAGTCGCCCGAACTCCATTCATGGCAAGCGCCAATTGTCCCCGCGCAAAGATAAACTCCATATCCGAAACAATATGGCAATCTTTTCGAATAACTGCACTATTATTTTTGACCTGCCGTGTAAGCTCCCTCAGAACCTCCATCACTTCTTGCTTTTCTGCCAGTACCAGCTCAATAAGATCATTATTCAGACGCACGGAAATCATCGGCTCCATAAAGAGTGTTTGCCCGGTAGAGGAACGATCGTGAACGATTCCATCAAATTTATATCGATACTCTTCTTTGACAGGCACTACATACCGCCCGTTGCGCTGTGTAATAATCGCATCCTGCAGGTATAATGCGGTATCTTTATCATGCAGTATCTGCCTAAAAGATTTCCGTATCCTGCTTTTAACTGTTTCTATATCTCCTCTGATACGGGACAGCTTCATAGATGCCTTATCCCGTATATCGCCTTTATCATCAAAAACCTGCCGGATTCTGTTGAGCAAACCAGCCAAGGGAAGGATTAAAGACGCTTTTTCTTCCAAAATCGGATAGCGTAAATGTCTTTCCCCACTAAAATACTCATGCATCTTTTGATAGGTTTCAAGCGATGAAGAAATTTCCATAAACTCTCCAGCAAGAAGTATCATTTCTTTCTCCGCCCTATCTATAAATGGAATGATGTCATAGGTCTCTCCCAAGGGTGATGATATCTCTTTTTGCAAACAAATTGAAGCCTCTTCCGTTTCCTGCAGATGTTCTGCAATTATCCGTGGTTCCGAAGACGGCTGCAGATCCATAGCTTTTGCTTTTGATAAAGAAGAAGGGCATAATTGGGCAAGCATACGCCTGATTTCATTAAATTCAAGAATCTGCAATATATCTTGTTCCATCCTGTAACACTCCAAAATATTAACAAAATTCATTCGTATTATAATATCTATTAAATATCTTCTGTTCCGAATATAAATTTTAATGAAAAACATAAGAGGAGATACCCATCAATCCGAATATCTCCTCTTAGTTTAGCATATTTATCGAACAACTTTTACTTCACTTCTGTTTCATAACGGGACAAAGTAAAGCATAAATCAGAAAGCCGATTAAGATAGCGAATCCCCGATTCATGAACCTCTTCCGTTTCAGAAAGTCTCCACATACTCCGCTCAGCACGACGGACTACGGCACGGGCTACATCAAGAAACGCGGCCCCCTGTGTTTCTCCGGGAACCAAAAAATGATCCAAAGGTTCTAATTCTTCCGTATACTTATCAATAGTCTGCTCTAAGTCTTTCACATGATCACTGCCAATATTAGGTTCTTTCCCAAGACTGGCAACATCCGCCATCAGCAGCCAAAGATCTTTCTGAATCTTAAAAATGGTTTCTTACATTCTGATGAACAACAAAAGCACGAGCGCTTCCTAAGACAGAGTCTACCTCATCAATTGTGCCATACGTTTCAACACGAAGACTTCCTTTGGACACACGTTCCCCGGTATATAGACTGGTTTGTCCTCTATCCCCGGTACGAGTATAAACTTTTGCCATAACAGCCCTCCCTGCTAATTTAATTCAGGGAACCACAGAGCAATTTCCCTTGCTGCAGTTTCCGGAGCATCAGATGCATGAACAACGTTTTCATCAATAGAAGTGGCAAAATCACCACGGATAGACCCCGGGACTGCCTTAATAGGATCTGTTGCGCCATTAATCTGACGGACGGCTGCTACTGCATTTTCCCCTTCAATAACCATTGCCAATACAGGTCCGGATGTAATAAAAGAAATCAGATCATTGAAGAATCCTTTCCCTGCATGTTCTGCATAGTGTTTTTTCGCTAATTCTTCCGGAACCTGTATCATTTTTACGGAATGAAGAATGAGTCCCTTTCTCTCAAAACGAGAAATTACTTCACCGCAAATGTGTTTTTTTACACCATCCGGTTTCACCAATACAAGAGTTCTCTCTACATTAGCCATACTATTATCCTCCTTAGAATAAATTCTTTTGGGCTGCTATTTCATGCAGCTTTTTAACACGCTCCTCTGTAGAAGGATGCGTAGAAAACAATGTTGCATAACCGCCAACAGCCGCAAGCGGATTGATAATAAATAATCCAGAGGAAGCCGGTTTTGCATAAGGCATAACTTTTTGACGTGAATAACTGTCCAATTTCTGTAATGCACGGGCAAGCGCTAAAGGCTTACCGCTTATTTCTGCCCCGGAAGCATCTGCCATAAATTCTCGTGACCTTGATAATGCCATTTGAACCAGTGATGCAGCTAAAGGAGCGATAATAATGGTAGCAATCAACGCAAATGGATTATTACTTCTTCCTTCGCTGTCACGTCCACTTCCAAATATAGCGGCCCATTGTGCGGCTTGCGCAAGATAACTGATAGCAGTCGCAAAGGTAGCTGCCAGGGTCATAATAAGTGTATCATGATGACGGATATGGGACAATTCATGACCGATTACACCCGCAATTTCATCTCTGTCAAGCAACGATATTAATCCCTCTGTCACGGCCACAGCGGCATGATTTTCATTCCGGCCGGTAGCAAAAGCATTCGGAATTTCTGTGGGAATAATATACAATCGCGGCATAGGGATTCCCGCATTTCTTGATAATCCTTTTACCAGTGAAAATAATTCCGGCACTTGATTCTCCGACAACTCTTTTGCATTATATGCTTTCAGCACTATTTTATCAGAATTCCAATAACTGTAAAAATTTAAAATGAGAGCAATGATAAACATCATTGTCGCCCCATTTTGCCCGCCCACATATCCGCCAGCTGATACCAGAATCAAACCGAGCAGTGTCATAAGCATGACTGATTTTACTCTATTCAACATAAAACCTCGCTTTATAACAAATACTTATTCAAAAAAGCTTATTTTTAGAATAATATCATGCAATAAAAATGGTCGGAACGACATGATTCGAACATGCGACCTCTACCACCCCAAGGTAGCGCTCTACCAAACTGAGCTACGTCCCGACATTTACTACGTTATATACAATACACATGTTATCAGTAATTGTCAAGCTGTATTAGCCGTACGCCCTCTTGATCAAAATCCAAAACCATAAATTTTGATTTTACATGATGCAGCTTGAATCCGTCTACCATTACAGCACCAATTTCATATGCTTTCTCCGCTGAAGAGAAAGCAATAATCGTCGGACCGGATCCGCTTATTGTTACACCGTAACATCCTTTTTTATCAGCATTTTTCATCGCCTCTTCAGCCCCACTGATTAATGGCAAACGATAAGGTACATGGATACGATCCGCCAATCCTACCTTCAGTAATTCACCTCTCCGCATCATAACAGCTGCCATTAAAAAGGAAACCGCCCCTATGTTTTGCACTAAGTCCTCTCTGGAATAAGTATCCGGCAATGCACACCGTGCATCTTCTGTTCTAAGTTCAAAATCGGGAACAGCAACGACCGCCTTCCAAGTGTCCGGGATTTTCCACTGCTCCGTAAGAACAAATTTATCTTTAACAATGGAGAAACAAAATCCACCAAAAATAGCAGGAGCAACATTATCAGGATGACCTTCCAATTCAGTAACGATATTTAAGATTTCATGTCTGTTTAATACGTTTCCGCACAATTGGTTAGCAAGATACGCGCCGGAAACAAGTGCTGCAGAACTGCTTCCCATTCCTCGTGCCAAAGGAATTTGATTAATAAGCTTCAGTTCACCGCCGGGAATTTCCTTTCCTACTTTTCCCGCCACTGCCTGCATGGCCTGTAAAACCATATTATCAGCACCAGGTTTAATCTTGCCGGCACCTTCTCCTTGAATATCAATATGAGACTTCATAAGTGATAACTCATTTACAGGCGTAAAATAAGCTTCGTTATATAATCCAAGCGCCATTCCCAGCGTATCAAATCCGCTTCCTATATTGGCCGTAGTTGCAGGGACACGCACACCGTATTTCTTATGTATTTTCATCTCACATAACCCTTATCACATTAGCAACCTTACGCATACAAGGAAGTACCTGGAGAGCTTTCTCCACCTGCAATATGCTTTCCCGGCTCGCCAGTTCCGTAATAAGCACCAACTCCGCCACACCTTTTGCTTTTCGTTTTTGGACGACTTCGCAAATACTGATGTCATTTTCTGCGAAAGCCGCCGCAATTTGAGAAAGCACACCGGTAACATCATCAACATCTAAACGAAAATAATATGAATTTTGAAGCTTTAATGATGAATAAAAGGGAATTCTTTTTGTATCAGTCATTATCATGCCGGTTCCTGTTGACCCATTCAATATATGCTGTGCTGTGCTGATAACATCCCCCATCACTGCACTTGCCGTAGGTAATGCGCCGGCTCCTCTGCCATAAAACATAACATCATCAACAATATTTCCCAGTTACATAAATCGCATTATATGCCCCCTTCACAGAAGACAATGGATGATTATCAGGTAAAAAGGCGGGATAAACGTTTAGTGCAATTCCATCTTCCTGTCTGAGTGCAACTGTTAAAAGTTTAATCGTATATCCCATCTCTTTAGCATATTGAATATCACTTTTATCTATCTTTTCAATGCCTTCCACCAAACATCATCAAAGGTTACATTAGCTCTAAATCCAATAGAGGATAAAATAGCAAGTTTTCTGGCCGCATCAAAACCACACACATCATTTGTCGGATCAGCCTCGGCAAATCCTTGTTTTTGGGCATCTGCCAATGCGTTTGCATAGCTGACACCGGTTTCTGTCATCTGTGACAATATATAATTTGTTGTTCCATTCAATATGCCCACGATACTTTCAATCTGATTTGCTGCAAGTGACTGATGGAGCGGCATCAAAATAGGAATTCCTCCGCCGACACTCGCCTCACAACTGAAATTTACATGGTTCTCAATCGCCTTATGGATAATATCCGGGCCATATAAAGCTACTAAATCCTTATTTGCGCTGACGACGCTCAATCCATGCTCTAATGCACTGAAAATATACTCCTTGGCTGGGGTAATCCCTCCCATCACTTCAACAATGATATCCAGGGATTTATCTTCTATTATCTCCGAAAAGTTATCGGTTAAATGAATATCTTTCAATACGGGAAATTTAGTATATTTGTTTACCTCTCGAACCAGAACATATTTTATCAATAAATGCACGCCCAGCCGCTCTTTGATAATGTCGGAATTTCTCTTAATCGTTTCTGCCACACCGCTTCCAACCGTACCAAATCCGAGTAAAGCGATATTTATATTTTTCATCGGCTACCTTCCTCTTCTGAAACGACGATTTGTATGATCCCCTTAATCCTGCGAATACTTTCTGCCAATAAATTGATATCCGCCAGGGTCATCTTTGTCTTAAATGAAATTATAGTCGGAACATTTTCGCCAAAAGCTACCCCGCTATTTATGGATAGCACATCATTATTTTCCTTTTTTATTTTTCTCATTATTTTATTTAAAAGAGAAAAATCATTTTGCCTCATTATAAAGTACGTGATACTGCGTTCTTTAACGGCTCCCGTTACCGGTTCCACATGATCTTTATATTTATAATAAGCACTCCTGCTTATATTCATCGCAGATAATGCTTCATTTATTGTCTTCACCCTTCCATTTTTCAAAGATTCTTTAATACGAATTGTTTTTTTTATTGCTTCCGGTAATACTTGAAAATCCACCAAATAAAACTGCTTTCATTATTTTTCATTTTGCAGAAATCCCTTCTATTGCCACATCCCGATAAGATATTAAATCAATACTCTCTTCATCAATCTTTTCCTTTACCGTTGTCGATAATAATGCCTGTAGTTCCGATTCCCCATGATATCCCCACCGAAATTGCCTATCCATTTCCTGTTCATTCGATGAAGGATGGCACATAATCTCTGTAACGCCAGACTTAACTCTGCTCAATAAATTGATTATTCTATCTTCCGTCAAATGTCCCCCGTAGAGCATTCCGTAAAAATAATCATTCGTTTTCACATTCATCTGCTAATACACTTCTATGCCTTCGGGCAATAAAGGCCAATCCGGTTCCTGCCATTGATCGTAAAATATTTTTTGCGCTTATATCAAAAAAAAAAGCTTTCATCAGGTACTCTCATACATGGAATTTTATATTTCTTCCCTAATGCAAGGGCAATAGGAAAAAATTTATTCCACATATGAAGATGTTGATGCCCATCAATGTGCGTAATTGAAATTCCTGCATCAAGAACCTTACGGATTTGTGCATCCCACTCCCTGTAAACGTCATCAAGACTAATAAGGCCTTTCATATCTCGGAGAATTAATTCTAAATAATCTTTACAAAGGACTCCTTTCTCCCAAGTTAGCGTCGGAACTTCTTCAGCAGGTAAAACTGTTGTCAGTGTTCCTACCAAGGTTAGATGGATTCCTATCCCAATATTTCCCATTTCGCGAGATAGCCTCACCGCTGAGGAAAAAGCATCCCCACCTGCCATAATCGAAGTACTGGTTAAAATCCCTGACTCAAAACCTCTATAAACAGCAAGATTCACAGCCTCATGTATCCCAAAATCATCGGCATTAATTATCAGCTGTTTTTTCATCATCTTTCCTTTCAATCGTACACATTATAATCAAGCATTTTTGAATTAATATGTCCAAACTCTACTAAATACTATTAATTATTAAATTCATTATCATCTAAATAATAGAATAAAATGATTGCCGCTGTCGAAGAAACATTTAATGATTCCACAGTACCTGCCATAGGGATAAACACATTCCAATCCGTCAAGTCTAATATTTCCGGACTTATTCCACTTCCTTCATTTCCAAAGATAAAAACCCCCTCTGTCACAAACTTGGCATGGCGATAATTTTGGGAAGCGCTAAGTGATGTTCCAATAAAAGGAACCTTCGAAAAAGATTTAATTTCTTTTAAAAATTCTATGTCCAAATCATGATATATCGGAAGTCTAAGAATACTGCCCATAGAACTCCTTACCACTTTCTCCGAATATGGATCTGCACTCCCCTTTGTCAGAACTCCACTACACCCAGCCGCGGCGGCCGTCCTGATAATCGCCCCAACATTTCCGGGATCCTGGACTGTATCCAACAAAACATATTTACCATGCAAACCATTTAATAACTGGGGATAATCCATAACATATGGCTGTTTCACCAATAAGATGATTCCCTGTCCATTTTCTGTACCCGAAATTAAACGCATCAGCGGTTCTTCAACTTCACAAAATAGCCAGTGCAGATTTTCCCCCCGTTCAAAAATGTGCTGCACTGATCCATTCTCTGCTCTTCCCGACTGAACCAGGCATACAATATCACTTATCTCTTGATTCTGAACATCTTCCGCATTACGGAGCCCCTCCATCAGAAACATTTTATTCTTATCCCTGTACTTTTTTTGTTTGAGACGGATTGCCAATCTAATCCAGCGGTTGTTTTTGCTTGTGATATGCTCCAACCAAATTTCTCCTTATACACTACTTGTTTCTCCAACAATCTGATGCACAAACAATTCACAACGATAGTTTTTTCATACATGAATCATAAACAGCCTCTACTGAAATTGTACCCATATTTGTAACTCCATGGCCGGGATTCTCCGCTAAAAGAACCTCACTATAACGCTTTCCATAGGGACCGCTCCGATAAGGAAGTGTGGGGCCAAATAACGCAATAATAGGAGTTCCAACAGCATTAGCAATATGGAGCGGTCCTGTGTCCGATGATACATGGACAGCAGCCATCTTTTCCAATGCTATCAATTCCAATAAATTTGTTTTACCCATGAAATCTACTACATATTTCGACTGTGCTATCCTGCGGATTTCATCTGCCATAGACTTTTCACCCACAGTTCCGGATATAATACAGAAAATCCCCTTCTTGGCCAATCGTTTTGCCAGCTCTCCCCAATATCCAATGGGCCACTTTTTATTTTCACCTCTTGTTCCAGGCACAAGAAGTACATATTTCCCAATTACACCTGCCTCAGAAAGCTTTTTTCTCACAACTAACAATTCATTTTTATAGTCATGGAGCGGGAAATGGATTCCGTTTCCCTGCCATCCCAAGTAACGTATTACATCTAAAAGCTGTTCAATGATATGCCCATTTTTATATTTGCCGGAAATGGCACGGCTAAATAATCCACTGCATTCCCGTGCATCATTATAGCCAATCCGTTCATGACAGCCCGTTAGAAATGAAATTAATCCGCTCTTTGCAATCATTTGCAAATCAATCACAAGATCAAAATGTTTTTTATGCAAATCCTTCCTTACCTGGAGCAAATAATTTATTTTCTTTATTCGTTTTCGATCAATAACATATACATTGTCGATCCACGGTTTTCCCGGAAGTATCTTCGCAAAACTTTCATGTATCGCCCAGGTAATGCACGCATCTGGAAAGAGCTCCCTCAAAGCATAAAGTGAAGGCAATGCATGAATTATATCCCCCAATGAGCTCATTTTAATAACCAGTATATTTTTGTAATCTTTCATCTATCTAGTTATCCTTTTTCCCGAAAAATATTTTTCAGAAAAAGATTTAAATTATCCCCTTCAAATAAAAAACCTTTTATACCCGCACGGGCTGCTGCTTCGATATCTCTTCTGCTATCACCGACCAAAAATGTGTTTTCTTTAATCAATCCATACTTGTTAATCGCCTGTAAAATCATCCCCGGCTTAGGTTTCCTGCAGTCACAGTCCATGTTATAGCGGGAAATTTCTGCACCATTCAGATGTGGGCAAAAAAAGAATTCAGTAATATTTCCACCATATTTCCTAAATTCTTTATTCATTTGTTTATGCAGTTTCATCACATCTTTTTCCGTATAGAAACCACGCGCCACACCGCTTTGATTGGTAACAACAAACAAAAGCCATCCCTCTTCCGTTAACCGGGCAACCGCTTCTCTCGCACCATCAATCCAGCGGATATTTTCATATCGGTATACATATCCGGAATCAATATTAAGAACACCATCCCGATCAAAAAGTATCGCCTTTTTCCCAATACGCATTATTATTTACCCCAATCAAGGTCATCAATCAACTGACAAATGATATGGGCACATAATATATGCATTTCTTGAATTCTCGCCGTACTATCACTGGGAATCACAAGTGCAACATCACAAATATCAACCATCTCCCCTCCAGTCTTACCAGTTAAGGCAATAGTTATCATCTTCTTGTTTTTAGCCTCTATAATCGCTTTATTCACATTTTCGCTATTTCCGCTGGTGGATATCCCCCAGAATACATCTCCAGCGCGCCCAAGTCCTTGTACTTGCCGGGAAAAAACTTGGGAATAGTCATAGTCATTTGCGATAGATGTCAAGATAGATGTATCTGTACTAAGGGCAATTGCAGGAAGCGCCCGCCGCTCGTTATGAAACCTTCCAATAAATTCCGCAGCAATATGCTGCGCGTCAGCAGCGCTGCCGCCATTACCACAGATAAGAATCTTATGTCCGGTTATCATTGCATCTTGACATATTTCAGCCATTTGGCGAATTACAGGGAAAAGTTTTTTTTCGTTGCCAATAAAGTTTCTTCGTGAGCATTAAAACACGTTTCTATCGTATTAATTTTGATCATTTTTACTATCGGTTCCTTCTGTTTTACCATTTTTCATTAGCGTTTCGAGTTCGCTCATGAAACTGCTTAAATCTTTAAACTCCCTATATACCGATGCAAAGCGGACATAGGCAACCTGATCCAATTTACGCAGTTCTTCCATGATAAGATTACCGATAACTTCAGTAGGAACCTCCTGTTTCAATTCATTTCTGACAGTTCGTTCTACAGAATTAACGATTTCTTCGATCTGACGGGATGAAATATTTCTTTTTTCACAAGCTCTGACAAGGCCATTTCTCAACTTATTCCTATCAAACATTTCACGGGATCCGTTCTTCTTCACTACGCGTAATGGTGCTTGTTCAACAGTTTCATAGGTTGTAAACCGACGATTACAAGATAAACACTGCCTCCTTCTGCGAATAGACGCACCATCATCTGTATCACGTGAATCAGTCACTTTTGTATCAAGACTGCTGCAAAAAGGACATCTCATAACATTCTCCTTACAAAAAAAGCCACACTGCGATTGCGGTGTGACCCTGCTTACTATCATTTTTTCAAAAATTCAGGAACCGCAATACCGGGTGTATGAATGCTGCCTCTAAACGTACTGGTTCCTGCCGCAGTTTTTGCTCTTTCTTCAAATCCTGTTGCAATAACCGTAATTTTAACGGTATCATTATCAAGTGTCGAATCGACAGATGTTCCCCAAATAATATTTGCATCAGGGTCGGCGGCTTCCGTTATAATCTGAGACGCCTCATTGATTTCAAAAAGCCCGAGATCTTCATTTCCCGTGATATTGATAATAATACCTTTGGCACCGTCAATGCTACGTTCTAATAACGGACTGTTAATAGCCATGGTTGCCGCATCGCTTGCACGATTATCACCTGTCCCCATGCCAATTCCCATCAGTGCTTCACCTTGATCACTCATAATCGTCCTGACATCTGCAAAGTCAAGATTAATAACCCCGGGGACAGTAATCAGATCAGAAATCCCCTGAATCCCCTGACGAAGCACTTCATCAGCCGTTTTAAATGCATCTCTCAATGGTGTTTTTTTATCAAAAATCTGAAGTAATTTATCATTAGAAACAACCAAAATGGCATCTACATTTCCCTTTAACTTCTCAATGCCCTCCAGTGCATTTTTCATACGAACCTTACCTTCAAAACTAAACGGTTTTGTAACTACGGCAATGGTTAATGCGCCAAGTTCCCTGGCACAAAGAGCTGCTACAGGAGCCGCACCGGTTCCTGTGCCCCCCCCCATTCCTCCGGTAACGAATACCATATCGGCACCACTAAGGGCTTTTGATAAATCTTCACGCGACTCTTCTGCGGCCTGTTCACCAACAATAGGTTTAGCGCCTGCCCCCAGACCGCGTGTCAGCTTCTCGCCAATCTGTATCTTTGTCGGTGCATTGGACTGATTCAACACTTGAAGCTCCGTATTTACAGCAATAAATTCTACACCGGATATATTTGCCTCAATCATGCGGTTAACGGCATTATTTCCACCGCCACCTACACCGATGACTTTAATTTTTGCGATTTCAGAATCTCCCATTTTCGCTCCTCCTTCTGGTACTTGCGATATACTACAATTATGTTCAATTTGTTTCATAATAATATATTTTATATTCTACAATACTTTGAAAAGATTCGCCATATATATTGTATATGTTCCCAAAATATTACACTACCTTTTCAATTTAATAAAGGGTGCTGCCAAATTGGCATCCAGATACTCAACAGACAATCCTCTCGCCTTGACATCGTTCACCATACTTTCCGCAAGCGCTGCCTTTTTTTCCATATCCGTTCCATTCTTTAAATGGACGGATATCCCACCTCTTGTATAGGCCATCAGATTATCCGTATTTCCCACATTCACTTCCGAAAATATTTTGATGCCGTCTTCAGTAAGCCCGTTAATGAATTCTAATGCTGTATGGATTTGTGCATCATCGAGTTTATCCCCAAGAAGGACATTTCCCAATTTCTTTCCTGTTATCATTGGAAAAACCATTCCTTTAATAGACGGTTCTGTTTGAACGACTGTTCCTTCTTTATCCAGAAATATGTAGGCATATTCCCCCTGCATGACAGCCACTACTTTTCTATCCGTAATCTCCACAGAAATGGTGAAAGGCGAGCTCCTCTTCACCCTAACGGTTTGAATTCGAATATCATGGGTAAGCCGTTCCTCTAGATTAGTTGTGCTAATTTGCAATATATTAATCGGTGTGGAAACATTTCCCTCAAACAGGACATCTTCCAACGTGATGCTCCGTGTTCCCGAGATCTGGATTTGCCCAAAGGGTATCGGAAATAATAGCAGTGTTAAAAATATCATAAAAAATAACGCAAACACTGACATGGCATACATTCTAATTTTTCCGGCTCCATAAAAGGATGCTGGATGCCTGCCGTTTCTATGAGGTTTCTCTTTTAACAGCACTCGGCCGTCATCATAAACTTCCTCAACCCTCTCTTGAACAGATGGGGTGTCATTTTTTATGTGCTGCTTCTTTGGGAACTTCTTAAAAGCTTTCTTTTCACCCATGATTCTAAACCACCTTGACACGTATTATACTTTACCAACACCAGCTTTCAGCAAAATATTTTCGCACAAAGACGGAAAATCCATACCGATTGCCGCAGCAGCCTTAGGTACAAGACTTGTCTCCGTCATTCCCGGAATAGAATTCGCTTCAAGCAGAAAAGGCGTTCCTCTTTTATCGGTGCGAAAATCAAATCTGACCACCCCGCTGCACTCTGCAGCTTCATATCCTAAAATCGCCATACGAGTCATTTCATCAGCCGCGGCTCCCGGCAATGGTGCAGGTACTATATAATCGGTTGCACCACTCGTATATTTAGAGTGAAAATCATATTGTCCTGAATGAGGGCATATCTGAATAATCGGCAAAGCTTTACCATTCAGGACCGCTATGGTAAATTCCTTTCCATCTAAATAAGCTTCTGCCAAAATTCTGGATTCAATGGCAAACACTCTTTTTAATGCCTCTTTTAATTTCTCTTTTTCATAAACAATTTCGAGCCCAATCGTAGATCCCTCACATGCCGGTTTCAACACAACTGGAAACTTAAAATTCTTTTCAATGGATTCCGCCACGGTATCAATTCCGTTTTTTAAATAATACGGTTTTGAAAAAGCCATCCGGACACCGGCATCTTTAAAAACTCTACTGCTGATAATCTTATCCATCGTAATAGCACTTGAGGAAACTCCCGATCCTGTATACGGAATCTTGCTTAACTCAAGTATACTTTGAATTGTTCCATCTTCCCCATATTTCCCATGAAGTGCAATAAAAACAACTTCCGCCCCGACTGCTTTAAGCTGTTTAAGGACACAAGACGGATTATATTCAACTTTTACCGCATGGTACCCCAAAGACAACAGCGCCTGAAGAATAGCCGTTCCTGTTTTCCTGGATATATCCGCCTCACGAGATACGCCTCCCATTAAAACAGCTACTGTATTATTTTTTGTAATCACTGGATAAACCCTTTCCTTTCATAAGATTCGCAAGCATTTCGCCTGCCATATATATATTCCCTGCGCCCATAGTAATCAGCATATCATCAGGTTTGATGACCTTATAAAGCTCTTTGGGCAAATCTTCTACATTCTTCACGTAATTAATTGGTTTATCCGGGAACCGTCTTTTCACAAGATTTGGAATCAATGTTCCATCTATTCCCTGAATAGGGGATTCACCGGCTGCATAAATATCAGTAAAAAACAAGACATCAGCATCAATAAATGCTTCTGAAAACTCTTCTTGCAGCAATTTTGTCCGAGAGTATCGATGTGGCTGAAATGCACAAATAACTCGATGCCTTCCCATCTCTTTGGCCGCTTTTAACGTTGCTGCTATTTCAGTCGGATGATGGGCATAATCATCTACGATCCAAACCCCATGCTCTTTCATTTTTGTCTGAAACCGACGCTTAACGCCGGAAAACACTGATAACGCTTTTACACTTGTTTCAAAGAAATTCCACAATATAATGCTACCACAATGGCTCCCAAAGCATCTCTAACATTATGAATCCCTGGAATCTGCAAAGATACCGTTCCAAGTTTTTCTTTATAGTGATACACATCAAACAGCATATTCTGCTTTTCATATCTTTTATTCACCGCACGATATTCAGCAGAATTATTTACGCCAAAAGAAATAACCTTTTTCTTTATTTGCGGCAGTATAGCCTGTACACCTTCACTATCGATACAAACAATTGCTCCTCCATCTTTATAAGTAACATGGTTAAGAAACTCAACAAAGGCCTTTCTTATATTTTCTACTGTCCCATAGTGGTCTAAATGATCATCCTCTATATTAGTTACTACAGAAAGAAACGTAGCGAATTTTAAAAAGGAGCCATCACTTTCATCAGCTTCCGCGATGATATGTTCACCATGTCCCAAACATGAGTTTCCTTTAAGATAATCCGTGAATCCGCCTAAAACAATTGTAGGATCCATCTTTGCCACATGAAAAATCTGCCCGATCATTGCTGACGTGGTTGATTTTCCATGTGCACCGGCTACTGCAATGCCTTTTCCCCATTTGAAAATGGCCGCCAATACATCAGATCGATGGAAAATCGGCAGATCTCTACTTTTGGCCTCCTGCAGCTCAGGATTATCCATGCCAATGGCTGAAGAAACTACCAGTACATCCGCATTGTTTATATTTTCCCGCTTATGCCCAATAAAGACGGCAGCTCCTTTATTCCTAAGTTCCTGTAAAACAGCTGAATCCGACACATCAGAACCAGAAACAGTAATACCTTTTTCAATTAAGATTCTGGCAAGCGCACACATTCCCACACCGCCAAGCCCAACAAAATGAAACGCATGATAATTTTCCAATTCCATCATTTCTTATTCTCCGTCATTTCAAGCGCCAATTGCGCAATATCTACCCCTGCATAGATCCTTTTTAATCTTTTTTGTTGCTTCAGACATCCGTTCCAAGGTTTCAGGCTGGTGTCTGAAATCATTAATATCCTGAATAAGTTCCTTTTCAGTCACATACTTATCCGCAATCATTTTTGCAGCCTCAGCTTTAACAAAAACTCTTGCATTGAATGTCTGATGATCTCCTGACGCGTAGGGATATGGTATCAGAATAGAAGGAAGTTCCCGTGCAGCAAGTTCCGCAAGACTCACTGCCCCCGCCCTGCAGATAATTAGATCCGCAGCTGCTAATACCGCCGGCATATCATACTCATACTTAATAATCCGACTGCCTTTCCCAAAGGACTTACCGTCTGTAAGTCCTAACTCTCGAACAATTTTATCGTATTCAAGATTCCCTGTTATATGATAAAGACAGATTCCTTTATCTCTCTTAAAATGTTCATGTACACTAATCATTGCACGATTAATCGTTCTTGCACCACGGCTGCCGCCGGTAATTACTACCATAAACACTTCAGGTGATATCCCTAGTTTTCTCCTGGATTCCGCCCGTTGTGCAGATACTACATCCGGCCTAATCGGATTCCCCGTATAAATACATTTTTCCGGTTTGGGAAAGCGTATTCTCGCTTCTTCGTAGCCTAAGGCAACCTTATCAACCACTCGATTTAAAATTTTATTTGTAATACCGGGAATCACATTTTGCTCTTGGATAAGAGTCGGAATACGGCTCAATGCTGCAGCCATTAAAATAGGTCCGCACACATATCCGCCCGTTCCAATCACAATATCAGGTTTAAACTTATTCAAAACAGCTTTTGCTTTAAATAAACTATGTATTGCCTGCATTAAAATTTTTATATTATCAAATGTGATTTTCCTTTTTAATCCCGAAACCGGAATTGATGCAAAAGCAAATCCCTCTTCCGGAATAATTTTAGACTCCATCCCATCCGGAGTTCCGATAAATAAAATCTCTGCTTCTTCTATTTTTAGAATCTCGCGGGCAATCGTAATTGCCGGATAAATATGTCCACCTGTTCCGCCTCCGGATAAAATAATACGTTTCATCTATACTCCCATCACTTCAGCCTGTTTACAATCTTTTTAAAATCAAAGCCTCGCGCTTCATAATTAGCATACATATCAAAACTTGAACATGCCGGAGACAGCAATACAACATCCCCGCTGCAGGCAATGGATTTCCCTTTTTCAACAGCGCCCCGCATATCATCAGCCAAAACAATAGTTTTTATCCCGGCTTTCTCTGCTTCATCTTTAAATCTTGCTGTTGCATTGCCTAATAAAATCAAACATTTGACACGCGCTTTCACCGTTTTCATAAACTTATCAAGTTTTGTGTGCTTGTCATATCCGCCTGCAATAAGAATGATTGGACGATCGAATGTTTCCATTCCCTTAATCGCCGCATCTGTATTTGTTGCCTTTGAGTCATTATAATATGAAACTCCATCCAGCTCTCGAACAAATTCGATACGATGCGGTAAGCCTTTGAATTCAATTATTCCATCATGAATGGCTTCAAGCGGGATTCCACCTTCATATGCTAAAAATGCTGCTGCTAAGACATTCTGGTAATTCTGATTTCCTGTCAGCTGCAATTCATCTATACCTGCCACCTTAAGAACTTTCCCCCTTCGCTTAATCACCAAGTCTGCTCCGTTAAGACAGGCACCTTCTTCTACATCACGGCTTATACTGAACAAACATACAGTAGTATTTTTAGCTTTTTTCATCAGTATCGGAGTATATTCATCTTCCGCATTTAATAACAAGCAATTATCCTTTCCCATATTCTCAAAAATTCTTGCTTTTGCTGCCACATATCTTTCCATCGTATGATGACGTTCTATATGATCTGGAGTAATATTCAAGATCACTGCTGCCTTAGGGCAAAAATCTTTAATAAACTCCAGCTGGAAACTGGATACCTCTGCCGCAATCACTCCATCTTCAGCTACCAATTCTGCTTCACGGCTAAGTGAAATTCCTAGGTTTCCTGCTACTGCAAAAGGTATTGATGAATGGCCTATCATGCTGCCGAGTAAAGTTGTTGTAGTTGTTTTCCCATTTGTACCGGTAACTGCCAATATAGGAGCCTTCGTTACTCTATATGCCAGTTCAATTTCGCTAATTACAGGAATTCTACGCTTAAAAGCCTCCATCACGACTATATTCTCAGCAGAAATAACTGGTGAAACCACAACTGTATCGATTCCATCCAGTAACTCAACAGATTGCATGCCAAATTCAAATACGACCCCAAACGATTGAAGTATTTCTTTTTCTTTCTTATCTTTTATATTGTCTTTTAAATCTGAAACAATAACATTACATTCATGTCTGAGCAATACATGCGCTGCCCCTAGGCCGCTAATCCCTGCGCCAAGCACCAATACATTTTTCACTTTTACCGCCTCAAATAAAAACAACTACTACACTTATTGCTTCACTTTAATGCATGAATATATGCCTATATTTTTCTATGCTTTAAATGAAATCATGAGTGTGACACATGCCATAATGCAAGCAAAAATCCAAAATGACCAAACCACTCTAACTTCACTCCAGCCGGAAAGCTCAAAATGATGATGAAGTGGACTCATTTTAAATATTCGTTTTCCTGTTAATTGGAAAGATACAACCTGTAAAATCACAGAAAGTGCTTCGAGCACAAAAACCATCCCTAAAAAAATGAGAAGCAATTCGGTTTTTGTCACTATGGCAATTCCTGCAACTGCCCCTCCTAAAGCCAAAGAGCCGGTGTCTCCCATGAAAACTTCGGCCGGATGATAATTGAAAAATAAAAATCCCACACAGCCCCCCGCTAAGATTGCAGAAAACAAACCAATGTCATGTATCCCGTTTACATAGCAATAAACTGAATAAGCTAAAAAAATGTTACAACACTGCATCCTGAAGCCAAGCCATCCAGCCCATCAGTCAGATTCACTGCATTGGAAGCCCCTACAACAACCAATACTGCAAAAATATAATACAGCGCTCCAATCTCGATCTCCATTGATGAGAATGGAATTGAGATTGAATATGGCAGATGAAGCGTCTCTACACATCCCCAGCAAAAAAAGGCCGCTAAAATCAATTGTCCCGCGATTTTCTGCTTAGCGGTTAACCCCAAATTCCTTTTCTTTTCCGCTTTTATCAAGTCGTCTAAAAAACCAAGCAAGCCATGTCCCAAAGTCAGAAACAGGAGCCAAAGTACCGATGGGTCTGCCAATCTGTTCCAAATAACGACAAGAACTACAGACAAGCACACAAATAGCCCCCCCATTGTGGGAGTTCCCGCCTTTAAGCGATGCGATTTGGGTCCTTCTTCTCGAATAGACTGCTGCGCCTTATATTTTCGCGAGGGGAATTGCAATTACCCCAAGCATAACTGTTAATGCAATTGCTTCCCCCATGTAAAGTATATAAGTAAATTCCATCTTAATTTAAAGATTTCCTCCAAAGTTCCAGTATCGTTTCCATATGCATGTAACGGGATCCTTTGACTAAAACAACATCTCCAGACTGGATCATCTTTTGTAATCTCTGCCAAGCATCCTCACAAGTTGTGCACTCCATGATGTTCGTTTTTCCCGCATCGCGAGCCCCCATAGCTATATGGCGGCTAAGCTTCCCCACCGTAATCATTCCGTCAAACCCTATATTTGCGGCTATTTTCCCCAGTTCATAATGAAATTGTTCCTCTTTTTCCCCCAACTCTCCCATATCCCCTAACACAAGGAAATAATGCTTTCCATTGACCTGACGCATAGCATGAAAAGCCATCTCCATTGATAATGGATTAGCATTATAAGAGTCATCAATCACAGTTACGCCATTAATCTCTGTGAAAACTGTCTTTGCGCTCCAGGTAAAAACTCAGAAAGTGCTTTTTGAATACGATTTACATCAATCCCAAGCACTCTTGCCGTTGCCGTAGCCGCCAATGCATTATATACATTATGAATACCTAGCATATTCAGCTTAACTTTAAATGCCTCATCAAAGCAGGTACAAACATATTTGGTACAATTATTTTCATATTGAATTCTACTCCCATGGACAGTATAATTCCCATTTACGCCATACCCTATTATATTTCCGCTAAAAGTATCGCCCATTCTAATTACATAAGGATCATCTTCATTTAATATGGCAATCCCCTTATCAGGTAGTGATTCAATTAGCTCTCCCTTCGCCTTCGCGATATTCTCCTGACTCCCTAAAATTCCTATATGCGAAGTCCCTACATTTGTTACAACACCGATAGTAGGCGCTGCAATTCGACACAGTTCTGCAATTTGCCCAAGACCTCTCATTCCCATTTCCACCACGCACGCTTCTGTTTCCGGCGTCATGGATAAAAGAGTCAACGAAAGTCCAATTTCATTATTAAAATTTTTCTGCGTTGCACATACATTCAATTTGGAAGCAACTAAAGCCGCAATCATATTTTTTGTCGTCGTTTTTCCATTAGATCCCGTTACCGCCACCACTGGAATATCAAACTTCATCCGATAGAAATGTGCTAATGCTTCCAGGGCTGTTTGGGTATTTTTTACCAGGATAACGGAAACTGTTCGAGGAACAGCCTTAAAAGAAGATCTTTCGGAAATAATGACCATTGATGCACCGTTAATACATGCATCATTTAAAAAATGATGTCCGTCAAATGTATTCCCTTGCAAAGCAATAAAAAGTTCTCCGGGAGAAATAGTGCGTGTATCAGTATTTACCCCTGTACAATATTCATGGCTCCCCTGCTGCAGTAAAACACCACTAACTGCCTTTAAAATTTCCCCCAGCGTAAATGATGCCATTTCCTAACCTCTTAATGCCTTCCTTACTTCTTCACGATCATCAAAATGAACCGTTTTATCTTTCAAAATCTGATAATCTTCATGCCCTTTACCCGCAATCAATACAATATCCTGATTGTGTGCTATCGACAGAGCATACTGTATGGCAGCACGCCTGTCAGTTACCGTTTTATAAAGTAAATTACTCTTATGTTGGGAAATATCCTGTACCCCGGCAGCTATTTCCCTAATAATTTCTTCCGGGTCTTCTGTTCTTGGATTATCACTAGTAATAACAACAACATCAGAATAATTGGCAGCGATGCGCCCCATAATAGGACGTTTCAATTTGTCCCTGTCTCCGCCACAGCCAAAACAGGTTATAAGACGCCCCTTCGCAATCTCTTTCGCAGTTGTTAATATTTTTTCCAACCCATCCGGTGTATGTGCATAATCTACGACGACGGAAAAAGATTGCCCTTCTTCAATAAGTTCAAACCGTCCTGCCACTGATACGAAATCAGAAAGAGCAGCTTGTATGTCTTTGATATCCACACCTTCTGACAGAGCTGCACCAATAGCTGCCATTACATTATATACGTTGAAACGGCCGATAAGCTTAGTTTTTTTATAACGTATCTTTTTTCACCAAGCTGAATTTTTTTGAACGATGAGGATTTTCCACTAAAATGAACATCACTTGCTTTTTAGATCGGGATTACCATTAAAGCCATAAGTTGATACTTGGCAAAAAATCCGGGTCTGAAATTGCGTTACTCATTACGGCTGCATATGGATCATCACTGTTAATCCACGCCGATTTCCCATCTTTAATCTGATCTTTGCCAGAAACCATTTTGAAAAGGATGGATTTTGCCTTGGCATAATTATCCATAGTCTTATGATAATCCAAATGATCTTCTGTCAGATTTGTAAAAACCGCTGTATCAAACTCACATCCGATAACACGCCCCATAACTAATGAATGAGAAGATACTTCCATACAAACATGGGTTACATTTTCTTTTAGCATCTGATATAAAATACGCTGCAGGTCTATAACATCCGGTGTTGTATTATGTGTCGGGATCTCTTTATCCCCAATCAAAGCATGCACCGTTCCAATGACACCGGTTTTATATCCGACATGATGCAGGATATGGGATATAACATGGGTTGTTGTAGTTTTTCCATTTGTTCCCGTCAAAGCAATCATTCTCATTTTTTTAGAGGGATAGTCAAATATGGAACTATATCTTCCATCGCTTTCCGTGTATCGGCAACATAGATAATTGTAACATCTGAGGCCACATCGATTTTCTTTTCCGCAATAATAGCTGCCGCTCCATTTTCAGCCGCCATATTTGCAAAATTATGTCCATCTACGTGTTCTCCACGCAAACAGAAAATAAACTTCCTGTTTCTACCGCACGGGAATCCGCAGTTACATCAATTATTCTAACTTGGGAATTACCTTCCATTCTCTCGATAGGAGTTGCCTTTAATAAATCAATTAATTGCTTCACACCAATACCTTCTACTTGTCATCATAATCCTGTACATTGCCTTATATAGTATAACAATTTATATACAAGCACAATAGCGGTCCTATGAGGGCCGCTATTAACTCAATCTCTTATTTTCTGCTTTCTGCCTTCTGTCTCCATACGTCCATAAATAGCACTTGTAGCAACTTGCATACCAAGTTGTGTTTCCGCAATATTTTGGATTCTTGCCGGTGCTTCAAGCTTGGCAACATCCAGCTGTAAAGTTGCATTTTCTTTTGCAATAGAAATTACTTCAGAACGAAGAACTTGCATTTTATATTCTTGCTGTGCATTCATTCCCGAAAAAAATACAGTGCCAACACAGGAATAAACAATAAAGAAAGGCTTATAAATACTTGATAAAAGTTCCTGCGTTCAATGACGCCACTTTGTCCTGCTACTGCTACGTTTTCAGATATATAATTCATCATATTCACATTCTGTGATGTCATTTAAACTTCCCCTATCCCTTATTACACTTTTTCCACCACACGAAGCACAGCGCTTCGTGCTCTTGGATTCTCCTTAACTTCTTGCGGGGACGGCCTTATTGCTTTCCCCACACTTCTGACCTGTCTTCTGTGATTACATATACAAATCGGAATTTCCGACGGACAAATACAGTCTTTAGACATATCCCTAAAGGTATTTTTGATAATACGATCTTCCAATGAATGAAAAGTGATGACTCCTAACCGTCCTCCCTTATTCAGGTGATTTATGCAATCCTCCATGGCTTTTCGCAAAATACCAAGTTCATTATTTACTTCAATGCGAATGGCCTGAAAAGTCCTTTTCGCTGGATGCGGTCCATCTCTTCTTGCCGCAGAGGGGATTGCCGCTTTAATGACATGGACAAGTTCTTCTGTAGTAGAGATTGGTCTGCGCATCCTGGCTCTATCTATAAAATCAACAATACGACTCGCCCAACGTTCTTCCCCGTAATCACGAATAATATTTCTTAAATGCTCTTCCGTATATGTATTTATCACATCATATGCAGTCAACGAGTTCCTTTGATCCATTCTCATATCAAGTTTTCCATTATTCATATATGAGAATCCACGGGTTCCATCATCCAACTGATGCGATGATACCCCTAAATCAAATAAAACCATCAACTTTTTCTATTCCATTCTCTTTTAAAATTCCATTGATATTAGAAAAATTGTCTCTTACTGATATAAATTTACACTGGGCTCCACGGAGCCGTTCTTTAGCCGCCTCAATAGCCTCCCCATCCTGATCTACACCAATTATGCAGCCAAGATTTGAAAGCCCTTCAGCAAGAGCCAAAGAATGGCCTCCACCGCCCAATGTGCAATCCACATAAGTACCGTTTGTATTCGTCAATACATGACTAACCATCTCATTTTGCAAAACAGTAGTGTGGCTAAATTTCATAGATACCTCTTATATCAGAAATTCAGAGGAAGTTCTAACGATTCCGCCAAATCGGTAATAGATTCTTCTTCATTTAAATCCCGATCAAGAAGCTCAGGATCCCATATTTCAATCGTGCTTCCCGCACCGATAATTCTTGCATCTTTTTTTAAATCAGCAAGTTTCCTTAAATGTGCAGGAATCAATATCCGCCCCTGCTTATCGCACTCCATTTCACTTCCTTTTCCAATCAGATATCTTTTTACCTTTCTTACATTTTGATGTGTTGCCGACATTTGCTCAAACTTAGAAATAAGATTATTCCAATGTTCCATCGTATAGATGCAGAGACAGGAATCCAACCCTGGAGCTAAAACGAAATGATCCCCCAATTCTTCGCGGAATTTGGCAGGAAGAATCATCCGCCCTTTTGAATCTATACTGTGCGAATATTCTGACATAAACATGATTCTTCCACCTCTCTCCACTTTTAGCCACATTCTACCACAATCCCCCACTTATATACAATCCGGAACATTTATTCTCATATAACTATTATTCACCAATATTTCCTACCATCTCTTTCTTCGCTTTAATAATGCCAGACATTTTTAACTCCCACTTTGTCTTTATACTGTGTAAAACAGAATAAAATTCACACAAAAAAACGTGATGAAAATCTCTTTCATCACGTTTCCTATTCTGCTACGATATACGCACTACCCAGCCTGGTACATGTATTAAACGGAATATTTATCAAAGCCGCCCTCGCATTTACAGACAGTGGCGTTTTCACTGCGCCAGACCAGTATAACATCCTACCTATAATCTCGCCAGGTGACTTCCCGTTTGCCCTCAGTTCCCGAATGGTAATTCCGCCTTGCCTCTTAGACAAACGTATACCATACTTATCTACCAGCAGAGGTAAATGTCCGTATAAGGGAATTTGATAGTCAAGCTTTCTCAAAAGATAAATTTGATAAAACGTTGAAGGCAATAGATCATTTCCTCTGAAAACATGAGTTACCTGCATTATCCCGTCATCCGCAGAAGCCGCCAATTGATATGATACGGCACCATCTGCCCGAAAAATAATAAAATCATCTTTCCCCTCTTCTAAGGTCTTTATCTGATTCCCGCAGAACATATCACAAAAAGAAATTTCTTGCTTTTTCATGCGGATTCTCCAAGATGGCTCTTTGTCGGTTTGTCCCCGTTCTGACCATGATAAGTTTCGACAATGCCCGTCATATACAGGTTTGTTTTCCCCTAAATGGGGAGCTGACGATATATCATGTATTCTTGCCCGCGAACAAAAGCAAGGGTATATGGAATCTTCAGCTTCCCACCGCTTCTTAATACCTTCATATATAGAGAACCGTTTACTTTGTATAGGCTCTCCATATGCATATGCATGCCCGGGTTCTTCATCCCAATCTAACCCCAGCCAAGATAAATCTTCTTTAATTGCTGAGATATAGTCTGCCCTGCACCGGCTTTGATCGATATCCTCTATTCGCAGAATAATTCGCCCTTTATTTTGCCTCGTCCATAACCAGTTTAAAAACGCCACCCATACATTCCCAAATGCAAATAACCTGTTGGACTTGGTGCAAATCTTGTTTTTATCCCCATCACTTCGGCATAGACAGAATAGATGTGAATAGCGCTTTATTTTGTCTTATTTTTTCTTCGTTTCCCATTACACAAATATAAGGATCATTCATCACACTTCTGACAAGCGGTGCTAAACTTCTGATATTGTCAATTGTACAGTTAACAATTTCATCCCTTATCTTCATTCGGCTTTCTCGTGTATTCCCTGTCAAGTAGTATGCTAAAGCTCTTTCTCCCTTCATAAATGGTGTCAATTGAATTTCTTCAGCAGCCATCGTTCCAATAACATACTTGGTCATCTCGCGTTCAGATAAGACGAGTGCGCTTAAATAGTCAGGCAATTCCTCATAAACTTTTAAAGTTTCCGCTAAATTAGGATCACGGTAAGAACATAAAACGGCATTACCATTTCGCATAAACTGGGTAAACGCTCCATATGCTCCACCAAGGACTCTTACTTTTTTCCACAAATACTCATATCGAAGAATAGTTTCCATCACCCGGAGTGCTCCAGTATACGCAAAACCATGTCTTTTAAAATTTCCGCCTTTTGCTACATACTGTACTTTACCTGCTGTTTGAAAAGCCTCATTTATTACTACGTTGGGGCAGGTCGTTTCTCGGTTGGCAGGGCCCAGCTCTTCGGGCATTTCTGAAACCATTTCAGGTAAAAACTTATTGACTGCCGTTTTTTCTTCTTCAGATCCAATTGTATGAATAAAAAGATTATGCCGTGTAAAGATTTGTTTTGCCAGCCGTTGCAAGCAAGAAATCATTTCATCGCTAATTGCATCAAATCTTGCAACCACATCACTCAAAAAATAATAATAAGACAACCCTGTCGTCTCTGAATATCTACCTGCTTCAGAAAAATAAGACAATAATCGGCTTATACAAAGAGTATGTCCGCGGGCAAACGCTGTCATATCCCAATTTGCTTTTTCTTCCATTAAAATTTCTCTTAACCGAATTTTGTCAGTATAATCGGTATGCAGGCTTACCTCTTTAGCAGTCGAACCATTTTGTCTGCGTTAGATACGAGTGCTTTTCCTTTTACGATTAAATACGGCGTGCATTTTTGATCTGAATCAATATTACTGATCGACCCCACTTGAAAGTTAATTCCTCCAGTATACGCATTAGACTGTCTAACCAATTCAGAATATTCATAATTTACGGTATTCATCGATAATAGCAGTCTTGTCAATATATTGGCATAAAAGATATCCTTTTTTGACAATCCTTCTAAATTAAAATATAAATTTAGATAAACAATACCGTTTGAATTGATGTTATAGTGAAAATGACGGATTCCCTCAATTCTGCCATTCTCAATTTCATCATTCTCAATTTCACGATTTAAATCTTCCCGTCGAAGGAGAGGAATAGCAGTCAAAGCCTCTTCTGAATCCACAGATGCCTGTCGCTCTTTTAATACCCGTGTCTTTTCTATAATATCCGTAATCTGATTCTCTGAAAGGCTTTTTTTATAGGCGTCCAGTTGTTCCGCAACTTCAATTCTTTTCTTTTCATCAATCCCTTTTTTAGCTTTCATGGTAATCAATACCTGATGAGGATTCTTAATAAGATATTTTAGAAGCAGGCCTTCAAAATAATCCGTTTCAATAGCTTTCCTTAATCCATTTATATCATCGTAATACCGCAGAGCTTCTATTGGATCACGGTCATATAGCCACATATCCATAGCCCGTATTCCGTAAAACAAGCCTTTAGGCCTCCCCTGATAATCGTTTTCTCTTAAAATAAATTCCGTACGATTCAATGCGGCAGTCAACATCTTTTTATCAAGCCCCGTAAGCGCAAGTTTTCTAAGTGTATGATCTACGATTTGTGAGAATTCTCCCTGCCGTTCAGGTTCCGAACCCGTCACAACAATAGACCAGACCGGCTGTTTATAACTATCCTCGTAAGCTCCCGACACATCACTTCCAACACCCGCATCAAGGAGGGCTTTTTTTAACGGAGCGCCATCCATATCAATCAATACATAATTTAATATCCGAATGGCCAATGACTCTTTTGTTGTCATACAATCCGTCATAGCAGCATATAAAGCATGAATCGCTTTATTAGCGATATTCTCTCCATCTGCTATGTTGTAATTCTTTTCTGCTATGACACGTTTGGCAAACGCTTTCTGTGTTCCCACCTCAGAATAGACACACCGTCTATCGAAAGCCGATAAATACTCTTCATCAATATATTTTAAGGTATTTTCTATATCCATATCCCCATATAAATAGATATAGCTGTTTGACGGATGATAAAAACGACGATGAAAATCAGTAAACTCACGGAATGAAAGAGTAGGAATAACGTCTGGATCTCCCCCTGACTCTACACTGTATGTCGTATCAGGAAAAAGCTTTCCATCGCAGCGTCGTTCAATAATGCATCAGGGGAAGAAAGTGCTCCCTTCATTTCATTATAAACAACCCCATTATAGGTAAGTTCTCCATCTTTCTTATCAAGTTCATAATGCCAGCCTTCCTGCATCAGTATTTGGGGATTCTGCAAACAGTCCGGATAAAACACCGCATCTAAATACACATCCATCAGATTATGAAAATCTGTAGAATTTCTACTGGCAACAGGATACATAGTTTTATCAGGCCAAGTCATGGCATTTAAAAAGGTATTCAAAGAGCCTTTTGCAAGTTCCACAAAGGGTTCTTTTAAAGGGAACTTCCTTGAGCCACAAAGAGTAGAATGTTCCATAATATGCGGCGTTCCTTTTGAATTATCCGGTGTCGTGCGGAAACAGATATAAAAAACCTTATTATCATCTGCTGAATCTAAATACATTAATTTTGCACCGGATTTTATGTGCTCCATCATGTATACATCAGAATTTACCTCTTCAACATGATCCACTTTCATAATATTGAATCCATGCACTACATCTCCATTATTCCATTTCATGGTCAACCTCCATATTATCTCATCATTAATAGAAAAAGCGCAGGCAATTTTATCCTGTGCTTTCTAAATAGTCTAACGATCAGACCGTTTTATTTCCCCAAAACTCTTTATGGATAGCCTGTATAGCTTTTGCCACATCGTCCCGGTTAATCAGACAGGATACGCTAATTTCTGATGTACTAACTATCAAGATATTAACGCCGACCCTTCCCAGTGCGCCGAACATTCTTGCAGCAACCCCGGGCGTACCGAGCATGCCTGCACCCACAATAGATACTTTCGCCATATTATCATCATAAATAATAGTCGTTAATTTCTCTTGCGACTGCAATTCGCCAAGAACACGCCTCGCATCCTCCAAATCAGTATCGGTAATAGTAAAAATAATGTCAGTCAGATCATCATTAGACCGCTGCACACTTTGTACAATCATATCGACATCAATATGTTCATCAGCAAGAGCTTCAAATACCATATGCGCAACACCGGGAACATTTTTCACGTTCAATACAGAAATCCTGGCCGTATGTGTATCTTGCGCAACACCTTTAATAATTTGGCGTTTTCTTTCCATGACGCATTCCTCCTGGATAATTGTTCCTTCATCGTCCGTAAATGTAGATCTGACATGAATTGGTATGTGGTAATGCATCCCTAATTCAACACTGCGCGGCTGCATAATGCCTGCGCCAAGACGTGCCAATTCCAGCATTTCTATATTCGTGATTTCCTGCATTTTTACAGCATGCGGACAGTATCTGGGATCCGCCGAATAAACACCATCCACATCAGTGAAAATTTCACACACATCCGCATGCATTGCACCGGCTAGGGCAACTGCTGTTGCATCGCTCCCACCGCGCCCCAAAGTGGCAACATCTCCATTCGGCAACACCCCCTGGAAACCTGCAACAATGACAATATTCCCTTTCTCTAACTCAGAAAATACTCTTTCCGGTTTTACATCGTCAATCAGCGCCTTGCCATGTGTCCCGCTACAAAAAACTCCTGCCTGCATCCCCGTCAAAGATATTGCAGGTGCCCCTAAGCTTTTGAAGGTCATCGCCAAAAGGAGAGATCGAGACCTGTTCTCCTGTAGACAGCAACATATCCATCTCTCGGCCATGTCTCAATGATGGAACCTGACCAGCTAACGCCAGCAAATCATCCGTACTGTCACCCATGGCGGAAACTACTATAACAATCTTATCATTATCATGTTTTTCGCGAAGAATGCGCGATGCTATATTCTTCATTCTTTCTGTTGTCGCAACAGATGATCCGCCAAACTTTTTTTACATAGAGTGCCATTCCGCATCCCTCATTTACTTTTATATTTATTTAGAGATTTTATCATGCATTTTAATCTATGTAAAGGAATTTATCTTGCTGCAGCCGATTTAAAATTCTATACCTTTGCGTGCATGTATCCCATTTTGAAAAGCATGTTTAATTAAAGTCATTTCGGTTACCGTATCAGCAGCTTCAATAATCTCCGGCCTGGCATAACGCCCGGTAAAAATCATATTTAACCGCGGAGGCCGTTCTTTAATAAGTTTTAAAAGTTTTTCCGGTTCAAGCATCTCAAAATGAATCGCATAATTAACCTCATCTAAAACAACCAAATCCCACCTATCACTCATTACTTCATCAACAACAGTTCCCCAAGCCCTGGCTGCCAACTCTTTTTTATTCTGATAAGCAACTTCATCCTCTTTGCGATTGTGAAACACAAAGCCATCACCCATAGGTCGAATCTCTATATTTCCATTACATGCTTCCAATGCTTCAATTGCTTTAAGTTCACCATATTTCCATGCACCTTTAATAAATTGTAAAATAAGAACTTTTTGTCCATTACCCCAAGCACGGATTGCAGTACCTAACGCCGCTGTGGTTTTCCCTTTACCCGTTCCTGTATTAATAAGGATCAAGCCCTTTTGTTCTGTCATTTTCCCTCCTTGCTACAATGATAACGCTCGCAGGATTCAATTAACTTTTCTCCAGCTTTGGGATTCCCATCAAAAGAAAGGTGCAGATATGATGCCAATATGTTTTTATTGCTATATCCTTCCAAATGCCCCTCTTTTTGTCGGGATCCCTGAAGATTATATGCCCAGGGAAACCCTTCGCCGTATTCTAAAGTAGAAAAATGAAATTCATGCCCTTTCAGAGTATCACCCGCATCAGCAATAATACTAGATAAAAGCGTTTCCCCTTTCACATAGCCAATGCGCTGAAGACTCTTCTGCATTTTACAAACAGCCGGCACAATTCCCACCATTTCATAACATTCTCCATTAAATCCCTGTATAGCCTTGCAAAGATACATCAATCCGCCGCATTCCGCATAAATCGGCATTCCTCTTTCAGCACACCGGCGTATAGACTCCTTCATGAAAATGTTCCCCATTAATTGCTGCAGAAACATCTCCGGAAAGCCGCCGCCAAAGATTAGGCCATCCGCTTCCGGTACAGTTTTATCCCGAAGAGGACTAAATTCAATAATTTTTGCTCCATTTTTTTCAAGATATTCTAAGCTTGTCGGATAATAAAAAGAAAACGCTTCATCTTTCGCCACGGCAATACAAACCCGTTTCTCAGCTGAAAAATCATTCCGTACATCTACAAACATAGAAGGTGCCTGCTGCGCTGCTTTCAGGAAGGCATCCGTATCTACCCATCTACTGACAGCCTCCCCCATATGCTTAATTAACACTCGTGTTTCTACTTCCGTAACAGGTGTCAGTCCCAAATGGCGTTCCGGCGTTTTTAATGCATCATCCCGATGGAACGCACCAAGTACAGGCATATGAATTTCCCATAACTTCTCGAACCATCGCTTCATGGCGGTCGGAACCAAGGCGATTCAATATGACCCCGACGATATTTACTCCCTTATCATATTCACGGAAGCCTAACGCTGTAGCCGCGATACTGTACCCAACGGATTTACAATCCAATACCAATATGACCGGCGCATTTAACTGTTTTGCAATGGCGGCAGTACTGCTGATTCCATCCTCCCCTCCATCATAAAGACCCATAACCCCTTCTATAATTGATATATCTGCATTTTTAGATAAAGCAATAAAGGTCTCTTTTAACTTATCTGGAGGTGTCATCCATGTATCCAGGTTATAAGAGCCATGTCCTGCCGCTTCCGCATGAAACCCGGGATCTATATAGTCAGGCCCCACTTTAAAGGGCTGGACTCTGTACCCCTCTCTATTAAAATATGATAAAAGGCCGGTCACTATCGTTGTCTTCCCAACACCGCTGTTCGTACCTGCAACGATAATCCGAGGTCGTATAAACTCCGTCATATCAGTTCCCTCGTTTGGCAATAATTGTACTTAAATAATTCGGTCGATAATCTGAAGGCAAACTATCCAGATCCCGCTCTATTATTTCATCAGGCAAACCCGCGCGTGATACCATAACCGCATTCTTTATCATGTGATGCTTACGCAGTTCTTCCTGGATAAATGCAAACTTCTTATACACCTTCATAATTACCGCATTGTCAGCAGCGGAAAGTGCTCTGTCAATTTTTTCAGGATCTGCAGTTGCAGGAATGATCAGTACGTCTTCCCATTCGGTCACCGGCATTCCGATATAAGAGGCAATTCCTAAAAAAGCGGGAATTCCCGGAATCGTTTCCACAGTATATTCTGTTCTTTTTAATGCCCGGAAAATATACATATATGTACTATACAGCATCGGATCACCTAAAGTAAGAAAAACCAGATTTTTTCCTTCATCTAACTTTTCTTCAATAATTCTTCTATTTTCTTCCCACTGTTTCGATACAACTTCCATATCAGTTACCATTTGAAACACAAGAGGTAAGATTTCCGCTTTTTTTGAAATATAGGGAGTTGCAATATGATAGGCAACAGAGTCTTCTTTTTTTTCTGTTTTTGGTGTAATAATCATATCCGCATTTCGAATCGTTTCTACCGCTTTTACAGTTAAAAGTTTGGAATCTCCCGGTCCCACACCGATTCCATATAACTTCCCCTTTGACATAACTATCCTCCTCATAAAAATTTTAGAATATACTATACGATTCCTATTCTATCATCTATTTTAAAAAAAATCTGTGAAAATATGAAATCTCCACAGATTAGTTCCTACACTTACCAAAACCATATATAACAATCACTTTAGTGTAAATGATACTGGGACTCGTGATTGCGCTTCAACAGCTACTCCATTTTGCTTTGCAGGAACAAATTGCCATCCGTAAACGGCATTCACCGCAGTTTGATCAAGTATGTTGTTTCCTGATGATGATTCAACCCAGGCACTTGTCACATTACCATTAACGCTGATGATAAGACCGACCACCGTCGTTCCCTCTACATTTGACGCACGAGCCGACTCAGGATAAGAAGGAGATGGTGCGCTTAATATTTGCGGGCCCATAGTGACGCCATCATTTCCATCACCATTACCGGTTCCTGCTCCTGAACCATTTCCACCACCGGAACCTGTACCGCTGCCGGAACCCGTACCTGACCCCGTTCCGGTGCCATGCCCAGATCCATGACCGCCTCCGGAACCCGTACCGCTGCCAAACCCACGATTTCCTGAAGATTCCCCTTCTCCGGAAACCTGCTTCCCCATATTGTCTTTTGTTGCAGCCTCTTTAGATTCTGTTACTGAATCAGCAATTTCATGAATATCATTCATGGCATCTTCCGGCATATCTTCTGCCAGAGCCGGAGGAGGCGGTGCAACTTCTGTCGGTTCGGCTGAAGGTGGCGCTATGGCAGGGCCATTATCTGCATCAGGACTTCCGCCGCCGCCACCGCCGCCGCCAGATAATGAAACCAAATCTACCTGAATAGGTCCTTTATCAACGGGAGCAGAAGGAAATAGTGCCACAACCACCCCAATCACAACAAACACTACAACGTGACAAGCAATAGATGTTCCAAAGGCAGCCATCCATCTGTATTTAGATGTAAACATAGCGCCGCCCCCCTTTATTCCTTACTCTGTGATTTTGCTTCCGTTGCAATACCAATCTTACTAATTCCCACTGATTTCAATTGATCCAGAACAAATACGAAATCCCCATGTTCTGATTTCGTATCCGCCCGAAGAACAATACTCAAATTCGGATTTCTATTTTTTTCAATTTCCATTCTTCTGCGGAACGTTTCACGGGGAATCTTTTCCTGCTCTACGTAAATCTGCCCATCTGAAGTAACCGCTACCGGTAAGGCCTTTTCTATATCCAATTTCGAAGTCACCGTTTGCGGTAAATTTAAACTAATTGATTTTTGCACCACCATGGTTAACATACTCATCATAAAGAAAACAAGTAAGAAAAATATGATATCAATCATAGGGATAATCATTATTTTAGGCTTTTTATCTACATCCAGTTGTTGTAATCTCATTTTTCTTTACCTTCCGCTATTGCAAGATAAACAGAAGATAATTTTTCTATAGAAGAAATATAGTGGCTAACTTGCTGGGATAAGTAAGTATAAGCAATTAACGCTATAATGGCAACGAATAAACCCGTTGCCGTACACACCAATGCTTCCGCAACGCCGCCGGTAATAGCAAAAGGCTGACCATCCGCAGTGGACAAGACATCAAAGGAACCTATCATTCCGATAACAGTGCCAAGCAATCCCATTAAAGGGGAAAGTGTCACAATAACATCCAGATAATTCAGGTAATTTTTCAAAAGACCTGCCGCATGTGCTGCAGCGCCTTCAATAATTGTCGCCTGATGTGCTTTAGTTCCATATACATTGACTGCAGATAGAAGGACCCCGGCCGGAATTCCACCATCAGCTTTTAAAGCGTTTTTTAATCCTTCTATATCGCCCCGGTTCAAGCTGTCAGTCATCACCGCTGACAACCTTTCTGTATCGGAACGATGGGAAGAATAGTATCTATATCTTTCAAAAAAAATCGCTACAACTATAATCGAACAAAGTAAAAGCGGGTACATCATAAATCCGCCAGCATGAAATAAGTGCAAAAAATACATAACATCCTCCCAATTCACATTTTAGCAACCATACACTTTATTCACAAATTAATAAAAGAGTATATATAAAACTTATTACAAAAAGAATAGCATTTACATATATTCTAGTCAAATATTTTCCTTTTATATCATAATTTCTATCATTATACATTAATGTAAATTTTATATAAGTCAAGGACAAATGAAAAAAGGAAGGGACTAAGCACCCCTCCCTCATTATTAATATTTATCATTAATATCCGTTTGTCTGGCTTACCACACGAAAATCATCTACACCAAAAGCTTCGCAAATGGAACTCCAAAACCTCCCCATAAGCATGGAACGATACATTTCACTCTTGCTGATCATCATAAGCCGATCGCCATCTTGTGTAATACGGATTAATCCATTATTAATATATTTCTCGAAATCTTTCTTCCATAATTCCTTGTAACTTAATGAGTCCCTCACGTTCCGGTCCAGCTTGATACTCACTCCTTTCCAGTACCGGCATGAACCTTACTTCATAAATCTTATCCGTATACCCTTTCGTCTCCGCGGAATATTTCTTTTCATTTTCCCTATCTGCCATAATATGCACTCCTTTAATTACAATTCTTAAACTATGTTTTCTATACCAGTCCATTTTTGTTTAAACTGGCAAATTCTCCATCACCGATTATAACATGATCTAATAACCGTATATCAAAAAACGAAGTAGCCCTTCTAAATTGTCTCGTTAAATTAATATCCGCATCTGAAGGTTCCGGATATCCTGACGGATGATTATGTACGAGTATCATACCGTGGGCCTTAAAGCGAAGAGCCCATCTCATAGCCTCCTTTATATCCACAGGCGCAGCATCCAAACTTCCCACACAAATTTCTTTATATCCAAGCAATCTGTTCTTGGTATTTAAAAAGCAGACAATGAAATGTTCCTGATCTTCATGTCTTAATTTTTCCATAAAATATGATGCCACTGCTTCGGGGAAACTAAAATTCTCCAACTGTTTCTTATTATGAAACTGCGCCAGCCTTCGCCCTAACTCTACTGCTGCACATACGGTAATCGCTTTATCTTGTCCAACACCCTTCACAGAGATTAAATCCCGCCAATCCAAATTATCAAATCCATTGACATCCGTGGACAACCGAATTTGCTCTACCACTTCCTGCGCCATATCCATAACAGAACACCCATGGCGACCGGTTCGCAACAGGATAGCAACCAAATCTACCATGCTAGCCGTATCGGGAGCCTTGGCAAATCTTTCGCGCGGTTTATCTTCGCTCCGCATTTCTTTAATCATCATTTATAACCCTTCCTTTGATCGGCCAAAATAACATAATATAGACCGGGTAATAACAATAAATTCATTAAAATCTTTTATATACCCAAGCTGCCAAAAGTATCCCGAAAATACTGATTAAATTGGGCGCAAACCGGATACCAAAATGAACATCTATGACCGCTAAATTCAAATAAATATCCTTAAAATCAAAAATCTCATATGTTTTCGTCAAATACGGTATCATTCCGGATAAGCTGACCTGGCTGAGCACTTGCCCAATGATCCCACCAATCAAAGCTCCGCATACCAAAAAGAGTAACAAAGAAAATAATCCGTGTCCACCGAAACGCATCACATTTCCCCCATTTCCTAAAATACTGCCCCAATCTGTATTCTCCCTGCCAGCTGTGCGGAAAGTTCTCTCCCAATCGGATCTTCTGTCCGATATTGGTAAATTACACGCCAAATAACTTCATCCTGTAAAAAAATATATTCATTAACCGTTAGTGCAGTCTTCTCCTCTCTTGCTTTTTCCACATAAGAGAATCTCAAAACTTTAGCGTCTTCATTATTAAATTTATCGTCGGCTTTTTCTACCTTCAAATTAGTAACTCGCTTATTGTTCCGCAAAAGGGTTTCTGCACTTTCTGCCGCAGCAGATATGCTCTCATTTATTGTATTCTTATCCCCCATAACAAAGATGCGTATATGTTGATTATGCCCTTCTGCCATTATTTTATCAGCATTTCTGTCTGAGATTTCCGCCTGTTTTCCATTTGCAATTAGTTCAAAAGGTGTTAATACTGTAATAGTTGTATTATTGCAACTAATTCTATTTTTCCCAAAGACAAACTTATCTCTCACATTATTACCGCTACACCCCGACAAAAGCAGGACAAAACATATAAGAAAACCTAAACTATTCCTCTGAACAAAATGATATATATTCATTTATTCCTTTTCTATAAATAAAATTATCCCGGTTTATTATTTCATTAAATAATTATAGCATATGCCATTCCCCTGATTACAGGAAATCCCACATACTTATGGTAAAATAGTCAATAAATACATTGGAGGTACATCATGTATATTGGAATTACTGCTGAATGGAACCCTTTCCACAGCGGCCATGCCCATATGCTCCGGAGCCTTAAAAATTTATTTCCGGACGCTCCTATAATTTCCGCGATGAGCGGTTCTTTTGTACAGCGTGGAGAACCTGCTATTTTTGATAAATGGACACGTGCAAAATGGGCTCTTATGTTTGGTGTGGATGCCGTAATCGAACTTCCTGTACTTTGTGTATTGCAAAGCGCCGACAAATTTGCTGCCTCATCGGTTTCACTGCTTCACAATATGGGGTGTACCCATATTGCTTTTGGCGCTGAATCCTTAAATTCGGATACACTTTATAACGCTGCGCAATGGTCCCTGCAGCCCGATTTCAATCTATATTTTCACCAATTTTTAGGAAAGGGACTTTCTTACGCCTCTGCTGTCACCAAATCCATGGAAATCCGATATCCTGAAATCTCACGAGAATTAACACGCCCCAATAATTTGCTTGGATTCCTTTATGTACAGGCCGCATTAAAGCAAAACCTGCCTTTATCATTTATCGTCATAGAAAGAAATACGCATTATCCCGCCTCTGCCACAACTGCCAGAAAGCATTTTGTAGCAGGCGAGTCTTATCCTCTGCTTCCTGAACAAATACAAACTGAAATCCATACCCTTATGAACACAGGGCATATTCTCTCTTACGCCCGTTACGAAGACGCATGTCTATTATTAGGGCGGTTAACAAAAAAAGAGTCACTGAGAGACTCCCGGCTCTTTTCTGAAGGGTTAGAAAATAAATGGTACAAAGAAATCCAGCAGGCGTCTCTTCCGGATGTATTTGAGGCAATAAAAAGCAAGCGCTACCTTTATAGCCGTCTTAAACGAATTGCAGCATCGCTTTTACTTTCATCAGAACTGGTACCTTCTCCCTTTTCTCATTCCTCCTTCCCCAAATATGCCAGGCTCCTTGCTTTGAAAAACACAAAAAGTTTTATCCTCAACAAATCAAATCTCCCTGTAATCACAGGCGCAGCAAAGCTCTGCGTACTTTGCAAGAAAAAAAAGCCTTAGAGTCTTTTAGCATCGATTTGCGGGCAACCGACATCCAATCCTATTGCATGAAAAATAAATCATACAGAACCGGCAGATTGGATTTCTATCATTCACCTGTTATAAGGTAATTGATGCTTTACATTATTTTTCTTATCCAGTATCATGAATAAACAATATAATAGATATAACTATAACTGCAGAATAGAAGGGGGCTTCTGTATATGAATTTGCAGAATAATATGGGAATTTTGGCGGCATTCATGCTCTATTTAGCCGCCATGATGGGGATTGGCATTTATTACTCACGCCGACAAAAGAAATTATCTCAATTTATTTTAGGTGACCGCAAACTCGGCCCGTGGGTGACATCCATGAGTGCTGAAGCCTCTGACATGAGCGGATGGATGCTTATGGGACTTCCCGGTTTTGCCTATTTGAATGGACTTTCCGCATTTTGGACCGGATTTGGACTAATAGTAGGCACTTGGGCAAACTGGGTACTGACTTCTAAACGGCTCCGCCATTATACAGAAGTAGCCAATAATAGCCTAACAATTCCCGACTACCTTTCCAATCGTTTTGAAGATCACAAAAGCGGACTTCGCCTTATTTGCGCGCTTTTTATTATATTATTTTTTATTATTTATACGTCTTCCGGATTTGTTTCTGCAGGGAAACTTTTTAATACAATTTTGGGGCTGCCCTATTTTACCGCACTTCTTATCGGAGCATTTGTTGTTGTATTTTATACCTTTTTAGGTGGATTCTCCGCTGTCAGCATGACAGATTTCATTCAGGGAACGATGATGTTCTTCACCGTCATATATATCCCTGTTGCCGCAACGATCGTATTAGGCGGGCCAGCACCGACAATGGCTTCTCTCGCGGGAGAAGGGAAAGACTTTTTCTCCTTTTTCCCTGAATCACTGGGAGGAATGTCGCTTATTATCATGATTCTTTCCTCATTGGGCTGGGGACTCGGTTATTTTGGGCAGCCCCATATCCTAGTCCGTTTTATGGCAATCAGCAATCCGAAAGAATTAAAAAAGTCTACGCAAATCGCGGTGTCCTGGGTTCTTTTGTCCCTGACTTTCGCTGTTGCTATTGGTATCGTAGGAAAAGCCTACCTGCCTATGCCTCTCGAAAATGCCAATGCTGAACGTGTATTCATCATTATGGCGGAAACACTTTCCCCTCCGTTCATCACGGGACTTATATGGTCGGCCGTACTGGCAGCAATTATGAGTACCGCCTCTTCTCAGCTTCTCGTAACGGCTTCTGCTGTAGCAAGAGACTTATATCAGCCCTTCTTCCATAAATGCTTCTGAGAAAGAGCTTATTATTATAAGCCGTGTTACGGTTTTGTTAATCTCCCTATGTTCAATCTATCTTGCGTCCGACCCGAACAGTTATATTTTCTCCATAGTATCTTATGCATGGGCAGGATTTGGCGCCTGCTTCGGACCAGTCGTTCTCCTTTCACTTTACTGGAGACGTATGACTTTAAAAGGAACTTATGCCGGCATCATTGTTGGCGGCATCACCGTCCTCATTTGGAAACAGTTTAACTGGTTTGGTCTTTATGAATTAATCCCAGGATTTCTCTTTTCTACAATCTCTATCATTTTAATCAGCCTTATGGATGAAAAACCATCACAAACAATTTTGGATAACTTTAATAAAGTAGTATCTCTTTCCAATGAAAAATAATTGATTGAATACAAATCTCATTACGAATAACACAATTTATTACCCTCAAAGTACATTGTCAAATTGTCATATTTTTTGTAATACAAAAGGACCGCTAAAAGCGATCCTTTATTTTTTTTGCGAGCAATCAATAAGCCGAGTTCTGTACCATTTTCATGGTGATGATTATCTGTCTAGCCGAGTAAATTACTTTATCGGTCAAGCGACTCAACCCGGAAGGTCAGCGGGCAACGTCATTCCTTCCCTATTCGGTCTTGCTTCAGATGGGGTTTACCAAGCCAAACGGTCTCCGCCTGCTGGTGCGCTCTTACCGCACCTTTCCACCCTTACCGTTATTCACGGCGGTTTTCTTTTCTATGGCACTTTCCCTAGGGTCGCCCCCGCCGGATGTTATCCGGCATCTCGCCCTGCGAAGCTCGGACTTTCCTCACGCCTTTCGGCCCGCAATCATCTTTCCTGCTCGCGAGTAACAGTATACCATCCTGTATATCTTATTTCAACTTTTATACACAATGAAATATATCTTTTGCCCTAACATCTTCTAAAACTCCAACATTCCAACCACGGGTTTTAAATTCATCACGCAAACGTTTTGCTAAGTACGGAATAATCACACGTTCCGTATAATGTCCGCCATCAGCGATAACTAATCCATTCATCGCTGCATCTTGTGCCTCATGGTATTTTAAATCCCCCGTCAAATACAGGTCTGCCCCCATTGATTTTGCCACCCCTGCAAACTCGGCACCTGCCCCGCCAAGGATAGCTATTTTTTCTACCAAACGATCCTTATTACCGGCATACCGCAATACAGGAATCTCCAATTTATTCTTTATATAAGATAGAGCTTTCTCTACCGACATAGGGAAGGGGAGCTTTCCGATACGCCCCATGGTTTCCTTATAACCATGATTTACAAGCTTATATACATCATATTTAGCTGATTTATCTAAAGATGAAATCATATCTTCCACCCGTTTTACCAACTGACCAGGCACGCGGAATTCAACCCGTATATTTTCCGTAAAATCATCTGCATCATCAACAACATAGTAGCTCTCAATATCTTTCCCTCTTAAACTATCTAATTTCTTCTTCAATAATTTAGCATGCGCAGCAGTTATGTATAAAGTGAACTTATAAGATGAATACGTCATTACCGGAACAAATCCCTTGCATTCCTGTAATCCCAATTTTTCAGCCAATGCATCATTTACGCCTTGTACTGCTGAATCTAAATTGGTATGTGCTGCAAAAGAAGTGATCCGATGTCTGATCAAGTTTTCAATCATTCGTCCTTTACAAGTGGAAAGGTCTATGTCATGAATAGGTTTAAATAAAAATGGGTGATGCGATATGACCATATCCACTCCATGATCAATTGCATAGGATATATTCAGTTCGGTCATATCCAAAGCTACCAGAATTTTATGTACAGGCTGATTCGGATTTCCCACCTGAAGACCGGGATGATCCCATGATTCCGCCAATGAGGAGGGTGCCCAATCTTCCATCAATTGCATAATATCTTTTACATAAATCTCCATAATATCTTCTCCAGAATAACCTCATCCGTTAATGCCTTTTGGTACTTTGCCGTATTTATGACATTTGCACTTTCAATATCAATGCCATTCAATATCATTTTTCTTTGATTGATAAGTTTTTTCAAATGTTTAACAAAGAGTTTATCTTTATATCGGCTCTCAGTAACTCCTATTTCAGCTTCTATCTCAGAGAAAGGCGCCATATATCCATGTGTCACATAAAGGATCTCATAAAGCTGCGTTCCTTCTTCAGCAAGAACTTCCTGTTCAATTTTATATCCATTTTGCTGCAGCCAAATATATAAATCGGATGTATGGTTTTGTGGCTGCAGGATAAACCACTTAATACTTTCAGCAATAACATATTCCTGCTTTAAAATATCACGAATCATAAATCCGCCCATCCCTGCGATCACCGCACCATCTACTTCATCCTCTTCCAAAATAGATAATCCGGCACCTTCGCGCACCTTAATCTTCGTTGAAAGACCTTCCCTCTTTATATGTTCCCGAGCCCGCTGCGCAGGACCTGCATGTATATCTCCCGCTATAGCATATTTAATTCTTCCGTTATGAATCAAAGAAATAGGTACATACGCATGATCTGTCCCTATATCAGCTATACACGAACCACATGGAACCAATCCCGCTACAGCCCGCAGACGAGGTGTAAGTTTCATTCCAATTCCTTTTCTGTAACAAAAAAGGCCAAGCATTGAGCTCAACCTTAAATATCTATTGGTGGGCCCACCAGGACTCGAACCTGGGACCAGGCGGTTATGAGCCGCCGGCTCTGACCAACTGAGCTATAGGCCCCCTTCACCAATACATGATATTTTATCAGCAAATAGGAATACCGTCAATACTTCTATACATTGGCCAATGATTTGGCAGACTTCTTCAGTTTTGTTAATGCTTTCCCTTCAATTTGCCTGATACGCTCCCGGGTTACATCAAAATATTTTCCCACTTCTTCCAAAGTTCGTGGCCTTCCATCTTTTAATCCAAATCGGAGTTCAAGTACCTGTCGTTCACGATCTGTCAATTCTCGCAGCAGTTCATCAATCTGTTCCCGAAGTAAAATGGAACCCGCCGCATCATCGGGAGCAATTGCCTCATGATCTTCAATAAAGTCGCCTAAATGGGAGTCCTCTTTTTCTCCAATTGGTGTTTCCAGCGAAATGGGATCCTGGGCAATTTTTTTTACTTCCCGAATTTTCGCAACACTTACTCCCATGGCTTTTGCCAACTCTTCGTTGGTAGCCTCCCGGCCTTTCTCCTGAAGCAGCTGACGAGAAATACGATTTAACTTATTGATAGTCTCCACCATATGGACAGGTACACGGATCGTACGCGCCTGATCCGCAATAGCCCGCGTAATTGCCTGCCTTATCCACCATGTTGCATATGTACTGAATTTAAAACCTTTGGTGTAATCAAATTTATCTACAGCTTTGAGGAGCCCCAAATTCCCCTCCTGAATTAAATCTAAGAACTGCAGTCCTCTGCCAAGATATTTTTTTGCAATAGAAACAACAAGTCTTAAATTCGCATCAGAAAGCGCTTTTTTCGCCTCATCAGCAGCCATCTTATCCCGACTAGTTGCATCATCAAAGCTTCCTTTTTCCACCAACTTGGCAAGCTCTATTTCCTGTGATCCTGTAAGGAGCTTAATAGCTCCAATCTCTTTCAAATACATCTTTACCGGATCATCTATATTTATAGAATCAGAAGTATCCATGACATCAGAAATTTCGACAATATCCTTTTCATCATCTGTTTCTTCATCTTCTAAAATTTCCAGGTCCTCATCGGATGCATCTTCATCGAAATTGATGTCGATATTGCTTTCATGAAGCAGCTCATATACCGCTGAAAGATCATCCTGTCCCAGATTCTTTTCGGTAAAGAAAAGCATGATATCTTTATTTGAAATTGTCCCATCTTTCCTTACCTTATCTCTCAGTTCTCCCATCCAAAGCTCTAAATTTTGCCTTTTCTTCTTCATAAGCCCCCCTTTATCATAAATTTCATACTGCATTTTCACCCGCCGATCAAACGAATTTCCTCACTTAATCGAATACAGGTTAACTGCTCTTCTTTTGCCTTTTGCGGATCACTCTCCATTAATTCCGCCGCCCGCTGTGTATGAAATTTATACTCGTTCTGCAGATAAATTTTACGCATAGGGCGGATATACTCTTCATATGGTTCTGCCACACCATGATAATCTGTCATCATCAGCTGCGCCAACTGTTCCAGATCAGATCGTTCCAACCGTGCCTCTGCATACTCTACAGTAATATTTCCTTTGCCGGCCTGCTTCAATACGTCATATAATCTTCCAAGAAATTCATCGGCAAAGGAATACTTCTCCAAACTATCAAAGCCTTCCGGCAATATATGTGAAACCAAACAGTACTTCAACAGTTCCTGTTCCAGCCTTCGCTGACGCCCATCATTGGAGCTGACGGTACCAGTTCTTTCCTCGCCATATACATTGGGTGATATATATACATGGGAATTATTTTTCTTCGTATACCGAATCGCCTCACTGCGTATAAGGCCTTCATCCATATGAAGCGTACGTGCCATCTTCCTGATAAACGAATTGAATTGATATGTATTATCCTGTACTGCAAGAACTGCAAACATTTCATTTAAAATTTTTTGCTGCCCTTCTAAAGTGGCACCATCATATTGAGTCCGCAAAGCCTGGAATAAGTAGTCAAGAGCAGGTACTGCCTGATCAATAACTTCTAGGTATTCATCTCCGCCATGAAGATTTACAAATTCATCAGGATCCTTTCCTTCCCCAAGCAGTGCTACTCTTAATTTTAGCCCTACTGAACCGGCTATCTCAAGCGCACGACGTGTCGCATTCTGTCCGGCAGCATCCATGTCATAGCTGAAAATAACTTCATCAGCATACTTTTTTAAGAGCCTTGCCTGCTCAACAGTAAAGGCTGTTCCCAATGATGCAACCACATTTTTAATTCCATGAGCATGTAAAGAAATGGCATCCATATAACCTTCCACCATAATTGCCTGACGCTTCCGCCGAATTTCAGGAAGTGCCTGATAGATGGGAAATAACAACCTGCGTTTATTAAATATAACCGTCTCCGGAGAATTTAAATATTTGGCAGCACTTTCTTCACTGTGCATAATTCTGCCGCCGAATGCAACAACCCTTCCTTTTAAGTCCATAATAGGAAACATGCATCTATTGCGAAAAGTATCATAATATTTTCCGTTCTTATGGCCCACCAGCCCCGCTTGAAGTAAAATATCCGGACTTATATTTTTCCTTTTGGTAAAATCGCAATAAAGCCGTTCCCATTCGGGTGGAGCAAAGCCCAGCTTAAATGTTTCAATGGTTTTATCATCTAAATGTCTCTTTTTAAAATAAGCCAGCCCGTCTTTTCCTATATTTGTCCGCAACAGGCAGTTATGAAAATAATTTCCCGCAAGTTCAGTTACTTCATACAACTTATGAACCAGTGCTGCTTCTCTTTTATCTTCTTCGGATATTTCATCCGGCGGCAATTCCACATGCCCCATTTCAGCTAAACGTTCTACAGCATCAGGAAATGTAATTTGATCCATTTTCTCTATGAATTTAATGGAATCACCTGATTCATGGCAACCAAAACAATAATAAAATCCATCTTCAGGTGAAATAGAAAAGGAGGGCGTTTTCTCATGGTGGAAGGGGCAGCATGCCCAATATCTACTTCCCTTCTTTTTTACATCAATTCCGTAAGCACGTATTACATCAATAAGATTTGTGCTGTCTTTTACCCGCTGAAGGAACTCATTATTAAATTTTCTCACAGTTCCTCCTTATCTATAAAAAGCAGAAAGTAGACAAAAAAACTGACAAGGAAATATTTGTCAGCGTTTCTCCTTTCCGTAAAATCAAGCATCCTTTATTCAACAGAAATTTTAATTGTAGATGTCAGTTCCTGCCAACGAGTCATTAATATTTTAGTATATAAAACGGAATCGAGGCCAAAACTGCTCAAAGCATATGCATCACTTACTTCTACTAAAAGAGTTTCTCTTTTATCCGTAATCCCAAAATCAAGAGCATATGCACGAGGCGCGGAATGATAAGCATTGACAGCTTGTTGAAGCACTTTAGGGTCAGGATATAAATCCCATCTGCCTCTATACGGATTTATACCTATAATTTTCCCATCTAAAATCCAAATGCGCCATTCGGCAAGAAAATTCACCTTTTCACTGCACCATACTTCAATATCTTCAAGGCCGCCGCCTAATTTAATCAAATCTTCCGATTTATCTAAAATCGTTCCGCGAAAACGTTTTACATCTTCTACCGGCTTTACAAACACATGCCAATAATCGGGATGACTGGTAATCGTAAACAGTGTCGATTTCCAAATTTTTCTTCCTGTAAAAGGCAATAATTCATCCGGATAATCAATCGGCAGTAAATTTACACCTAACCGCTCTAACGCAACCTTCACATCCGAAAAAGCACCAACGACCAAATCTGTCGGTGCATTATCCGTCACTGAATATATTGCTTTATACCTAACAATGGGAATATCCAATTTAGAGCATCCATGATAAACAGAATAGCAATTCTGATCATAGAAGTCTCCAGAATGCTGAATACGAATAAATGCTCTCATGAACTTTCTCCAAACTAAAATCTTACCGCTATGGGATAATGATAACATGTTCAAAGCAAGCGGGCAAGTTTCACCAAAAGTAAATTAGCGCAACAAACGCTACAATAAAACGATAGAAAGCAAAACCTGTCAAAGTCGATGTAGCCAAAAACTTCAAAAACCAAAGAATAGAAACGTATGCAACAACAAAAGACGTAATAAATCCCACTGATAGAATGCCAAAGTCACCCATAGATAAATATTTTGCCACCTTTATCAAATCATACAGGCATGCAATGCACATCAACGGAACTGCCATAATAAAGGAAAAATCGGCAGCCGCTTTTCTTGATACGCCAACTAAAAGACTTCCGGCAATAGTGCTTCCGCTTCTGGAAAACCCCGGCCACAGAGAAAGACATTGAAAAAGTCCTATTTTAAATGCCTGTTGTGAAGTAATCTGATCTATATTTTCAACCAAAAAGTATTTTCTCTTCTTTTCCGCAAAAATCATGAAAAGTCCTCCAATAACAAGACCGATGATAACGGTTTTGGGACCAAACAGATATTGTTTAATCATACCGTGGCACAGATAGCCTAAAACACAGGCGGGAAGCATGGCAATTCCCAGATTCATCAAAGATGGACCTTTTTTTCTAAACCAATGATGGGTATCCAGTATATAAAGAAACTTCTGTCGGTATACGACAACTACGGATAAAATGGCGCCAAGCTGAATAAATACATCGAAAACATTGGCCAGCTCACCTGTGAAGTTAATCATATTCCCAACGATGATCATATGTCCCGTACTCGACACAGGAATATACTCTGTTAAACCTTCAACAATCCCAATAATTAACGCACAAAAATACTCGTACACTTATATAACCTCTTCACAATAACCATACAAAATCTACTTGCAATCTATTTCTTTTCACTAAACTGTGGATTCTTTGCAGAAACGATTCCATCTATCTTTTGTTTTGTAAGAAATAAGATCAATATATTTCTTTTATCCTTCGAAAAATATATGTAGGAAGTTCTCAGATGCCCTGACGAGGTATCCATTTCTACCTTATACGGCGCCCCATAAATTAACTCTGCCGTTTCTAAATCATCTCCCAAGGTTATGCCTCGAGTGGTCACCATATCAGAATCCGTCAGGAACAACCCCTGTACTATTCCCGATCTCGCCGTAGCGCGAACAGCATATCCGGAAAAATACCACACATCTTCTTTGAGATTAGACATTTTTCTTTGCCATGTATCCCACGAATGAGCCCTAAATTTCGTATCCAGTTTAAACCCGGCGATCCCAAAGTCTTTATCCGGAAGTAGTCCGTCTTTCCTCATCTTTTGTGTCAACGACTGGAAACTCCCGGCAGCTCTTCCCGAATCCTCAACAGAAAACTGAAATGCCTTTACCTTATTTCCCTTTATGATGAACTTAATCTTTTTTTGCCCTGCTTTGTAAATAAAATAAAATGATTTGTCTGTACCATCCCATAAGACCTCTTCAGGTGCACCATATGCCCGCAAAACATTTTCCCTCAAGGACCCCACCGTGATACCTCTTTTGGTGATCGCTGCTTTGCCATCTATATAAAGACGCGAGACCCCGGAAAATCCCTCCCCTTTTTTCAGCTGTACATCTTTTCGTTGCACATAAGCATAAGGTAATTTCCTATTCACTACTACAGTAAGCCCTGCATTCTTCCAATGATATTCATCACTAATAGTTCCATGGGAAACCATGTCAGGAACTCCATTAAGATGAAATATACGCTCCGGTTCATCTCCCATTTTAACATTACTGAGTATAAAGTCATCATCATCTAACGGATGCCCATCCACCGCCATTAAAGATACTCGTTCCTTATCATCTGATACGTTTCCCGCTCTTACTTCGGAAGCTTTTTCTTTCGGCAGAGAGGCTTCTTTTATCATGGATACCTTATCTTCCGCATAAGAACATATTCCCAAGGAAAATACGAGCAGCCCTGTTATCACAGTCATTTTCTGCAAAGATTCATACTTCATCAGATCTCTCCTGTCCAATAATTTTACATATTTTTTATTATGAAGTTCGCATCACTATTCTGTCAAGAAACAAAATAAAAAGGGAGGCACAATCATCTATAGTAATCAAACATTTGTGACACACTCTTAGAAAATAGTTTTAAGCCTACCACTTTTTATGCAACCCTGGACTGATACTCTTTTAATACTTCATTAGGGCTTTTAAACTTTAATATCCTCCGACATATATTATTTGTCCTAGTGGCATATCTTTTTAAAGGATTTATACATTTCTTCCTCACTTGAGAATCGTCTCCCTTGCGTAGAATATTTCATTATCTAATATATGGCTTCTTTCAACTACTCCATTCTGCCACGGGGAGTACGGTCTTGTCCTTTTGTGGTTTATCCCCAGTTTTTTTTTCAATGCTATCTGAAATAGACTTTTGGACATATCTGCATCGTTACAAAAATTCTCTCCCATTGTCTGTTTGTATTGTTTTTTATCTTACATCCCATTCTTTTTTTCCAGACTGTACAGGAATTTTGATGTTTCATATGTACTTAGTTCATTGACCGGTTTCATGATTCTTTTTCTGCTATACAGGACTATCGCTGTAATTTGGTAATATCTGGCATGGCTGCTCGAAAATCCTATGCATTCAATGGTACATATTTCACATCAACTTCCACATATTCTCCTGGATATTTTCCTTTTAGCGCCCTGTACTTGCTCTTTGGGTATTTTTTTCTTTTCAGGCTGCTTTAAACGCAGTTTCCTCAGTTGCTTTTTGCATGGATTGGTATGTTCTTGTGTAACCGGCATCTATGAGGCTTCTATACACCTGTGCCAACCCTTCAAATGAATATCTGCGATGCATTTTTTTTTCTTTACCAGCTCTATTTCTTCCCTTGTATGCTGGTTTGGGTGAGAATGCGGGCGTGTTGATTTATTTGACAAAGATGCCGTTGTTCCGTCATATTTCTTTCTCCATCGCTGCACTTGTTGCCTGCTCGTATGGTAGCGTCTTGCTGCCACAGCATTATTACTTTTTATTGCATACTGTACGACTCTTTCCCGATATCTCATTTCTTCTGTTATAATAGTTTTCATAAGGGACTCCTTTGTTTTAATATGGTTCTTCTTCAAAACTATTTTAACAAAAGAGTTCCCTTATTTTTTATTTTTTGTCACATATGTATTATTACATAACACAAAATAAAAAGGGAGGCACAATCACGTCCCCCCTCTTTTACCAACACTTTATTTTTTATATTTTGTCACAAAATGTGCCATGCGTTTCATCGCCTCTGTCAAATTTTCTCGACTTGCCGCATAGGAAATACGAATATGATTTTTCCCCTGCAGCCCAAAACAAGTACCAGGAACCACTCCCACTTTTTCTTCCATCAGCAGCCTATCACAAAACTCTTCATCGTTCATTCCAGTACAGCTGATATCCGGAAAAATATAGAAGGCCCCTTTCGGCTTAAATACTTTAAGCCCCATTTTCGCGAGAGCATCATACACTATCTTTCTGCGAATCTTATATTCATCGAACATCACTTTTACATCTTCATCACATTTCCTCAGCGCAGCGATTGCTCCATACTGACTGGTAGATGCAGCACATAAAATCTCATACTGGTGAACCTTGTACAAAGACTGCATGACTTCTTTCGGTCCGCAAATATAGCCAATACGTAATCCTGTCATCGCATAAGATTTTGAAAACCCATTCATGACAAGAGTGCGTTCCTTCATGCCGGGGATAGAAGCAAAACAGGTATGTTCCCCCTCATAAGTCAGGTCACAATAAATTTCATCTGAAATTACGATCAAGTCATGCCTCTGGGCAAATGCCGCAATTTCTTCAAGAGATGCCTGATCCATTACCGTCCCCGTTGGATTGTTTGGATAACCGATCAGTAACGCTTTCGTCTTGGTCGTCAGTTTTTCCTCCAACTTATCCACTCTTAATCTGAATTCATCATCAGAAAATGTCGGTACAAGAACAGGTGTCCCTCCAACCAATCTTACGCATGCAGGATACGCGAGATAGGCAGGGTCAGGCATTAAAACCTGATCTCCCGGATTCAGGATCGTCTGCATGACAACAGTAATAGCTTCCGATACACCAACGGTAATCATAATTTCATTCATTGGATCATATTCCAATCCATAACGCTTTTTAAAAAGGCAGCTGATTTCCTCGCGAAGTTCCAAAAGACCCCAATTTGAGGTATAAGAAGTTTCTTTGTTTTTCAGACTTTCAATACATGCGTCAATAACTCTATCAGGTGCCGCATAATCTGGTTCTCCCACACCTAAAGAAATAACATCTTTCATTGTGCTTGCCAGATCAAAAAATTTACGAATTCCAGAAAAAGGAACTGCCTGTACATTTTCAGAAATTTTATTATTCCATTCCATTCAAATCCCACCTTTAGTAATTATCATCTTTTATACAATACAGTCATTATGCTTTAGCAACCGCTGCCCCAAGAGCTTCACAATTCTTCTGAGCCTCTTCATCAGGATATCCATAAGCTAAAACCGGTTTGGCAGCAAAATGCGCCCCTGCGAAATGAAGCTCATTATACCAGGAATTCAGCCATGCGCCGCGGCTCCAGCCACAAGAACCGAAAATTCCCATTTCTTTCCCTTTTAAATAAGGTTTTAACTTCTCACAAAATGGCTTCATTTCCATCTCCTCAATCACTTCGACTCCCCAAGCTGAACACCCTAAGATAATGTGATGGCAGGTATTACCGATTTTAATAGGATCTACATCTGAAACAGGAGCAAGTAAAACTTCAGCTCCCGTATTACGAGCTCCCACGGCCACGGCCTCTGCCATCGCTTCTGTATTCCCTGTTGCTGAAAAATAAATAATTGCAACTTTACTTCCCATAAGTCCCCCTATGTAAAAAAAGAAGCGCCTCTCTTAAGACGCCTCTTCAATACGATTTAATTACGCATTCGCCACCGCTTTCCCTAAAGCGGCACAAGCAGCCAGTGCTTCATCATCAGGATAGCTGTAAGCCTTAACCGGTTCGGATATAAGTTCAATGCCTGCATCATTCAAACGCTGCTTCCACGTCACAATCCAATCGCCCTGATTCCATGCATAAGAACCAAAAATACCAATTATTTTACCTTTGAGCTGTGGCAACAGTTCAGCAAAAAATGGTTCAAATTCATATTCTTCCAACTCTTCATTCCCCATCGCCGGGCAGCCAAGAATAATATGATCAAAAGCTGCCACATCAGATGCAGTAGTATCACTTACAAAGCTCAATGTGGTTTCTGCACCCGCATCCTTTGCTGCATTTTCAATTGCTTGTGCCATAGCTTCTGTATTTCCGGAGCCGGACCAATATACGATTGCTACCTTTGCCATGTAAAACTCCTCCTGTCAAATTTTTACATAATGAATTACTACCTCTTTATATTACTTATCAAAACATGCCTTGTCAATTTGCCACTTTTTATTACAAATTTTTATTCCAAAATCTACTTTTTTAAATCAAGCAATTTCTTCTGCTTGACAATTTTCCTTTTCCCCATCATCTCCCGTAAAGAACTGGTCAATTCAAATTGCTCCGCGTCAGAATTGATAATTCCTAAGGAAATGAAATAACCGTCATTTTGTAGTACAACTTGATATGCTTCATGATAAACGATATCTTTTTCTTTTATTCTAATCTCAAACGATCCTTCCCAGCGAGGATTCTTCTTATCATTTATCCGTATCAAAGGTGTTTCCCCTGTATAAACGGCACCACTTTCCATAATACGCTTATTCAAATACCCCGCAATGACATCCATCTGCTTTTCTATAGGATCTGTTTTATGTGTGATCTCCCCTATTTCCAATAAAAAGGGAACTCCCAGCTTTTGACTAGTTGCCCAGCCATAGGAAAAATCAGGAGGATTAGAATAAGTCATCGTATAATATCTTCCACTTGCTGCTCCCTTCCGTGTAAAATACAGCTTTATCCCTTTATCCTGCAAAAAAGGTAAAGCAGACTGCTCGCCTTCCTCAAAATGAACATGCGGAGGCACTTCCATCTTTCCAACATCAGGTAATTCCCATTTTTCTGCTGAAACATTAGCTGTCAGTGATACCGTAAATATCACAGATAATATACTAAGCCATAATCTATATCTCATATTTTCCTTATCCGTTTCCCTTCCCCATTATTTTCTGCAACTTAGCCCAAGTATCTCGAAGCCCGACAATCCGATTGCACACAATCTGTTTTTTTGTACTGTCTTTATCAATAATAAAATATCCCTTGCGTAAAAACTGAAAACGGCTTCCCACATCATATTCCTTAATTACCGGTTCAGCCTTACCATTCATTACTACAAGTGAATCCGTATTCACCTTTTCCATGAAATCGCGGCCATCATCTACATCATCCGGGGAAATCAGATAATCGTACAGACGCACTGCCACATCAACTGCTGTATCAGCATATACCCAATGAAGCGTCCCCTTCACTTTACGATCTGCACCGGGTGTTCCACTGCGTGTATCAAAATCAACCGTGCAATGAATTTCTTTGAGTTTACCCTTTTCATCCTTAATAAGTTCATCACAGTGCACAATGTATGCCCCTTTAAGCCGAACCTCCTTTCCCGGTGTCATACGGAAAAATTTCTTCACCGGCGTTTCCATAAAATCTTCCCGTTCAATATAAATAGTTCTGCCAAAAGGAACCTGCCGTGTTCCCATAGTTTCCTGTTCCGGATTATTTTCAATCGTTACATATTCCATTTTATCTTCAGGATAGTTCGTAAGAACAACTTTAACAGGATCAATAACAGTCATAATTCGAGGCGCCTTAGTCTTAAGGTCTTCACGAATACAGTATTCTAAAAAAGAAATATCTACTACATTATCTGCCTTAGCCACACCAATCAATTCACAGAAGCGTCGTAAAGATTCCGGCGTATATCCTCTTCTTCTGATGCCGCTGATAGTTGGCATACGGGGATCATCCCATCCGGAGACAACACCCGATTCTACCATCTTACGCAGTTTACGCTTACTCGTAATCATTGTAGTCACATTCAATCGCGCAAATTCAATCTGCCTCGGTTTTTCCTTCCCGTCAAATGCCTGGAGACACCAATTATATAAAGGGCGTCTTTCCTCAAATTCCAACGTACAGATAGAATGGGTAATTCCTTCAATAGCATCAGAAAGAGGATGCGCAAAATCATAGAGCGGATAGATACACCATGTGTTGCCTGTACGGTGATGTGTAGAATGGAGAATCCGATAAATAACCGGATCTCTCATAACCACATTGGGTGCCGACATATCAATCTTGGCACGAAGAACCTTTTCACCATCTTTATATTTTCCATTCTTCATTTCCTGGAATAACTGCAGATTTTCTTCCACACTGCGGTTACGCCATGGGCTTTCTTTACCGGGATGTAAAAAATCACCGCGGGTATCATGAATTTCCTCGCTGGTCTGGTCATCTACATAAGCCAATCCCATACGAATCAATTTGCAGGCAAATTCATAAAGTTGCGGAAAATAGTCAGATGCATAATGTACGGGTTCTTTCCATTTGAATCCGAGCCATTTTATATCTTCTAAAATCGAATTAACATATTCGATCTCTTCTTTGGCAGGATTGGTATCATCAAAACGTACATTAGTTTCACCATGATATTTTTCACCAAGGCCGAAATTAAGGCAAATACTTTTCACATGTCCAATATGAAGGTACCCATTAGGTTCCGGAGGGAATCTTGTTAATACCCGTCCATTTTCATATACATCATTAGCAATATCCTTGTTAATCTCTGCTTCGATAAAATTGGCCGCTTCTTGTCTTTCTTCCATTACTTATCCCTCTGTTTATTTCTAAAATCAAGAATGATTTCAATAATTGGCACAAATTCATTCTACCATAGATACTATTTTTGTGAAATAAAATATGAATAACTCACTTACTTTTATGTTATAATAGCCATAATTTAACAGAAAGAAGAGATATCTATGCAGAGACTTATTTCATATAATCATAAGGGCCTCCGCCAATGGGGCGTCCTTACACAAGACAGCAAGTCCATTATTCCCGCTGAACTGTTGGAAGAAACTTATTTCATTCCCTTAGGCGAAACGATGGATGAATTTATTGAAACTGGCGATGAAGGACTGCTTAACCTTGCGAAAGTACTGGAAATGAACAAAGAAGATCAGTCTATCCCCTGTTTCTTTATCAGAGGTAGAAATCGCAGTTCCTTTCTATCCAAAACGTAATATTTTCTGTGTAGGAAAGAACTACCAGTCCCATGTCAAGGAATTCGAAAAAAATATAAATGCGAAAAATCCACTGCACCCTATTTTTTTTACAAAAGCAACCACTTCTGTCATCGGTACAAATGAAGAAATTGATCTTCATCGGGATGTGACATCCCAGGTTGATTATGAAGGTGAACTGGGTGTAATCATTGGCAGAAAGTGCATTGATATCCTCGAAAAAGATGCTCTGAAATATGTATATGGCTATACCATCATCAACGATGTAACCGCCAGAGATTTACAAAAATCCCACGCCCAGTGGTTCCGAGGAAAAAGCCTGGATACTTTCTGCCCCATAGGCCCCACTGTCCTCATTGGCGGCTGGCCGTTTCCGTTCACAATCTACACAAAAATAAATGGCCAACTTCGCCAGGAAGGCAATACTACGGATTTAATCTTTTCTGTTGCCAAACTGATTTCTACTCTTTCTTCCGGCATGACATTGCTTCCAGGTGATATCATCGCCACTGGAACACCGGAAGGTGTCGGAATGGGTTTTATCCCGCCAAAATTCCTTTGTCCCGGAGATGTTGTGGAAATTACGATTGACCCCATTGGTACACTCCGTAACCCGGTAAAATAGGTAATCAAGTAAATATCTAAAATGATTAAAACTCAGTTCAATGCTTTCCCCCTGCGGAATTGCACAAACTGAGTTTTTAACTTGAGGCATCACTTTTTTGTACCGCTGATTACTTAGCGACAATATTTATAATTTTTCCGGGAATCACAATACATTTGATAATTATCTTACCCTCCGTAAATTTCTGTACTTCCGGCAATGCTCTCACAAGTTTTTCGATACTATCCTTATCCATGTCAACAGGTACTTTTATTGTTGTGCGAACCTTGCCGTTAATTTGCACTGCCATTTCCAATGAATCTACGGCAAGCGCAGCCTCATCAACCGTTGGCCATGCTGCAGCATGTACACTGACTTCCTCCGCTCCGATACCCTGCCAAAGTTCTTCCGTAATATGTGGAACAAAAGGCGCAAGCAGAATTAACAAATCACGAAGCAGTTCCTTTGCAAAACTGTCTTCAATCATACTGTGCTTTTCTCCAAACCTGTACATCTCGTTTACAAGTTCCATAATCGCACTAATAGCCGTGTTGAAGGCAAATTTCCCATCTAAATCCTCTGTAACTAGCAATAGACTGATGCAGCCGGCGACGCAGAGCCACCTCATCAGGTGATAACATTCCTTTTAATTCTTTTCCCAAATCCTGATACTTGCCAACAATCGTCCAAACACGTTTTAGGAATCGATAAGAGCCTTCTACGCCCTGATCACTCCATTCCAAATCTTTTTCCGGCGGCGCGGCAAAAAGAATAAAGAGCCGGGCCGTGTCCGCTCCATATTTTCCAACGATTTCTTCCGGACTCACCACATTACCAACGGATTTACTCATCTTCCCGCCATCCTTGAGCACCATCCCTTGGCACAGCAGATTGGTAAACGGCTCCGGATAATCAACCATCCCCTCGTCTTGCAATACTTTCATGAAGAAACGGGAATATAGTAAATGAAGAATCGCATGTTCAATTCCGCCGATATACTGATCCACCGGCATCCAATAGTCTGTTTTACCCTTACTAAACGGCTCCTGTTCATTATGCGGATCGCAATACCGCAGGAAATACCATGATGAATCAATAAAAGTATCCATTGTATCCGTTTCACGAACGGCATCCGCTCCGCACTTCGGACATTTGCAATGAAGAAAACTTTCACTTGTTTCAAGAGGCGATGTAGCACCGGCAACAAAATTGACATCTTCAGGTAATACAACCGGCAGTTCTTCTTCCGGCACAAGTACGCTGCCGCAATGCGGGCAATTAATAATCGGAATCGGACATCCCCAGTAGCGTTGACGAGAAATAAGCCAATCTCTCAAGCGATAATTGACCTTTTCTTCACCAATTCCCATTTTCTCTAATTTTTTTGTAATATTGATTCTTGCTTCCGAGGAAAGCTGGCCATCAAACTCTGATGAATTGACCAGCTCCCCATCTTCACAGTAGGCCTGATCCATTTTATCAAGTTTTAGGTCATGAGCTTTATTTTGGATAACGATTTTTACGGGAAGATTATACTTTTTCGCAAAATCCCAATCACGCTGATCACCTTGGGGAACTGCCATAACTGCACCTGTACCATATTCATAAAGAACATAGTTGGCAATCCAAATCGGCACACGTTCGCCTGTAAGCGGATGCACAGCATAGCTGCCTGTGGGCATTCCCAATTTAGGTGTATCTTCAGACGTGCGGTCGATGTCGTTCTGATTTTTGATTTCCTGAATAAATGCCTGAATCTTTTCTTTTTCAGGATTATTGGAAATTAACTTTTCTACCAGAGGATGTTCAGGTGCTAACACTATGTAGGTAACACCATATACTGTATCTACACGAGTAGTGTAAACAGGAATTGTATCTTCCATGCCATCCACATGAAAAAAGAACTGTGTCCCGATAGAACGGCCAATCCAGTTGCGCTGCATGATCTTTACGCGTTCCGGCCAACCGGGCATATGATCCAAATCAGCAAGCAGACGATCTGCATAATCTGTAATTTTCAGGAACCATTGAGACAAATTTTAACAACCGGATTCTTACAGCGCCAGCACTTCCCTTCTTCCACCTGTTCATTTGCAAGAACCGTATGACAATGGTCACACCAGTTTACTTTTGCTTCCTTTTTATACGCAAGCCCCCTCTTATAAAAAATCTCAAAAAGATTCTGCGTATGTTTATAATAATCTTCACGGCAAGTCAGGACTTCTCTTTCCCAATCATAAGAAAGTCCGAGCTCTTTCTGCTGACGCGTCATATTCTCAATATTCGCATATGTCCATTCAGCCGGAGCAATTCCATGCTGGATAGCGGCATTTTCCGCCGGCATGCCGAAAGCATCATATCCCATCGGATGAATAACATTAAACCCCTGCATGGATTTAAAGCGGGCTACCACGTCACCAATAGAGTAATTCCTCACATGCCCCATATGAAGATTGCCCGAAGGATACGGGAACATCTCAAGAACATAGTATTTCTTTTATTCGGATCAAAATGAGTCTCAAATGCTTTCGTCTCTTCCCAAATCTGCTGCCACTTTTTTTCAATTTGCTGCGGAATATATTTCCCCTGCATACCGTCACCTTCCATAAGCATTTTATCAAAGAAATTTCTTCTAAAACCGTTATCCAATATTATATATTTTTAGCATATTAACGTCAAACAAACTGCCCGTTACTTCACGGATGATTCCCGCTGAATGAGCAAGTATTCACTGCGCCCTTTTCAGCCTCTCCCTGAATTTGATAAGTATATCCTCACTTCTGTTCTTATACCTGACCGATTCATCCTTTTTATTCAGAAATGCACCTTCTATCTGATCGTATATCTCTTCTGTTTCAAAACCATATCGCCAAAATGCCAGTCCTGCCAGTTTATAATCATGTGCCAAGGAAACCTTTTCTTGCAAAGAGCGTCTTTCTTCAAACCAAACTTTTCTCGTCTGTCCATTTTCTTCCCATATCCCTACATACTGGCGATCTTCAGGGTTCCAAAACAATCCGATATTATTCTGCCCCAACAAACTTTTGATTTGCTTCATCATAAGAACGGAAGAAGCCGCCTGCCCTTCTTTTCCCGTCCAAATGCGCGTATAAAAAGGTAACCCCAGCACCAGTTTATTATTAGGCACCTGTTTTAAAAGCATAGCAATATGATGTTTGAGCCATGAGTAGGACGATACTGGCCCGGAATATCGACTTCCCCCCGGCGTCTGGTCATATCCCATAATCACTTCATAATCTACATAGGCTGCCATTCCTTTACGATCATAACAGAGACTCCAGTTCGGACTGTTACTGTTCACCGTAATATCAACAGAAATTTCCTTTCCATGCATATGAAGTTTTTCAGATACTGTTTTAATAAATTTCGTATATAAAAACTTATCCGCCTCATCCATATTTTCAAAATCCAAATTCCATCCATCGAAATCATAAACCAGTGCTGTCGCAGTAATTTGTCTTACTAGATTTTGAACTGCTCCCGAATCATGAAGAAGTTTCTTTGTTTCCTGTAAGTCGAAGTCATTATGTAAAAGCGGTGTAATCTTCATTCCTGCACGTTTGGCTTCCTGCAGATATGAAAGCGATAGCGGTATTTCTTTCATATCCTTATAGCCACCCCATGTGGGCGCTAAAACCCTTTCTCCCACATGTTCCGTGAAATAATTTTTACTCGTATCAAATATCAAGTCCGGATCCCACATAAGAATGATCCTTTTATTTTTCCGTGATTTTTCTTCCGCTTTATATTCCTTTGCACATATTTCCATTTTCTTTCTATCAAAAATATATTCAAAACCTGCCTGTTTAGAAAAAAACGTAAAATTAATATAGGGCTCTCCTCTAATTTCCGTCAATGGCAATTCTACATCAACTGGATCCTCATGTATTCCCAGATTAACTTTTGCATAGATTTTCTTCCCGTTTTCTATAATCTTCCATTGATTTCCTTTTTCCAGGAAATACGGTCTCGTAAATATCTGTTCACCTTCTTCATAAGCAGTCTCACTCACTTCTTTATATTTCACATTCACCTTCGTAAAGGCGTAAATATTTTGTGTAAATATAAGAAACAACAATCCTGCATAAAATCTTAAACATAAAAACACCACCTGTTTTCATTTTTTAGAGTATAATAAAATAATATTGTTATCATTATAATTGAGTGAGGCCAATTATGCATCAATATTTATTTTTTTATCGGTAATTTTCCTATCCGCTTATACGGGATCTTCTTCTCTCTGGGTATCATATCAGGATGTATTACCGCTTATTTCTTACTAAAAAAAGACCGGCGGGGATGGGAATCCCACATGTTTGATTTAGGACTTGTCATCGCTTTTGCAGGAATCGTTGGCGGAAGGCTTTGGGACGTATTCTTTTTTGATTGGGAATACTATCATAATCATCTATTGGAAATCCCCTATATCTGGCAGGGCGGGATGGCTATCCAAGGCGGCATTATTTTTGCGTGCATTGCCGCATACTTTTATTTAAAGAAACATCAGATCCCAGTTCTTCCCTTTGCTGATACTGTCACACCGGGAATTATTTTAGGACAGGCTATCGGACGTATCGCCAATTTTATGAATGGAGACGCTTTTGGACATCCCACTGGACAAGATTTCGGACTGCTCTATCCTGACACAACTCTTGCTTATCATACATATGGAGCCCAACCGCTTTGGCCGGCAGAAGTATGGGAATGCCAGGAGATCTTTTAATTTTTGTTTTGCTTCTCTGGTATGGATGCAAAACACGAGCAGAAGGAACCACCTTTTGTCTCTATATTATGCTTTATTCTCTTCTTCGTTTCTTCCTTGAAAATTACAGAGGTGATTACGGAACACTCGCTCTCGGCTTAAAAAGTGCACAACTTACCAGTCTGGCTGCTTTTGCCGGAGCGTTCATCTTATTTCTATATTTCCATTTTAAACACAAGAGCAAAAGTGGTATATCTGAATAAAACTTTAAAAGTGCCAATTCACATCAATCGGCACTTTTCTTACGCATCAAAATAAGAGTTCAATATATTGATTTCAAAATTTTCTTCAATCTTTGTAAATGCTTTTATATGCAGAGGATTCTCATAAAAACCGAACAGATGAGATTTACAGGAACAGTCCGTACAGCCGAATCCTTTAATTTCCCAATCTGCAATATCAGATATGGCCGTTGCCAAAAGATGTTCAAAATCGCGCTTTGTTCTAATCGGAATAACACCGATAAACTCAGACTCCTGCCGTAAGTAATCAATATGCCAATGCATTTTCTTTCTCAGATGACGATGCCGTCTGATCCGCTGTTCTAAATTTCTCTTTGCGGACCCGATATATACATAATACCCCTGAGGGAAATTCATAATCCCTTTGGTTCCTATTTCCACTAATTTGTCTTTATCCAAATAAAGTATTAGTAAGTAGTCACCACAATTCCCCATCTCCTCATCCAAGGCCTTTATGGAAGTGGGAAGAAGCTTTACATGATCGGGGTAATCAAATTCAGGCGTCCAATGAAGCGCTGCCACCTTCCAATCAATACGCTCCATATTAACCCGGAATGCTTTTGCAAACTCAATATCCGTATGAAAATCAGGCAAAAACCACTCTGCCCGATTCCATTGCACAAGGATCAATATGCCTGCGCGTCCGATCTGTCCTATTTGCCCAAGATGATCAACATGTTTCTTTCCTCTTGCAGTGACTGCATCAGGAAACATTGCCCCCTTTTCGCCAAAAAGAGTACACGATTTCACTTCTACAGGAAATACTTCTCCTGTCGCTTCATTTCCCAGCAGTAAATCAAATCGGCTGTCACCCATTGTGACTTCCCGCTGTACTACGGAATATTCTTCCCAACCAGCAATTAGATGATGGCTCACTAAGTAATGCGCCACATCATTACACTTAGATGTATCCAGAAGAATAACTTCTCCATCACGTTCCACGCCGATAACACGATATGCCGTGCGGCTCAAGGGATTCCTGCTTTTTACAAGATACATTTTGACCCCCGGAAATAAAAGCTCTCTCATTCTTCCGGGATTAGGCATATGGCAGATTTCCATTCTCCCATCTATCTCCGCATGAATTACAAATCTGTTCATCTGCATAACAAATACACCGGTGACAATATTTCCATAAAGTTTCTTCATTAGTACTTCTCCGCAAAAAAGCCCCCTTATCGGAGGCTCAATTATTTTACCACTATACATTAAAGCGGAAATACGCGATATCTCCGTCCTTAATAATATATTCTTTCCCTTCTACCCGCAGCAGTCCTTTTTCACGGGCAGCTGCAAAAGAACCACATTTTATCAATTCATCATAGGTAATGATTTCCGCACGAATAAATCCACGTTCGATATCGGAATGAATTTTCCCCGCAGCTTTAGGCGCCTTTGTCCCAGAATGAACCGTCCATGCACGGCATTCATCTTCACCTACAGTAAAGAAATTAATCAAGCCTAACATTGCATACGCCGTACGAATCAAACGATTCAATCCCGGTTCCGTTTCTCCCAAATCAGCCAGAAACGCTTTGGCTTCCCCTTCTTCCAATTCCGATACTTCCTGCTCAATCTCTGCTGAAACAGGTACCCATTTGGCATTTTCTTTTTCTGCCTGCGCTGCTGCCGCCTGCACATAAGGATTCCCCATGGGGTTCGCAATATCATCTTCCGCCGTATTCAATACATACAGAACCGGCTTCAATGTAATCAAATTTAATTCCTTAAGAACCGCCAGTTCATCCTCAGCTAAATCCAAAGTTCTTGCCGGTATTCCCTCCTGCAAAACCTGAAAAACCCTTTCATAAATTGGTAAAACCGCTTTTGCTTCTTTTATCCCCGCCTGAGCCAATTTGGCAGTCTTTACTCTTTTCTTATCGACGCTCTCCAGATCCGCCAGACATAATTCTGTATTAATGATGCCCATATCACGAACAGGATTAATTCCACCTTCTACATGAGTGATATTTTCATCATCAAAACATCTGACATGAGCGATAGCATCGGTTTCACGAATGTGGCTCAAAAACTGGTTCCCCAGCCCCTCCCCCTTCGATGCTCCTGCCACCAGCCCTGCAATATCCACAAAACGGGTAAATGCAGGCGTCGTTTTTTTTCGGATTAAATATACCTGCCAAATCATAAATTCTATGATCCGGCACTTCCACAACACCCACATTAGGTTCAATAGTACAAAAAGGAAAATTGGCCGCCTCCGCACCTGCTTTTGTAATCGCATTAAAAAGCGTACTCTTTCCTACATTAGGAAGCCCGACAATACCGATCTGTAAATTTGTGCTCATATCTTCATCCTTTATTTGTATATTTTTTAACAGCAGTTTTCAAACGTTTCACAGCCATTGCCGTCTTTTCCGATGTATTGAATGCGGTCAGACGGACATACCCTTCCCCGCATGGACCGAATCCTGATCCCGGCGTACATATAACCTGCGCTTCCCGAAGAAGGAAGTCAAAAAAATCCCAGCTGCTCATTCCATCAGGTACAGACACCCATATATAAGGGCTGTTTATTCCACCGGAAGCCCGTAACCCGACTTCTTTTACCCCTGCCAAAATAGCCAGGGCATTTTTTCTGTATATCCCCAAAGTCTTCTGTATCTGCTTTTGTCCGGCTTCTGTATATACAGCTTCCGCCCCGCGCTGCACAACATAAGAGCATCCATTAAATTTCGTACATTGTCGGCGATACCAAAGTTCATTTGCACTGATTAATCCCCCTGACTTTGTTTCCAGCTTCAATTCTTTCGGGACAACGACATATCCGCAGCGTACCCCTGTAAATCCGGCTGTCTTAGAGAATGAATGGAACTCAATTGCCACCTCTTTGGCCCCTTCAATTTCATAAATGCTATGCGGAATGTCTTCCGTAATGAATGCCTCATAGGCAGCATCAAAGAAGATAACTGATCCAGTCTGCTTTGCGTACTTCACCCAAACAGTTAATTCCTTTTTATTTAACGCAGTTCCTGTCGGATTGTTGGGTGAACATAAATAAATAATCATGGGATCATGGGATGGCAGGTTTGCTTTAAAATCACATTCTTCATAACACGGCAGGTACTCAAATTTTTCATATGATCCATTCACAAATTTCCCACTTCGTCCCGCCATAACATTACTGTCCACATACACTGGATATACAGGATCCATAATTGCCACAATATCCGACGTGGCAAATATTTCCTGCATATTACTTATATCACATTTTGCGCCATCACTAATAAAAATTTCATCCGGAGAAACATCACATCCCTTGTCTTTGAAATCGTGCAGGGCAACAGCTTCACGCAAAAATAAATATCCTTGTTCCGGACCGTAACCACGGAAAGTTTCCACTTCTCCCATTTCCGCAACAGCTTTCATCATGGCCTCAACAACAGCCGGAACTAACGGTTGCGTTACATCACCAATGCCAAGAGAGATAATATCAGCATCCGGGTAATTCGCTTTGTATGTTTCCTGTTCCTTTCTTATTTTTGCAAACAAATACGCTCCCTGCAAATCATTAAAATTTTCATTGCAATGTGCCAAAATAATCACCCCTCATTCCCCATCATTGAACATAAAATATAAGTTATTATAACATAATACTCCTATCCTTTGTCGCAAATAAAAACCGCTCCTGCTTCCAGGAAACGGTCTTCCATCATAACTCAACCACTACAGTTCCAAGTACGTGGTCAATTGGAATCGGCCCGATAAATCGGCTGTCAGAGCTATGATTTCTATTATCGCCCATAACGAAAATTGTTCCTTCGGGCACCGTAAACGAACCGGGCATTGAGAACTCCATCACGCCATTGATGTAGGGTTCATTCAATTTTGTGCCATTTCTGTATACCGCATTATCATGAAACTCCAGCTTATCCCCGCCCTTACCGATCACACGCTTTACCCAAACATTGTGTCCCTGACCGCTTCGGCTGAAAAGCGCCACGTAGTTTAAAGCAGGTTCAGATAAATCATCCGCCCACGACCGCATTCTCTGCGTACGGCTGTCAATAATAACAATCTCACCATAATCAGGTGTCTGACGGAAAACATGCCCTAACTTGGAAACAATTAAATACTGTCCATCCTCTAACGTAGGATACATGGATGAACCTGCCACTTTGGTAGGGACAAAAAGAAATATATGGATAATCATCGCTAAAAATAAAGCGACCACGATAGAATAAATCCAATCAAACAATTCGTGCATAAGTCTCCCCTTTCATCTGTAATACAATATATTTTACTGCAAACAATAAAAAAATTCCATATAAAAACCCCCGCCTCACTTGAACATCATAAGCATTTGTCGAGGGTTCTTCTAATATACTGTTATTAAAACATTCTTACACCGGGTTTATCCTCTCCAAAACGGTGAACTGTATCAATAAAACGGACAGTACCGGTCTTATAACGAAGAACTAAAGTACTTGTCCTTGCCCCGCCGCCAAAAAAACGGACACCGCGAAGCATAGCACAGTCTGTAATAGCTGTCTCCGCGAAAATACAGTCATCTCCTTTTACCAAATCATCCAATGTCAGCACTTTATTGGGATCATCAATCCCCATTGTGTGCAGCCGCTGGATCTCCTGTTCCGTCTGCGGAAGCAGTCTTGCCTGCATATCACCGCCAAGACATTTCAATCCTACTGCAGATAAAACACCTTCCGGCGCTCCGCCCGACCCCATAACCATATGGATGCCGCTGCCCTGGATACCGCAGTCGACAGAAGGCACTACATCTCCGTCAGTAATCAGGTATACGCGGGCCCCGGCTTCCCTCGCTTCACGAATAATCTTTTCATGGCGTTCCCTGTCCAAAATAACCATTGTCAGATCGGAAACTTCACGTCCCATCGCATCTGCCACATTTTTAAGATTTTCAGTAACCGAGGCACGGATATCAATCCTCCCCTTCGCACGAGGACCCACGCAGATTTTCTGCATATACATGTCCGGAGCATGAAGCAGACACCCTTTAGGAGCGATAGCAAGAACAGCAATAGCACCATTTTTTCCTTTTGCTACAAGGTTTGTTCCTTCTACAGGATCCACCGCAATATCCACTTCTTCCCCACCCTGTCCTACATGTTCACCAATGTACAGCATGGGGGCTTCATCAATCTCACCCTCGCCAATGACCACGGTACCGGAAACAGGCGTTAAAGCAAACTGCTCATGCATACCATCAACAGCAGCCTGGTCGGCGCCCTCCTTATCACCTAATCCTACGAGCCGCGCACTTTTCAATGCAGCTTGTTCTGTAATACGTGCAAACTCCAATGATAATTGTCTATCCATTACAGCCTCCATAATAGTACACTATCTTCCATCTTGAAATATTATATCACTTTTGAAAGCTCCATGAAGCAGCCATTTAAAAAGAAATCTGACTATTATCTTTGCATATAGCAAACGGTTTTTAACCTTTTGCCGATTTGACAAAAGCACCTTGCTATTTCTATCATTAGTCATACAACATAGGAGGAGCATCATGGACTGGGATATTCAAAATGCAAACTCAATTCATTTCTTTGGGGACAGTCTTACTGCAGGATACGGCACCTTACCGCAGTATGGCTGGATTTACCAAATTTCCAGACGCTGCCATGCCATCCAATACTACAATCACGGTTTATGCGGTGCAGGACTTGAAGACATTTTTGATTCCCTCTCTCTATTCCTAAGCAGCCCCCATGAAAATACATTGTTTTTTATGATGGGTGGTACCAACGACATACTTTCCGGAATCAGAGTAACTCATTTGGAAAAAATGATGTTATCCGAGATTAATAAACTTAATAAGAAAATCCCTCTCTGCATCGGTATCCCTCCTTTAATGACACCACTCAGCATTACCACAGGATGGCAGACGCACTTTGCTTTTACGAAAAATAATAAAGATTTGAAAGACTATGGGAGCTTTTTAAAAGCAAATTGCATTGACTTAGATATTCTCTTTATTGATTTTTCAACTGCCTTCCCTCTTGATAATGCCTGGTATTCCGATGGTATCCATCCCAATGAAAAGGGATATTCCAAATTTGCGGATATCGCTGCCCCTTATATGTCCATATAATTGATCTGCCACTTTCATACTTCCCCCATGCAAAAGCCGCCTGGCGATTTGATTCGCACAAAGCGGCTTGTTTATATTTATTGCTCAATTTTATAAATGTTACAGGCATTTGTCGTTGTCTGAAAAACAACAGCCTCCACGCTCAAATCTTTCAGCCGTGCAATTTCTTCCGCCACATAAATTACATTACGCGGCGTATTCCGTTCTCCTCTATGTGGCGGTGGTGCCAGGTAAGGACTGTCCGTTTCAATTAACAATCTATTCAAAGGGATTCCTTTAGCCACCTGTTTCAGTTTGGTACTTTTAGGAAATACTACCGGTCCCGCAAAGGAAATATAAAACCCCAAACGAATGAATTCTTTGGCCATCTCTAAACTGCCGCTGTAACAGTGCAGTATCCCCCGCAGAGAATCCCGTTTATGTTCCCGCAAAATCCGGAGTGTATCGCCATGCGCATCTCTGTCATGAATAATTATCGGCAAATCTAACTTCCCTGCCAATTCTATCTGTCGGTGAAACCATTTCTGCTGCATTTCTTTATCACTATAGAAATAATGATAATCCAGACCGATTTCACCGATAGCAACGATTTTATGATTTTCTCGCGCCATAGATTCGAGCTCCTGCAAGCTGTCTTCCGTCGCATGACAGGTTTCATGAGGGTGAATACCGACTGCTCCATAGAGCCGGGGATACCTGTTTGCAAGATCTGTCGTTTTCCTGCTCGTTTCCAAATTTTCAGAAGGACAAACCACATATTTTAAATGTGCAAATACGTCTGACAGAACTTGCTCCCTGTCATCATCAAAACGTTTGTCATACACATGCGCATGAGTATCAAAAAGTTCCATTACTTCACACGGCTGCCTGCGGGCATATCAACGAAAGGAAGTACAAGATCATTATCTTTGGACGCTGCCAAAACCATCCCCTGCGATTCTATCCCCATCAACTTCGCCGGTTTAAGGTTCGCTACAAAAATCACATGCTTGCCGACAAGTTCTTCCGGCTTATAGTATTTAGCAATACCACTGACAACTGTCCTAATTTCTTCGCCCAAAGACACTGTCAGCTTAATCAACTTTTCTGATTTTTCTATTTTTTCTGCTGTCAGTATTTCCGCAACACGCAATTCCGTCTTTAAAAAATCATCCATTGTAATGAGTGGAACACTTGTGTCATTTTCTGTTTTCTTCACGTTGAACTTTCTCTCCGACTTTACTTCCACTTTCAAGTCTTCTTTCTCCACTTCAATACGCGGGAAAATAGGCATTCCTTTGGCAACTTTTGTACCATCAGCAATACCGCCCCATACAAGGTTTTTATAATTTGCTTTTTCAAAATCAACCAGTCCCAACTGCGCCCAAATCTTTTCAGCAGCAATTGGAATTACGGGCTCTACCATAAGAGAAACAAAACGCATACCCTCGCAAAGGTGATAAAGCACAGCATCAAGTGCAGCCCTTTTAGCTTCATCCTTTGCCAGTACCCAAGGCATTGTTACATCAATATATTTATTTAATGAACGGATAAAGATCCACACCGCTTTAAGAGCGTCATTAATTTTCCAATTATCCATTCCATTACGGAACCTCTGCAAAGTAGCTTCTGCATTTTTTTCAACTTCCGAAGATACCTCTCCTATGCAGGGATCAACAGACGCGTCACCATGCACAAGAACCCCATTTCTATATTTTTCCACCATGGATAAACTTCTGTGGAGCAAATTGCCAAGATCATTGGAAAGATCTGAGTTAATACGGTTGATAAGCCTTTCTCTACTGAAATTACCATCCTGTCCCAACTGAATATCATTTAAAAGATAGTAGCGAATAGCATCTGAGCCGAACTCTTGCAGCAATGGAATAGGATCCACTACATTTCCTTTAGACTTGGACATTTTTTCTCCGTCAACAATCAGCCATCCATGACCATAAATTTTTTTCGGCAACTCTATCCCGAGACTCATAAGCATAATTGGCCAGATAATAGAATGAAACCGGACAATCTCTTTCCCTACCAAATGAACATCAGCCGGCCAAAATCTTTTAAATTTTTCAGGATTATCAATAATACCCGCTGCCGTTATATAGTTAACAAGCGCGTCAAACCACACATAAACAACATGCTTGGGATCAAATGGTACAGGAATGCCCCACGTAAAACTGGTTCGTGACACGCAAAGATCTTCCAGCCCGCCCTTAACGAACTGGATCATTTCATTTCTCCGAGATGCAGGTTGGATAAAATCCGGATTTTCTTCGATAAACTTCATCCATCTATCCGCGTATTTTGACATCTTAAAAAAATAGGCCTCTTCACTGATACGTTGCAATGGTCGTCCGCAGTCAGGGCAAAGATGCTCCGGTGTCAGCTTATTTTCCGGCCAGAAAGTTTCATCAGGAATACAGTACCATCCTTCGTATTTCCCAAGATAGATATCTCCATTATCATAAGCACGCTGAAAAAGCATCTGCACCACTTCACGGTGACGTTCTTCCGTTGTGCGGATGAAATCATCATTGGAAATATTTAGTTCTTTCCAAAGCTGCTTGAAAAGAGCAACAATATTATCCACATACTCAATCGGCGTAACTCCAGATTCTTCCGCTTTCTGTTCAATCTTCTGCCCATGTTCATCAGAACCGGTCAGAAACATCACCTCGTATCCATCAAGGCGTTTGAACCGTGCCATACTGTCCGCAATGGACGTACAGTATGTATGTCCGATATGAAGTTTGGCACTTGGATAATAAATCGGCGTTGTGATATAGTATTTTGGTTTTTCTGTCATTGTAACTCCCCCTGTAAAAGTCTTTATTTCCTTGTATTTTCCATTATATAACCGGGAGCAATTATTTCCCAAATCATTTATTCGCATCAGCTTCTTTTTGATTTAAAAGGTACTGATACACTTCTCGACGAGATAAATGATGTTTAAAAGATACTTGCCTTGCTGCTTCTTTTAACGGCATCTTCAGCGCAAAAGATACTGCCTCTTCACGCCAGCCAGTTTTCTGTTCCTTTTCTTCCGCAGAAATTTCATTCCATCCCTCCACAAGAATAACATATTCTCCACGTGGTGTTTCCGTTTCTAAGTCATCCAACAATTCCTGAAGCATGCTTCTTTTAAAGGTTTCAAATCTTTTTGTCAGCTCTTTTGCAAGAACCGCTTTCCTGTTTCCCAATTCCCGTATCAACGTCTCTAATGTTTCTTTCAACCGATGGGGGGCTTCATAAAAAATTAAAGTAACCGGTATATGAGACATATCAAACAATAACTTCTTTTTCTTTGCGTTAATTTTAGGCAAAAAGCCAATAAACGCAAACTGCCGGGCATCAAGTCCGGACGCTATTAACGCTGTCAATGCCGCATTAGGTCCCGGTAAAGGCACAACAGGAATCTCCGCCTCTATGGCAAGCCGTACCAGATCTGACCCAGGATCAGAAATGACAGGCATTCCTGCATCACTGCACTGAGCCACGGAACGACCGCTTTTCAATGCTTCAATTAATTTATTGCCAGATTCTTTTTTATTATGTTCATGATAGGAAACCACATGCCCGGAAATTTGAAAATGATTCAGTAATATTCTTGTGTGTCGTGTATCTTCTGCTGCGATTAAATCAACCTGCCGTAAAATGCCTACTGCCCGCTCTGTCATATCAGATAAATTTCCGATAGGAGTAGGCACAAGGTACAATGTACCCGCTTCCACCTCATTCATTTGTTTTCTTCCCATATATCTCCATAATCTCCTGTGTGTAAGATCCATCAGTATTATGGATTAATAACGGCGGCTCCAAGATTAATTCCGTATGTCCACCATATCTGAACTCCAGTAAGACACGAACTGCCGAAGCGCCTATTCGGGCATATACGGGGCGTATTCGTTTGGCTTCCATTTTGTACCTGCGGCCAAGCGTAATCAAATCGACTAAACGATCCGCACGGTGGATCATAGTCAGACGGCCGCCATATTTCAAAAGATACTGTGCTGTATGAAAAATATCTTCCAAGGTTACATTTAATTCATAACTGGCGCTGGCTACACCTTCGCAATGGTTCATTCGACCGGTTCCTATTTCCCGATAGGGCGGATTTACCACGACAGAGTCAAAACTTCCCGTCGGATAAAACTCCTTTACATTCCTGTAGTCACATTCCACGACTTTTATACAATCTGATTTGTTATTCCCATTCACATTTCTACGAGCTAAATCCACCATTACTGGATTAATTTCAAACGCAGTAATATCTTCACCGCCAAGTGTAGAAAGCAAGAGCGCAATAACTCCCGTACCGGTTCCCAAATCGGCAATCCTGTCCTTTTTGCGAATTGAACATAGTGAGCTGCCAATATGGAATCCAAAGAGAAGCAAAATTGATCCGGCCGCTGGATAATTTTCATATCGCCCCTAACCAAATCGTCCAGCCGTTCTCCCTCATTTAAAACCCAATTATTCATTTTCCACCGGTTCCACCACATCCCATTGCATCGTTTTCGTCCGTCCGCCTTCCAACTGTACTTTCACACTATGTTTTTGCGGATTTACATAGACAACCTGCCCTTCACCTTCATCAGTGATAATTTTCATTCCGACACGAAACATTTTATAGGACTCCTGCGCGCCGCAGCAGCATTTCTTTCGTGAATGATCTCCTGTATACTGGTCATTTTCATATCGAAGGCAGCACATAAGACGCCCGCAAACGCCGGATATTTTAGCAGGATTCAAAGATAATCCCTGGTTTTTTGCCATTTTAATAGAAACCGGGGCAAATTCCCCCAAATAAGTCGCACAACAAAGCGGTCTTCCGCAGGAACCAATACCGCTGACCTGTTTCGCCTCATCTCTGACCCCCACCTGCCTTAATTCAATGCGCGTATGAAAAACAGAAGCTAACTCTTTTACCAATTCACGAAAATCAACACGACCTTCTGCTGTGAAAAAGAATACAATCTTGCTTCTATCAAAAGTATATTCTGTACGTAAGAGTTTCATCGGTACCTTGAACTTTTCAATTTTCTCAATGCAAACAGCAAAAGCCGAATTCTCTCTTTCCCGATTTCGCTCCAGTTGTACCATATCTTTTACAGTTGCTTTACGAACAACCGGTTTTAGCGGTCCATTATCCTCGGATACTCTTTCTCCCGCCGGTATCGTTACGATGTACCCATATTCCATACCACGGGATGTTTCTACGATAACCCCGTCATTAATTTGTAAATGTAATTCATTAGGCGCAAAATAATAAATTTTACCAGCTTTTTTAAAGCGAACTCCCACTACCTGTTCCATAATATATAATCGCCTTTCTGTATGTGCTGTAATTGAATTAAAATCATATCCCATATATTTTTAGTAGAGATATAACACCGACACGCCGATTCTGCTTTTTGCAAGACAGCTAATGCCTCTATCGCACGGCCGTCAGTCCAATATTTCAACAGCCGCTTCTCCCGATCAGACCATTGCATACATTTCTCCAGCTGATCATCGGTAGTTTCAGCGCCAATCATGAGATCCCGTCCGATGATAATAACCCATCGAAGCAAAACCAAAAAATCCTCCCGTTCCTTAAATGTCCATGCAGATAAAGAAGAAAATGCTGTTGAAGATGTTGTGACTGTTTCCCAAAACCTCATGGCCACGTCCAACTGCATCATCCCTTTTTCACCACAAAGATCTTTAGCAACGCCAGGATTACCTTCAGAAACCTTGAACGCTGTTTCCTTCCCTACTGTCCCGTCAAAATTAAATTCTTCAGCCACTGTCTCCACTAAGTAATAAAACTCATTTTCCATTAACGGAAAGAAAGGAAATCTTTCCCCTCGTGAAACAATCGTCGGTAAAAGTGCATTTATATCAGAAGTAACAAGAATAAAATATAGATTTTCTACCGGTTCTTCCAAGGTTTTCAGGAAGGAATTCGCCGCGTATTGGTTCATTTTCTGCGCATCATCAATAATACATACACGCAATTTTTCATCAAAGGAAGCCATCTCCTCCATAAAGGCGCGGAACTGGTCAATTTTAAGTTCCATTCCCATCGGCCGGATATACCAAACACGGTCTCCTTTCAGATTTTCCAGAAGCTTTTCATTTTTACTGCTTTTTATCTTTTTAATTTCCACCCATATTTTTTCAGATGCCCCCGTGAGAAAATCTGAAAAATCAAAAGCAGCTGTTGTTTTTCCCAGCCCATCATCACCGTAAAAAATCATAGTATGCGGTAACCTATGATTTTCCATCAAAAGCTTCAGCTCCCTTTTTAATTTTTCCTGTCCATATACGTGAGTAAGAAATTGGCTCATTCTGATATCCCACACCTATAAAAACTTATTTTATTATTTTATCATCTAAACCCGAACATAGCAAAAGTACAGGAACTTATATGTTCTCCGCATATGAAACATATACTTTATTCTCCTGATATTTTATAAAATTAATCTCCCTTATATATCATGTATCAACAAGAATAGTGTTGAATAATTAGTATAGCGTTTTTCTCAGTATAAAATTTTAATTTCCTCTATTCTATACAGTATTCCTGTCGGAAGTAATTTGTCCTTCAGTGATGTGGGTAACATCACGATCTTCTCTCTTATGGAAATTCCACGTAAGTTTTGACGAAGGACCGTTTTCATAGGTACATTAAAACATCTGTTCATCGCGGAAGAAAACTTCATCTGCACCAAATATGACTTTTCCATAATTTCCTCTACATATGATGTCCATGTGTAATATATCATCAAAATAAATTTATATTTTAGCCTATCAAAAGAGGTGGCAAAGATATCCCTCTGTCACCTCTTTTAGACTTGTAACGTGTCTACTATGCTATTTACATCAGAAATATTATTTTTTTCACACCACATACGTAATTCATCAGTGATCTTTGGAATTGCATAGGGACTTGCCAATGATGCTGTTCCCACCTGCACAGTATCCGCACCGGCCATCATAAACTCCACTGCGTCAGTACCAGTCATGATCCCCCCCATTCCACAAACGGGGATGTGAACAGCATGTGCCACCTGCCATACCATACGAAGCGCCACAGGTTTTATCGCAGGGCCTGATAATCCGCCGGTCACATTACCAAGCACCGGCCTCCGCGTTTTGACATCAATTGCAAGTCCAAGAAGTGTGTTTATGAGCGACACTGCATCCGCTCCAGCATCTTCCACAGCCCTGGCTATAGAAACTATATCCGTCACATTGGGAGACAGTTTCATGATGACAGGCAAATCAGTATTTCTTTTTACGGCTTTCGTCACTTCCGCCGCCATATGGGGATCAGAACCAAAAGCAATTCCTCCACACTTTACATTCGGACAGGAAATATTGACTTCAAAAGCATCTACGCCTTCCACAGACAATGCTTTTTGCAACCATGCCATACTCTTCCGGGTTCTTTCCTACAATATTACAAATCACCGGTACGTCGTACTTTTTTAACTCAGGCAGATACCTTTTCTTAAAAACATTAGTACCGGGATTTTCGAGGCCAATGCAGTTCAGTATTCCTGATGACGTTTCTGCGATACGAACGCCTTCATTACCGTCCCAAGGCGTAATAGCAATCCCTTTACAGGAAATTGCTCCGATTTGCGATAAGTCCATGTAATCCTTATATTCCACGCCAAATCCAAAAGTCCCTGACGCCGCAATAATAGGTGTTTTCATCCTTATACCAAGGAAATTCACATTCAGATCAGTACTCATAAGCAAACCTCCTGTGCATTGAATACCGGTCCGTCAAGACAGACTTTGTAATGCCCGCCGTCAACTTTATCGCAAACACACGCCAAGCATGTTCCCGTGCCGCAGCCCATCCGGCGTTCCATGGAAACCTCGCAGTATATTCCTGCATCCGCTGCCATTTGCGCCGCTGTTTTCATCATGATACCGGGACCGCAGATACAGGCCTCATCTACCTGTTCTTCCGCAAAAAGTTCAGGCAGAACAGATACGGAGAATCCTTTAATCCCATAAGAACCGTCATCTGTTGTTACAATTAATTGTTTCAAAGTTTTAGGGAAAAGGTCTTTCCAGAATACTTCTTCTTTATTTCTTCCACCGATGACAACTGTCATTTGTCCCCGTTTTGCATAACGTGCCATGAAAAGGATCGGTGCGATTCCTACACCACCGCCAACCCCTACAATATGTCCTTTATCCATGGAAAAAGAGGTTCCCAATGGCCCAAGGCTGTCAACAACATCCCCTATTTTCATATGAGCCATGGCTTCCGTCCCGTTACCAACAATTCGATAAATAATTTCCACAAGGCCTTTTCCCGGTTCAATGCCTGCGATAGAAATAGGCCGCCGCAACAATTTGCTGGGATCGTTAATTTTTATATGAATAAATTGTCCTGGCAGTGCCGATTTAGCAGTCTGTGGAAGTTCAATCTGCATTCTCCAGATATCATGCCCCACTTTTTCATGAAGACGAATAACACCCTTTTCTACATAACCGGCCATAATTAATTCTCCCCGATATAATCCTGGATGGCTTCTACATTCCGGTTTTCACCGGCCGCCTCTGCCATAACACGGAGTACTTCTCTTGCCGTATCCAAAGAGGTAAGACAGGGAATCGCCAATTCGACCGCAATGCGCCGCAGGTCGTAGCCTTCCTGTTCAATCTGACTTCCGTAAGAAATAGTGTTCAGTACCATGTCTACCTTTCCTGACTTCAAATACTTCTCACAGTTTTCTCCCTTCTCATGAATCTTCCTGATTATTTCTACCGGAATACCGCGATTCTTGAAATACTCGCCTGTACCGGACGTGCTGATTAGGTGATAACCAAGTTCTACAAATCGCTTTGCCAGTTCCGCCGTTTCCGGTTTATCCCTGTCACTAACAGTAATAAGAATATTTCCTTTGGCAGGAATCATAAGATTTGCGGCAACAACGGCTTTATAGAGTGCTTCCTGGTATGTATGCCCGATTCCCATAACCTCACCGGTTGATTTCATTTCCGGTCCCAGCTTGATTTCCACAAGTCCCAACTTAGAGAATGAAAATACCGGTGCTTTAACGGCTACATAATTTTTATCAGGAACAAGACCCAGCGGCAGTCCCTGCAATTCCAAAGATTCGCCAAGCGCAATTCGCGTTGCATGCTCCACCATGTTGATTCCTGTAATCTTGCTCATGAAGGGAACCGTACGGCTGGCACGCGGATTCACTTCAATAACATAAACTTTATTACCGACAACAATGAACTGAATGTTGATAAGGCCCTTAACATTCATCGCTCGCGCAATTTTCCGTGTGTAATCGGTCAAAGTCTCTATCGTTTCCTGTGTTAGATGCTGAGGCGGATAAACAGCAATAGAATCGCCGGAATGAACACCGGAACGTTCAATTTGTTCCATAATTCCCGGGATGCATACATCAATACCATCAGAAATCGCATCCACTTCTACTTCTCGGCCAACCATGTACTGGTCAATAAGGACCGGATGTTCATGAGAAGCTACAACGGCCTCCTTCAGATACTGGCGCAGTTCAGCCTGATCATAAACGATCTGCATCGCACGGCCGCCAAGCACATAACTGGGCCGTACAATAAGCGGATAATCCAGATCCTGCGTTTTTTCCATAGCTTCTTCCACACTTTCTACAAGACAGCCTTTCGGTCTTGCTATACCGAGCTGTCCCATAAGTGTATCAAAGCGTTCACGGTCTTCCGCCATATCTATACTTTCATTAGAGGAGCCAATAATACGGATTCCCCTTTTTGCCATAGGCGTTGCTAAATTGATTGCTGTCTGTCCCCCAAACTGGCAAATAACGCCTTCCGGCTTTTCTTTTTCAATAATTTCCAGTACATCTTCTTCCGAGAGCGGTTCAAAATACAGAGAGTCTGATGTATCAAAATCCGTAGATACAGTTTCAGGATTATTATTGATAACAATAGATTTCTTCCCCGCCCCTCGCAATGCCCAGGAAGCATGAACAGAGCAATAGTCAAATTCGATTCCCTGTCCGATACGGATCGGTCCGGATCCAAAAACAATGACCGCATTTTCTCCCTGCGGTTTCACCTCATCTTCACTGCTATAAGTAGAATAATAATAAGGAGTGTAAGATTCAAACTCAGCGGCACAAGTATCTACCATTTTATAGTCAGGATGCAAATTAAATTTCTTCCGGAAGTTTTCTACATCTTTTATGGAGATTTCTGCAAAGTGGGCAATAGCCGGGTCAGGCATCTGTATGCGTTTGGCCGCTTTTAATGTTTCTTCCGTCAGCCCTTCCTTAAGCAGTCGGCGTTCCATCCTGATAATATTTTGGATTTTGTAAATAAAGAACAAATCGATCTTGGTGATCCTATTGATCTCTTCCGGTTCAATACCACGACGAAGTGCTTCTGCCAGGACGAAGAGACGTTCATTATCAATTCGACTCAAAAGACAACGGATATCATATAAGGATTGCCCATCTAATTTTTTCAAGTGAAGGTAGCCTTCTCCTACCTCCAATGACCGGAGTGCCTTCAACAGAGCCCCTTCCAAAGTACGGTCAAGTGCCATGACTTCCCCAGTGGCTTTCATCTGCGTCCCAATTGAACGATCCGCCAGGGTAAACTTTTCAAAAGGCCATCGGGGGAATTTAACGACTATGTAATCAATAGACGGCTCAAAACATGCTTTCGTACGCTTTGTAATGCTATTCGTGATTTCATCAAGATGCATCCCCAAAGCAATCTTCGCCGCCACTTTCGCAATCGGATAGCCCGTCGCCTTGGATGCCAGCGCGGAAGAACGGCTGACACGGGGATTCACTTCGATTACATAGTAATTATTTGTTTTCGTATCCAGCGCATACTGCACATTACAGCCGCCTTCAATTTGGAGATAACGAATAATATCTAAAGAAGCGGTACGCAACATTTGGTACTGACCATCTGTTAGTGTCTGTGTCGGCGCCACAACGATGGAGTCTCCTGTATGGACGCCGACAGGATCGATATTTTCCATAGCACAGACAATAATGCAATTATCTGCACTGTCACGCATCACTTCGAACTCCACTTCTTTCCAACCAGCCACACTGCGTTCTACCAGAATCTGATTAATAGGGGATAATTTAATACCACGATTGGAAATTTCCTCCATTTCATAGCGGTCATGAGCGATACCGCCGCCTGTGCCCCCGAGCGTATATGCAGGACGAATAATAACAGGATAGCCGATTTTATCAGCAAAAGTTACTGCCGGTTCCAGTTCATCAAAAATACCGCTTTCAGGAACAGGCTGATGGATTTCATTCATCGCGCGCTTGAACAGCTCACGATCTTCCGCATGCTTGATAGCATGGAGTGAAGAGCCAAGCAATTCCACACCATATTTTTCTAAAACGCCTGCCTCTGAAAGATCCACCGCCATATTTAAGCCGACCTGCCCGCCCAAGGTGGCAAGTAGAGCATCAGGACGTTCCTTCTTTATAACTTCCGTCACAAAAGGCAATGTAATTGGTTCGATATAGACACGATCCGCAATATCCACATCTGTCATAATGGTTGATGGGTTGCTATTGACAAGAATAACTTCCATCCCTTCTTCTTTTAAAGAACGGCAGGCCTGTGTCCCCGCATAGTCAAATTCAGCTGCCTGACCGATGACAATAGGACCGGAACCAATGACTAAGACTTTCTTTACATTCTTTTTTGTCATCTTTTTGCATCCTCCATTGCCTTTACAAATTCTTTAAACAGGTAAAAATTATCCGTCGGTCCCGGTGATGCTTCCGGATGGTACTGTACTGCCTGAATCGGCAGAGTTTTATGGCAGAACCCTTCAATCGTTCCATCATTGACACTTCTGTGGGTCACTTCTATACATTCCGGCAGTTCCTCATCAGAAACAGCATACCCATGGTTTTGACTGGTAATATAGACACGCCCTGTACGCAGATCTTTCACCGGATGATTTGATCCGCGGTGCCCGAAAGGCAGCTTAAAAGTATGCGCTCCCAATGCCAGAGAAAGCATCTGTATACCAAGGCAGATGCCGAAAATCGGTTTTTTCCCGATCAATTCCTTAACCGTACTGATGACATAAGGTACATCGAGAGGATCCCCCGGACCGGGACTCAGAAATATACCATCAGGGTTATCCGCAAGCATTTCTGCTGCAGTGGTATGGCAGGGATATACGGTTACAGTACAGTCGTTTTTAGCAAGGCTGACTAAGATGTTTTTCTTAAGACCGCAATCAAGCAAAGATACCTTATGTGTCCCATGACCATAGATATAAGGCTTATCAGCCGTTACTCTTTCAACCTGATCCCGATGAAGCTCTTTCGCCAATTTCTCCTGAATTATTTTTTCATCAGTATCGGCTCTGACAATAATCGCTTTCATGACACCGTATTTTCGTACGGCACGGGTAACTGCACGAGTATCCACATTGTAGAGACACGGCACATTATATCTTTCAATAAAATCAGCAATCGTTTCTTTACATTCCCAATTGCTCGGATGAATCGTAATTTGATCCAAGACATACCCAGTAGCTGCAGGTTTGCTGTTCTGCATAAATTCATTATTAGCGCCGTAATTGCCAATCAAGGGATACGTCAACGCAAGAATCTGCCCTTCGTAAGAAGGATCGGTAAAACATTCCTGATATCCTGTCATTCCCGTATTAAAAACAAGTTCGCCAATTCCCTCTGCTGACCCCAACAAATCCCCTTTAAATCGAACGCCATTCTCTAAAACCAGCAGGCCCCTCATTTAACCACCTTTCCTCCTTTCATAACAATCTCCCCATCCACTATCGTAAGAACAGCCTTTCCCTTCAGGCTGATCCCTTCATATGGCGTAAAGAGAGACTTTGTATATAACTCATTTCCACGGACTACCCACTCTTTGTCAGGATCAATAACAGTTATATCCGCTGTTCCTTCTTCTTCCAGCACACCACCGGAAATATGGAGAAGTTTCGCAGGATTAACCGCCATCAGTTCGACAATGCGATCGATAGACATCTTACCGGTATGATAAAGGACGGTCAATGTTGATGCCAAAGATGTTTCCAGCCCTGCAATTCCATTCGGCGCGCAGTTAAAAGGCACATCCTTTTCCTCGTCAGCATGAGGCGCATGATCCGTCATAATAGCGTCAATCGTTCCATCAAGCAGTCCGTTAATCAATGCCTGCCGATCCTTCCGTCCGTATAGGAGGCGCCATCTTAAAAGCGGATTCATAATTTTTCAAATAATCGTCAGTGAAATATAAATGCTGCGCTGTCACTTCTGTAGAACAATCAATCCCTTTCTTTTTTGCATCTCGAATCAATTCCACCGCTTTTGCGGAACTTATGTGAGCAATATGGATATGGCATCCCGTTAACTGTGAAAGGAGCAAATCTCGCGACACCGCGATATCCTCCCCTACAGCCGGCCTCCCAGCCACTCCCATCTGATAAGAAATGATACCCTCATTCATAAATCCATCACCGCACATCGTCATATCTTCTGCATGGTCGATAATCATTTTTCCAAGCTGCCCTGCATATTCCATCGCACGCCGCATGAAATTGGCATTTTCCACATAATGTCCATCATCAGAGAACGCCACCGCGCCAGCAGCAGATAAATCCCCCATTTCAGACAACTGCTCCCCTTTCAGTCCCTTCGATACGGAACCGATAATGCTGACTTTTACTACACCATCCTCTTCAACCCGCTTCTGTACTGCCCGAAGGACAGCCATATTATCAATAACCGGTTTTGTATTTGCCATTGTCACCACATGAGTGATCCCACCTGCGGCGGCTGCTTGTGTTCCTGTATGGATATCTTCTTTTGCTTCCTGCCCAGGCTCACGAAGATGGACATGCATATCAATCAGGCCGGGCGTTACAAAAAAACCTTCCGCATCATATACTTCTGCGCCGGGCACATCAGCTATGCCTCCCAAAGACACGATTTTTCCATCTTCAATCACCACATCACCCTTCTCATGTTGATGATGGACGGGATTTATAATGGTTCCATTTTTAATAATCAGTTTCAATGTCTTTTCCCTCCGTCAGCGTTAAATATAACAATGCCATACGTACTGCAACGCCATTCCGCACTTCTTCCTGAATCCAAGACTGCTCATCATAAGCTATATCATGAGAAATTTCTATTCCCCGGTTCATCGGCCCCGGATGAATGATTGCCACATCAGGTTTGCAAAGTGCTAAGCGTTCCCGATTAATTCCCCACAAACGGGCATATTCACGGGTAGTCGGGAAAAAACCGCCTGCTGCTCTTTCAAGCTGAATGCGCAGGATATTAATAGCATCAGCGTCTTTTAAAGCATCTTCCAATTTATCATCCACAATCGCTCCCATGGCCTCTAACTTTTTAGGCACCAATGTACGCGGTCCTGTTAAATGAACTTCCGCACCTAATTTCGTAAATCCGTAAATATCGCTCCTCGCCACGCGGGAGTGAAGAATATCTCCAATAATTGCATACTTCATTTCCTTGATCTTCTTTCCCGCTTCACGAAGTGTAAAAAGTTCAAGTAACGTCTGACTGGGATGCTCATGCGCCCCATCACCTGCATTAAAAATCAAAGGTGTCTTTACCTTCGGGCTTTTTACTTTGGATGCAAAAAGAGCGGCCCCCTCTGACGAATTACGAATAATCACCGCATCTGTTCCCATTGCCGAAACAGTAAGCAATGTATCACGCAGGCTTTCACCTTTCGTCATTGAGCTGCCGCTCTTTGTAATATTAACAACATCCGCCCCCAAATACTTGCCGGCAAGTTCAAAAGAACTGCGCGTCCTGGTGGAAGCCTCGGAAAATACGGTAACAATAGATTTCCCTTTAAGATAATCCTTTTTCTTATTCCCGGACAACACAATTCTTTTCATTTGTGCCGCCACATCAAGCACCCGTTCAATCTCTTCAGCTTTAAAATCTTCCAGCCCTAAAATTGATCGGCCTTGTAGCGAAACTGTACCCATTCCGGCCTCCTTAAATTAAAACAGCTAAATAGTTATCTTTATGATTCTAAAATATCAAACTCTTTTTTTCAACATAAACTCGATTAAATTTTGGTGAATCCGTTTCCCTTAAAGTATTTCTCCCTTTGAATAAGAAACTGCTGCTTCAATCACAGTCTTAAATGCAGGCGGGATTTCCTTCCCTGTTAAAAATTCACCAATAGCTCTTCCAACAATGACCCCTTTATTTCCATAAAGCCAGGCAAAGTAGTAGAACTGCAGTGAACGATTATCCCGTTTCGAAATATTAGACAGCTTTCTCGGCGGATAAGAACCACGAGCCATGCCAAGTTTTTGTCCCGCTTTTTTCACAAGAGAAGAATTTACCACATCGGAACTGTCTTCCACAGAATGTATCACCCGATTCAAAACGCCAATACTCCCACTGGATATACAAGCCTGTACCACATCCATTTCATAACAAATATAGTCAGTATAAAAAACATAAGGTTTCGGATTTTCAACCATTACATCCTTATCATAAAGACAAACTGTAGGAATATGAAAACGTCGGATCAACTGGGAAATTTTTGTAATAGAGCTTTCACCACGGGCATTGATCAGGCAGATTCCATAATAATCAAAATTAATGCCTAAAGTCTTCGCAAAATAAGGAAACGAACCATACTCTGTTTCACCTTCTACTAAAATAGTACACCGCGAGTACAGTGCCTCTTTAACCTCGGGAAAATGCATTATCAAATGCTTCTCTATTTCACGGTTGAAATGGAAAGTAGTTCCGCAAGACACCTGTACTCTTTTCTTCATTCCAATATAAACGGATGATTTGCCGATAGTCATTTACCAGAGAATCTGTGGAATGAGTTACTACAAAAAGCTGCCCGTCAAGTCCGTCAACCCCTAATGTTCTTTGTATCAGTTTTTTAAAAAAAGGTTCTTCATTATTTAAAATGGACTGCAAAAAGGCCAATACCGCTCTCTGCAGATATGGATGAAGATGCAATTCGGGTTCATCGATGCTTAACACCAAGGGAAAAAATCGTTTTCCCCATTTATTGTATACAATGATATTTTCAAAAGGAATTGCTTTACTGTTTCTTTTTTCCACAAGCTGAACCAACAGATGTGAGGCAATCGCAAACATTAAACGAATTGTAAAACCGGACGGTGCCGCATCTTTATCTGATGTGAAAATAACTTTCAATATTTTAACCACTGCCAAGTTAGGATCGGACGGTAAGCTGACCGGAAGCCCTTTTTTTGCCAAAAGTTCTTCCGCCTCTCGAATCGTCTCTTCTCCTGCAGAAAGATAATCCTTATATAAGGAAGATATCTGTAGAAGCTCTTCATCCGTAACCATGTTGCGCGGCACATCATCTAAGGCATAATCAATATAAAACAGACAGCGCATATATTCGAGCGGTAATCGTTCGCCCGTATCAGAATTGATCAGAGTCGGTACCACTTCACTCACTAACTGGCGAAGTTCGATATGTGCAAATTCCCCTGTTCCCATATCTGCAGAGGAAAGAGTAAAAAAGACACGTATCGGATTATTCTCATCAAGAAAATCCGCTTCCCGGAATCCATATCCATGAGTAACTGTTTTTAAAAAACTTAAAAAATTGGACTTCCCGATATTGTTATCTCCAACGATATAATTGGCACGACTGTCAAAATGAAATGTCACATCTTGGAATGTACGATAATTCTCAATCCTCACATCAGAAATATACATATCCTCACCTGCCTTAAATTCTTTTATTATACCATTTTCCTAATTCACCGTTACGCCTGCCTTTGCATGGGACGGTGTCAAGTTGTTGTGGGTAAAAATCTCTTTCACAAAATCCCTCTCAATTCCAATGATCAAATCCGTTGCCCAAATAGTTCCGCAAAGAAGAGTAAAAGAAGAGTAATTGCATAAAATCAGCAATAATTGATTGACAATACTCTTTCCCGCGCGTATGTTCTAAATAGGAGGTTTTATGCGTAAAGAAAAGAAGACCAATGTTATGCGTATACTTGATAAGGCAAAAATACCATACACCGCAAGATCTTATGAATACGAAGAAAGTAATCTGTCAGGCACCCATGCTGCTGCCGCCCTCGGCTATGACCCCGCCATGGTTTTTAAGACCATCGTGACAAAAGGCGATAAAACCGGCCCCGTCGTTTTTTGCTTGCCATCCACAAAGGAACTAGATTTAAAGGCAGCCGCCCGAATTAGTAAAAATAAAAATCTTGAAATGATTCATGTAAAAGACCTTCCCGCTCTCACCGGATATGTAAGAGGCGGATGTTCACCGATAGGAATGAAGAAACAATTTTCTACTTATATAGACAGTTCCTGTCTGTTTCATGAACAAATCAGTATCAGTGCCGGCCAACGGGGTCAACAGATTCTTTTATCGGCAAGAGCACTGATTGATTTTATCCATGCCACTACTGCAGATATTACACGGACCGCTTCATCTCATTTATGACAAAGCGCGACATCATGCACTAATGATTATAAGTTGTTTTACTGATCAGTCAGTTAAAAATAACTCACAGACAAATCCATTTTAGAAATAAGCAATAAAAAACTGCTGCGAAATTTCACAACAGTTGTTTTTGGTGCCGAGGACCGGAATCGAACCGGTACGAATCTCACGATTCGAGGGATTTTAAGTCCCTTGCGTCTGCCAGTTCCGCCACCCCGGCAGGTTCATGGAACTTTCATTTAAAATATGGAGGCGGCATCCGGAATCGAACCGGAGATAAAGGTTTTGCAGACCTCTGCCTTACCGCTTGGCTATGCCGCCATATGGAGCGGAAAACGGGACTCGAACCCGCGACCCCAACCTTGGCAAGGTTGTGCTCTACCACTGAGCTACTTCCGCACTTGGCGACCCGGATCAGATTTGAACTGACGATCTCCGCCGTGACAGGGCGGCATGTTAGACCACTACACCACCGGGCCGCAAGTTACCTTATAAGTATATCTATCACCCCCTGTTTTGTCAATAATTTATCAGCATCTTACCGATATTGATTTCTCAGTGAGTAAACTTATTTACCACTATCTTCAGGCAGATAATAAACCGAGTTTCCTGTTATTTGTCAAACAGACATTATGCCCGTCTTTCTAAATCAAAAGACACATCATTTTAAATCTTATTTTTATTTTCACCAAATTGCAGTAGCAAATTGGACAATCAAGAAATCTATAGTAATCAAACATTTGTGACACACTCTTAGAAAATAGTTTTAAGCCTACCACTTTTTTTATGCAACCCTGGACTGATACTCTTTTTAATACTTCATTAGGGCTTTTAAACTTTAATATCCTCCGACATATATTATTTGTCCTAGTGGCATATCTTTTAAAGGATTTATACATTTCTTCCTCACTTGAGAATCGTCTCCTTGCGTAGAATATTTCATTATCTACTCTATGGCTTCTTTCAACTACTCCATTCTGCCACGGGGAGTACGGTCTTGTCCTTTTTGTGGTTTATCCCCAGTTTTTTTTTCAATGCTATCTGAAATAGACTTTTGGACATATCTGCATCGTTACAAAATTCTCTCCCATTTTCTGTTTGTATTGTTTTTATCTTACATCCCATTCTTTTTTTCCAGACTGTACAGGAATTTTGATGTTTCATATGTACTTAGTTCATTGACCAGTTTTATGATTCTTTTCTGCTATACAGGTCTATCGCTGTAATTTGGTAATATCTGGCATGGCTGCTCGAAAATCCTATGCATTCAATGGTACATATTTTCACATCAACTTCCACATATTCTCCTGGATATTTTCCTTTTAGCGCCCTGTACTTGCTCTTTGGGTATTTTTTCTTTTCAGGCTGCTTTAAACGCAGTTTCCTCAGTTGCTTTTGCATGGATTGGTATGTTCTTGTGTAACCGGCATCTATGAGGCTTCTATACACCTGTGCCAACCCTTCAAATGAATATCTGCGATGCATTTTCTTTACCAGCTCTATTTCTTCCCTTGTATGCTGGTTTGGGTGAGAATGCGGGCGTGTTGATTTATTTGACAAAGATGCCGTTGTTCCGTCATATTTCTTTCTCCATCGCTGCACTTGTTGCCTGCTCGTATGGTAGCGTCTTGCTGCCACAGCATTATTACTTTTTATTGCATACTGTACGACTCTTTCCCGATATCTCATTTCTTCTGTTATAATAGTTTTCATAAGGGACTCCTTTGTTTTAATATGGTTCTTCTTCAAAACTATTTTAACAAAAGAGTTCCCTTATTTTTTATTTTTTGTCACATATGTATTATTACATAACACAGTAGCAAATTGGACAATCAAGAAAAGAATTATGAAGTATATAAAAGTCGAACAATCTGCTCCTTGAAAGCAAAAACTTCCGCCTCATAAGAATTGGAAGTTCTGTGGTGGGACTATTCAGATTCGAACTGAAGACCTCTTCGATGTCAACGAAGCGCTCTGACCGGCTGAGCTATAGTCCCATAAGTGAAGTCCATTATACATTAGCATACGTAAAAAAGCAATCATACTTGGTTAAAAGAAAAAACTGCCCACTACAAAGCAGTCCTCTTAATTACAATTCATTTCGACTTTCTATGATTCTTTCTGCTGCCCCCATGACGGCAAGAAGAGCATGTTCAAATACAAGTCCGCCTTGAAAATACATAATGTATGGAGGACGCACCGGACCATCTGCCGACATTTCTATGGTTGACCCCTGCACAAAAGTACCGGCAGCCATGATAATAGGATCTACATATCCCGGCATGGGACCGGGAATCGGTGTTGCATCAGAATCGACAGGCGACCAGCTCTGAACGGCTTCCGCGAAGCGGCACATATTTTCCTCAGTATCTAATGTAATCGCTGTAATCAGGTCTGTTCTTAAGTGTCCCGGTTCAGGAGTTACTGAAAATCCGAGTATCTTAAATACGGATGAACAGAATTCGGCACTCATCATGGCCTGACGTGTTACATGCGGTGCCATAAAAAGTCCCTCGAAAAACGGCCGATAGCTGGCTGCATAAGATCCCATCTCAGAGCCAAGCCCAGGAGCCGCCCATGCATGGGCACAAAGTTCCACCAGATCCGCCTTACCGCAGATATATGCTCCGGTAGGAGCAAATCCGCCGCCGGCATTCTTAATAAGCGAACCTGCCGTAATATCCGCACCGAGTTCGATCGGTTCTTCTTTACAGGTAAATTCACCATAGCAGTTATCTACAAAACAAATCGTATCAGGATTTTTTGCTTTGACCGTATCGACAATTTTTTTTATATCCTCAGGAAATAAGGAATCGCGAAGCATGTAACCACGGGACCGCTGTATTTCCACCAGCTTTACATTTTCATCCACCGCCGCGGCAATGGCATCCAAATCATATGCATTCCCTTTGAGCGGCACTTCTTTATACCGGACACCGCGCTTTTTCAAATTGCCGGGTGCATCGCCTGTAATCCCAATAACACTCTGCATCGTATCATAGGGACTTCCCACAGCGGAAACCATGGTATCACCGGGATTTAAAAGCGCCAAAAGAACCGTCGCCAGCGCATGAGTACCCGAAACGAACTGGGGCCGTACCAAAGACGCTTCCGCATGAAAAATATCGCACCAGACATCCTCCAACTTCTCCCTGCCGGGGTCACCGTAACCATATCCGTTAGATGGCGCAAAGTGATAAGCCGACAGATGGTTCTTGCGAAAAGCTTCTAGTACTTTTTGCATATTGAATAAGGAAATTTCTTCCATCTTATGAAAAACAGGTGCGCAGAGCATAAGAGCTTCCTGCCGCACCTTCTGTAATTGTGTATTCATTATAAATAATCAGATCCTTTGAATCGTAGATATAGCATGCTTATAGATAAGTTGTGAACGATTTTCGCTCACAAGCAGCACTGTAAAGCTGTCGAATGATTTAACTTTACCCTTGAGTTGTACTCCGCTTAAAAGAAATATGCTGACCGGTACATTTTCTTTTCTCGCTTCATTTAAAAACGTATCCTGAAGATTCATTTTCCCTTCCATTCTGATTCTCCTCTGATCCATGAAATCACATACGCTTCTATTTCCCTGAGCCATGTGTCCGTATCTGTCCGCTCTATCCAATGGATATAAGGCATGCGGCGGTACCAGGTTAGCTGTCTTTTGGCAAAATGACGTGTATTCTTTGCAATGAGCGCTTCCGCTTCCTCAAGGGAATACTTACCGTGAAGAACGGGAATCATCTCTTTATAGCCAATCCCCTTGAATGCCTGTGAATTTTCAGGCACGCCTGCAGTAAGAAGAGCCGCAACTTCCTCCTTGAGTCCTCTTTCAATCATTTGATGGACTCGCTTATTTATTCTATCATATAAAACCGATCTGTCCATAGTAATACCTATAACAGGTCCGTCATATACGAGATGCTCCGCTCTATCCGTTACAAAGCTTTGCCCTGCATCAGCAAGCTCTAACCGCCGTACCATACGTTGGGGATCCAAAGGAATTACCTCTTCAGGAAGAAGTTTCTTAAACGCGTCCGCCAATCCCTCTTTCCCCTGCATCTTATAAAAAGTGTACCACTTGCTTCGGCCTTCTACTTTTGGTGAAAAAGCATATCCTTCCAAAAGTCCCTGCACATAAAGACCTGTACCACCGATAAGAATAGGAATTTTATCCTTTTTATTTTCCTTAGAGATATATTCCCGCGCTTTCTCTTGAAATATAGCGGCTGAATATGATTCTGCAGGTTCCATACAGTCTACCAGATAATGGAAAATTCCATCCGCCTCTTCTTTCGTTACCTTCGCTGTACCTATATCCATACCGCGATATACTTGAAAAGCGTCACCGGAAATGATGGAACTGCCCAGAATTTTTGCTAAATAGACTGACAACTCCGTCTTACCAACTGCCGTAGGTCCAAGAATGGTCAGCAGTTTTTCTTTCTTCATAGTTTTATCACTCCATAAGCGGTTGTCTGTCCTCTTTTACCGTGAATTTCTGTAAATAATCCTGTACGGAACAGCGCAGAAAACGGCCTCTCTTTCACTATTACTTTTTTTCTGGCTGCTCTCATTGCAAACTGTAAAACATCTTCTGTCAAAGGATCATAAACCGCGGCACTGCGGAATCCCTCCATACTATTTTCTTTCCGTTTTACAGGATACCTAAACATAGGATCAAAGTAAATTACATCAAAAGAATTTGGCGCTGCTGTTTCTAAAAATCCACGAAAATCGGCATGCAGCAGCTGAATACGCCGTAAAGCTTCCGTCATTTCTCCATCTTGTCCTGACAATGCAGCAAGACCTTCTTTCCCCACTTCATAAAGAGGACGGCTCCGCTCAAGAGAAATAACTTCTCCGCGTTTCCGCAGATACCAGCTTAAAATGACAGAATCCCTGCCCTGTCCAAAGGTACAGTCCAGTACAGATGTACAGTCTCCCGGCAAAAGATTGCACAGCCTGTCTCCATGCCCTTTTCGCATTTCAAAAATACGAAGAACTGCCGTCCCTAAATGAAACCGATAGGTTCCTTCTTTTGACCAGAAGAATACCGGTTCCTTCCCATAAATCAGAAAACCTTCCTTCCCATATCTGACATATGAAACAGGTTCTTTTCTCTTTCATAAAAAGTGATTCGCAAGTCTTCCGCCTTTTCCCTTGCACGCCGAAGAGAATCTGCATCAGGTTTTAAAACGGTGGTGACGGCTATATTCATGTTCTGTCAAAGAGGCGCCCCAATTCGTCAGGTGTAAATTTCACAATAGTCGGACGACCATGGGGACAAACGAATGGCCGCGTGGTATGGAACAGATCAGTAATAAGTTCCTTCATCTGCCGTACATTAAGCGGATCGCCTCTCTTAATTGCACCACGACAGGCGGCATAAGCCATCATTCGATGACGCAGGGTTTCAGGAGAAGGCATGTTTTCATCATGGAAAGTAAAAAGCAAATCTTTAATAATACGATCCATATCATTTTCTGAAAAGTCTTCCGGCGCACCTGTAATTCGGATGACATCACGGCCTGCCTGCTCAAAAGTAATTCCTAACTTTTTAATCTCTTCTTCTTTCTCAAAGAAGATCCATATCTTCCGGTTCCACATCAATCAGGTAAGGAATTAGAATTGTCTGAACTGGAATTCCGTCAGTCTTTGCAGCAAAACGATCATACCTTACCCGTTCATGGGCAGCATGCTGGTCAATAATAAATAAATCGCTCCCATGCTGGCACAGAATAAAGCAATCCGCCACCTGTCCCAAAGGAATGACAGGATCATCTTTTTCAGCGGTTACTTCAAAAAGCGGTTCACTTTCCGCTTTCATCGACTCTTCATGTGGTTTTATAAAAACGGGTGTTGTCGATAAAATTTCTGATCGGGTTTGTTTTGTTTCAAAATCAGTTCCTGATCGAGATACAGCATGTTCCGATTTGCGAAAATCACGATTTCCATAAGAAGAAAAAGATTCGTTCCATGAAGACTGTACCGGCACAGACGGTTGCGGTTTCTGCACGACTCCGTCCGCTTCAGTGAGTCCGATATCATGCGCACCAAGCTGCTTATCTTCCACCACCACCTTTGACAAGTCCAGTTCCGTTCCCAACGGTACCTGATGAGCAGGTTCTTTGATCATATCTTTCACAATAGAATCAGGTGCAGATTGGGATGTCAGCGTATTAAGAACTGCGTGGTAAACAAGACGGAATATTTTCTGCTCATCATCAAATTTAATTTCTCTCTTCTGCGGATGAACATTTACATCGATACTTTCAGGCGGCAAGGTGAATGTCAGCACCATAATCGGATAGCCGTTCTTAGGCAGCAGGGAATGATAGGCATTATCTACCGCCTTCGTCACTACGGCGCTTTCCACCACACGGCGGTTAATAATAATCGTTTGGTTCTGACGGCTGCTTTTCAAAAGAGAAGGCTTAGAAATCATTCCTGTCATAACAGAGTCTTCCCCTTCACTTTCCACTCCTAACATTTCTCCGGTCACCTTCACCCCGTATAATGCAGAAATCACATCCATCAGGCGCCCGTTTCCCGGTGTCTCAATGACAGTACGTCCATTATTGATAAGAGTAAAAGAAATATCGGGATTTGCCAGTGCCAATTTACCAATCATTGTATTAATCCGACTGCTTTCCGTCCGTTCTGATTTCAAAAACTTCTTTCTTGCCGGCACATTGTAGAACAGTTCACGTACTTCCACTGTAGTTCCTGCAGGCGCACCCACACCTTTAATTTTTTCCACCGCTCCGCCTGTCACATCAATAGCGGTTCCTTCCATATCTTCCGCCCGTCTTGTGGTAATTGTCGTTCGGGATACAGACATAATACTTGGCAAAGCCTCCCCGCGAAATCCAAGGGAACAAATATGATAAATATTTTCAACACTGGAAATTTTACTGGTTGCATGGCGGATCACGGACAATTTCGCATCTTCCCTCGTCATGCCGCTGCCATCATCGGTAACACGGATATATGTCATTCCCCCGTCTGCTATTTCCACTTCAATCATGTGGGCACCGGCATCAATAGAATTTTCCACCAATTCCTTTACCGCATTGACTGGTCTTTCTACCACTTCCCCCGCAGCAATCTGGTTCGAAGTAACTTCATCGAGTATATGTATTAATGACATTAGCGCCCCTCCTTTGCTTCTTTACTAAGCCTGAACAAAATCTCCATCGCCTCGATGGGTGTCTTGCTCATGACATCCAAATCCGCCAGCTCATCTATAATCGGTGAAGAAAATAAATTAAGAGCAGTTTCTCTTCTTATAACCGGAGCAGCAGGCTCTTCCTTTATTCCCTCCACTTCCAGCCCTTCCAGTATTTCATCGGCCCGCTTCAGGAGCGATTCAGGAAGTCCTGCCAGCCGTGCCACATGGATGCCGTAACTTTTATCAGCACTCCCCGGAACAATACGACGGAGAAATGTAATCTCTTTTCCCCGCTCCTTAACGGTAACCGTATAATTTTTGATATGTTCATTTTCTGCTGCCATATCTGAAAGTTCGTGATAATGAGTAGCAAAAAGAGTATACGCATGCACCTTGCTATTAAGGTACTCCACCACTGCCCGTGCGATACTCATTCCATCATAAGTACTCGTACCGCGGCCTATTTCATCCAAAAGAATAAGACTGTTCTTCGTAGCATTGCAAAGAATATGAGAGACTTCTTTCATTTCCACCATAAATGTACTCTGTCCCGTAGAAATGTCATCAGCCGCACCCACTCGTGTAAATATGCGGTCCACAGGTGCAAATGATGCACTTTTTGCGGGAATAAAAGAGCCAGTCTGCGCCATAATCGTAAGTACTGCAACCTGACGCATATAGGTAGACTTGCCTGCCATATTGGGCCCGGTAATAATAATCATTTCTTGATCCGTATGGTTAAGCTCTGTATCATTCGGCACAAACATCTCTCGTTTCAGGGCATGTTCCACCATCGGATGACGTCCGTCATGGATAGAAATACGCCCTTCACGGCTGTTTGTAATCTGTGGACGGACATAACGGTCTTTCAGTGCCGCCCGGGAAAGCCCCGTCAAACAATCCAGCGCCGCAAGAGCCTTTGCGGTCCTCTGCATAGCAGCAATTTCAGGGCGGATAGCCGCCTTGACAGCCTGATAAATTTTCAATTCCAATTCTTCTGTTTTTTCTTTGCTGAAAGCGCTTTTGTCTCAAACTCCTTCAATTCAGGTGTGATATACCGTTCTGCATTGACAAGTGTCTGCTTGCGCATATAATACTCAGGAATCGGCACCTTGTTGGCGTTCGTAATTTCAAAATAATACCCGAACACATTATTGAATCCGATTTTCAGTTTAATCCCTGTTTTTTCTTTTTCTCGTTCTTCCAAATCGGCAATCCATTTCCTGCTGTTTTCAGAAAGGGAACGAACCTCATCAAGTTCCGCAGAATATCCCTCTTTTATATACTTGCCGTCACGAATGTTTCCCGTACCGTTTTCATTCATAGAACGATCCAAAAGCTCATAGACCGTACTGTGGATATCCATTTGATCGGACAATTTTCTAAGGACTATTGAGACTGTGCCGGAAAGCAGTTTCTTTATTTTGGGAATCATCCCGAGAGATGCCTTAAGTGCCAGTAAGTCCTTTGGGGATGTCGTGTTTGCTTCAATGCGGGTTAAAATACGTTCGAAATCAAAAACATGTTCCAGCATTTCTTCCAGTTGGGAAAGTTCCGTCGTATGCCCCGTCAGTTCTTCAATACCATCCTGTCGTTGAATAATTCGATTCACATCCGTCAACGGGCGTTCCAACCAACGGCGTAACAGACGTGCCCCCATGGCAGTATGGGTGTGATCCAATATTTCAAGAAGCGTTCCCCGTCGCCCTCCATCACGCATATTTCGCGTGATTTCTAAATTCCGTAAACAGTCTTCTCCGAGTAAAAGGCAATCCTCCTCACGAATAGGCATCACCGTATGAAACTCTGCTGCATCAGCCTTCATCATTTCTTTTAGATATGCTGCCAGCCATGCAAAGACACGGCGGATATTTTCATCTCCTAACGCTTCCGCCACGTGGGGAACCGGATAATCCCCCTCCTCTCCACGCCGGGTAAGAAGACAACCTCCAAGACGCGCCCGGCAGTAAGCTTCCAGTCTCCCATAAAAATTATCACTTAAAGAGCATACTGCTTCTGTCGGTGCATAAACAGACAGCATATCAAAAAATGCTTCCCGTTCTTTCTTTTTATCCCAAATTCCCCACCAGCATTCCCCTGTGGAAATATCCGCCAGTACCGCGTCAATGTCATTATCCGTTTCATAAAGGTAAGCAAGGTAATTATTGGATTTATCGGCGATAGAATTTTCAAAAAGGATCGTTCCCGGCGTAACGATACGAATCACATCACGCTTCACTAAGCCTTTCGCTTTTTTCGGATCCTCCAATTGTTCACAAATGGCAACCTTATAGCCTTTCTGTACAAGCCGGTAAATATACGTTTCTGCCGCATGATACGGAATCCCGCACATAGGAACTCTTCCTTCAGGGCCCGCATTCTTCCCCGTCAGCGTCAATTCCAATTCATGAGAAACAGTTACTGCATCGTCATAAAAAAGCTCATAAAAATCACCGAGCCGATAAAAAAGAAATGCGTCTTTGTGCTCATTCTTAATAGACTTGTATTGTTCCATCAAAGGAGATTTAGCTGCCATCTGTATCACTCCACAATAGTTCCTTTTAATATCCAGGTCTGCGCCGTATCTACACGCACCTTCAAAATGTCTCCCACAGAAAGAGACCCTGCCTTAGGAAAAATAACCATTTTATTTCCTGATGTACGACCAAACCAATTATCAGGATTCTGTTTCGTTTTCCCTTCCGCAATAACAGTATATACCTTCCCTTCCATTTCCTTATTAAGAGAAAGACTGATTTCATTTTCCACATCCATGATTTCCTGCAAACGGCGGTGGCAAACAGCATCAGACACCTGATTTGTCATACGCGCCGCAGGAGTTCCTCTGCGGGGAGAATAAATAAAGGTATAGGCTGAATCAAACTTCATTTCTTTAAGGAGTGTAAGCGTTTCCTCATGCATGTCCTCCGTCTCGCCAGGAAATCCCGTGATCAGATCAGTCGTCACAGTGATGCCAGGCATCTTTTCCCGGACGTACTTCAGAAGCTCCTTAAAACGCTCAATTGTGTATCCGCGGTTCATCCGCCGCAGTATTTCATTCGCCCCATGCTGAACGGGAAGATGCATATGGCGCACCACCTTGGGTGAAGCAGCCATAGCATCCACCATTCCAAAAGTCATATCCTTGGGATGAGACGTCATATAACGAACACGCTTAATTCCGTCAATCTTGTCAATGGCGTGAATCAGACTGCCGAAATCCGTACCATCATGAAAATCAAGTCCATAGGAATTGACATTCTGACCAAGAAGAGTGATTTCTTTATACCCTTCTCGGGCAAGTTTCTCAATCTCATGACAAATATCATCAATCGTACGGCTTGTTTCCCTGCCGCGGACATAAGGCACAATACAATAAGTACAGAACTTATTGCATCCCTGCATAATAGGTACCCAAGCAAAAATCCGGCTTTTTCTCACAGAATGAAGTTCACTGTAATCATTCACGCGGTTCGGATTCATCTGCGTCATGACCACATGCGAACCTTCTGCCCCCCTGCGGGAAACAATATCCTTTAAATCATGGATATGGTATGGTCCAATAACAAAATCGATCACCGGCATACGCTCAATAAGCTTTCCTTTATTTTCCTGCGCCATGCACCCGGCAATCCCCAAAAGGACACCGGGCTTCTTCCCCTTTAATTTCTTTACCTCGCCAATTTTGCCATATACTTTCTCTTCCGCATTCTGCCGGATACTGCAGGTATTCAGAATAACAACATCGGCATCATCCAATATATCCGCCGGCACATAGCCAAGCTCTTCCAGCTGCCCGCTGATACGTTCCGTATCGCTTTCATTCATCTGGCAGCCATAGGTTTCTATAAAATATTTCTTATCAAAAGACACTTCTTTCAAAATAGTCCTCCAAGTATAACCATGATATTTAATTATATCATAACCGCCCCCGTTCTCCTGAAAATGAAAAGCCTGCCCCTTACGGCGCAGACCCACTCATCCTGTTACATCAGTTATGATATTGACTTTAATTGTATCCAGAGCCATACCCGTGGTATGCTCAATTTCACGCTGAATCTTGTCACGCATCAGGTGAATCAGTTTCTTGATCTCCTGCGGCGTTCCCTGCCGAACCGTTACGTCAAGAGACAAAATGATACCATTCATCTGGCTTGTACTTTTCACGCTGGAAATATGGCTGATATGTATCTTTCTCAGATCACGCACCGCGTAATGTACCAGTGCTTCAATAACATGATTTGAAAAAGACAACTTTCCATAATAACTGAATACCGGACGGACGACAGATCGCTCTTCATTGCCCTTCGTTTTTCCCCTTACACTTCTGCGATTGCGGAAAAACTGAAGCGGATCTACAAGGTATCCTTTGAAATAGGGGCGCAGCTCCATCGTCGGCACAGGAATAACATGCTTTCCTTCCTTATGGCGTGCGTAATTTGCCTGGGCAATTTCCTCAGGTTTTGCCACATCCTCGATATGAATATACCGTGAAGGTGCAGGAAGCTTAAGTGTTGCAGCAATCTTCTGAACCATACGGTCAGATGTGCCGAGGATTAAAATACGCTCCGGATTGATTTTCATAATATGGAAAATTACATCTTCCGCCTGATTTGAATCCCAAAAAAGCGCGCGGCGTACCGCCGTTAAACGGCTAGCTTCCCTTTTTGCCGACTTTCCTGCCACAATACGATTATGATATATCAGGATCCCATCATCGATAATACAAGAAGCTTTATTTTCATAAGCTACCACAAGTGCACGGTCACTTTTCCCTGATCCCGGCGGTCCTGTAAATGCTAAAACATCCATACGATTCTCCCTGTCCGCAGGCAGCCTGTCCAATCCTTACAAGACAAAACTACTCTTCTCCTACAATTTGCACTTCCGTCATAAGTTCCACACCATACCCATCAAAAACCCGGCGCTTAATTTCAGAAATCAGGTTCATCATATCCGTACAGGACGCATGTCCGTCATTGATAAGGAACCCGGCATGTTTCATGCTTACCTTTGCATCACCTACGGCAAATCCCTTTAGTCCCATCTCCTCAATCATTTGCCCCACAAAATACCCAGCAGGACGCTTAAACGTACTTCCTGCACTCTTCTTCTCCAACGGCTGCTTCATGCGGCGGCGGCGATTAAACTCTTCCATCATTACTTCTATGTCATGAATATTACCAGGTGCAAGCTCCACTATAATTTCCACAATTATTTCACCATTCTCCATAAAAAGACTGTGGCGGTAATCATAATGAAGCTTCGATTTATTGTAAACAGACAACTGCCCATTCCGATTACAGGAAAGAACAGACACCACAATATCCGCCATCTCCCCGTTATACGCACCAGCATTCATGTACGCCGCTCCACCTATAGTTCCGGGAATACCGGCAGCAAATTCCATCCCTGAAAGGCCATGCTCCATTGCCGTCTTGGCAACCTTTGCCGTAGAAACACCCGCAGCTACACGGAGCCTGTTTCCTTCATGAATAATAGACTGCAGCCGTCCCGTATAAATCACTACACCGCGGATTCCTTTATCACGAACAAGCAAATTTGCGCCGCCCCCAAGAATAAAAAACGGCACATTCGCTTTAGTGACCTCCACAATGACTTTCTGCAGCTCCTCTATCGTTTCAGGCATAACAAAACAGTCCGCTGCCCCACCGATACCAAATGTTGTGTGACGGCTCATGGGTTCATTCAGCTTAATTTGATTCCTTCTCAAAAGAAGAAAATAATTCCGTATATGCAACCATAAAAAATCCTTCTTAATACATATTCCTATTTTCACTATTATATGAATGAATATCTATATCGTCAATTATTCAAAAAGCACCACTCCCAAAATCTTTTTTACAATTTTTCAGAAAAATTACGATAAAAAAGAACTGCCTATGATTACACAGAACAGTTCTTCACAATTCTATGAAGCAAATCATCTGTCCAAATTGGTCATATCTCTTGCCACGACAAAGCGATCATAATCTTCTTCTGTCACGTAGCCCAGTTTCAAAGCGGCTTCTTTCAAGGAGCTGTTATCGGCAAAAGCAGTTTCGGCAATCTTTGCGGATTTTTCGTAACCGATATGCGGAGAAAGCGCAGTGACAAGCATAAGTGATCTTTCTACCAATTCAGCCATCCTGTCTTCATTGGCCAGCATACCTTCCACACAATGGATATCAAAAGAGTGGATGGCTTCACCCAGAATAGCGGCTGATTCGATGAAGGCTTCTGCCATAACAGGAGCAAATACATTCAGTTCAAATCGCCCCTGGGAAGCCCCAAAGGAAACAACTGCCTGATTGCCGTGAACACGACAAGCTACCATCGTCAAGGCTTCGCACTGCGTGGGATTTACTTTACCGGGCATAATGGAAGATCCCGGTTCATTAGCAGGGAGTGTGATTTCCTAATCCTGCACGGGGTCCGCAGCCGAGGAGACGGATATCATCAGCGAATTTCATGCAGTCCATGGCAAGCGCCTCAAGAGCGCCATGGGCAAAAACAAAATCGTCCCGTCCGGTAAGAGCATAAAACTTATTTTTTTCGGAAACAAAGGGCAATCCCGTTTCTTTCGCAATAGCAGCAGATACTTTTTCACCGAAACCTTTCGGGCTGTTCAGACCTGTTCCTACCGCAGTCCCTCCGATAGCAAGCCCAAGAAGGTATTTTTCAGAATCATGAAGCATATCACGGCTCTTTTCCAGCATCACTTTCCATGCGGAGATTTCCTGCCCGAAAGTAAGAGGGACAGCATCCTGCAAATGGGTACGTCCGATTTTGACAAGATGCATGTACTTTTTACTTTTTTCCTCAAAAAGCTCAATAAGATGATTCAATGGTCCGTACAGTTTGTTATGAAGTGTCTCCACAGCAGCGATGTGCATAGCTGTCGGGAACGTATCATTAGATGACTGGGACATGTTCACATCGTCATTGGGATGAATACGGGTTTCACTTTTTTTGCTCCCCAATTTTTCATTAGCAATATGTGCAATTACTTCATTCATATTCATATTGCTCTGTGTACCGGATCCGGTCTGATATACAACAAGTGGAAATTCTTCTTTCCACTCTCCCGCAATGATTTCGTCACAAACCTCACAAATAACCTTCTGCTTTTCAACTGATAATTTTCCGGCTTCTTTATTCGCTATGGCGGCGCACTTTTTCAGTATGGCAAAAGCACGAATAATATCTTCAGGTATTTTATTTTTACCGATTTTAAAATTTTCAAAAGACCGCTGTGTCTGAGCTCCCCATTTATGATCAGCCGGTACCTTCACTTCTCCCAGCGTATCATGTTCAATACGGTATTCCATGTCGTTTCCTCCTTCAGAAATGAATTCTATATTATTCTACCATTTCCTCCTGAAAATTGTCATTTAGAAAAGGTTATATTCTTTTAAATTATCACGCTTTTTTCAATCAAAACAAAAATATTTTTCTTGAATTAGCTCTCAGAAATAAAATATTTTGCAAAATAAAGTCCGTATAGTATAATAACAGCACATGGCTTTACAGTTCTGATTTATGGCAGTCTTCGGGTCCCGTGCAATGGAATCCCATGAATCCTGTCAGGTCCGAGAGGAAGCAGCAGTAAGTGGCCCTTTCTATGTGCCACGGTGTATTCTGAAGGCTGTCATAAATGAGAGTTGTAAAGTCTTTTTTTATGTTATTTTTGGTATAATTAATTTATACATCTTTCTATTAAAGGCTGTTATTCCTTGTCCAAGGAGGGTTCAATGGCTTACCTATCACTATACAGAAAATGGCGCCCAAGCACTTTTAAAGAAATAATCGGGCAAAAGCATATTTCCATTCCCATTCTTCGCGCATTTGAACAAAACCGCCTTGCCCATGCCTATCTGTTTTCCGGCCCCCGTGGCACAGGAAAGACAAGTATGGCACGAATTCTTGCCAAAGCAGTAAATTGCCTTGATTTAAAAAATGGCAATCCCTGCAATGAATGTGCTAACTGTAAATCAATTAATACCGGCGCCAGTATGGATGTTTATGAAATAGACGGCGCTTCTGCCCGTGGTGTTGATGAAATTCGCGTACTTCGCGAATCGGTTCGTACTCTTCCTGTAGCGGGGAATAAAAAGGTTTATATCATTGATGAAGTCCATATGTTGACAAGAAGCGTTTAACGCCCTTCTAAAAACTTTGGAGGAGCCTCCGGCCCATGTACTCTTTATCCTTGCCACCACAGAACCTGCCAAGATTCCGCTTACAATTTTATCCCGCTGCCAGCGGTATGAATTCCACCGTATTTCTGTAAATGACATCAAGGAACATTTACTGCACATTTCCCAAGAAAGCCATCTTTCTCTCACCCCTGAAGCGGCTGCTTTAATTGCTGTACGCGCAGAAGGCGGTCTTCGTGATGCGCTGTCTCTTTTGGATCAATGTTCCGGCGCATCAGCAGGTAATGAGCTTTCTGCAGAAATAGTCTATGATCTTCTAGGCCTTACAGACAAAGAACAGATTATAGATTTGTTCCACATGATTGTGTGTGGAAAAAAAGCAGTGCCACACTTCAGCTTTTTTTTATAAGATTCTCCAAGGCGGAAAGGAACCTTCCGCTATACTTTCTGATTTACTGGAACATTTCAGAAGTATTATGATCTGCAAAGTGAATCCAAACGCACCGGAATTATCTGCTTATGGAAATAAGATTTCTGTTATACAAAAAGATGCTCAGGAATTAAGTGATGCTTACTTGGACGCACTTTTCGATTCTCTCCACCATTCTTTTTCTGAAGCTAACAGAAGTTCATCTCCCCGCATGAGTGCTGAAATGGGACTTCTCCGCCTATGCCGTCTCCGTGGTTCACAGGCATTGGACAGTTTAGAAGAACGGATCACAGCATTGGAAAAAAACGTATCTGTACTTATGAAAAACAGCACGCTCCCGCAAACCGAAACTATACCCGCTGCTCCGTCACCCGCCATACTGCCCCCAACGATTTCTATACCTCTCGTCACACCTACAGCACTTACCCCCGCCCCTACGGCAAGTACAACCACCTGCCCGGATTCTCCAAAGGAAGTGGTACCGCCCTCCTGCTGATAAAACACCGGTAAAAATGGAACCTGCCACAAAAAGTAAGCCGATTCTTCCCTGCAAAACAAAAAAATCTCCCGAAGAAAAGAAGGCTGAAACCAGCCATGAGATTGGTGAAACACTTCTGGATCCCTCGACCTATAATGATATATGGGCAAAGGTACTGGCATTTTTTGAAATTAACCATCGCATTGATATTTTATACTGTCTTCAAAAAAGCAGTCTGATCCTGTTAAGTAAATCCCGGGCTATTGCAGTAGCCCCCCAGCCTTACCTTGTTCTCGCAGGAAATAATAAAGGCTATCAGAATACAATCAAAGATGCGTTCATAAATGCCATCGGAATTCCTGTCGAATTCCATTCCATCTTGAAAGGTACTGTCGATGAAGCAGATGCTCTTAGGCAAGTGCAAATGTATACAGATTCCGCAGCATCGGTTCATGAAACTGAAAAGGAACCGATGGCGGAAACCGCAGATAGTGATTACCGACTGGTTGAAAAATCTGAAATCCCAGACGATGAGAAAGATATGCCTGCACTTGGAAAAGCTTTCCGAATTCTTTCCGACTGTGATATCTATGAAAAGAAATAGATCCAATTTGACAAATTTACTATATTTGCCGATATACGGTATAATGATGAATGTGAAATTATAAGTTTTATTTGTAAAAGGTAACAATCGCTTTTCGAGGAGGAATTATTTATGTTTGGCAACAAGGCACAGATGCAGAATATGTTGAAAAAGGCTCGTAAAATGCAGGAAGATATGCAAAAGATACAGGAAGAATTAAAACAGCAGACAGTTGACGTTTCTGTAGGCGGCGGTGCTGTGGCTCTCATTATGAATGGCGAAAAAAATTGTTTCCCTGAAAATCGCAAAAGATGCTATTGATCCGGAAGATCCGGAAATGTTAGAAGATCTCATCACCACTGCTGTCAATGAAGCAGGCAAAAAAGCTGATGAAATGGTACAGAAAGGTATGAGCAAGGTCACCGGCGGCCTTGGTCTCCCCGGCGGCATGTTCTGATGAACAGTGATTTAGAACTTGTAGCCGAACAATTCCGCAAACTCCCCGGAATCGGTGTAAAAACGGCAAGACGGCTTGCTTACTTTATGTTGGAACGTCCTAAAGAAGATATAGACGCATTTATCAATGTCATCCATTCTGCACGGGATAAGATTTGCTATTGTTCTATCTGCTGTAATTTAGCTACATCAGACCCCTGTGAAATTTGTGGTGACAACCGACGCGATTCATCAGTGATTTGTGTAGTGGAGCATCCTCAGGATGTGCAGGCACTGGAACAGAGCCATGAATACCATGGTTTGTACCATGTTCTCCACGGCGTCCTTTCCCCTCTTGATGGTATTGGTCCAGAACAGCTCAAAATCAAAGAGCTCTTAAACAGGCTCGCCGATGATACAGTAAAAGAAGTCATTATTGCGACAGACCCCAATACAGAAGGCGAAGCGACAGCATACTACCTGTCCCGCCTGATTAAACCGCTTTCTGTCCGTGTTACACGGATTGCCCGCGGCCTTCCTGCCGGCGGTGACGTAGGATATGCTGACAGCATGACATTGGCCGGCGCAGTAGAAAATAGAAAAGAAATGTAAAAGCGTGTGCTTTGTGTAAAAAGCCGGACAACTTACACATACATGAAGCATATGCTTTTTTACAGGGCTTCTCACCTTACTAATCAGATTTCTTGAAATACTAAAATATATCAAATTGATTCATCATCGGGAGGTTCTCTATGGAAATTATGGATGCCAGCATCGTCGGTCTCATTACATCTGCTATTTGTATTTTTCTTTTGTGGAAATTCCTAAGCTGTGCCGTATTTCCTTTACTTGGAAATATTATTTTGGGCGGTCTGTTATATTACGTCATCAATTTACTGCATATTGTCCATATGCCGTGGAGCTTTTTTGACATTGTCGTTATTGCTATCTTCGGAATTCCGGGAACCGTTTTCCTTGCGATTTTCCATTTTCTTCTAATAATAGATCACGGTACGAAAAAATCGTATCCTCTTTCAGAGGATACGATTTTTCTACTCCAAGATTCAGCAACTTTTTATTTTGTCAATAATCTTATCCAGCCACGAGCCCTTCCCTTTATACTGGGTAACATCTTCACCTGATACATTCGCATAGTTCAAAAGAGCTTCTTTCTGATTTTCTTTCAGCTTTTTCGGAACAACCACTTTCACTTCCACATATAAATCGCCCTTATAGGATGACTGCAGGCGAGGCATTCCCTCTTTTGAAATACGAAAACGTGTACCACTCTGCGTTCCTGCAGGAATCTTGAGTTCCACCTGTTTATCCAACGTTTTTACCTGGATAGTGCTTCCCAACGCCGCTGTCGGGAAAGAAACAAGTACCCTGCAGTAAAGATCATCCCCTTGCCGTTCAAAATCAGGATCAGATCTGACGTAAATATATACATAAAGATCCCCCTTCGGTCCTCCCCGTTTACCGGGTTCTCCTTCGCCGGAAATACGCATACGTACACCCGTATCTGCGCCTGCAGGAATATTCACTTCCAATTTCTTCTGCTTACGGGCCGTACCGCTCCCATGGCAGCGGCTGCATTTATTTTTAATAATTTTACCTGTACCGCCACAATCCGGACAAGTCACAACATTCACCATCTGTCCGAAAGGACTGTTCCGAACAATACGCTGCTGACCTGTACCATGACAGGCATGGCAGGTGTCTACTGAACTTCCCGGTTCCGCTCCATCCCCATGACAATGGTCACAAGTTTCATTTTTCGTTACAGTAAAGGTCTTATGAATACCACTGGCCGCCTCACGAAGAGTAATTTCCATATCATAGCGGAGATCCGCCCCCTGTTCCGGACCATTTCGGCTCCTTCTCCCACCTCCGCCAAACATATCGAAAATATCGCCGAAGTCAAAACCGCCTGCTCCGCCACCAAAGCTGCTGAAATCAAAACCGCCAGTTCCGCCGAAACCTCCCGGTCCCGGTCCGCCGCCATTCTGCGCCGCTTGACGAAAGGCATCGTGCCCCATCTGATCATATTGCGCTCTTTTATCCGCATCAGAAAGAACGTGGTATGCCTCATTTACCTTTTTAAAATTTTCTTCCGCTTCCTTCGGATGTTCCTTATTCAAATCCGGATGGTATTTGCGGGCCATTCTCCGGTATGCTCTTTTTATATCTGCTTCCGTGGCGTTTTTATCAATGCCAAGGACTTCATAATAATCCCGATTTGCCATTCCAGAAACACAATCCTTTTCTGCTACAATAAACAGCATAGAGCTGCGGATAACCGAAAATCACCCGCAGCCCGTATGCTAACTAACCACTGGCTGTTATTTATTATCGTCATCAACCACTTTGTAATCTGCATCAACCACATTATCATCCGATTTCTTTTTCTGCTGGGAATCCTGTTGGGCAGCTCCTGCTTCCGATGCACCCTGTTGTTGGGCCGCCTCGTACATCTTGCTGGTCATTTCATAAAGGGGCTTTGTGAGCGCTTCCGCATCAGCTTTCATCTTTTCTGCATCTTCCCCTTTTAGTGTTTCCTGTAGCCGGGTAATCGCTTCATTGATTTCTTTTACCTTTTCCGCATCGGCCTTATCGCCAAGATCTTTAATCGTTTTCTGAGCCTGATAAATTAGTGCTTCACCCTTATTTCTTTCTTCAATAATTTCTTTATGCTTCTTATCCTCTTCTTCATGGGCTTTCGCATCCTGCTGCATTCTTTCAATTTCTTCATCAGTCAGGCCAGAAGAAGATTTAATATCAATTTTCTGTTCCTTGCCTGTCCCCAAATCTTGCAGAAACATGGACAATGCCATTAGCGTCAATATCAAAAGTAACCTGAATCTGTGGTACTCCACGAGGAGCCGGCGGGATATCGGACAATTCAAACCGCCCCAATGTCTTATTGTTGGCAGCCATCGGCCTTTCCCCCTGGAGCACATGAATATCTACAGACGGCTGATTGTCGCTGGCAGTAGAAAATACCTGGCTCTTGGATGTCGGGATCGTTGTATTTCTTTTAATCATAGTCGTAAATACACCGCCGAGTGTTTCAATACCAAGAGACAATGGTGTTACGTCGAGAAGGAGAACATCTTTGACCTCTCCTTTTAGTACGCCCGCCTGAATAGCCGCACCAACAGCAACGGATTCATCAGGATTAACACTCTTGCTCGGCTCTTTGCCAAACTTATTCTTAATCAGCGTCTGTACGGCAGGGATACGGGAAGAGCCGCCGACAAGAAGAACCTTGTCAATATCGTTTACAGTAAGCCCCGCATCTTTCAATGCTAAGTCAATCGGTTCCATAGTATCCATAACGAGATCTTCCGTAATCTTGTCAAACATGGCACGAGTCAGAGCGGCATTGAAATGTACCGGCTGTCCGTTCACATCCATGGTAATAAACGGAAGATTGATATCGGTAGACATAACATTGGACAACTCGATCTTTGCCTTCTCAGCCGCTTCTTTCAAACGCTGATTGGTCATTGGATCACGGTGCAATTCAAAACCATTCTGTGCTTTAAAAGTAGTAGCGATCCAGTCCATAATACGGGCATCAAAATCATCACCGCCAAGATGTCCATTGCCATGGGAAGCTTCCACTTCAAATACACCATCAGCTAAATTCAAAATGGACACATCGAAAGTACCGCCGCCAAGGTCATAAACAAGAAAACGATGTTCTTTGCCGTCTTTTATTTTATCCAGACCGTAAGCAAGAGAAGATGCCGTCGGTTCATTGATAATACGGAGCACATTCAAACCCGCAATAGTACCTGCATCTTTGTCGCTTGACGCTGGCTGTCAGTAAAGTATGCCGGGCAGGTAATAACCGCATCAGTAACTGTTTCTCCAAGATAAGCTTCCGCATCTGTTTTCAGTTTCTGTAAAATCATTGCAGAAATTTCCTGCGGCGTGTAACTTTTTCCATCAATATTTACTTTGTAATTTCCTTCACCCATGTGCCGCTTAATAGAAACAACGGTGCGATCCGGATTGGAGACGGCCTGGCGCTTCGCAAGCTGTCCTACCAGCCTTTCTCCATTTTTAGAAAAACCTACCACCGACGGAGTCAGGCGGGAACCTTCCGCATTGGAAATGACGACAGGTTCACCACCTTCCATAACAGCTACGACAGAGTTGGTTGTACCAAGATCAATACCAATTACTTTTGACATTTACTATGTCCCCTTTCTTTTCAGGCTTTGCCTGATAATTAATGACTTTTTTACAAAATTAAGGTTTATGGGAAACTTGTACAGAGGAAGGCCGGAGCACCATATCTTTATACATGTATCCCTTCTTTAATACCATAGAAACTGTATCATCTTCCCATTCATCAGAAGAAATTTGCATAACTGCTTCATGAAAATGGGGATCAAAAGGCTTTCCTACCGCTTCAATTTCTGTGACACCGGAATCATTTAAAAATTTCACAAACTGCTTAAGCAGCAATTCAACCCCCTGAATAAATGTATCAGGAGCGCTGCTTCTTTTTATCTGCGTAAGAGCCATTTCAAAATTATCCACAATCGGAAGAAATTCCTTCATTGTACCTGCTTTCACCGTATCTGACAGTTTCGCCTCATTTTCACGGCTACGGCGGCGGAAATTTTCAAAATCCGCCTGAAGTCTTATATATTGAGAAATTGTAGTTGCCAGTTTGGACTCTGCTTCTTCCGCCTTATTTTTATAAGTTGCCAAATCAGCTTCTACCTTTCCCAGGACTTCTTCTCTCACTGCAGCTTTTTCTTCTTTATTTTCAGAAGTAGTTTTTACAGCTGCCTCATCAGCAGAAAAAGTATCTTCTAATTTTACTTTATCTTTATTTTCTGCCATTCACAAAACCTCCTCACTTTATTTTTGAGACTCTTCTTATCTTATGAATCATTACCATTGACTCAAAAATTTAATCATCATCCTTTTCCAAGAGTTGATTTAATTGATGCTGCATGAAATACATCATCCCTACTACTTTTTCATACTGCATACGGGTAGGCCCCAAAACAGCCATAGATCCAATCACTTTGCCATTGGCCGTAAATTGCGCCCGTACCACAGATAAATCTTCAAAATTCTTAAATGCATTTTCTGTACCTATATGGACCGCAATCGGACGATCCATAGTGGAGAGAAGCATGCTTTCCAGTATATCCCGCTTTTCCAATAAATTCAATATATCCTGCATTTTCTCCACATTTTGAAACTCAGGCTGCTCAATCAACTGTGACGCACCGTCAGAATAAACCTGTTTCTGCGTTTTCACTGCCTCCTGCATAGCTGCAAAAATATGTATATAAGGGGATAAATCTCTTTCCACGTCTTTTTGGAAAGACATAATAAACTTTTCATCCACACGTGCCAAATCCCGTCCATGAAGGAAATGATTCAATTTATCAGCAAGCAGCTGCATCTCATCAAAAGATGAATCATCAGGAATCTTTATAATTGCATTTGACACTTCCCCCCCACCGGTAACTACAAGAAGAATTGCCCGCCTGCCATCTAATGGAAGAAAACGGATATAATTCAATATACTTTGTTGTCCGGAAGAGGCTGCTACTGACAATGAACGTGTAAGCATTGACACAACCTTAGCCATATTTCGAAATATCTCATCTACCTTTGCCACGTGACCAGTCAATGCCTCCACAAGGAGAGACTCTTCTTCAGGAGTCACAGGAGACGGCTGCATAAGCCAATCCACATAGTACCGGTACCCTTTAATAGAAGGAACCCGTCCCGCGGAAGTATGAGGCTGTTCAAGATACCCTTCATCTTCCAAATCCTGCATTTCATTGCGAATAGTGGCACTGCTTACACCTAAATCATATTTCCGTGCAATAGTACGGGATCCAACCGGCTCAGCCGTAGAAGAATAATCCTGAACAATAGCCCACAGCACTCTTCTTTTTCTTTCAGTCAGTTCATTGAGTCCGTCAAAAGCATCATTCATTGTCCATTTTGCCATCTTTATCACCTTTATTAGCACTCACTCATATCGAGTGCTAAACTTACGTTATTAGTATATTCTTGCCCCCATGAATTGTCAATACGTTTTCATCGGAGATTAAATCCATCCCTCTCACAGTATGATATTTTGTGCTAGTCCACCACTTTCGCTACTCTGCTTAAAGGGCAGGTATTATCAGCCTTAGAACGCAAATAATACCTGCCCTTTATATTTTCTCATCTCCTACAATTATAATTCGACGGATTCTCCTGGCTTCACAACTACAACAGAAACATTTTCCCGCGCTGCCGCCTTCTTAAATTCTTCAGGATTTTGTGAAATAACAGGCCATGTATTATAGTGGACGGGAATAACTTTTTTCGTTTTTAAAAATTTCGCTGCCAAAATCGCATCTTTTGGTCCCATAGTATAGTTATCACCGATAGGAAGAACAGCATAGTCAATATCAAAAAGTTTCCCAAAAAGTTTCATATCGCCAAAGAGTGCCGTATCTCCGGCAAAGTAAAGTGTCAAACCATCATTGAAAGACAGTACAAATCCGCAAGGAATACCGCCTGCCACACCACAGCTGTGGATGGCCTGCACCATTTTCACTTTACCGAAAGGCGCCGTAAAAGTTCCCCCAAGGTTCATGGGCTGGAAATTGATTACGGTTTTCGGAAAAAGTCCGATGACTTCAGGAATAGCGATGACTTTTGCACCTGTCCGTTCCGCAATGGCAATAGCATCTCCAAAATGATCCGCATGGGCATGGGAAAGAAAAATATAGTCACATTCTACTTTGCTGGCAGCTTCTTCGGCAAGTCCATTCCCGGTGAGGAAAGGATCAAAAAGCAGTTTTTCCTTTCCTGTATCAATCTGGAAGCACGCATGTCCCAAAAATATAAATTTCATTTTCATCACTCCTTTGATCGAATATAAATATGGACACCATGAACAATTATGACAGCATATTCTTTCTCACCATAATTTCCTTAATAACTTTTTGCGCCACATCAGTCAAGAGAATTCCACGACGCATACTGGTCTGCTGCATTTTATGATAAGCTTCTTCATCACTGATATGATAGTAATCCATCAGCAGCCCTTTGGCGCGGTTAATGATCTTGCGTGATGCCAGTTCCCTCTCCATTTCTTTCACACGGTGTGCTATTTCATGTCTGCTGCGATACTGACTGACAGCAATCTGAAGTGCAGGAAATAAATTTCTTTCTTCTACCGGCTTCATGACATAACCAAAAACATGGGATCGTTTCGCTTTCTCCACCGTCTCCGCATCACCATAAGCAGTTAAAAGGACAACAGGCGCCAAATCATCATGGGCAATCAGTTTTGCAGCCTGTAATCCATCAAGCTTCGGCATCTGTACATCTAGAATCACGAGATCCGGTTTTTCCTCTTTTACCAGTTCCAAGGCACGCACGCCATCTGCACATATACCGACCACCTCATGCCCTGCCTCTTCTAATATTTCTTTTAAATCCATACATATAATCGCTTCATCATCGGCAATAATGATACGATATGTTTCACTCATCTTTTGTTCTCCATAATCGATAAAGGGATTCGGATATGGGCTTCTGCCATATCTCCTTTATTTTTCAATATAAAAGAACCATTTAATTCTATTTCTACTAAGGTACGGACAATCTGCAACCCCAGATCGAAAGATTTCGTACTGAAATGTGTATCTAAGATATGCCCATTATTTTTCACACAGGTATGGAGCATACCATTTTCTACAGAAGCACTTACAATAAGTACACCGTCTTCCATACCTTTAAAACCATGGGCAATAGAATTATGAATTAATTCACTTGTAGCAATAGCCAATGGAACCGCTTTTTCCGAATTAATAAGCAGCTTCATTTCATTATTCGGCCGTACTAATTCGATAGGGCATACTGCCAGACTGTCGACAGAAAGCCGGCAGATTTTATCCAAAAATACATTCCAATTCACATGGTCCCCGCTTTGGCTCGCCAAAACATCATGGATTTGGGAAATTCCCAATATGCGGTTCACCGCAACTCTCAATGCCTCTTTCGTATCAGTATCTTTTGCCCGGCGCGCCTGCATCCGAAGTATCCCGGCAATAGTATTCAAAGAATTCTTCACACGATGGTGTATTTCTCGAATAACGGAGTCCTTCACCATAATCTGTCGTTCCTTTTCACGGATTGCAGTTACATCACTTAAAAGAAGGATCGTGCGAGACACACGGCCGCCGGAAAGAATAGGCATTCCCCAGGCAGACAATATCATATTCCCGGATACTTCATCGCCATATGCCGGCTTTTTCGTTTCCATAATTTTATCCACCAATGGCAGATGAACCATGGAATGCCCAATGATTTCTTTCCGTTCCACCGTTTCCTTATCAAGAACAAAATATAAATCATCCGCCATATCATTGGCATACATGATACGTCCTACGGAATCAAGGATAACCATCCCATCCTGGGGACGAAGATAATGGTACGCCCCTTCTTCCATCGGCACTTGAAGCATCATATAAGCCGTATCGGTAAGAACCTGCTGCTGAGACTGGGAATTAGACAGAAAAGCAGCTACAGCAAAAGGAATCCCGGCATTATCAAAAACAGGATATGCTGTCAGCGCTACCAACCGCCCTAAATCGAGTTCTTTTCGTCCAACGACTACTGCCTGTAGAGAATACATTTTCCACAAGAGTAAATTCCTCATCTAAATAGGCATCCCCTCTGTCAAAAAAGGTATTCCCCATGGAATAAGAAGGCTTTGCCGCCAAAAGAACTATTTCTACACTTTCATTTTTTCCTTTTGCGCAGATGTAAATTTGATTTTTGGAAATATCAGCAGCGAACTGGAGAGCTGCTTCCATATGATCCAAAATACGAATCTGCACATCCGTAAGATTCGTCATCTCACGGGCCAGCGAATAGAGCTGATTCATAAGTACCGCCTGTATTAAATTACCCTTAAACCTTCCCCCCGTTCTGCCAGAAAGGGAAGGCGTGGATCTGCGTTCAATGTCATTGGCGCAAAATCCCCCTTTTGCGCCATGTAATACGCCCGGCAGCCAATCATAGCGCCATTATCCGTACAAAGCCCGGGGGCAGGACTGCATATACGAACATTTCTTTTCAGACAGTTTTTCTCCATTGCTTCACGAAGTCCGCTGTTCGCCGCGACGCCGCCTGCTAAGGCTACTGTTTTCAACTTCGTTTTATCCAAAGCTGCCATTGTCTTTTCAAGCAATGCGTTTACAACCGCTTTTTGGAAAGAAGCAGCTACATCTTCATAAGAAACGGGAACCTTCTTCATCTCTTTCGCATGAATGTAGTTAATCACAGCGGATTTCAATCCACTGAACGAAAAATCGAAACTATGTTCTTTCCTCAAGGCCAGCGGGAATTCTATAGCATTAGGATTTCCCGCTTTTGCCAATTTATCGATATAAGGACCGCCGGGATAAGGATACCCCATAACCCGTGCAATTTTATCAAAAGCTTCACCGGCCGCATCATCTCTCGTCTGTCCAAGGAGTTCAAAAGTATTGTAGTCACGAACAACAACAAGCATAGTATGTCCACCGGAAACGACAAGCGATAAAAAGGGAGGTTCCAAATCAGAATACTGGAGAAGGTTGGCAAAAATATGTCCTTCCATATGGTTCACCGCAATTAACGGTTTTCCTAAAACCCATGCTGCCGTCTTGGCTGCAGCTACGCCCACCAAAAGAGCACCCACCAGCCCCGGCCCTTGTGTAACAGCAACAGCATCGATATCCTCCCAGCCGGCTCGGGCTTCTTCCAGTGCTTCAATAGCCACAGGAAGAACGTCTTCAATATGGTGCCGGGATGCAATCTCGGGCACAACGCCGCCAAATTTTTTATGTATAGGAACTTGTGTGGAAATAACATTGGATAAAATCTTCCGTCCGTCTTCGATAACAGCGCAGGAAGTTTCATCACAACTTGTTTCAAACGCTAAGATTTTCATTTTATCTCCTTACACCTTCCGGGACATGATATATCCATTTTCACGGGGCAGTTCATAGACATCCTGTCTTACGCTGACCGTTTGAAAATTATGTTTCCTGTATAGCGACTGGGCAGGCAGATTACTCACACGAACCTCGAGAAAAATGACTTCCATATGACGCTCCGCAGCTTCCTCCAACCCCTGCTTCAATATTTTCCGCTGCTCCCATACGACGATACTCAGGAAGCACACCTATATTCATTAGCTGGGCTTCATCAGCAATAAACCAAAAACATCCATATCCAATAACTTTTTTGGCAAGTTTTGCAATGAAATAACAGCTGTGTCCGCCCTTCATATCATTTCTTATAGTTTCTTCACGCCAAGCATCAGAAAAAGAAACTGTCCCAATTTGATAAATATCGCTGATATCCTTTTCTTCTGCTTTTATAACTATTAATTCATACCGTGAAGTTTTTCCCATAAAACCTCTGCCTCACTTCTGCGAATATAATTTGGCATAAGCTGAAGGGGATCATCAATTTGTCCTTTTTCCCATCGGACAAATGCGGCCATCGCCACTGAAGAGGCACGGGCACAGCAATTATGGGGTGGTGCCACCTGTATCCCTTCCGCAAGAAGCTTTTCCCGATACATTTCTGCACCTTCACCTACAGCAAGAATCGGTCCGCCATGGCTGGCTGCTGCTTTAACCACTTCATCAATAGAGGCTGCTTCTGCGGGTGCTTCCTGCCATATCTCATCAAAAGAGCCATACATCGCCGCATAAACGTTTCCACGCTGGGCATCCAGCAGGGGAAGAATAAAAGCTCTCGCGCCAACCAGATTCCATACCAGCGCTTCCAGGGTATCTACGCCGATAAGCGGAACTTCCCATATATAAGCTGCTGTCTTTGCGGTAGCAAGTCCGATACGGAGACCGGTAAACGACCCCGGTCCTTTGGCAGCAGCAATGGCAGTAATCTCCTTTTGATCCACTCCTGCATCTTTCAGTATTTCATCCATATGTGGTATGAGCTGTTCTGAATGGGTTAACCTTTTTGTACTGTCCACTCGGCTACAAGCTTGTCCTTCTCCGCCAGCGCACAACTGAGAACAAAAGAAGAGGTATCAATGGCAAGCAACATACTTTATAATCTCCTTTACAACTGATTCCGGAGCGCCTTTTCCCCAGCACAGGGAAATATGGCGCATAGTCTCATTGATTCTTTCTATATGGACAGTAATACTTTCCGGCGGCAGCAAAGCAGGAAATACATCCGCCCACTCTACGACTGTCACACCACCGCTGCTGTACTCCTCCCATCCGATATTATATAAATCTTTTCGTCACCCAACCGATAAAAATCAAAATGCTTCAGTGGCAGTACCCCCTCATAATAATTCATAATCATAAAGGTAGGACTGCCAACCGCATCATTGATACCCATTCCCTTAGCCAGCCCCTGTACAAAGTGTGTTTTTCCCGTACCAAGATCACCATTTAAGGCGATAAACAGGTTATTCACTGCATGAGCGCCAATCCACTCACCAAAGGCCATTGTTTCTTCTTCACTATGGGTTGTCAAATTCACTTTATCCATGAAGCCACCTCATTAATTCATCAAAGCGCATCATGCCGATTCTGTATCCTTCGCCATGAAGCACACGAAGTTTGGCAGGGTTCCGTTCTGCCCGGCTAACTTTCACCGGATTTTCAGGACGGAAAATAAAAACATCTCCCTCTTTTTCCATCTGTAAAATCTTTTCCAGCCGTGCATTGTACCGTTCCGGAATAGTACACATGGAATCTACAATGGCAGGATATTTTCTTCCCCACACGGCTTCTGCCATCTTCCTCAAGAAATAGGCATCTGCCTTTTTCTGTAGGAAATCGGCCGTGTCAATATATATACAGATTTTTTTACAGGAAAAGGAAGTTCATCATAAAATGGAACAAGTGGCATGGCAAGCCCGCCATCCACATAAGGAATGCCATCTATTTCTACAGGCGGCGAAAGAACAGGAATGGATGCACTCGCTTCTACGGCTTTCACAAAGTCTTCCTCACTGCGGCTTTTGTTTGAAATATAACGTGCCTTCCCTGTTTGTCCGTCGGTTACAACAGCATACAATTCAGTATCTGATGCACGATATGTTTCCATGTCCATAGGATCCAGTTCATTTGCCAGCTCGCCAAACATGAATTTAAAATTGAAATAGTTCTTTTCTCTGAGAAGATGTTTTATTCCCATGTACCGCGGATCATTACAATAAGTCGTATTGATTCGGATATTGCGTCCTTTTTGTCCGGACATATAACACATTCCCTGCATGGCTCCTGCTGACGTACCAACTACCTTCCGGAAATGGAGCCCTTTTTCAATAAATACATCTAAAACGCCTGCCTCAAAAACACCTCGCATAGCGCCGCCCTCCAGGACAAGGGGAATGTCCATCGGTACATAAAAATCAAACGAATTTATCTTTTCCGTCATACACCTCACGGCACTATACTGCCTTTATCCCGTAAAATTTACTTCTTTTCTTCCGTACGAACAGACTGCATTTTTACAGCGTCAATTTTCGCACGAATTATGTCTTCATCACCAAGATAACCTACATGATCAACTGTAAAGTCCTCATTCAAATGGTATACAAGTGGCACACCTGTAGGAATATTCATACCGGCAATTTCATCATCAGAAATATCTTCCAAATACTTTCTCAGAGCACGGATAGAGTTTCCGTGGGCTGTAATTAAAACATTTTCTCCCAATTCAATTTTAGGCTTGATTTCCGATTCAAAATAAGGTGCTACACGGGCCACGGTATCTTTCAAGCATTCCGTCAGCGGCAGCTCCACAGTTCCTTTATACCGCTGGTAAGGCGCCTGTTTTGCAGGATTTCGTTCATCATCCTTCGGCAAAGCCGGCGGCCGCACATCATAAGAACGGCGCCAAAGATGGACTTGGGAGTCACCATATTTCTCTGCTGTTTCCTTCTTGTTCAAGCCTTGGAGCGCGCCGTAGTGACGTTCATTCAAATGATAATCTTTTACCATGGGAATCCATGCCAGATCCAATTCATCAAGAACAGTATAAGCAGTATGGATGGCCCGCTTTAAAACAGACGTATAGCATATGTCAAAATGGTAATTTCCTTCTCTCAAAAGTCTTCCTGCCTGATGGGCTTCTTCATACCCTGTTTCTGTCAAATCTACATCCGTCCAGCCACAAAACAGGTTCAGCTTATTCCACTGACTTTCTCCATGTCTGATTATTACGAGTGTATGCATAATTCCTCCTTATGAACGAAAATGGTCATACCCTGCTATTGTAAGCAGTTTTATACTATTTTTATCTTTAAGAAATACCTGCCCTTTCCCTGCTTTCGTGACATGTCCGATTCCGGTCACACCACCAATACCCTTTACATATTCCCAATTCTTTTAGAAATCGTACCAACCAATTCATAGTCTTCTCCACCATTAATGGCAAAATGGAAAGGCTCTTTTCCACAGTCCTGTCCCCATCGGCAAAGTTCATCAGACAGAGGAATCCGTTCTTTTTCCAATTCTATCGTCACCCGGCTTGCCAATGCTATTTCATTGATTTCCCGCGAAAGACCGTCAGATACATCATTGAGCGAAGAGGCTCCACTTTCTCGAAGGATCTGGCCAAAATCTATTTGCGGTTTCGGTCTTTGATGCCGGATTGCCAACATAGGGTATTCTTCTTTCTTACCATCTAAGAGGATAGACAATCCTGCTGACGAATCACCAAGCGTTCCTGTGACAAAAACGATATCTCCCTCTTTGGCACCGCTCCGCTTTACCGCTTGATTTTCAGGAACGATACCTACTATCGTCCCTGTGAGAATAACCCCCTGTTTTGAACCGGTGATGTCTCCGCCAAGAAGATTGACGCTGTATTCGCGGCAGCATTCACGGATTCCATCATAACAGGATTCTATCCATGTAATAGACAAATCCCCTGGAAGCGCAGCAGATATTACGAAAGATACCGGCTCCGCCCCCATGGCCGCCATGTCACTGAAATTCACAGCACACAGATGATATCCCGTATCAGCGGCAGACATCGTTCTTTTTGTAAAATGAATTCCTTCCACCATAGTATCCGTGGAAATCACCTCGTCGTATCCGCAAGGCGTCATAAATACAGCTCCATCATCACCTGTGCCCAGCTTGACCAATTCAGGCCGGTAAATAAGATCATGGGCAATACGGTGAATACATTCAAACTCTCCGATATCCCGCAAAGTTTCTTCCTTCATCACTCCAAAATTTCCACGCCAAGCTTTTTCATTGCATCTATTGCTGCCAAATGGCCGTTATAATCCACATAACCAAGACCTTTGACAAGAAGCGTGACCTTATGCCCAGCCTTTAATAACTCAAAAACCGTTTCTTTGATACAATATTCAGAAGCAATGCCACCTACATAAACATGGTCTGTCACCATTGTGCCAAGCGGAATCCCTTTTTTATTTATTCCATGGAAAGCGGAATATTCTTCAACAATATCATCCATTCCTTTATGAAAAATATTTTCTTCATTCGGGCGATTTTTAACATCGATAATATCCGCAAAGAAATGTCTGTCCAAAGCAGAACCTTTTTCCCCGGCGACACAATGAATCGGCCAGATGCCTCCATTCACCTTAAAAGACCTGTTTGCCGGGCTGTGCCAATCAGAAGTATACAACACTTCCATCTCATGCCTGTTTATAAAATTAATAAGGTATGCCACCGCCTCATGACTTCCGCTACATGCCAATGATCCATCAATAAAATCATATTGGCAATCAACAATCACTAAAGAATCCATACCCGCCTCCTTTATTGCCTGTTTTATTTTATTTTAACAGGTTTTACCGGCCATGTAAAAGTGACTTCCCATCAGAGAATATATCCTTGCCAAGTTTTTTCTGTTTCTTGCGTCAATTCTTTTTTATGGGTATACTTTGTAAGTACATCATTATTGAAATTTTCAGTTAAGGAGATGGAAGATTTGGACTTTATTACCACCCTCGCTTATTTTCTGAATGTAGGCGTATTCAGTGCTGTTATCTCTCGTTTTTCCGGTGCGCCTATATCCATCCTTGTATGCTGTGCTGTTCTCTACGTTGGTGCTACACCTTTGGAGACAATCGGCATAATGCTTACTTATCTCGTATTTATGCGTCTGACTATTTACACACAGAAAAATCGGGTAAATTTCAAAAAGATGGAAGTATTTCCGGGATGGAAAATTATCCCTGCAATTGCCCTTATTTTAATTTCTCTTATTCTCTATCCCTTTGCAGGTCTCGCTATTTTCCTTCTCGTATTCATGGCTGAAGTACTGGCAAAGATGCGGATGAAAATCCCAGAAGAACACCGGATGGAAAAAGGCGAACTTATGCCATACATCATCGACGGCGCAGTCCTTATGACGCTGTCCATGGTTGCTGTAAAATTTATCCCGGAAACTCTTTATTATGGATTGGGCGGTTTTGTTATCTTAGCCCTCTGTGCATTCTTCTGGTGGGTCGGTAATGACCGCGATCGTTTAGCTTCCGTTTGGGATAAGGTCATTCTTGCCGCTTTCATTCCTGCCGGTCTCTATGGTTTTGATATGGCTGATTGGATTGACGACCTGAAAAGAAATGTAAATCCCACACGTCTTGCTTATAATCTTCCTTTCGTATTCCTCCCTGTTTTCTTTATAGCATTCCTCATGGCAAATATCCTTTTCGGTATTTTTTCCCTTTCCGGTATGGTCATTGTATTCTTTTCCGCTATCGGCCTGCGCATTTTCGGCTACTATGAAATGAGCGGCAAAGGTAAGACAAACCTAATCGCTGTAGGTATTACTGTACTGGTGGCTCTGCTCCTGTTTCTCACCGCACCGGCACCGATTGGTATTACGCACACAGTAGACGCGTTCCTTAAACAAAATCAATATGGTTTCATGGGATTACTGAATATGTTCTAAGTGTCTTTAAAACGAAATATTGCCTCATGCTCTTATGCATTTCATCGAATAATATTTTTGATCTTTATTACCATATTGCAGAAATAACTGACTGATTTATTTTACTATTTTCCATATTCCAATTAGAAAAAATATTCCTTGCGCCATTTTCTGAAACGTTATATTTAACCAAAGAAAAACCGGCGTCTCTTCATTAAAGGCCTGACCTTGACAAGAGACATCCGGTTTTATTTCATTTTCTCGGTTTCCATGCTTCTACTTTGACGGAACATGACGGACATACATCAGCCAGAAAACAAGTTTCACAGCTCGGCCTGCGTGCATGACACACACGGCGTCCATGCCATATGAGCCAATGGTGCGCATTGGACCAGTTTCTCATGGGGATAACCTTCTTCAATCCTTCCTCCACCTGATCAGGGGTATCACCGACAGACAATTTTAATCGATTTGATACACGAAATACATGCGTGTCCACAGCGATGGCAGGATAACCGAATGCCACACTTCTTACTACATTTGCTGTCTTGCGTCCTACACCGGGAAGCTTCACCAATTCATCAAAATCTTCTGGTACTTTCCCGCCATATCTTGAAATAAGCATATGACACATACCTAAAGATTTTTTGCTTTCGCCCTGTACAGCCCGCAGTCATGAATTTCTTTTTCCAACTCTGCCTGTGACAAAGCTCCCATCTTCTCAGGCGTACCTAACCTCGGAAAAATACGATTGGTAATAATATTCACACGTTTATCGGTGCACTGCGCAGACAATATGACTGCGACAAGAAGCGTAAAGGGACTGCCATAAGTCAGCATAGTCCCTTCGTTTTTGTATACATCGGCAAGCCGGCGGAGCTGCTCTGCTTTAACTGCCTTCGTTACCCTCATTTTAATTCCTCAGCAGATAATCATGGGCCGCCAGCGCTGCAGCAGCTCCCTCACCGGCAGCAATGATAACCTGCTTATTCTTTCCGTCTGTCACATCACCCGCAGCAAAAAGTCCCGGAATATTTGTCTTTCCTTCTTTATCTGTAATGATTTCCCCTAAAGAATTTGTAATAACATCTTTCGGTAAATAGCTGTTGTTTGGAATACCGCCTGCTTCCACAAATACGCCATCTACAGCCAATTCTATTTCTTTTCCATCCTTCTTATCTTGTACAACGAGGGACGTGACTTTCCGTTCACCATTAATACGAAGCGGAATGTATTCCATAAGCACTTCGATATTTTCTTTTTCATACATACGTTTTGCAACAATTTCTGCAGCGCGGATACGGCTTCGCACAAGGAGATATACCTTTTGTGAAATCATAGACATTTCAATGGCGGCCTGCACAGCACTGTCTCCGCCACCCACAATCGCAACCGTCTTATTTCTGTAAAACGGTCCGTCACAAGTTGCACAGTAACTGACTCCGCGGCCGGTATATTCTATTTCACCGGGGATATCAAGGGTACGGCTCTTTTTCCCTGCAGTTACAATAACAGTCTTTCCCTGAAGACTCTTTCCATCATCAAGCTGTACCGCAAAAGAACCATCTGACAGATGCTTCAGTGCCTTTACACCTGCAGTAACAAAATCAACGGGGTATTGACGGACATGAGCTTCCATCTTTTCCGCCAGTTCAATCCCCGTGACAGACTGAAACCCCAAATAGTTTTCAATTTCATTGGTCAGCATCATTTGTCCGCCGATATCAGTCGATACAAGCGTCACAGATAAGGCTTTCCTTGCTGCATAAAGAGACGCATTCAACCCCGCAGGACCCCCGCCGATTACGAGCACATCAGATATTTCCATAATACCCCTCCATCTATTTATATCCGAATTTATTGATTTCATTATATCGCCTTTTATCGATATAGTCAACTTTCTTTTTGCGAAAATTTAGTTTTTTTATAACCGATAAATTCACGGAGAATCGAATTGTCAGGAACAAAATCATCTGATAATTCGCGAAAAGGCTCAAAGAAATGAATTAGTCTCTGCGCCTCCGGATAAAGCGGATTTCCTTTTTTTATCCTCTCCAGCATGGGCCGTGTCATTTTCTTGAGAACAGGAAGCTCATAGATAAGGGCGGAATTGAATACGCGATCCGCCCGATTTTGAAAGGAAAAAATGTTCTCTTCTTCTCCCCGGCGTACTGACTTCCAAATAGACAGCGTATCTTCAGGACTGTGCCCCCTGTATTGGACATCCCGTACCATACGACGGAGCAAACGCGTATCGGACGTAGAAATGCGGTTATGGTTATTGATATTGATTTGTGTCAATGCGGACAAGTATATACGCATTTGCTGGTAACCGGGAACAAAGTAGGTTAATTTAGGGTTAAGCGCATGCAGTCCTTCTACTAAAACAGGCTGGTTCTCCCCGAGTCGGACAGGTTCGTCATACCACTCTTTTTTCCCTGTAATAAAATTGAATCGTGGCAGCTGAACCTCTTTCCCTGCCAAAAGATTCATCACTGTTTTCTCAAAAAGGGAAATATCCATTGCCTGCAGATTCTCCCAGCTTTCTCCTCCCATTTCATCGCGATTCCTAAAATAATCATCAAGAGAAAGCATTACGGGATGAACGCCATTAACCCATAGATGGATAATCAAGCGTTTCATAAAAGTCGTTTTCCCCGATGATGAAGGCCCTGCAATGCATACCAGACGGATCCCAGGATCTTGGCCGCAGATTTCATCCGCTAACTCTGCCAATTTCTTTTCATGAAGAGCTTCCGCTACGGCAATCAGATCAATAATTGCACCTCCATCAATGGCATCATTCAGTTCCGCTAAAGAATGGCAGCCTATGAGTTCGCTCCATTTTTGGGATTCCAAAAAGACACGGGCAAACAAAGGCGTTTCTTCCTGTACTTTAATCTCTTTTTCCCCGGGATCAGGTACATGGAGAAGAAACCCCGGTGCATATGAAGACAAATGAAAGATTTTCAAAAAACTCATGTCCGGCAGCATGGGGCCAAAGAAGTAATCAATAAAAGTACCACATTGACTTACACTAATTTCTTTGACCGGCATTTGTGTAACCAGATCTGCATCCGCCTTCCGCCCTTTTAAGCGCAGAAAAGCTTCCGCTTTGGAAATCCCCACAGTCAGCTGCGTAATATCTCTTCCTTCTTTTACGATTTCTTCCATCTTATAACGAAGCACATCCAATTCCTTTTGAAGAGGCACATGTCCATCACTGAATTCACAGTAAAGCGCTTTCCCTAAAGCATGCTTCACTGCTACTTCTATTTCCCCGCCATATACTTCTCGCAGCAATAGCAAGCAGCATAATAAGAGATCTTTGATAGGCACGGTGAGCCAGAGGAGAACCAAGAGGAATCCATTTTACATCAGTATCACCGGTAAAGGGCGTTTGGAAATCAATAATATCCCCTTCACAGTCCGCCAGCACTGCCGTTTCAGGATCACGGCCTCCGGAAACCATATTCCATAAATTCTGTGGTGTTGCCCCCTCAAATAATTCATATGCCTTCCCCTCACAGGTAATATGCATTATCTTCCCTCCTTTAATTTTCGATCCGGTTTTCCTTTAGGATACCATAAATTAAAAAAAGATGACGATTTACAAAATGATATCCTTTATAAAATCAACGATTATCTTCCTTAATACAAACAATATAAAACAGGCCTGCCCTATAAGTGCAAAGGTCATGCCTGTCTGATGCCCTATTATCGAAAATACTTTATTTTCCAAATTCGCTTTTTCATATATGCCGTCAGTAAATGGCAAATCCCATGACAAACCGGATGATTCCCGCCAGAAGATATACCTGCCAGACGACTGAATAATAACCGTCACCGCAATAAGAGATCCTGCAATATTCCCAAGCTGCTGCGCTGCGGAAGACAATCCAAACATACGTCCATGAAAGGATCTATGTGCATACTTGACAAGTGCTGGATTAAGACGGATTATGAAGCATCCCGCAAGGAACTGGCACATCGCGAACCCCCAAATATTATCAGTAACCACCTGCAGCATCATGATGGCTCCTGCGGCGATTTCCACATTTTCCAGCGTCCCATTTTCTGCTTCCAATTGTATCAATTGACTGTTTCCATCCAAGCCACAGCGTCATCCATCATATTTGTTGTCACAAAATGTCCCAGTCCAGGATATTCTATTTTTGCCCCGGCACCGCCTGCTTTTTTAAAAGCATCAAAAAAATGTGCCTGCGCCCGCGGATCGACAGAAGTATCACACTCCCCATTAATCAGCAAAAGAGGACATCTTTTTATATCAGATAAATGATTTAAAGGATTTCTCTTTTCCAATTCTTCATAAAGTGTCCAATTTCTCCCAAAAGAAATCCCAAAACGCGCCTGCATGAATAAATGAGATAATTCCCAGTCACCGGAACCGTTAAAAGAAACAATCCCCCGCAAATGAGCGGAATGCGACGCGGCAATTCCCAATACAGACAGGCCTCCCATAGAATGTCCCATAAGAAAAGGCTTTTCATATCCACAAGAAAAAATCCTTTCATATAAAAAAGGAAATTCTTCCACATTGCTAAAAATTGTTTTCCAAAAAATATCATATCCCTCAGATGTATAATAATCAGACAGTGCATGGCGTTCTCCATGGTTTACCGCATCAGGAATAAAAACTGTATACCCATGAACGGCCAGGAACGCCGCCCGATTGACCTGCAATTCTCCCTTGCTGCTCCAGCCATGATAAAAGATCACTGTCTTTCCAGTTTCCCGGATGGGATAAACCACATAGCAGGGAATCAATCCATATTTTACCTTTTCTACTTTCAGCTGCATCATGATTCCTCCTTTAATTCAGGATAAAACCTGTCAGTCCACTTCCACCGATTATGCAGCCAAAACCAATCTTCAGGATGTTTTTTTATCCAATTCCCAAGTCTTTTATTGATATCATCAGTTATCTGCCGGACGGATTCTTTCTTTCCTAAATTTTTGTCCGCATAGATAGGATCTTCAACAATAATTTCGTAAGTATAATCCGTAAGTTGGTGCATGAATGCCATAAGGACAGGACGGCCTGTCATAAGTGCAAAATGAGCAGGTCCTGTAGGTGTCAATGTCTTTTGTCCAAGAAAGGGAGAAATAAGTCCTGTATCCCCCGGATCCTGATCACAAAGAAGCCCCACAAAATACCCCTCTTTCAAACGCCTCAACATATCTCGGACACCGGTTTTGTATTCTACCGTCTGTCCAGGAATGGACCTATACTCACGAATAAATTTGTCAAAACCTTCATTCGACTGTTTCATCCCCACTGCAAGTATAGGATACCCGTAAAGAGCAAGCGCCGCCCCTTCCAGTTCCCAGTTGCCGCAATGATTCCCCGCAATAATACATCCTTCCCCTGAAGCAAGAATCTCATCAAGTTTTTCCTTTCCTTGAATAACCACATAGTCGGAAATATTTTTTTTATTCAACAAAGGAAACCGGAATACGGACATCCCGATAGTGCCGAAACGGACTGCCGCCGCCTTAGATACTTCTTCCGCCGTTTTTACATCCTTCGTGATGTTCCCACGAAAGATATTTTGCAGTGCCAATTTTTTTCGACGGTTGGGGATAAGCATCCAAAAAAGCTCGCCCAAAATATGTCCCATTTTTACCGCACTGCGATCAGAAAGACGACAGCAAACACGGCTCAGAAATTTCAATAATTGATAACTCCCATTCATATACATCCTGCCTGACTTGTAATAAAAAAAGATGCAGATGCACCTTTTCGAAAATAATAAAGAACCCTTGTAACAGAATATCTGATTATAATTTGATACCCTTTTCAGTGAGCAGCTTTTCCAAACGACGCATCTTTTTCATCAGCTCCGGAAGACGAGTCACCATGATTTGTTCCCGCCCCCATTCTCCGTGCGGCCGAGCCGGATATCCTACATAAGTTCCCGGAGTTTCGATATTTCCTACCACGCCGGTTTTTCCTCCAAGTACCACATGATCCGTAATATTCACATGTCCCGTGATTCCTGTCTGTCCTGCCAGTACGCAGGAATCACCAATCTTCGTGCTCCCTGCGATTCCAACCTGCGCAATAATAAAGCAATCTTCTCCAATTTCCACATTATGTCCCAAGTGAACCAGGTTATCTACTTTCGTACCACGGCCAATTACGGTGTCATTCATCGCCCCATTATCTACGGCACTGCCGCTTCCCACTTCCACATCATCTTGCAGAACCGCTTTGCCAAGCTGCCGGATATGGGTATGATGACCTGCCGCATCCGTAGAAAACCCAAACCCTTGTCCACCAATTACCGCATGGGCACGAAGAACCACACGATCACCAAGAATACTGTTCTCATGAATCACTGCGCCTGGATTCAACTCACAATTCTTGCCAATTTTCGAATTCTTACCGATATATACATAAGGATAGACGACAGTACCGCTTCCGATTTCTGCACCGTCATCCACAACAACATACGGCATAATCGTTACATGCTCGCCAATAACCGCTGTTTTACTAACTACTGCCGTAGGATGAATTTTACCGTCATGCTGTTCTTCAGGATGATATAATTCAATTAATTTCCCAAATGAACGTCGACAGTCTTCCGTTACAATCAGATTCTTCGTGTATTTTGCAGGGAGGGCATCCACCAAAATAACACCAGCCTGCATCTCTTCGATATGCTCAGCGTACAAACCTCTTGCAAAAGTCACATGGGACGATCCCGCGCTCTCTGCACTGCGCACATCATCAATAACTACTGCAGGATCTCCGTACAGTGTGCCACCGACAATTTTCGCCAGTTCTCCGGCTGTTTTTTTCATATTAATCCTCATTTTTTATCTGTTGATGACGGGTCGGATACACCATTCAATTTTTTTAACACTTCATCAGTAATATCTACTGCGCCGGCAGGAACAACCCGCTTGTGCATAACGATGCCTATATTCTTTTCTTTTGCAACAGCCGCGCTTTGTGTTTCCACCATTGACTGGATCTGTTTCTGTTTGCTTTGTACAAAAATCATTCTCTCCTGCTGCGCTTCCTGTACCTTTTTCTGCATATCTTCATCAGACAACCCCGCCTGTGAATCTGTTGTCAATCTATTCTGTATTTCCGCATTCTTATCTGTAATTTCTTTCTGGATCGCCTGGATCTTCGCGGAATCCTGCTGTACTTTCTGTACATCAACCACAGCCACTTTGTTTGCACTTCCGCATGCAGAAACAGCAGCAGCTGCCATAAGTAATCCAATGCATGCTAACTTACGTAATATAGTCTTTCTCATTTATCCTCCTGCTTGCCCATAGCGATAATTTTTCCAGCAATATCACCCGTTACATCTTCCGCGCTGATATTCGCGCGATACTGTGTAAATATCATAGTCAGGTGTTTCTCGGAAGCGACACGCCCCGCTTCCCGTCTGATATCTTCCATCATTTTTTCTTTTAAAGCAGCAATTTCCTTTTGCTTTGCTTCCATTCTGTCTTTCCACTCGGCATTAAATTCCTCAGGTGCTGCCAATATTCCTTCAGCACCAATTGTTTTCATCGTCTCCGCTCGTTTTTTATCCAAATCTGCTTTAATTTCAGCAGCCTGTTTATCGGCATACTTTTCTAATTCGGCACTTCCCTTTTCCCGTGCTGAATTCATCTTTTCCACGTCCTCCGGCAACCAGCCGTTCATGGGATATCCGCCTTGAAACGCACGAGAGCTTAAAAGTTCATGAAGCTCTTTTTTAATCTGCTCTTTTTCGTCACCCCTTACACCGAGAACGGTCAGTTTCATTTGAAGATTAGCCATACGGGCTCTTTCTTCCGCAGTCAGATTATCAACAGAAAAAACACCTTTTTCTTTATATTTCCCAGACAATTCCGAATAAAGATCTTGAATTTTACGATTCAATTCATCTTCTTTGGTCTTAACACGAATTTTCAGCTCATTCTCGGCTGCCAGCCGATCGCTTTGATCTTGAACGGAAGCTCTGATTTTAGATTGCTGAGAGGCGACACGGATAATCCGCTGCTGTTCATTCTTATATTTCTCCACCAAATGGCTATATTCTGTCTCCAGCCGAAAATATTCGCTGTACTTAGGGTGAGATTTCACGAGAGTTTCCAAATCGGCCACACCATATACCGGATGAAGTGCGGTCTGCTCTGCCTTTTTCGTCCCGCATCCGGCCAACGTAAGCCCCACACCTACGAAGATCATTGCCAGTACCTTTATCAAGCGGCTATTTCTTCTCATGGACTCTTACCGTTATTTCGTGGTCGATGAATCTGTCTTTGCTGCATCCGTCTTAGCAGCATCAGCACTCACGGATGTTGATTTTGCCAGAGAATCACTTACATCTTTTTTGTAATATCTGTTCCGCCATAAATAACTGCTGCTTTATCTACCACAAGAGAAAGCCCTCTCTTGGAAGCAACAGATTTAACCGCCCCCGTTACTTGATCCGCCATTTCTTTTTCGATAGAAGTACGTTTCTGATTGAACTGCTGCTGCATATCGGCAAAAAGTTTCTCTTTTTCAGCATCAGTCATATTTTCTGCTTTTGCATCAAAATCTTTCTGCATTTCATCCGCCGTTTCCTTCAACTTTTTCTGGTAATCTAATGCAAGCGTCCCATTATCGGAAATTACCTGACGCTGATCGACGACCCCAATATCAGATGTAGGGGCTGCATTGGCGGTATCCCCCATAGAAACAATTGCCATGATACCGACAGATGCGATAAATACACCTGCCAACGCAAACGAAAAGATTTTCACATTTTTCTTATTTCCAAGTGCTGTCATCATAATAAACCACTCCTTTTACAAATTGGCAATAAGCCGCAGCCATTTGCCTTCTTCATCATTATACACATATTCAAGAGTTATGTAATTATGGATCTTGTAAGAAAGTCCATATTCATTTTCTTTTTTCCCCCAATCATGATCATACCGCAGGGCAACTTTTTCACCAAAAGGCACACGTGCAAATACATGATTGGCACTTTCCATAAAATCGTACTTATACCCTACCTCAAGAATATCTCCAAAACGATGCTGCCAGCCGCCATAGACAATCCACTCCATAGGACCGGGATATAGCTGTACTTCACCGAAAAGAACATCATGCTTCCCCATATAATGCCCGAGCATACCACGGAAAGCATAGTTTTTATCCCCATCACGCCCTGTATCCAACCAGGCTTCCGTCTTAATAATCCAGTGATCCGTCAAAGCGTCCACTTTTAAAACGGAATCTGTCCCTGCCAATAAATTTGTCTCTACATCTATCTCATACTTTTTGATAAAAGAATCCTCTAAAAGAATTTCCTTCATATGATTGGAAATGTCCTGACTGTGCCGAGCCACGAAGCTCACGGGAAGTCCCTCCAATCCTTTCATCGCTTCTTCTGTCCGGCTGGCTGCACGAAAAAGCAGAATCCGCGGAATCGTCGTTTTATGAAAGGACAAGACGCTGCTTCTCACAATCTCTCCTTTAGGAATCAGAAATATGCGTACTTTTGTTTCCTTGCCTGAATGAACCTCAAACTTCGCATCAAACTCAGGAAGAATCTGTTTCATCAAATCCCGTCCAGCAGATTGGGAAACACTTTCCGCCCACCCCACGGAATCCACGGGAAGACCGGTCAGTAATTCCGTCATAAGCACCGGTACGGAAGTCGTGTCTTTTTGGACATACTTCGCCGCTTCTTCCGTCAAATTCCCATAATCAATCTCTGTACTGACAGTTCGTATAATTTCCCCTACCGGCTGTAACTCCACAGAAATCGATGTGTGGGTGCCATAAGCCACCTGCAAATCACTTACCATATACCCAATAACGACGCGATTAACAATATCCGCCAAAACTTTATTGTACTGAACCGCGTTCAGACGGAAAATATTTTCCTCCTTTCCCACAAAAACACGGTTCCCAATAGCAGAAATGCTGGATTCTATCCGTTTTCTCACAGAATCAGGAACTTCGCCCTGCGTCGTTGCTACAGATACACCTACACTTTTTATGGGCGCCGCATCCACATTATGCGGCAGAAAAACAAAGCATGCGAGCAGCCCCACACCTGCCTGCACAACTGCTTGTCCCCGTAAAGAAGGAATCATTTTCCCCCCTTATCCTATGATTAAAACTGTGTTCCGAAACTAAAGTGGAACTTATTTCTGTCACCATGCCCATAATCAAGGCGGATCGGCCCGATAGGCGTCTGAAGACGAAGCCCGACACCCACGGAGAAATTAAGAGAGTCATCATCTTTATACCACGGAATCTTTCCTTCATCAATCCCCCAGGTCGAACCCATATCGGTAAATACGACCCCCTGTACCTTCTTTGCAATGGGGAAACGGTATTCCAAAGTAGCTGCATACATTTTACTTCCCTTAAACTGGTCATCTTCATAACCACGGAGTGTGTTGGAGCCGCCTAAATCAAAAAGATTACCGTAAGATACATTACCGTCAATATAACCTGCCATTACACGGAGTGCAAGAATATGTCCATTACCGAGTCCTTTGTAAAAACGCCCCTCCGTGGTGAACTTGTAGAAGTCATAATTTCCGCCAAGTCCGTGTCCGCCCCACTGTGCCGAAAAGGACAAACGTCTGCCCTTGCTGGCATTGAAGTAATTATCACGATTATCATATACATGGGTAAATGTCAGGCTGTTCGTCCTGCCGAAATTATCAAAGATGGCCTTTCTCCATTTTGCTTTTGTAGCGGCAGTCTCTTTGCTCGCACCACTTCCCCACTGGAATCCGTCTTCATCATCATAGGATTCCTTTACGGATTCAAAGTTCAAATAATTGGTGCGGTATTCATCACTGACACGCCCCCAGGTAAGATTCCATCCTTTTCTTCTCTTATCATATTCTGCAATGGTATCACCATCTGCATTATAATCATCGTATTTATAGACCCTGTTAAAAATAGAAGCACCCAGGGAATCACCGTTGGAATTGATCCATGGTTTCGTATAGGACAGCTGATAATTTTTACCATGCCCTGCTCCGCCAAATTCCCAGTGAAGATTTACTTTATCACCGGTTCCGCGGAAATTGGTATCTCCCAGTTCGAAAATACCGACCATGCCGTCAGAATCGGAGTACCCCGCCCCGACAGTAACAATCCCGGTCTTCTGTTCAATAACATCAATTTCTACAGATACGTTATGGTCTCCTTCCGTACCGGGAAGAAGCTTCATATTTACATCTTCAAAATACCCTAAATTATAAAGACGTTCCATGCTGCGGCTTGCAAGGAATTTATTAAAAGGCTGCCCTTTCTTGAATCGTAATTCGCGAAGAATAACCTTGTCTTTTGTCTTTTCATTGCCTACAAGCACTATGTTTTCAATCTTACCTTCAGAAATTGTTATATGCAGTGTTCCGTCAGGGGTTACCTGCACATCAGGAACAGAACCAAGAATGTACCCCTGTTTCAAGTACATGTTTTCAATTTCATGTATTTTCTGATTAACCAGGACAAAGTTCAATACGCTGTCCTGGGGAATATCCATGATATTTCTCAGATATTCATCAGTAAAAATGGTATTCCCCGTAAATTCCACACGATGGACAACCGGATTAGATACCAGTTTGTAATCAAGCTGCACGCCCTCCGGAATTTCGGAAAAAGACGGAGAAATCTGGGAAAATACACCTGTGCTGCCAAGGGATGCCACATCATTTCTTACACTTTCAGCAGAAACAACACCACCCGGTTTGCTCTGCAGCAAAGGATACAGTTTCGGTTTGACTTCTCCAGGAACACCTTTGAAATCGACAGCAGTAATCGTTTTACCCTCCTGCGAAGCAATTGCCGCATCATCTTCTGCTGACAAATACAGGGATGCATCGCCCACAGCCACTGTCTGTTGAAACTGCTCCACCGCAAGGGCATCCGCCTTCCCTATTTCATTGGAAATTTCCCTTTCACCTGTAGCCTGTCCACTTTTTACATCAACCATGGAGCTCTGGGACATATTATTTCCGCTCCCTGCCATCTGCGGTGCTTCCGCAAAAACACTGAACCCTGAAATAGAAATCAGTACTGCAGATACGAGCAAAGTCTTTCTCCGTCTTGAAGTAATCATAAATATCCTCCTAAATTATTTCTTGCTTAGATTTATATTATATCAGGACTGCCCCCTTAAAGCACGTCCTGCTTCGCCAACTACGCTTTGAATCTCACTTTGCGACATAACGGGAAGTACGGGCGCAGGCGCTTCCGTCTGTATACTTTTCGTCGGTACCGGATCCGTATTAGATGATTCAGTTGCCGCCACGGTCGGCTGTACCGTTTCTGAAAACACCAGATTTTTATCTTCCGGCACTTTCGGCACTTCTTCTTTTGAAACAGTTGTTTCCCGGGATATCACAGGGGGATTTATCCGCATTTGCAGAAAACAGATTGCTAAATCCAATAAACAGGACTGCCGCGGCTGCCATGGCGGAAAGTCGGATTCCCCACTTCTTTGCTTTTTCATGAGGATGTGTTTCTTTCAGCCGCTGCATTTCCGCCTGCGCCATCATTAAATTTAACTCACCGGAAATGTCTTTATTATTCGAATAAGAATTTTCCGCTTTATCGAGCCATCTTTTTACAGATTTTACCCGTTTCAGTTTATCGCCAGGCATATATTTCCCCCCTTATATAAACATAATCCGGTTTTTATATGTGGTTATAAACATCAATTATTGCCTAAACACGCCATTCCTCTATCAATTTCTTCCGTTTTCTGAATTTTTCAGCATGAAATCATATTGTATCGATTTTCACTATTTACGTTCATGCATTAGCTTGGAAAGCATACCGCGAAGGCGGTGGATTCCGCGTTTTTCAAGGCGATACACATAAGCCGTACTTACGTCCATCTCATTGGCAGTTTCAGCTACCGTTTTTTCCTTCAGATACACACTTCGGATAACATCCTGTTCTTTCATTGGTAATCGACTGACTGCCATCGAAACAGCAGAATGCAGAGAATTTCTGTCAGTAATTTCAAAAGCCGTATCGGGTGCAACCTGCAGTGTAAAAAGTTTTTCTTCCTGTTCTTCCCCCATAAGAATATCATTCTGGCCTTTCCGTAAGAAGTCCAGCATTCTTCCTCTTATGCGATGAATGGCATATAAAGAAAATGCAACGCCCTGCTCAATATCAAATTTTTCAGCGGCTTCCATAAGCCCGACTGTCCCTTCCTGGATCAAATCCAAAAGCACGGTTTCCTGCACAGGATACTTTGTCGCCTCTTTGAACACAAGAAGCTGGTAATGCTCTATCAGTTTCTGACGTGCCTCCAGTTCCCCTTCATTCTTATAGGCATCCCAGAGCCGTGCTTCTTCTTCACGGGACAGCTTCCCTTCTTTAGGGAGGGAACTTATGTACTCTGATAACATTAGACTCTCCTAAAATTTAAACTTCCAATCCGTACCGATATAACTATCATGTTCGTTATTATACCATGAAGAAATACCTATGTGCGAATTTAAATCATAATGAAATCCGATACTTGTTTGATTATTATTAACACCGGTCGTCGCAGTGAGCATAAAATTATTGAACAAGTATTTCCCTATTTTAATATAGTAATAGTTGTCATTATTTACTGTTCTGCTGTCATAATAATCAGTCAGGCTTGATGTAATACTGATCATATCAAGCCCAATGGTTTCTTTAAAGAAATCCTGCACACTGTTTCCCAAAACCATTGTCAAACCCGCATTGAAAAGTGCACCTTTTATAGCTTCGGTATTATCGCCTTCCGGATTAGCATGTAATGTCAGAAGCATGAGAATTTGGGAATCGTTCAGATATGGTTCACTGTGAAACTCTGTTTTCAGATTACCGGGAATTCCATCCATTTCCGCTGTAATATTGTAACTTCCTACTTTTGTTGTTCCTTTCATATGGATTGCGGGAAGGATATTGCCCTGCTCTCCATTCCAAGCCGCATATCCCGAAGAAATATTAAATTCCGTCATATTGACTTTAACGGTACCTTTTTCTACATTGACCTTCCCTATGACAGCAGGTGCACTGACAGGACCTTCTGCTTCTATATTTCCTGTCAGTCGCAAATCATAAAGAGAGCTGCTTTTTGCCCTGACATTATCCCCGACAAGGACCTCCAGCTTTATCAAGGCCGGTATGGATGAACTGCCTGAATCTGAGAGCAAGGTAAGCGGAAATTCAACAAGCGCATCATGAATGTGAATATTACCCTCGATACCCGGTACGTCCATCACTTCACCAAGGCCAAAATCAGCATCTAAAGAGCCTTTATAGTAATCAGAATGTATATCGGGCGCATGGAGATGCGCTTCTCCATTATATGCAATAATAGCACCACGATCCCATTCCAATCCGCCTTTTACTGAGAATTTCCCCGTCCCAAAAACGGCATTCCCCTCCACAGTTGCGCTCTTTCCATCAAATTTCACATCCATATTTAAAGGAAAGATAGGATCGTGTAAAGTAAGCAATTCTATTCGTCCATTCTTTACGGAAACATCCCCCCCTGAGTTCCGGATCATCCCAAGCCCCTGATACCTTCACATATCCTTTGATCGGGCCCTCTGCTGAAGTTACCGGATTAAAGAACAGTGCCAGCGCATTCATATCTGCATGATCAAGATTGATATCTAAATCCAATGGCGCCGCATTGGCGGATGGAACACGCGTAAGCACATTAACAGGTATGGATCCTTTCATGCTTGCTTTATACGGATTTCTCCTTGCAAGAGCCTGGGAAATATAGATTACATCCCCTTCCGTATTCCCCATAAATGAAATATCATCAAAAGCATAGCCATTATAAACCGGATGATCAATACCTACAGAAAAGTCAATTTGCGGATTTTCTTTTGTGCCCTTTAAATCGACTGCTGCGGTCATTTTTCCATCTAAAGTTATATTTTCTTTCTCTGTCACCCGGGGTATCCAAGAAATGTCCATATTGCTGGCGGCCGCCTGAATATCAAAATCACCATTACTTGACATCCCGCCCTGAGCAGCTAAAATACCCTCTCCTACAGGAATATACAATTTTCGTATAGAAAGTGCGTGGTTTATATAAGAGAAATCTATATCGCCTTCTCCCAGAACAGCATTTGCCAACTGCCCCCCATTCACTTTCGCACGAAATGTAATATTTGGGTCCTCCATTGTGCCGCTAAGAGACATCCCGCCATTTACAGTTCCGCTGATATTAGAAATCGGTAACCCCAAAAACCGGACGACCTCTGATATATCCCAATCATGAAATTCCAAATCGCCCGCTATAATTCCTGACTCTTCATTATATAGGCCTTTCCAGTTAAAAGCCCCTCCTCCTTGATGAAAATCCCCATCAGACACGGACAGTATATGATTCTCATATTGAATCCCCGCAGAAAGACTGCCAAGACGACCTTTACCGATTTGAATTTCACGGCTCTGTGCCATTCCTGTAAATGCGGGATTATCAGTTGTTCCGGAAACATGACCTTTCAATGTGGCTTTCCCGTTGAATCCCTTATCAGGCAAAAGCTCACCTACATCTATATCTGTCAGTGTGACATCCATATTCAGCGTATCGCTGATAATACTGCCATTAATCAAAGCCGTCCCATCATAAATATAGGCTAACCCGTCCTGAATGGTTATCTTTCCATCATCATAGGAATATTTCCCTGATACGCTTTGGAATAATTGCCCTGCAACAGATCCGTCCCATGCAAGAAAGTCCCCCGACACGGATGGTTTTTCGGATGTTCCGGTAACATTCACTGTATTTTCAACCCATCCGGTAACAGGATATGACATACCTGCCATTTTCAAAATACTTTCTATACGAATTTTTTCACTTTCAATTCTTAAATTTAATTCGTGCGGCGTCTCTAATCCGACTGTCCCCTTTACATGATGACTGCCTTCCCCGTTTTTCCATACGAGAGAATCAATCCTCAAACTATCTCCCGCTCCGGTAAGATGTCCGTCTATAGTATCAAAAGCGGCATTATATATATGCCCGTCACGGGCATGAATCTCCCCTGTAAAAGAAGGAAGCGACTCTGACCCCGTAATCCGCATATCAAAAGAAGTTCTCCCCGCAATATTTATATCGACGAACTCAGAAAACTGCGCCATATCTAAATTCGTCCCCACAGCCCTGATACTCATATCATCTGCAGCATAAATACCATTTATGGAAAATATTCCCTCCCCCGATTGCCCATTCAAATAAGAAATCTCATATGTATCATCATGAGCCGCTATTTCACCGGCAATGGAATCCGCACAAAGCCCATTAACTTCTACACCATCTCCGGTAAAAGTCGATGTCCATCTCCCATTTTTATAAATGCCTTCACCGGTAATAAAAGACGCACTATTCCCATTATATGAGATATTCTGTCCTTTTCCCGCTGCCCTTGCCGAATATAAAGTCATACTTCCATCAAAGTAATTACCTTGGGCAATAACCGACCCGTTTATAATCCCTGATAAATCATAGCCTAGGAATATCGCCTGCGGAAATATCCTCTGCAGTTATTTCACCATTAAAATCACCGGTTGAAAAACTGTACTTCCCTTTTCCTGTCACAGTTCCGCCGGCCATATGAATCATCAACGATGAAAGTGCCAGCGTCCTTTCACCATAATCAAAAGCTACCGATCCGTCTTGTATTAAAACATTCCGGCAACAAACGTCTTTTACAGAGATTTTCCCTGTCAGTACCGGATTGGAAAGACTACCCCCTATATGCACATTTCCTGTAGCATACCCCTTAACGTCTTCCGTTAAAATAACTTTTGATGCATCTAAATAGGAAAAATTCACATTACCACTGATAAGAGGATCTTCGCCTTTCCAATTCATTGCTCCGCTGCCGGCAATAATCTGTCCATTCACTTTCCCTGAAAAATTTTCTATCTGAAGAACCCCGTCACAAATATCAAAAAAGGCCGCCACATCCGTAAGAGCATAATTTTCATAGCTCACCGCAGTCTGATCAAGGCGACCTTTTACATGATAAGACAGGACGCCATCACTTCTCCAGATTCTGGCGCCCGTCACTTCTCCCATACCGTTTCTTATATCAAAAGAATGCACCGCTCCCGGCATTTTCTCAATCAGCGGCTTTAAAAACTGTAAAGATGCCGGTTCCGTCTGTATATTTCCTTCAAAATTATTTTCATCCGTATATGACAGATCCCCATCAAAAGGGACTTTCAAAAATTCTCCTGCCAGGGTTCCTTTGATTTTCTCATCTCCCCCCCTGGTAAGATCGCATTCTACTCTTTCAAAAGTGTAGATGTCTCCCGTCTGCGTTTCCACCTTGAGATTCCCGTTTTTCAAAGCTACGGAACCATGAAATTCTCCTGCAGATTCATCAGCAGAGTGCTTAACCAATTCCTGCACGTTCCACTGCCCGTCTTTTCTTTCACGCACAGTCATCATCGGTTCTTCCATAGTGATACCACTCACCACATTAAGAAGATCACCATCATGCATCAGATAATTATATAGAGCACCTGCTGACCAGCTGATTGTCACATTAGCAGACTTTAAAACATCTTTTCCCTCTTTATCCTTTAATTCCACAAAGTCAAAAGACAGATTATACCGGGGATCTAAATCCATTGTACGCCATACAAGTGTGCCATTGATTTTTTCCTTAACAGCATCTTGGATAACAGGCTCTAAATTTTGCACGACAATAGGCCGTATAAGAAGGTAGACCACGGCAAGCGCAAGAAAAATAATTGCACCAATCCCGTTTAACCACCATTTAATTTTATCGTTCAAAATAAACTCCTATCATGGATAATTTTGTGACAATTACTTTTTGGCAGTAAACTCCGGATGGATAACTGCCGGAATCCCCATGGCATTTTCAAGCGTAGCCAAACCGACATTGTAATTATATAATGCGGTAATATGATTTGTCCTCGCCTTATTTAAAGCAAGCTGGGCATCAAGAACATCCAAGTTGATTCCGACACCTGAACGATACCGGACCGTCGCAATCTTGTACGCCTCTTCCGCCTGTTCTACAGCAGCTTCTGTCGCACGGATCTGCTCTCTAGCAGATAAAATGTTTAAATAATCCTGTCTGATTTCAAGCTCTATCGATTCTCTTGCCTTTAATAAGGTTTCTTCCGCAGACTTCAAGCCGGAAGATGCACTCTTAATTTTTGCATCAGTCGTACCACCATCCCAAATACTCCAGCTCACCGTTCCTGTAACAGTCCAATCATCTTTATCCAGACCGCCAAGACCAGCCGTGTTCCAAGAATAACCGCCCCCTACAGCAACTGTGGGCATGTATCCCGCCTTCGCAATACGAACCTGTTCCTTGGCAATACGGACATTATAATCTGCTTTAATCAGTTCCCATCTGTACTTTTGCCCCATGGCAATAGCTTGTTCCAACGTAATATCAAAAGTTGGTTCCGGAAAATCTTTATCAATTGGGTTTAATTTCGTATTCATAGGAAGGCGCATGATATTATTCAAATTCGCTTCCGCTATATCACGAGAGTTTGCCGCTGCAATACTGTTCTGTTTTGCATTTGCAAGAGAAACATTTGACGAGAGAACATCCAGCTTTGCCACAACCCCCGCATCATACTGCTGTTTTACATTAGTCAGGTGCTCATCAAGGTTTGTAACCGATTCCATAGCTACATCCGCCAGTTTAATCATTTCTAAATACTGGTAGTATGCCTTAGCCGCTGCAAGCTGTTGCAGCTTCCGTTTGGTAAACGTTTATATGAGCCACATCTTCCGCATAACGGGCTGCATCAATCGCTCCTTCTACGGCTCCCCCTGTCCAAATCGGCCAAGATAACGTCAACCCCTGATTATATCCATGATTTGCACCGTAAAATCCTGCACTATTAGCAGAGCCCGCTTTCACCTGGTTTCTTGCCCATTTATAAGATAATGATGGGTTTTTAGCCGCTGCCGCCTGGCTGACTGCAGTTTCCGCCTGTTTAAAAGACAATTCTGCCAACCGGATATCACGATTATTTTGAATGGCCGTAGAAACTGCACCCTTTAAATCTATATCTATATTAGATGTTTCTGCCTTTACCTTTCCCTCGGGCATCATATCATTTAAATTTTTCTGCAAAAGCATATTATCAAAATTTACTTCTTTTGCAGAAACACTCTGTTTCATTTGGGCTTCAATCGCCTTTTCTGTCAGTTTCGGGTCAGTCGACAAACGAAGGCCCTCTCTCGCATCTGCAGTAATACCTGCTGATAAAGCTGACAATAACGCTATTGATAAAATTACACTCTTCTGCTTGTTCATATTTCTCTTCGCCCTTTCCAAAATCATTTTTTAATACGCATAGCCTAATCCGATATATTCACCTCCGCCATGACGACCATGAGGGAATATTGATTGCCCCACCGCATAAATGCCGGGATATGCTTCATAAGCCCCCCGCAGCCTGACAGTTAAATCATTCGGATCAAAGAGATCTGCATCAAATTTCCACTTATCTTTTTTATAGGAGGCCCCGATACCCAATTTATTACGGATAATCCCGCCCCGGATATCGAATTTTCCCTTTTTCTGCCCATACTGCACATTATATACGCTGTCGTTGCCAAAAGACTCAACACCAAGAATTAAAGGGGAATCTCTGCCGATACGAAGCGATACATTGGGAGAAAAATCTTCTCTTTTCGTATTATATAATAATTCGCCCGACACAGACAAACTGCCGCCTGCCATAAGATTGTTTAATTTGTCAGAAACATTTTTTGCATCACCGGAAATTAATCTGGCATTTTCTGAAGCAACTGCCAAATTATCCATGATCTTTCTTGCATCCGCCACTGTTTTTCCATCACCATTCAGCTGGTATAGCATAGAATTCATCTGCGACGTGACACCCTGTATCTGATTGGCAATTTGTATCCCCTGCGCTGTCAATATAGTAAGATTTTCAGAAATAGCGTCAAAGTTGTTTAAGCTTCTCTTGACATTTTTTTGAGCCGCCGGATCGCCTACAATTGTATTGATTCCGTCAAGCATCACCTGCGCAGAAGCCATGAGTTTATCCATTTTGTCCATTGCTGCATCAATCCCCGGCGCAGCCTGCCCCTGTACAGTCATCCCCTCACGCAAGTATCCCCGATCCTGATGTCCACCAACGACTTTGACAAACCGTCCGCCCATCACACTGCTGGTTTGGATAGAAAAATTCGCATCCTTTGGGACTTTTACGTCATCATAAAACCGAAGAACAAGCACAGCTTCTCCATTTTCGATAGAAATATGATCTACCATGCCCACATCAACACCGGCATAATGAATAGGGTTTCCCGGCTCGATCCCTTCTGCTTCCCGAAAATATGCTGTTACATGAAATCCGTTTTTGCCAAACAAAACAGCACTGCTTAGCTGAATTATAATCACGGAAAAAAGTAAAATTCCGATAAAGGAAAATACTCCTACTTTCGCTTCTTGTGACCATTTCAACTAAATTCACCCGCCCTTACCGTGTATTGTTCTGAAGGCAATCCATTCATAAACTGTTTAACTCTGTAATCCCTCGAGGATGCTAATGCTTCTGCCGTACCGACAGCTAAAAAGGAACCTTCATAAAGAAAAGCCATTCTATCAGCAATCATTTCCGCTGATTTCAGATCGTGAGTCACCACAATGCTGGTGACCTTCATTTCTTTTTGCATTTGTTTAATCAACAGGCTAATATCGGTCGCACGAATCGGATCCAATCCTGCCGTAGGCTCATCATATAAAATAATTTGGGGATTTAGTGCAATGGCTCTGGCCAGACTCACACGCTTTTTCATACCGCCGGACAAATCGGCAGGCATTAAATCACCAACATCATCTAAGCCTACTAAATGCAGTTTTCCTTCCGTGATATTCTCTATTTCTTCTTCTGATAAATCGGTGTGCTGCCGAAGACCAAAAGCTACATTTTCCTTTACATTCATCGAATCAAAAAGAGCTGAATATTGAAATACCATTCCCATACGGCGCCGTTCCTCATTCATTTCCCGTTCTGTCAATGACGATATCTCTTTCCCATTGACTTTGATAGAACCGGAATCAGGTTTCAAAAGCCCCATAATCAACTTCAGGAGAGTTGATTTTCCGGATCCTGAAGCGCCGAGGATTACCATGGTTTCCCCATCATAAACCGTTAAATTAACATCTTCCAATATTTTCCTTTTCCCAAAAGAAAGGCATATATGTTCTACTTCAATCATAAATATCCTCAAAATAAAATAGAAGACAGAAGATAATTAGCCGCAAAAATCATAATTATAGAATATACAACAGACTGGGTTGTCGCCCTCCCGACACCTTCCGCCCCTGCTTCACAGGTCATTCCGCGATCACATCCGACAAGTGCTACAATCATCCCAAATACGACAGATTTCATCACGCCGATATAAAGATCGGAAGGTATACAAAAGACTTCAATGGAATGGATAAAAACATAAGAAGAAACTCCATGAGTCAACGATGCTACAATCATACCGCCAAAAACACCAATAGAAACACCGAATACTGTCAAAATCGGCAGCATCGCCATACATGAGAGTAGCCGTGGAAGGACAAGATAGCCGACAGGGCTGACCGCCATGCATCGAAGAGCATCAATCTGCTCAGTCACGCGCATCGTCCCAATTTCTGCCGTAATAGCAGCACCCACGCGCCCCGCCAAAACAACTCCGCAAAGTACCGGCCCCAATTCGCGCCCCATTCCGATAGCTACAATTGCACCGACAGTAAAACCGGCGCCATATTTTGTCAGTTCTCCCGCAATCTGCACAGAAAGAACCATCCCCGTAAATAAAAGGGTCAACGCTACAATGGGAAATGACAGTACCCCCAAATCAAGACACTGCTTAATCGTTTCCCTAAAACGCAGATGATTTAACTCCTTGCATGAGGAATTCAGGAGCAATATTACGGCGCCAAGCTGATGGAACAGACCAATGGTCTTGCTGCCAATCAGTTCAAAAAATCCCACCGTAACACCTCTTTCTCCTAAACCTACAGGAATCCCTAATATAATACCTCAAAATATAGTTTGATACAATATTTTTGACTATACGTCATTTTTATTTTTTCCCCTTATTCCCGTTATCTTTAGGCCCTGGTGATGATTTTTCCGATTTATTTTTATCAGTATTCTCATCTGTTTTTTCACCGTCAATCAATTTCTTTTCCTCCGTCGTCATTTTGGCAGAAAGTTTTTTATTTGATTTAGCCAATTTTTTTAAAGCAGTATCCCTGTCCGATGGATTCATCACCTTGAACGTAAATTGCCCATCACCATAAATAACATAGTCCGTATCCACACGGCTTTTTGGTGATTCTTTATCAGTATCAAGGCCGGTTTCGCCTTCTTTCTTTTTTAAATCTACCGGATCTTTACCCGCCGGTTTGTTTTGAATTTCCGCTTTCACTTTACCATCTTCCTCTTTCGAAACCATGCTGACATCCGGATCAATGATTTCTACCACAACCTGGTTGTTCTGATCTTCTTTCATCAGTTTTCCGTGAAGATCATCAAAATTCTTATAGCTGCGGAGACGGCTTAATATTTCTTCCGTTAGATTGTATTTCTGCTGCTGGAGCAGGTACGGTAATGGTACAACACCTCCACCACGTACTTCCAGCACCATATTCCCAAGCGGCTGATCTTCAGGCACATCAAAAGACAAATCTTTATAAAAGACCTCTCCGCGCCAAGGCTGGAGACGAGCACGGACATAAATTGTGTCTCCCGGACTTACCACAACAGGTGATGCGGATGCATCAAGGATTTTTGCTGTGTTCCTTTCCTGCGTCACTTCCATATCCATGGAAATATTTCTAAGAGCATAACTTTCAAACCGGTTTTGTTCCAAAAGTTTCACTATCTGATAAATCTCATCCACACTTCGTTCTGCAATATCGGTAGAAGACCAGTACATGTTTGTCCGGGTAAACGGTTTTTGCTTCATGTCTTTAGGGTGCAAAGTATAAGTAAACTTCACCGTCCCCTGTCCGCGGCGATCCATGGCCGTGCTGATTGCATTATAAACAGATGTAGCAGAAAGCGTAGGCAGCAAGGATTCATTTTGTATCATCCGAACATTTAAATCTTTTTCCACACCCGTATCTTATCTTTTACGAACGCATGAAGTGCCACAAAATCCGGAGATGTTCCGCTGATTCCACCGATTCCTGCGCCACGGTCCTGATTTACTGTACCAATTTCTGCGCCTACAGACCCCAATTTAAAGGGAATATTCTTGCTTGGAATTACAGTAAATATGTAAGAATTATGCATGAAATAACCGGTATTTCCCCGGCTCATGAAAGGATGCCCAAAAGCAAGCATTTGGTTTCCATCTACATAAGTAACCGTTCCAATCGCCCCTAATTTCAAATCTCCTGTCACCAAAGAAGCCGCCACTGCACCACCCGCCTCAAGCGGTCTTGCAACGGTATCCTGATCCACGGAGACGGCCGAAAAAGGAATCATATGGAAATCCTGCATCTTATCAGACAGATATTCCATGCCTCCCGCACTATATCCCGATGCCATAAGCGGCGTATCAATAGGGATTAGATCAGAAGACGGCTTTGGTATATAAGCGGACTTCTTATTATCGGTAAGCCAAAGCTCAAGCATATCTGAAATAGGAGTCACCATACCGATACGTCCCCCCGACTGCGGGAATCCATACGCAATGGCACCCAAAAGTTTTCCGTTAATATAAACCGGACTTCCGCTCATTCCCTGAGCAATCCCTTCCGTCTTATCAATCAGATCCCCCGATACTTTTACAAGGATAAGATCCCCGCCCGTGGCGCCTTTCTGCTTCATTACACCAAGCACATCAACATCAAAGGTCTCTACTTGTGTTCCATGAACGACCGTTTTTGCATATCCATGCATCCCTTCACGCACTTCGGAAACAGGAAGAAATTCTTCTGCTGAAACAGCTGCCCAACCTGCAAACACCAGACATACTGATATAGCCAGTACTTTGTATTTTATTCTAAAACCGGACATTTTAAATTCTCCTAAGATAATCAGCGATATTCAATAACTGCCACGACATCCTGCTTATTCAGGCTTTGTCCTTTAACCACTTTGACTTCTTTAACGACACCATCAGCAGCAGCCCGAGATGCAGGTACCGCTCCGGCCAAAGAAGTTACTGTTACCAACACATCGCCTTCTTTTACGGCAGTTCCCGGTTCGACGACGGATACAACCGTTCCCGCCATAATTGCTTTTTCTTCTACCACCCCGGTAAAAGCGTATACATATGCAGCACCTAAGATACTCGCAGCGGCAATAATCGCCATTCCTATTTTTGTTGAATTTTTCATAATAACCTCACTTTTATAAAAACTACTTTTTATTTTAACATTTTATAAGTAATTTCACACTCAAAAGAAAGCATTCTTTACGAATTAAAGAAAAAGAACTATCCCAAGACAGTTCTTTCCTGCTGTTAATGCAAATCCTGCAATGAATCACGAAAATAATCCATATACTCCAAGGCAGATCCTGCGCCTACTGCATTTACATAAGAAGGATGATCCGCCACATGTGCTTTCATGTCTGTTACTTTCAATACGAGCTCTTTTAATCCTTTCAGCTGCGCTACACCACCGATCAATACAATCCCATGTTCCCGGATATCTCCCAGGATTGCCGGCGGTGTCATTTGTATCACAGAAGTAATACCTGAAAATATCCTGTATAAAATCGGATTCAGCGCCTGGGCAACAATCTCCCCTGTTACAGCAATTTTCACAGGAAGTTCTGTAATTGTTGAGATACCGCAGACTTCACATATACGGGTATCGCGATTTAAATCCCATTCCACGCCAAGAGCCATTTTTAATGTTTCTGCCGCTTTCCGTCCAATACGAATATGGTATTTTTCCAAAATCACATTCATAATAGCTTCATCCATAAGCATTCCCGATTCTGTAGAAAAATGGCTATTTACTACACCATGCCTGGATACGACAGAAATTTTTGTCGATCCGCCGCCAATATCTACAATGAGCACACCTTGCATACGATCTAATTTTAAACCAAGCCCCATAACTGCTGCAATCGGCTGATCAATAAGTACTGTTTTTCTCGCTCCTACAGCTACAGCCGCTTCAAGAAGAGCCCTGCGCTGTACCTTTGAAATCCCCACCGGCACGCACATCAGTAAACGCGGGTGGAAAAATATACCTTTCAGATAGGACTGGTTAATCAGAGCGTTCATCAGATATGCTGCACTGTTATAATCAATGATTGCGCTGGTTTTAAGCGGGCGTATAAGCTGGAGCCCCTTAGGAAGACGGCCTTCCATTTCTCCCGCGCGAACACCATAAGCGAATATCTTTTTAGTATTTTCATTCTTTGCCACTACAGCAGCTTCAGGAAACACAAGACCTTTATTTTTTACATAAATAACTGCATTGGATGTCCCTAAATCAATACCTATATCTTCCGCGCCAAAAGCACCTACCCAATCAAGCAAAAGGGAACGTTGAAGATATGTATTTTTACTTCTCTCCCGTTTAGTCTTCGGTGACACGGACAATGTCAGCTCCTAACCCCTGTAATTTCTCCACAAGACGATCATAGCCGCGATCGATATGGTGAAGTTCCCCAATCTCGGTTTGCCCATGCGCCGCCAAGCCGGCCAAAGTCAGCGCTGCTCCGGCGCGAAGATCTGTGGCTCTCACAAAAGCCCCCCGCAGAAACGGTACCCCTCTGATGCTGGCCGTACGGCCTTCTACCTGTATGGAAGCCCCCATACGCTGCAATTCACCTACATGCATAAATCTGTTTTCAAAAACAGTTTCCGTTACACGGCTTAAACCATCACCAATGGTCATCAGCGCCATAAATTGCGCCTGCAAATCCGTGGGAAACCCCGGATAAGGCAATGTCTTAATATCAGTGGAACGTATCTTACCATCACTAATGACCCGGACACTGTCAATATCTTTGACCACTTTTACTCCCGCCTCATTTAACTTCGCAAGCAGTGGTTTTAAATGTTCTGTAAGTACATTGGAAATCAATACATCACCACCGACCATTGCCGCTGCGATCATAAAGGTTCCCGCCTCAATACGGTCAGGAATAACCGTATGGTCTACGCCATACAGCTCTTTCACACCTTCAATGCGGATTACATTCGTACCTGCGCCTTTAATATTTGCACCCATTCCATTAAGAAATGTAACAAGATCAACAATTTCCGGTTCTTCTGCTGCATTTTCAATAATGGTGCGTCCCTTTGCTGTTACAGCTGCCATCAATATATTTTCCGTGGCACCTACACTGGGAAAATCCAGATAAATGGTATTTCCCTTTAATCCGCCGGGTGCCCATCCTTCCACATATCCGTTTCCTACATGAATTTCAGCTCCCATAGCCTCAAAAGCTTTTAGATGCAGGTCAATCGGGCGGCTTCCTATCATACAGCCACCGGGAAGGGCAATCCTCGCATGTCCCATCTTCGCAAGAAGGGGACCCATGACAAGGAAAGACGCCCTCATACGGCTCATCAGTTCATAAGAAGCTTCTGTTTTATTTACTTCAACCGCATCAAATGTAATACGCCCCTCTCCATGAGTTACTTTCACACCCAAAGATTCAAGGACGCTGCAAATCGTGGAAACATCATCCAAATGAGGGGCATCTACAATAGTCGCCGGTGTAACAGGAAGTAATGTCGCCACGATAATAGGCAAAATCGCATTTTTAGCACTGGATACACGCACAGTGCCGCGCAGAGAATGTCCTCCATGAATAATCAATTTTTCCAAAAAAATCACTCCATCATTTATAAAAAGCCATGGTTTATTTCGATTTTATTATAAGGTAAAAATCATTCGTATCATAGCAAAATTCAAAAATCTTTTCAAGGAACCTGATAAATCGGCTTTCATCATAAAAGAAAAATAAAGGGCAGCCACCATACCGCCCTTTATCACTCCCTATTCTTCTGTACTTTTATGGTTTTCTGCCATCTTTTCTTCCAATTCAGTTGCCGCAATAGCACCCAGTATATCATGCCGTGTAATAATTCCTACAAGCCGGTTGGGCTTTTCGACAACCGGTACTGTTTTCAAATGTTCGTCAATCATAAGGTTCATGATTGTTTCCATATCTGTTTCCGGTGTCACACAGCGAACATCCTTTGTCATCAAATCCGCAGCCTGTGTCGCCAAAAGCTTTCTGAAAGATCTTTCATACCTGCCGAATCCGCAATAATAGATATTTGCACCTAAAATATCCAAATATGCCGGCACCTTAGGTTTCACTTTTTTATAAAGAAGATCACCTTCTGAAACAATTCCCAGCAACTCATTGTCGTCACCAACCACAGGAACAGCACTCACCGGGTGAGTAACAAATAATTTTACCAATTCATGAACAGTTACGTCAGGTGGAATGCTAAACACATACTTGGTCATAAAATCTTTCGCTTTGATTATTTTTTCCCCCATGATTATCCCTCCTGACATAATTTGAATTTGTATAGAAGAAAGACCTTCTTTTTATATCTTAAACAATTTTATCAAACTCCGCAAATAAACTTTAAATTTTTTTATAAATGGTATGGCTCATGATGATTAATTTTTACAGCACGATAAAGCTGTTCAAACAGTATCAATCTCGCCATCTGATGTGTAAAAGTCATCGGCCCCATTGATAACTTGAGATCAGCACGCGCTTGGATATTTTTCCCATTACCATAGGGACCACCAATTATGAAATAAAAATGGCTCGTACCCATGATGGTCTTTTGCGCGATCCATGCGGCCAATTCTTCAGAAGAAGCTTTCTTCCCATTCATGTCCAGCAGCACCACACAACCTGAGTCTTGAATTGATCTCAGAAGCTTTTCTCCCTCTTTTTCCAGCACCTTTCCTTTTACAGCCGCAGAAGGATTTTCCGGCATCTTTTCTTCATCACTCTCTAAAACATCCACTTTTGCCACGGGCTTCAGACGTTTAGAGTATTCTTCAATACCCTCCCGCATCCATTTCTCTTTTATCTTTCCAATAGCCCGGATCGAGAATCTCATTACTGATCACTTTCAGATACCGATGACAAAAGAATTTCCGTTGTTTCGCTTCTGCCATTATGTTCATACACCAGGGAAATCTTGTCTCCAGGTCTATGAGCATCAATAATTTCCCTCATTTCTTTTACGGTATTGACCGTTTTGCCATCAATAGATAAAATATAATCCCCTATATGGACATCAGTCAAACTCAGAGGACTGTTCTTCGCCACTTTCATGACAAGAACTCCCGAGTCATGATCCCATTGATATCCATAGCGGGCTGCAATATCCTTATCCGCCGCATAAACTCCCAAATATGCTCTGACCACCTTGCCATTGGCAATAAGCTGTTCAATAATTCCCTTCGCCTGATTAATAGGAATGGAAAACCCCATTCCCTCAATGCCTTCCTTGGATATTTTCGCACTGTTAATTCCTACGACTTTCCCATCTGCCGTCACAAGAGCACCACCGGAATTCCCCGGATTGATGGCCGCATCAGTCTGAATTAATTTAAAACGCTGATCAATATCGTCAAGCGACCTGTTTAATGCACTGATAACACCAACCGTAACTGTCCCTTGAAATTCAAGACCGAGGGGATTCCCTATAGCAATCGCAGTTTCCCCTATCTGAAGTGCGTCAGAATCACCAAGGACCGCCACAGGCAAGCTATCGCTGCTATCAATTTTTACCACCGCCAAATCAGTAGACGCATCGGTTCCCACTACTTTGCCGGGGACAGTCTGTCCATTGGAAAGAGAAACATTAACTTCTTTGCTGCCTGACACGACATGATTATTCGTAACAATATATCCCTTCTTATCAAAAATAACACCGGAACCGACACTCTGCCCCACCGCCACACGGCGGTTAAAAATATCTTTATCATAAACCCGCGTCGTGATCCCAACGACAGCCGGACCAACTTCTTTGACCGCCTGTACAACAGCCGTATTTCTGATTGCCGGCAGCTCCTCCACTTTTTTCTGTTCTGTCTGCGGAAAGGAATAAGAAGATTCCGCTTTGTTTCCCTGCTTGTTTCCCGGAATAATATCACCGAAGAAACATCCCCCTATGAAACTGGTAATCAAAAGAACCACTGCCGCGGCCGCCAGTTTTTTCCGCCCTGAAGAGAACTTATCCGTCTGCAATTCTATATTTTTCCCCTGTTCTTTTAATTGTCTGTCCAGTTCTTCTCTGTCCATATTTATGACCTCACAATATTCAAAAAATATTTTACAGTGTTTTTCATTATATCATAAATGGTTTTCCCCGTTCCAAAAGCACAAAAAAGAGAATCCCCCGAAAAGGACTCCCTTTTATCTTATTTTGCAAAATCGATAGCCCGTGTTTCTCGAATAATAACTACCTTCACCTGCCCCGGATACTGCAGCTCCTTCTCAATTTGCTGGGCAATATCATGAGAAAGAATCACAGCCTGGTCTTCATTAACCTTTTCAGGCTTTACAATGACTCTGATTTCACGGCCTGCCTGGATAGCATAACAACTGGATACCCCCGGATATGAACGGGCAATATCTTCCAATTTCGTCAGTCTCTTGATATAATTTTCAAGCGTCTCCCTCCTGGCACCCGGTCTAGCCGCAGAAACAGCATCAGCCGCCGCTACAAGAACCGCCTCTACGCATACGGCTTCCGTGTCGCCATGATGTGATGCAATAGCATTGATGACCTGCATCGGTTCATGGTATTTCTGCGCCAGTTCCACGCCAAGTTCCACATGGGTGCCTTCCTGTTCACGATCTACCGCTTTACCAATATCATGGAGCAAGCCAGCCCGTTTTGCCATATCCGCGTCTGCACCGACTTCCGCCGCAAGAATACCTGCAAAGTAGGAAGTATCGATACAGTGCTGGAGAACGTTTTGTCCATAACTCGTTCTATATTTCAAACGCCCCAGTATCTTAATCAGATCAGGATGCATGCCGCTAATTCCACACTGGAGTACCGCTTCTTCACCGGCCTCACGAATCGCTTTATCCACTTCTTTCTTTGTCTTTGCCACAACTTCCTCAATTCTTGCAGGATGGATTCGTCCATCTTTCACAAGACTTTCCAGGGACAATCTGGCAATTTCACGGCGAATCGGATCGAAACAAGACAGAATAACCGCTTCAGGTGTATCATCAATAATCAAATCAACACCGGTCAATGTTTCAATTGCGCGTATATTCCGCCCTTCGCGGCCGATAATACGGCCCTTCATTTCTTCATTCGGCAGGGAAACTACCGAAACCGTTGTTTCAGAAACTGTATCAGCAGCGTTTCTTTGAATAGCAGCTGCTATGATTTCACGCGCTTTGTTATCAGAAGTCAGCTTGATTTCTTCTTCTGCCGCCCTGATACGGACCGCCTTTTCATGTGCCAACTCATCATTAACGCGGGCAAGAATCATTTCCTTCGCCTGATCACGGGTAAGATGTGAAATTTCTTCCAGCTTCGTCTGCTGCATAACACATAAATTATCCACTTTTTCTTTCTGTGCCTTCAGCTGGGTTTCCTTCTTTGCCAACACACTTTCCCGCTGTTCCAGATTACTGCTTCTTGCGTCCAAATTACTTTCCTTCTGAACCAGACGCTGCTCATAACGCTGCAATTCATCGCGGCGCCCCTTATGCTCCTGTTCTACCTCTTCACGGAGTTTATGAAGTTCTTCTCTGGTTTGTACAATCGTCTCTTTTTTCAGCGTCTCCGCTTCACGCAAAGCATTTTCTCTTTCTTTTTCCGCCGATGCAACAAGCTGTGCAGCTTCTTCAGCAGAACCGATCCTTGCTTCAGCAATACGTCTGCGGAGTAAGTATCCTATACCAGCACCAATTACAGCTGCAATAATCCCTGCTATGATAACGTACAATAAGATTTCATCTTTCTCCAAGTTTTTCACCTCTTTTCTTCATATATTTTAGTTTCAATTGGAAATAAACACTAAAAAAGTACAATCTTTCGATTGACTAATTCAATTTTAGAATCTTTGCAATTTATTGTCAAGATGGAAAACTCCCAAAAATCCGATAAATACGAATATTCCAAAACTATATTTTCGGTTTATCCTCAATAAATTGCAGACAAGCCGCTTGCTTATACCCAAAATTTCAGCTTTCCCTTTTTCATGAATGGCTCCTGCCTCCACCGGTCATCGACCAGATAAGAAGGGTACCAAAAGCAACCCACGACATAGAATGAGTGAGTATGCCCAAGTCTGTCAGAATATTAATTATCGTAAGCCCTGCCATAAAAAGTATATTAGACCGGAAGTCTGAAAACCGGTCACGCCGAAATATAAACCAGGAAGCCGCTAAAATCAGCAGGTTCACAGCAATAACCGCTTCGAAATAAAATAAGAGTGGTACCATCTGTAAGATAAAACTTCCTGCAAACATGAGCAGCATAATATAAATCCATGTATAAGTCATTTTACTTCTCCCACATAAACATCGCCCTCCGCCTTCGGTATCCATAAGGGAATATCGGGAAATCGCCAGCGGAATTCGTAAGACGGCGACCAACGGATTCCAAATGCATGCATTGGTACCAATGCTGTACTCACATCGAATTTCTCCAAAAATGCTTTGACTCCATTCTCTTGCCACCGCCTGTCGGGCGTCCACCGGGAAAAACACGATATTCATGGATACCCGGGGAATCCGTTCCAATTCTTTAAAATACTCATCGCGTGCTGCCAGATTATCAGAATCTCCTTCCCCGGCCCAGTGCCACCAGTTCAAATCACCTGCGTGGAAAACAGAAGCTTTCGGATGATTAATTAAAAATGATCCCCCCGCATCAGTGGATCCGAACATCTTGATTCGAAAATATTTTGTTACCATAAAATCTCCCACTTCCATGCAGTGGAGCATCTCATGATTTCTAAGCGTCAGTGTGCAGTCACGATGGATGAAATATCCTTCTGCCCGGCTTTCGAACCGATTAATCTCAGGATTAAAGTGATCCGCATGAAAATGACTCACAAAAAAATACAGCGGTTTTGATGAGACCTCACAAAGGTCATCCAACTTTCCTTCAGGATCCATGTAGTAATCAAAAACAAGAATACAGTCTTCCAGCTCACAGATGAACCCGCTATGGTGAAGATAGGTAATTTTAAATGTCCCCAAGACAACCTCCACAAAACAGAACTTATGTTTTCTATCGAAATATTTTTATAACAGTATAGATTTTTACTTGGATGTATAATTTCTTCTGACATCATATAATGAATTATAGCATAAGCTAATCTTGAACAATAAAAGAAAATGGTGTTCCTGCCTATATTCTTTACGCATTTTTAAGGCTGGTTCTCTCAGGAAAATTCGTCTTTCTTACCAGGGAAACAAATGCTGTCTTTTTTTCAATGAAACTTTGACATATCCTTATTTTCCTGTAAAATAAAATCTGTCTACCCAGGGGAGAAATATCACTATGGTTACACATGATATTAAGAACCACAAATTTAAAATCGAATCACTGAAAGGCCTCTCCTGCCTTGAATATGATTTAACAGGTCATGTCTTTACTGTACTTCATACCATCGTTCCCGCCGCATTATCCGGAAAGGGTTTAGCCGCCCAGCTCGCCGAAGCCGCCTATAGCTGGGCTGTCAAAAATCGGTATACAGTTCGTTCTGACTGCACTTACATGACCGCTTGGATGAAGCGGCATGAAAGATAAATTTTTTTCGGTTTAAACCGGAAAAACACCTACGGCTCTCTTTCTTATTTTTATGATTAAGGTTTTCTATGTACCCCACTTCGATATTCCAGTCTGCTGAACTAAGCATCGACGATAAAAATAAGCTGAATATGGTCATCAATCATCTCTTATTTTTGATGCGCATAAAATCAGTTTCTCTGTATGAGCACTCTCAGCGTGTCTCCAATTTAGCAGCAGCTACTGCCATTTACATGCGCCTTACTGCCAATGAAATCACGCTTATCCGCAATGCCGGCCTGCTTCATGACATCGGTCTCATCTGCGTACCCAACCATGTGCTGACCAATTACCCCTATGTCTCCAAAAGAGATATCCAGGTCTATAAAAGACATCCTGACTTAGGAGCTAACATACTGGAGTCCTGTCCCAGCATGGAGGATCTCATTCCTCTTATTCGTTTCCACCATGAACGTTGGGATGGCACAGGATATCCGAAACATCTGAAAAAAAGATCAATATTCCTTTGGGGGCCAGAATTATTGCGCTGGCCTCTTACTATGACGATGTTATTTTTTTCTTCGCCCAACTTTAAACATAAAGACCGGCCGGAAGTTTCCCGTGCCATCTTCAGCGGATCCGGAATCCTTTTCGATCCCGATGTAGTTTCCGCATTTTTAAATGTAGTCTTCCATAATCTGAAAATAGGATAATTAAGTTTCATGAAGCATCTTAAAAAAATCAATATGTACCAGGGCCTTGTATTCCGATTTTACATTTCCACATAAAATCCGCCTGCAGTTTGACATCTATATATCAAGCTGCAGGCGGATTTTTCATTTTATCGTTTTTTGAACCATGGATGGTTTGTACGTTTGAACCGCCACCGTCTTTTACTCCAGGGGCTTACAGGGCGCCATACGACATCTCTATGATGTTCTTTATTCAATCCCGTAATATCAGGTGCCGGTTTAAATCCTTTATTTTTTTTTCTTTTCAGAAGATTTCCCAACAGTTTCCTGAGAAAATTCACTGCCTTCAATAGCCCCTCCCTTTGCATTACGATCTTTTGCCCGAATTTGAGCGGCCCGTTCTTCCGTTTTCGTACGAAAATCATCCACATACCCCAGAATATCGGCTTTGGCACGGTTGGCAGCAGCAGAAACATTTCTTCTGTAATCGTCTGCCCTCGCATTCACCTTCTCTTTCAATTCCTTTGCTATCCTGCGCAATTTCAGCCTGGGTACGAACTTGTTCCTTCAATTTATCTGTCTGGACTTTTGCTTCCTGCATCTGGATTCTCGCTTGGGCTTTCAGTTTTTCCGATTTCAGTTTGGCCTGTTCAGCCCGAATTTCCGATTGGCGCCTTATTTCTTCTTTTTTCTTCTGCAATTCCTCCATCTGTTCTTTTGCCTGCTCTTTCATCTCAGAAGCTTTTTGCCGTGCCTCTTCCTGAAGTTTTCTTGACTTCACTCTGACAACAGCACGCAAATTTTTTGCTGTTTTTTTCAGCTGTTTCCTTTGCTATTTCTGCTGCGCCAATAGTAGTGTATTTTGCTTTTTCAATCTGTTCATCAGTCATCCCGGCTTTTTTCAAGGCTGTAACAAGCTGTTCACCCAGAAGGTTAAACGTATCTACCAGCTGGTCTGCCAGTTTATCCACAGCTTCATGCGCTTTTTCAGGATATACATCGTCAACTGTCTCTTTAATTTCTTTCGTAAAATCTCTCTTTTCATCGCCAAGGGGAATATCCTTTTCAGGATTTTCTTTAATTTCTCCAACCAGCGTATTACCCTCCGCTCGTCCCTCTTCAAAGACCGCCTTGTAGGGTCTCGTATCATCAGGCATTCCGTCTTTAATCCAACGGACGGCCGCTTTTCCCAATCCATAAGTTACGGAAATCCCGATGGGAATCTGGATAAATGGAATCGGTAAAAGTGTAGCAACGGTTGTGCCGACAACGGTTGCCCCTAAAGAACCGATAAAGGAAAGAACCGCTTTCTGCGGAACATCTACTCCATAAACGCTTCCAATTTTAGAAATCATGTATACTTCATTGGCAATAAGAGACACCGTCCCCAAAAGTGGAGCCGCCACGATCACGCCTGCGCGGGCAGCCGCCCAGTGAATCAAACCTTCCGCCTCTTTATCACGATCATCAATAAAGGTAACTTCCACATCAGCTTCCGGTGTTTCAAGGTGAACTTCGGGCACATTCTCCATATCTTCCGCTGTGGCCTCAACAGATTCTTTCACCTCTTGCACAGCCTCCTTCGCAGCACCGACTGCTGTTTTTTTTATTTCCTCCACACTCTTGTCTCCGTTCATCATGCCCTCCTGTCTTTTCGGCTCAGCCGATTACATTTATGCCGCTTACGGCTTAATTATACTAAATCAACATTTCCTTATCTATGACCATTATATCCTTTATCAGAACAAAATCATACTTACCAGTCCGTCAATCCTCCATCGACAGGAATAACCGCACCTGTCATATAAGAAGACTTTTCGGAAATAAGGAAGGCAATCACCCGCCCTATTTCTTCCGCATCGGCAATTCGCATAAGAGGATACCAATTTTTCATTTCATTTATCGAACCGCCGTAAGTTTGAAGCTGCTTTTCCAAAAGAGGCGTCGCCACGTCTCCGGGACAAACCACATTGGCCCGCACGTTATCCACTGCCAATTCAAGCGCCAACGAACGGGTAAAAGCGGTAACCGCCCCTTTCGTCGCGCTGTACAAGCTGCACTGTACATTCCCCTGAATGGCAGCATCGGAAGCTACCGTTACAATGCTCCCTCCATGCATACGTAAGAACGGGACAGCCGCGCGGAGTAATTTTATTGTACCGAAAACGTTTACTTCAAAGAATTTCTGCATTTCTTCGTCTGTTACATTATCCAAAAGACCTTCCGTATAAATACCGGCACAGGATACGACGCCTCTGATTTCTCCAAAGGATGCAGCCTGTTCAATTGTATTTTTGACTATCCTTGTATTTGTCACATCACAGGGAATAAAAAGGCTGCCTTGAGCTTCTTCCTGCGCCCCGCGCCCCTTATTCATGTCTCGACCGAGCAGAATTGTTTTCCACCCTTCTGACACAAGGATTTTTGCCGTAGCCAATCCGATTCCCGATGTACCGCCGGAAATAATAACCACTTTGTTTTTTTCCATCTTACCACCTTAACAAAGACGATACATAAACAAATTCGATTCCCTGCGCCTGAAGCTGTGGGACAATATCGCGAAATGCCGCTGCCGTATGAGGGCGGCAATGCCCAATGATAATATAGCTGCCGCGGGCTTTCGCCCGATTGGCCCCTTCCTGTATCATCGCCCGGATTTCACCTTCATCGGCAGAATTATCCACAAATAAATCATTCCTTGCATAGGGAACGCCATATGAGGCAGCCGCGCTGTCAGCCGCAGTCGTGGTATTGGTACGGCTGTCAAAAAAGAACAGCCCCCTGTGTGAAAGTTCATTCATTACAACACGCATGACCCTGGCATCAGTGGTGGCTCTTGAGCCTTGATGATTATTGATTCCCACCGCCTGCGGTATTTGTTCAAGCGATTCTTTCAGCATATATCGTATCGCTTCATCACTCATGGATGTTAATATGGTCTTTTCTTCCATGCCCGAACCTGAAACCGGCTCCATGGGCTGATGAAGAATAACAGGCATTCCATAACGGGACCATTCCGCTGCCGCTTCTGATGTGTACATTTTATTCAGCATAACGGCAAGCGTCAAAGGGACTCCAATCTCTTCATATATCCGCTGCGATTCCAAATCAAGTCCTGCATCATCTATAACTACCGCTAAACGGCCGGTCACCGACGAGGAGTTTCCTCCCACTTTTTTCTCCGCCGGTTCTCTCTGCTTCGCTGCAGATGCCTTTAGTCGCGTATCAGAAGGGTTCTTTTCCTCACGCTTTGTAAGGATGTTATTTCCATCGCCGTTGCTTCCTTTATTTTCCCCGCCTTTAAGTCTATTCATGAACTCTTTAATAATGGACTGTGGCTCTTTCTTCACCTCTTCCACTCTGCCGCCGATTGTTCCTTTTCCATCTCTTTCAGAAGACTCCTCGCCAAAAAGATGATGGATCGCAGTATTCACCGAAACCATTGTTTCTTTTTCATCAGAAAAAGGATGTGCCACCGTGCAAGATGCCACCGATATAACAATTAAGAAAAACAGTAAAAGTAACAGGGAATGCCCTCTACTCTTCTTTCTTAGGCGGACAACTTTTCGTTTCCCTGTAAAAGATGTTCTTTTCAATGTTCTTTTTCTCTCTGCCATTTTATCTCCATCGTGAATTTATTTCCTTAATTATAATCAAACTATCTCTATTCATAAACCCCTTTCAGGAAAATGATATAATCAATTACAGAAAGGATGTGCTCCTATGAAACTTATGATTCTTAATAAAATTTCAGAAGAAAAATTGACAGAATTTCGGAATGCCGTTCCCGGATCCGTTATAGAGTCATACCCATCTCCCCGTGACGCACTTCCTCATGTATCGGATGCCGATGCGATCGCCATGTGGGGATTTCAAAATGTGCAGCCTTTTCTGGAAGCATCACCCCATGTTCGCTGGATTCATTCTCTGTCAGATGGTGTAGAACGCCTTCTTACAAAAGATATGCTAAAAAGACCCATTATACTGACAAACTCTCACGGCATCCATGACCACGCTGTTGCCGATCATACATTAGCACTTCTCTTGAGTCTGGTACGCTGCCTTCCCGTCATGATCCGCCAACAAGATCAAAAAATTTGGAAACGGCCGAAAACGGATTCCCTTTACCAAAAGACTGTTGCCATCATCGGTTATGGCAGCATCGGAAAAGCAATCGCCCAACGGATAAAAGGTTTCAATACAAAAATACTTGCTGTAAAAAAACATATATCTGATGACCCTTTCACCGACCAAGTCTACACGGCAGATCAGATAAAAGACGTTCTCCCGAAGGCAGACATCACCATTGCTGCTTTGCCTTCCACCCCCGAAACAAATGAGTTCTTCGGAAAAAAAGAATTTTCTCTGATGAAAAAAACTTCTTTCTTCATCAATATCGCAAGAGCTTCCGTAGTAAATGAAAACGCGCTGGTGGAAGCGCTTTCGGAACATCGTATTGCCGGCGCTGCGCTAGACGTATTTGAAAAAGAACCGCTGCCGGAAAACCATCCTTTCTGGTTCATGGAAAATGTTATCATCAGTCCGCATTCTGCTTCTTTCACGCCGGACTCATGGAACCGTGTGCTTGAATTACTGAAAAATAATTTTATCGCTTTCTCTAAAGGCGAAAACTTACTAATGAAATAAATAAGGCGAAAGGCTACTAAACTCTGTACTATAAAAATCCATGCTGTCAATTGCATGGATTTTTATAGTGTTATTTTATTGTTTATTTCACAGTCAGATAAGATTTCAATGCTTCTGCAAGACGCCTGATGCCTTCGACAGTTTTTTCGTCATCATTGTAAGAGAAATTCAGCCGGAAATAATTCCTTTTGCCGGAGGCAGGGAAGAAACTGTCTCCCGGCACATAAGCTACTTTTCTTTTGATTGCCTCCGCGAAGAGATCCCGCGCATCACAGCCGTCCGGTAATTCTACCCAAAGGAACAGACCTCCATGGGGATAGGTACACTTTACATCAGCAGGGAAATGTTTTTTTATTGCGTCACACATGACATCACGTCGATGAGCGTATAATCTGCAATTTTCCTCGACATGTCTTTCAAAGTCATAATTCCGCATGTAGAGTGCCACTTCACGCTGTGTAACGGAAGGTGTATGAAGGTCGGTGGATCCTTTAACCAGATCCATTTTAGCAAGGATATCATCATTGCAGACCATCCATGCCAAACGCATTCCCGGTGCCAGCGTTTTTGAAAAAGTACCGGAATACATAACTAAATGCTTTGGATCCATAGAAATTAAAGGCGCAATTTCTTCTCCTTCAAAGCGAAGATCACCATAAGGATTATCTTCAAATACAGGAATCTCATACTTTGTTGCCAATTCCATCAATTTCCGGCGGCGTTCCAATGACCAGCAAATACCCGTAGGATTCTGATAATTGGGAATTACATAAATAAATTTTACTCTTTTCGTCGTTTGGATAAGCTTTTCCAATTCTTCTGGAATCATTCCTTCCCCATCAGTAGGAACTTCCACGAATTTAGGCTGCTCCAATGCAAATGCCCCGATAGCACCAAGATAAGAAGGGCTCTCAATAAGAACAACGTCATCCTTATCAAGGAATACGCGGCCGGTAATATCTAATCCCTGTTGGGATCCTGTAACAATCATGATATTCTTCGCGGAAATTTCCGTCATACCCATGGGAACATACATACGGTTCATACGGGCGGCAATAGCTTCACGAAGCCCCATAAATCCTAAAGATGGACCATACTGCATAGCACCGGCTCCGTCTTCCTGTCTGACTTTAACTGCCACTTCTTCCAGTTCCTTCAGGGGAAACGTTATAGGTGCAGGAAGCCCGCCCGCAAAAGAAATAATATCCGGCTGGGCTGTCAATGCCAGCAACGGACCAAGGTCCGAGCCTTTCATCTTGCCAAGTACTTCAGAAAAACGAATCGCCATAGTACATCTCTCCTTTACTTCACGCATCATTCATCGAAATGCTTTCCTCATAAAATATCTTCAAACGAAGTTCATGAAAATACATTATGAATACATGTATTGTAAGTCTCTTATATTATAGTGTCAATTCAATATACTTGAAAGACAAAATTAAAAGCACGACAACATCTGTCCCCATGCTTCCGGCTATACTTTTAGAATCTGTTTGGCTCTCTTTATATCTTCTTCAATCTGCCTGCGCAGTGCTCCTATATTAGAAAACCGCTTTTCCTCTCGGATTTTCTCAATCCATTCTAATGCAAAAGGAGCATCATAAATTTTCTCATCAAAGGAAAATATAAATGTTTCTATGGATCTTTCTTTATTTTCAAAAGTTGGATTGGTTCCCACGTTTGTTACAGAAGGATATTGTCTCCCTCTAATAAAAGCCCGTGTCGCATACACACCGTCCCCGGGAACCGCTCTTTCCCTCTCCGGCTTTAAATTTGCCGTAGGAAATCCAAGCACCTCAGTTCCCCGTCGGAATCCATGAATTATATCGCCACAAATACGGTATGGGCGGCCAAGAAAATATCCCGCTTTCTTTACATCCCCCTGCAAGATACACTTCCGGATCCGTGTACTGGAAATCACGCCGCCTTCCGCTTTTTCCAATTTAACAATTTGAATAAATACACCTTTATCGAGAAAATAGGAATTCAGCAGTTCCGCATTCCCTTCAGCATTTTTCCCGAAAGTGAAATTTTCTCCCGTTACGATTCCGCAAAGTGAAGTAATTCTTGAAAGTGATTGTAAAAATCTCCCTGCGCTTTGTCCGAGAAATCCTTCCGTCGGACTGATGACCACAGTTGTCTCAAATCCCATCTGCTTAAACAATTCCTCTTTCTCGCTTTCTGACAGAAGAAGCTGTATAGACGCAGAAGGTAATAATACAGTCAATGGGTGGGGGTAAAAAGTGACAGCCGCAGGCATCGCTTTTTTCTCTCTTGCCAACCGCAGACACGCCTGCAATACCGCCTGATGTCCGCGGTGGACACCGTCAAAAAAACCAAAAACCAGTACTACCGGCCGTTTTTCAGGCAGTTGATCCAATGTTTTAATAATATTCATAGTCTCTCACGAAAATACTTTCTTTGGATGTAATACACCATTTTCTATAAATGCTGTCCCTAAAAACCGTTCTCCTTGAAATACCGCAGTAACTTCCATATCCGGCAAAGCAGTACGCAGCCTTTTCCCCTGAAGAAAATCTTTTTGCTGCGTCTTCCGAAAGCGATACATTCTCCAGATTGGATAAGAGCAGACTTATATCCGTCATAAGGCAGTCTTTAGGATTTCTTTCTATTTCTTCCAACGTTTTCGCCTGTCCAATAGAAAACACCCCCATTTTCGTCCGAAGAAGAAAGGACATGGCAAGAGGCACCCCCATCTTATTTCCTAAATCACGTCCCAGTGCCCTTACATAAGTACCTGAGGAACAGGTCACTGAAAGACGAATGTAAGGCGATTGGATCTCCCGTACCTGTAAATGATATACTTCCACCTTGCGGGAAGGCAATATCACCTGTTTACCATTCCTTGCCAACTGGTACGCCCGTTTTCCATCCACCATTATGGCAGAGTAAGAAGATGGTATTTGCTCTATAATGCCTGTAAATTTCGACGCCACCCTTTCCCATAATGAGATATCAGAGCAGACTTTGCCTGTTTTTATAATCCTTCCTGTCATATCCTCAGTATCCGTCGCCAGCCCCATGACGAATTCCGCTTCATATGTTTTTCTATGTATAGGCGCATATTCAATCAATCGGGCTGAGCGTCCCAGAAATACAGGAAGCACGCCTGCTGCCATAGGATCCAGTGTTCCGCCGTGACCAATCTTTTTCTGTCCATAAATGCGGCGCAGACAAGCAATGACATCAAACGAAGTCATTCCTGCAGGTTTCAATACATTAAGAACACCATCCATCAGAGGTATTTCTCCGCTTTTTCTACGAATACTCTCTCGCAGTCAGAAAGTGTTCCGTTCATCGTACACCCTGATGCTTTCCAATGTCCGCCGCCGCCAAATTCAGCTGCCAGATCTGCCACATTAGCATAATTTAAAGAGCGCAGCGAAACGCGGTATTCGTCCTGCTCTTTATATTTAAAAAGTGCCGCAATCTCCGCACCCTTAATGCAGCGGGGAATAGAGGCGTAATAATCAGAATTTTCTCCATCCAGCGCCATAGCCTCTTTATTCATATAAGCGACAACAATCTTTCCGTCCTTATATGAATGGACGGTATCGGCAACAAGTTTGTAACACTTCATCGCTTCTTCTGTTTTTTCATCAAGTTTATTGGAAATATAGGACGGATCTGCTCCCATTTTTACCAGACGGCTTGCCATAAGGAGCGTATGTTCAGAAGTACAGCTGAATTTGAAAAATCCGCTGTCCGTTCCGATCCCCATATAAAGTGCATTACAGGTATCCCTATCCAGCTTCAAACCCATAGCAAAAAACATTTCCGCAAGCATTTCTGCTGTCGCTGCATACTTGTATTTTAAATATAAATAGTCAGTATACTTTTCATTTGTCTGATGATGGTCAATACATAAACTTGGCACATCGGGAAAATTAAAATCTCCGCCACGGGAAATATTCGCCAGATCCGTAAAAACCATAGCATCATATGTCCCGTCTTCAGGTATTTCCATTAACACCTTTGCTGACGACTTCACAAGAGTAAAAGCCGACGGAACGGGATCAGGCAAAATCATATCCGCAGTTTTCCCCATGGATACAAGAACATTGTAAAGGGCACAAAGCGAACCTACATCATCTCCGTCAGGATGTTCATGCCCTGCCAAAAGGAAATGATCATGCTCACGCAGGAAAGCAACGGCTTCTTCCATTTCTATTTCTTTTGCCTGTCCAATCTTAATTCCCATTGCCATCCTCCTCGTGGATCTTTTTCAGAAGTCCTTCAATATGCATTCCATAATCAAGAGACTTATCTTCTTCAAAAGAAATTTCAGGAGTATAATACACTTTCAGACGGGTTCCCAATTCTTTTCGAATGAAACCTTTTGATTTATTCAAAACCATGAGAGATTCTTTTCTCTCTTCTTCTTGTCCAAAAAGGCTTACATAAACAGTAGCTTCCCGAAGGTCTCCCGTTAGTTTGACTCCCGTCACAGTAACAAAACCGAGCCTTGGATCTTTTCAGTTCGCGGAGGAGCATATTCCCTACTTCCTGCTTGATAAACTCCTGCATTTTCCTTACTCTTAATTCCGACATATTTACCTCACATAAGTGAAAAAAGAAAGCGGCGCAAGAAATCCACGCCGCTTTTATCTATTTATAATTCAGCAACCTCTTCTTCCAGCCTGAAGGCTTCCAGCTGATCGCCTTCCTTTACATCTCTGTAGGATTCAATGGCAATACCGCACTCAAATCCTTCCGTAACCTCTTTCACGTCATCCTTAAAGCGGCGGAGAGAACCAATCTTCCCTTCATGGACAACAATTCCATCACGGACAATACGAATCATGCTGTTGCTGGTTATCTTTCCATCCTGCACATAACAACCCGCGACAATGACTTTCGGGGTATGAATAACCTGCCGGACTTCCGCATGTCCCAAGAGGATCTCCTTGACTGTCGGAGCAAGCAGCCCTGCCATGGCAGATTTTACATCATCAATTGCATCATAGATAACACGATACAACCTGATATCCACACCATCTTTTTCTGCCAGCGCCCTCGCATTCGCATCAGGGCGTACGTTGAATCCGATAATTAATGCATTGGAAGCCGATGCCAGCATGACATCAGATTCAGTAATCCCGCCGACTCCGGAGTGGACGACAGCTATCCGGACCTCATCACTCTTAATACCCATGAAAGACTGGACCAACGCTTCCACAGATCCTTGGACATCCGCTTTAACAATGATATCCAGCTGTTTCATTTCGCCTTCTTTAATTTTTTCAAAGATATTATCAAGAGTTACCTTCTGTACACTTCTCTGCTCTTCCTCTTTAGCCCGGGAAGCGTGAAGTTCCGCAATGTTTCTTGCACGGCTTGCATCCATAACATAGAAATGTTCGCCTGCTTCCGGAACGCTGTCCATGCCGAGGATTTCTACAGGAGCGGACGGTTCAGCGCTTTTCATTTTACGTCCGGTCTCATTAGTCATGGCACGTACACGTCCCCACTTTTGCCTGCTAAAATGCCGTCACCCACATGGAGCGTACCATTTTGTACAAGAACGCTCATGACCGGCCCTCTGTTTTTATCCAATTGGGCTTCAACAACGATACCGTAAGCCTCACGATTCGGATTCGCTTTCAACTCCTGCATTTCAGCTACGAGCAGTATGTTTTCAAGCAATTCATCCAATCCTTCTTTTTTCTTTGCGGAAATAGGAACCATAATGATATCCCCACCCCATTCTTCACAAAGAAGTCCTTCATGGGAAAGCTCTTCCTTAATACGTTCAGGATTTGCGCCGGGTTTATCAATCTTATTAATGGCTACCATAATCGGCACCCCTGCATTCTTCGCATGATGGATTGCTTCCACGGTTTGCGGCATAACGCCGTCGTCAGCCGCTACGATCAGGACAGCGATATCCGTCAGCTGTGCGCCGCGGGAGCGCATTGCTGTAAATGCCTCATGTCCCGGAGTATCAAGAAATGTAATCTTATGATTTTTATAACGGATCTGGTAGGCACCGATACGCTGTGTGATACCGCCGGCTTCATGCATAGCCACATTCGTGGAGCGCAGCGCGTCAAGCAAAGTTGTTTTGCCATGATCAACGTGTCCCATAATAGTAACTACTGCCGGACGCGGTTTTAAAAATCTTTCATCATCTGCTTCCGGTACATATTCGGCCAACTCTGCCGGAGCTTCCGCCTCAATGATCTTTGCGCCGAATTCTTCTGCAATGATTTCTACCGTTTCATGATCCAGATTCTGGTTAATTGTTACCATAACACCAGAAAGCATAAGGTATTTAATAATTTCAGAAACTTCACGCCCTAATTTTTCCGCCAGTTCTTTAACAGTAATGCTTTCCGGCACTTCGATTTCTGTCGGATATACAGTTGCTTTCTTTTCTGCCACGTGTTTTTTCTTTTTGTTCTGGTTCAAAGACCGCGCCATAAGGGAGCCGCTTTCTTTTTCTCTTCTGCTCCTTTCATAGTCCTTCTTTGTTTTCTTCTTATCAGGACGATCCCGTCTTGCCTGTGGAATCAACGGCTGTTCATCCAAACCGCCTGCCGGTTTAACAGCAGCCCCACTTCTGCGATCTCCCACGGGGCGTCTAGCTCCTACAGGCCGCCGATCTCCTTGGAAACGGTCACTACGCTGCTGATGACCTCCCTGAGGACGGTCACCTCTTCGCTGATCCCCCCCTTGTGAGCGCTCACCTCTCTGTTGGTATCCTCCCTGTGGACGATTGTTTTTTCGAGGATGATCATTTCGTTCTATTCTTGCCGGCTGTCCCTCTTTATGGGGGATTTGTTCACCCATATGGCCGTCATGCGTAATTACAGACATTTTCCCTGTCGGAAGCTGACGTCCCTCTTTTTTCCCTTCATTTATGATATTTTTCCGCTGCAGAGATTCTTTCTCCGCTTTTTTATCTGCTTCTGCTTTCTTAGCCTCTTCCGGCATTCCCGTTTTTACAGGTTTTGATACAGCTGTGTTATATGAAGAATAAGATTTTTTTTGTACTTCCGCCGTCTTGCTTCCGGTCGGACGTCCTTGCTGATCAAATCGTACGGTACGCATAGGCGGCCTTTTATTCTTTTTGACAGAAGGAGATGCAAAAGCTTTGTCGAGAATCTCTTTTGCTTTCTCATCCACACTGTTCAGCCGATTTTTAACTTCAATATTATTTTTATTCAGCACCGCAATGATTTCATCATTCCCTTTATTATAAATTTTTGCAAGCTCATATATTCTGTATTTCTGCATAAGTAACCTCCCAATCTCTATTTATTTTAGGGTATCGATCCTTTGCAGAAGCGACGTCCCAAATCCACTGTCCGAAATCAGGATGGCTGCCCGTATGCCTTTACCAACAGCATGTCCTAATTTTTCCTTTTCACCGAATATCCGCCAAGTTATTCCTGAAAGTTTCGCTAAGCGGATATACTCTTCTTTCGTCCGTTCCGAACTATCCTCTGCCAGAATCAGGAGTATGCCTTTTCCGTCTTTCACAGCAGTTTTTATCTGTTCACTACCGGAAAGCAGCCGCCCTGCCTTCATACATAATCCCAGCAACCTGTATATCGGTTCATTCATTTCCTATTTTTTCCTTTATCGCGTCATATACATCACGAGATACAGGCCTTTTCAGAGAACGCTCCAATCCATGAGAATCAAAGGCTTTCTGAAAACATTCACTGCTGTTACAGATATATACCCCACGACCTGATTTTTTCCCTGTACGGTCTAATTCAATAATACCAGTAGGTAAAGCGACAATGCGAAGTAATTCTTTCTTAGGTTTCAGCTCCTTGCATCCGACACACATCCGCATAGGGATCTTTTTCAATTTCACACATTATCCCCCTCTCCTGTATCAGCTGTTTCAATATCAGAAAGGATATCATCATCTTCTTCTATTTCTTCGCCAAATCCTTCTTCAGCTGCCTGAGATTCACTCTTGATATCAATTTTCCAGTTGGTCAGCTTATTTGCAAGACGGGCATTTTGCCCTGCCTTGCCGATAGCAAGGGAAAGCTGGTAATCGGGGACAATGACATAAGAAGAACGTTCTTCATCCCAGACGGAAACGGAAACAACTTTTGCCGGTGAAAGTGCATTGGCAATATAGATTGCCGGATCTTCATCCCACCGAACAATATCAATTTTCTCGTCATGAAGTTCATTGACAATATTTTGTACACGCTGCCCTTTCGGTCCCACACAGGCACCTACCGGATCCACATTGGGATCCATGGCATATACGGCAATCTTGGCACGGGAACCAGCTTCGCGAACAACGGATTTAATTTCTACAGTACCACTGTAAATTTCCGGTACCTCCATTTCGAAAAGGCGCTTCAGCAGCCCGGGGTGAGTTCTGGAAAGAATGATTTCCGGTCCTTTGTAGTCTTCCTCACTTCCTGTACATAACATTTAATTTTATCGTTAGGCTGGAATGTTTCACCTTCAATCTGTTCCGAAAAAGGAAGAATGCCTTCTACACGGCCTAAGTCTACAAATACGGTACGGGATTCACTCCACTTTACCGTACCGGTGATAATATCACCTTCACGACCGGAGAATTCTTCATATATGGATCCTCTTTCCGCTTCGCGAAGCTTCTGGATCAACACCTGCTTAGCGGCCTGAGCAGCCACACGGCCAAAATCTTTCGGTGTTACATCAACGCGGAGCATATCGCCGGCTTCATAATCTTTACTGATTTTCTGCATTCTCCACAGTAATTTCATTGATTGCGTTTTCCGATTCCGGATCAATCACTTCCACTACGGTTTTCTCTTCATAAATTTTATACTCCCCGGTGGTTCTATCCAGTGAAATAGAAGTTTTTGCGTTGCTTCCCATTTCCTTTTTATAAGCTGTCAGCAGTACCATTTCCAACGCATCAAACACAACATCTGCTTCTACTTTCTTCTTATCCACCAAAAAATTTACGGCCTGCAGCAAATTATTATTCACGATTTCTGATTCCTCCTGATTTTAAAATGAAAAATGTATTCTTATTTGTGAAATCTTATCTTTTCCAAGGGTGATCGGTTTATCCTGAAAGATGAGCATAATCTGCCCATCATCAGAAAGTCCGTCTAATACAGCAGTAAAGGCTTTAACCCCGCCGACCTCTTCCAAGGGGGCAAAGAGTTTTACATCCACTTCTTCGCCGGCATAACGGAGAAAATCCTTATCTTTTTTTAATACCCTGTCCAGACCGGGAGACGAAACTTCAAGCATGTAATTAGCGGAAATCAAATCTGCCTCATCAAGCAATTCTCCTGCCTTTTCACTGATTTGCTGACAGTCATTCAAATCAACACCGCCCTCTTTGTCAATAAACACACGGAGAATCCAGTTCCGTTCACGGACATACTCTACATCAATAAGCTCGATGCCAAGCTGTTTCAAAGCAGGCTCAAGCAGTCTCTCCGCTTCCAATTCAATTTCTTTTCTCCCCATCGATCCTCCTACTATAAGAAAAAGTGAGCCGCGGCTCACTCTACTGGAAACTATAAACTAATTACAATCTTTACGGCAGTTATTATAGCATAAATAATGTATGAACTGCAAACAATATCACATAAAAATATAAGTATTTCCTCCTTAACGCCAACTCGTACCCAAAATTTCCTGTACACAAATTACTTAATCTTCTACTACAGGATTTTCATAAAGCGTTTCCAAATCTTTTTCCAAATATGCTTTCAGGTGAGAAGAAAACTCGTTGATAGTCGTTGCGTCATACTGATGGACAATCACGGGAATCCCGCCTGCGCGAAGTTCTCCATAATACTCTTCACGATAAATATTATAAAAGAACAAAACCCCGATATTTCGTTCCCTGCACTCATACGCACCGATGATGAAAGACCCATTCAATCCCTCCACTGGATTCACCGGCTTAATAATCCGCTTATACTGTCCCATCCTTTCAGGCATCACCTTCTCATAATCCCACTTCATGAAACCTTTAGCAGCTGCCAGCACGGAAACTTGTTCCAAATGGATTAACTCCTTTTCAATCGCTTTCGGCGTCAGTTCCCTGACACGCTTTTTAAACTGCCCAAAATCCCCCGTAATAGATTCAAGTTGCGTCAGCGTCATAAGCCGCAAATCCATTTTCACCATGTAATCTTTAGTTTCTTCATCAAAAATAGCCTTTACCATCCAGCCGTTCTTTTCATTTTCCCATGCAAATGCCGTATATACGCGGATGTCAGTTTTCACCTTTCCTGCCTTACGGTCCTTCATAGTAGGAAAATCAATACGTTTTAATACATAATCACCCACTTCACAAGGCAAATCATTTTCAATATCCCAGGATAGAAAAAGCTTACGCCGCTCTTCCCGTTCCTTTTCCAATTTTTCATCCATTTTCATTTATCTTTCTCCACAAGACGATCTCTTGCAGTTACCACAGATTTTACAAACTCCCGCGTTTCAGGAAATGGAATCCTTTCTATGTCGGAAAATCCTTCTTCCCACCTATTCTCTTTTATCCATTCATCTACATTCCCGCGGCCTGCATTATATGCTGCCAGCGCCAGGATTTCATTATTATGGTAAGTTTTCAAAAGGAAATTCAGATACCATGCCCCAAGAGGTATATTTTGGTCAGGCTCCTCCAACTTTTCTGCCGTCAATCCGCTTTGTTCGGAAATCCATGCTGCCGTTTCAGGCATAAGCTGCATCATTCCTACGGCACCGACTTTTGAAACCGCTTTCTCATCAAACTTGCTTTCTGTCAGCATGACAGCTTCAATCAGGCACGGAGAAACACCTTCCCTCACTGCACTCTCATTGATAATATGCTGAATCATAGGACTTGGGCGCCAAGAAACAGTCGCACAAAAAATATATGAAAAAATCAAACTTAATGCAGCCATAAGAAAGACAAACACTTTAACGCCCGTATTTTCTCTCGGCGGTTCAAATTCTATTCTTCTTACTTTGTATTTCAGCTTTTTAATCATTGCATCCTCCGGGGAACACAAAGCCGGGAATTTGCATTAAAGCTTCTCTTACCTGCCGCTTCGTGTCTTCCGGTGAGAGGCTATTATCTATAACAACATCAGCATAGTTTAACTTATTTTCCGTAGGCATTTGCTTGTGAATCCGCTCCAGCACCTGTTCCCGCGTAAATCCATTCCGAGCCATAACCCGCTCTATTTGTATTTCCAAAGGCACTTTCACAACCCATACGGCCTCCACACGAAGCTGCCAGTCTATTTCCAAAAGCAGTGGCATATCAAGTACCACCACAAAATGTCCATGATTCTGCGCGGCAACAACTTCTTCCTGCGTACGGCGCCAAATATAAGGATGGATAATCCCATTGAGCGCTTTTCTTTTCTCTTCATCTTTGAATATGATTTCCGCTGTTTTCAGTCTGTTCAGCGAACCATCTTCATTAAAAATTCCATTACCGAAAACCTGCCGAATTTCCCTCATGGCAATGTTGCCGGGAGCCACTGCTTCCATGGCCAGGCAATCTCCATCAATAACAGGAATGCCAAACTCTTTCATATAAGAGGAAACGGTGCTTTTTCCGCTGCCTACACCGCCGGTAAGTCCAATTCTATACATCGTTGTGTCCTTCCAGTACTTACTTTGCTTCTGCCCAATTTTTGCCTTCGTGGACATCGGCAATGAGCGGTACTTTCAATTCCACAACGGATTCCATAGTTTCTTTTAAAAGCGTTTTCAGGTTTTCTTTTTCTTCACTAACCGCTTCCACCACCAATTCATCATGAACCTGGAGAAGAACGCGGCTCTTGTACCCCTCCTCTTTTATACGTCGGCTCACTTCAATCATAGCAAGCTTCATGATATCTGCCGCCGTCCCCTGGATAGGAGTGTTCATTGCGGTTCTCTCGGCAAAGGAACGGCGATTGAAATTAGAACTGCGGATGTCGGGCAATTCCCGATACCTTCCAAAAAGAGTTTTTGCCCGTCCGCTTTTTTGGGCATCTTCTACCATACTTTTCATAAACGCATGAATATAGGGATAGCGTTCAAAATATTTCTTTATATACGTTCCCGCCTCGCCGCGGCTGATGCCAAGCTGATTGGCAAGACCGAAGTCACTGATTCCGTAAATAATGCCGAAATTGACAGCCTTCGCATGAGACCGCTGTTCTGAGGTAACCTCTTCAAACGGAATTCCCAAAACCTCCGCTGCCGTCCGCCTGTGGATATCCTCTTTGTTACGAAACGCCCGGATAAGACTTTCATCTCCTGACATATGCGCCAATACACGGAGTTCCACTTGAGAATAATCGGAAGAAATAAAGCAGTCATATCCCGGCCCCGGGACGAAAAGCGAACGAATTTGCCGCCCTTCTGCCGTACGGACAGGAATATTCTGCAAATTGGGATCCGAGCTGGACAAACGTCCTGTGGCGGTAACTGTCTGATTAAATGATGTATGAATCCGTCCCGTTTCAGGGCGGATAAGCAGCGGCAGTGCCTCAAGGTATGTGGAAATCAATTTTGAAATCGTTCTGTATTCCAGAATATCTTTCACAAAGGGATAACTTTTCGCCAGCATTTCCAGCACATCTGCCGCTGTGGAATAACCGTTCTTTGTCTTCTTGCCGGCCGGCATGCCCATCTTTTCGAACAGAATAACACCAAGCTGCTTAGGTGAGTTCACATTAAATTCTTCTCCCGCCGCCTCGTAAATCAGCGACAGCAATCCTTTCCCGTACCTTTAATTCATGGCAAACCGCTTCCCATCGTTTCTGATCAGTAGCAATACCCGCTTTTTCCATTTCTGCCAAAACAGCAGCAAGCGGGTTTTCTATCTTTTCGAAAAGCGATTGTACTCCATTCGATTTCATATGCTCCAATGATGTCGCATAAAGAGATAAAAGAAATCCGCAGATGCAGGCACTTTTTTCTTCTTCCGTATCCAAATGATCTGGAAACACAGGCGACGTTCCGAATAATTCTGCCATGTACGACAGTGGATAGGTCGTCCGTGTCGGTTCAAGTACATAGGACACAAGGGTCATGTCATAAAAAGGAATTCCTTCTGTAGGAAAGTCTGATTCATAAATAGATTTGCTGTCCTGTACAATGACGTGCTTCGCCGCAGCAAGAGCCATACATACATCTTCAAACCGTTCCGGCAGGGCTCTATAAACATGATTTCCATATCCTACCACCGCCAGATCGGCATGATAAAAAGGCGCCTTCCCTTCCATGTGAAGGACAAGAGACACTTCTTTGCCGGTAAAATCCGGATGCAAAGGAAATTCTTCCAGCTTTACAGCTGCCGCCTGTATTTCCTTTTTCTTAGATACAGCCAGTTCACGAAAACGGGGCAGCGTACTGTATCGATCGGCGATGCGTTCCAAACCTAAACGATGGAAAAACTCCATCATCTCTTCAAAATGAACCGGCTGCTTCATTTCTTCCAAAGTAGCTTCAAAAGGAACATCTGTCTTAATCGTTGCCAGACGGTATGACAGATATGCCAACTCTTTATTGGCCGCCAGCTTTTTGCCGACTGCGCCTTTTATTTCTCCTACATGTCCATAAAGATTGTCTAAAGTCTGATATTGGGACAACAGCTTGGCCGCCGTCTTTTCTCCCACGCCGGGGACACCGGGAATATTATCTGATGTATCTCCCATAAGCGCCTTCATATCAATAACCTGCCGAGGCGTGATTCCATATTTCTCCACAACTGCTTCCGGCGTCATCGCCGCCATTTGTGAAACGCCCCGCTGGGTAATATAAACAGTCGTATCTTTGGTGGCAAGCTGAAGAGCATCTCTATCCCCTGTTACGATGAAAACGGGAAGTTCCTTTTCGTAACGAGCCGCCAGCGTCCCCAGTATATCGTCGCCCTCATAGCCATCTACTTCATAAACGGCAGCGCCTAATGTACGAAGTGCTTCACGAATCAGCGCAAACTGGGGGACCAATTCCGGAGGTGCCGGTTTTCTCGTTGCTTTATACTCTTTATAAACTTCGGAACGAAAAGTTTGCTTGTTCTTATCAAAAGAAACAGCCATGTACTCAGGATCAAAATTTTTATAAATATCATAAAGCATATTTAAAAATCCCATGACGGCATTCGTTGGTATTCCATGATATGACAAAGGCGGAAGTCCAAAAAATGCTCGATATAGAAGGGAACTTCCATCAACAACTACAAGCTTCTTTTCCATGAACACCTCCACAAACGATGATTATTGATTTGAGTTTTATTATATCATATCGTACTTCTCAAAAAATCCTTTTTCTACCGCACTTGCTCCTAAGTCTCTCTCTGATTATACTTAAGCAGACATGAGGAGGACTCTATGGCATTTACTCTCATCTGCTACGTATGCGGGCATAAACTGAAATTATTTGACAGCAGTATAAAAAAACGGAAAGGTATGATCCGTTGTCCCCATTGCAGCGCACGCATCTCCTATGATTTAGACAGCCGAAAAATACAAAAGTCAGGGTTTTGGGCGGCGGAAGAACCGGCATTTGATTATCGAACAAAAAATAAGATGCTCAGCCAACTCGAACGGGATAAGAATCGTAAAAATCCCTCCGTGCCACAGGAACAGGAGCCCTTCGGAATGAATCCTTTCCAATCCCGCGCAAGTTTTGCCGAGTTTGATCTAAAAACCGGACAGATAAAGAAAGAATCAGCAAAATCATCTCTATCTGTTCCCATGGCAAGACATTCCTTTCCGCAGAGAATAAGGACCGCTTTGTATCGTAAAAAAGCGGTTCATTCAACTTCCCGAAAACTGATGTATCAGAAATCATTTCTCTCCTTTTCCTGGACTTCCATGCTGTTTCAAAAAATCAAAAACTTTTTCCATTGATCACTTCAATTAAAAAATCCTGTAAAGAGACTGATTCTTCTCCCTTACAGGATTTTCTATTATTACAATGCCCCGCTGGCTATGGTAATCCCCACCACTTTTTCTGCGCCTGCCCGCATAAGTTCATGGGCAGCAGACTCCATCGTAGCGCCAGTGGTATATATGTCATCTGCAAGAAGAATTTTCTTCCCTTTAACAGATGTTCCTTTATTCACATGAAATACACCGCGCATATTTTTATAACGCTCCTCTTTTGTAAGAAGTGACTGCGTTTCTGTATTTCTCATTCGCACCATACCATGCGGGATGTATGTCTTTCCCGAAGTTTCCACCCATTTACGGAAAATCATATCCACCTGGTTATATCCGCGTTCACGAAAACGAGCTTTCGATAAAGGAATAGGAATGACAGTTTCATATTCTTTCAAACGCTCCCACCAGGGAAAAGCCGTAAGCAGCGGAGGAAAAGCATGCTTCAACTCCACCCTGCCGTTATATTTCAGGCGGATCACACACTTACGAAGACCGCCGGTATAATTACAGAGTGTATAACAGCCGCAAAGATACTTAGTCAAAGAAGAACTCAGCATACGGGGATTCCAAAATTGCCGTATACATTTTTCACACCACAAATTTTTCAACGAAGTATGATTCCCGCAGCCCGGACAGGTACTTGGATAAAACAGCTCTAAAATAGACTCGGCCAGTTTCATTTACAGCGCCTCATGATTTAAAAAAGGAAGAAATAAACTGTAACGATTCCCTGTATGCTGTATCGCCAACGCCCGACGCAACGCATCAGGCGCGGTTACCAGAATCGTGTTCTTCCGCGCGCGCGTCACCCCCGTATAGAGCAGATTACGCTGGAGCATATTATGCTGTGACGGGCGGAGAATGAAAATCACCGTCTCATATTCACTTCCCTGGCTTTTATGGACGGTTACCGCGTAAGCAAGCCGGAGATCAAACCGCTCCTCGCCTTCATATACTACCTCTTTATCAAAATAACGGACAAATACTTTTTGAGGCGTTGCCGTCCAGACGGTTCCCACATCGCCGTTGTAAATTCCTTTTTCATAATCATTTCTCGTTTGCATCACTTTATCACCAGGGAAAAATTTCATCCCATCCGGAACCTTTTCTCCGTGAATCATTTCTTGCAAAGATTCATTCAAATGGTCCACGCCGCACACACCGCGGTACATGGGGGAAAGCACCTGCAGCAGCATTTTATTCTCTTCATTCCCGTAATTAAGTTCTCTGCATAAATCCATGACAATCCGATACGCATCTTCATCATCGGCTGCATAGATAATACGAAACTCGCCCGCTTCATCAGGGACACACATTTCCCCTTTCCGGATAAGCGCCGCATTTTCTACAATGCCGCTGCCTTCTTCCTGACGAAATATACGCTTCAACCGCACTATGGGCACATATCCCCAACTCATCAAATCTTTTAAAGGCTCCCCCGCCCCCACAGGAGGGAGTTGATCTATATCCCCCACTAGAATGAGTCTTGCTCCATCTTTCAGCGCGCAGAGAAGATGGTAGAAAAGAGAAATATCCAGCATGGACGCTTCATCTACGATAATCAAATCTTCTTCCAACGGATTGGCTTCATTTCTTTCGAAGTATGTCCTGCCGGTTTCCCGCACGGATGCTTCCAGCGCTTTGTGAATAGTATCTGCATCACGCCCGCTTGATATCGCAAGACGTTTCGCTGCCCTTCCTGTAGGCGCCATTAGAGCAGGCTCCAGTCCATTTTGCTCTGCCGCCGTGATGATTGCACGAATGAGTGTCGTCTTTCCTGTACCCGGTCCACCGGTAATCACCATCATTCCGGCTTTCATTGATTTTTCCACGGCATCTCTTTGTTCCTTCGCCAGACGGAAACCATTTTCCTTTTCAAACCGTTCAATTGCCAAATTTGCCGATCCCAGAGACCCGGCTTCCATCAGATGATGCACGCGGTATGCCGATTCCGTCTCCGCTTCGTAAAGATAAGGAAGATAGAGATAGGTCTTTCCTTCATAAACGACGGAAGGAACAGTACCGAAATCCACTGCCTCCCTCCCTACGGTTTCTACAATTTCCGGTGACACCCGCAGCAGTTCGCTGGCTGCCGTATATACTTGATCAGATGGTCCGCAGACATGACCACCGCTTACCGCTTGTGAAAGAATATAAAAAATGCCGTGGACGACACGGTCGCTGTCTTCCGGAATGATTCCCTCCGATAAGGCAATACGGTCCACATTTTTAAAACCGAGCCCCGGTATTTCACTGACCATGCGATACGGATCTTCCCGCACCACTTTCATGACATCATCACCATAAAGCTGCTGCATAGGAAGCGCAAAGCGTTCTGAAATCCCAAGGGATTGAAGAAACATAATCACTTCCTGCATGGCGCTGATTCCTGAATAAGAATCTTTGATCCTCTCCAATGTTTTCTGCCCGATCCCCGGCACTTCAGAAAGAGCATCTATATTCCGCTCAAATATTTCAAGTGTCTTTTTACCAAAATGCTGTACAATCCGTTTCGCCATGGAAGGACCGATACCGCTGATCAGGCCGGAAGCAAGAAATTGTTCTACCTCATCGGCCGCTTCCGGTTTCATCCTCTCCAAAATGGAAGCCCTGAACTGCAAACCAAAACGGGGGTGCCTCAACCAGCCCCCCTCGTACAACTACATTTTCCCCTACGTAGGGAATAACTATATTTCCCGTCACTGTCACGGAAGTGCCGCTTCCTTTTTCTTCGATTCGGAAAACGCAATAAGATTCATCTTTGCTTTTAAAGATAACCGCTTTTACAACGCCCCGCAGCTCTTCTGTCATTCCTTCTCTCCCTGCCTGAATTCTTTCCGTGCCATTTTTCCCGGCTCCGTCAGTAAATGATACCATCTAATGAAACGGAATCGGTTTGACATTTTCTGAAGCAAGGCCGACAGCTCTTCCACATTTTTCTCTTCCCCTTTGGCATCATAGACAGGAATATTTGCTTCTATTTTAGAGATGGCAGTCCGACGTGTCAGTTCTACACGCTCGTCAAAAAGATCGGCCATATTTCTGTCGATCTTTCGGATTTTTCCCCACAAGATCTCAAATTCCTTTTCGTCCATGATGCTCTCCATGAATTATAAATTCTTTTTGTGAAGTTCTTCAAGCATTTCCAGTACTTTCGTCTTGCAGTCCGCTAATGCCACTTCACTAACGACACCGCTTCTGCGAAGACGTACTTCCACCAGTCCGCTTTCTTTCCATTTCTTACCGATAGTTACACGGATTGGATATCCGATCAGATCCGCATCTTTAAACTTAATACCCGCCCTTTCATCTCTGTCATCCAATATGACTTCATCCCGACAGTCTTCCATTTCATCATACAAATGGCGGGCAGCATTCATCACGCCTTCATCTTTATTATTGGCGGGAACGATGACCACTTCATAGGGAGCAATAGCCACCGGCCAGATAATGCCGTCTTTATCATGATTCTGTTCGATAGAAGCAGCTACTGTACGGGTAATGCCGATACCATAACACCCCATGACCATAGGATGGGTTTTTCCGTCCCGGTCTAAATATGTACAGCCAAGCTTCTCACTGTACTTGGTTCCCAATTTAAATACCTGCCCTACCTCAATTCCTTTTTTCAATTCAATCATGCCGCCGCACTTCGGACAACAGTCTTCCGTGGTAATAAGGCGGATCGTTTCTACTCTCACATCCCCAAAATCACGTTTCGGATTCACATGGACATAGTGTTTGTCCACCGCATTTGCACCACAGCAGGCATCTTCCATTTCCATGACCGTTGTGTCTACGATGATTTCAAAGTTATCCGCTTTTTTTAAACCGATCGGACTGATATAGCCCGCAATGAGCCCGCAGCGTTTCAAATCTTCGTCAGACGCCAGCCCTACATTGACAGCATTAAAAAGATTTTGAAGACGGACTTCATTCACTTCATGATCACCGCGTACCAGAGCAAGCACCACTGTATCATCCAGTTTATAAACAACAGCTTTAACAGAACAGACAACAGGCGCATGAAGAAAATCACAGACCATCTGGATTGTATGCTGTCCGGGTGTTTCCACGATTTCTTTCGCTTTGTCATTATGAACTGAAGAAGAAAGTGCTTTCGGTTCCACTGCTTCTATATTGGCCGCAAAATCACAATCTTTGCAGTAAACGATATCTGCTTCCCCTGAATCGGCAATGACTTCAAATTCATGAGAGCCGCTTCCGCCGATAGCGCCGGAATCCGCCACAACAGGGCGAAAATGAAGTCCGCAGCGGGTAAAAATTCTTGTATACGCATCATACATCAAATGATACTGCCTATCTAAACCTTCTTCGTCCATATCAAAGGTATAAGCGTCTTTCATAATGAATTCACGGCTTCTCATCAACCCAAAGCGGGGACGCTTTTCATCGCGGTATTTATTCTGAATCTGGTACAAAGAAACCGGAAGCTGCTTATAAGAAGAAGTATCCATCTTTGCCAGCACCGTAACCAGTTCTTCGTGGGTAGGGCCAAGACAGTATTCATGTCCATGGCGGTCATTCAATTTAAACATTTCTTCGCCATATACATCCCAACGCTCCGACTGCTTCCAGATTTCAGCGGGCTGGGTAATCGGCATGAGAATTTCCTGGCTCCCGATCGCATTCATTTCTTCCCGGACAATTTCTTCCACTTTGCGGACAGAACGGAGCGCCAGAGGCAGGAATGCATAAAGCCCATTTGACACTTTACGCATCATTCCCGCCTTCAACATATACTGATGACTGACTACCACCGCATCGGAAGGAATCTCCCTCAATGTAGGACTATACAGTTTAGATGCTAACATACTCATTCTCCTTCATTTTCATACTTTTCAATTTCTTCCATAAGCGCGTCAATCAATTCCGTCTCGGGCACACTCCTGATGACTTTCCCCTTGCGAAAGAGCAGTCCCGCCCCCTTGCCTCCGGCAATTCCAAAATCTGCCTCTCTTGCTTCTCCAGGGCCATTGACCGCACACCCCATGACTGCCACACGGACAGGCTTTTTAAATTTTTCAAGCCGCTTTTCCACTTCCTGTGCCATTTCAATAAGGTTCACCTGTGTACGTCCGCAGGTGGGGCAGGAAACAAGAACCGGCCCATACTGCTGAAGTCCCACGGAACTCAGTATTTCCTTGGCTGCCTTCACTTCTTTCACGGGATCATCGGTCAGTGATACTCTTATTGTATCACCGATTCCGTCTAAAAGCAGTGCGCCGATTCCTACTGCAGACTTGATTGTCCCGCGATAAAGCGTCCCCGCTTCTGTAACGCCTAAGTGAAGAGGATAGTCCACTTTATCATGAAGCATACGGTTTGCCCTTACCATCATCGGCACGTCCGTGGATTTTACAGAAATAACGATATTATGGAAATTTTCATTCTCTAATATCCGTACATGTTCAAGTGCACCCGCCACCATGCCTTCTGCCGTAGGATGTCCGCCATACTCCTCTAAAATATATTCAGGAAGAGACCCTGCATTGATACCGATGCGGATAGGAATATTTTTTTCTTTGGCCATCGTCACTACTTTAATGACATTCTCTCTTTTCCCTATATTTCCCGGATTGATCCGGAGCGCATCAATACCTGACTCCATAGCAGTCAGAGCCAGACGATAATCGAAATGGATATCCGCCACCAGAGGTACTTTTACTTTTGCCCGAAGGACGCCCAAAGCTTCCGCCGCTTTTTTATCGGGAACGGCAAGACGGACAATATCAGCCCCCGCTTCGTCAAGAGCATTGATTTGCGCCGCCGCATATTCTGTATCTGCCGGGCTGAAAGTACTCATCGACTGTATGGCAATTGGCGCACTTCCACCGATAAACACATCACCCACTTTTATCTGTCTTGTCACCCTTGTCACCTATTTCATCAAAGACATTACATCATTAAACATGGCGAAGAGAAATATAAATCCGATAATAGTTATCCCAACCGCCTGTATATAGTACAAGGCCCTCTCAGGGAGCTCTTTCCCAGAAATACTTTCTATCAGCGTAAGAATCAAAAGTCCCCCGTCAAGAAGCGGAATCGGCAGCAAATTCAAAAAGCCCAGATTCAAACTCAGAAGCGCGATAAATGCAAAGAGCGCCGTCATTCCTGAATCTGCCACGGTTCCTGCCATGCGGGCCACACCGATGGGCCCTGCCACACCGGCTTCTGCTCCGGCAAGTATATCCGCCAGCCCGGCAACCATTATCTTTAATATATAGACACACCTTTCTGCCCCAAGAGAAACTGCACGATCTAAAGAAACATCTTCTTTTTCCACAGAAGGAGTGATTCCCATAATTGCGCGCCCCTCTCCATTGTCCTTTGGAATAACAGTGACCGTTTTTTTCACGCCTTCAGAGTCTATGACGACAGAAAGAACCCGTCCCGCTTTATCGGATACAATCCTACCGATATCTTCCCATCTTTCTACCTTTTCTCCATTGATGGAAATAATTTTATCACCTGCCTTAATTCCCGCACGGGCAGCGGAACTTTCTTCCAGTACAGAACCTGCCACGGGTATGTCCTTAAAAGTATGAATTCCATTGATAAAAAAAATTGCTGTAAAAATAAAAAAAGCAAGCAATATATTAAACAGCGCGCCCCCAGCAATGACAAGAAGTTTTGCCCATGTCGGTCTTTGTCGAAATGCACGGGGATCATCCAAGTCGTCGCGATTCATTCCTGCAATTTTATTATATCCGCCAAGAGGAATGGCTCGAAGAGAGTACAATGTTTCTCCTTTTCGGAAAGACACTATTTTCGGTCCAAACCCGACAGCAAATTCATCCACTTTCATCCCTGTCAGCTTCGCCATAAAGAAATGACCGCCTTCATGAACGATCACGATGATAGCAAAAACAATAACGGGAGCTATTATAGCATTTAACATAAAATTCCTCTGTTTATAATTTTGCAAAGCGCCGCGCTTCTTTATCCGCTTCCAATACATCAGAAAGCGAATGGATATGACGGCTCGTCCATTGGGTAAGCGTTTCTTCCACGACATCAAAAATGGAAAGGAAAGATAACTGCCCTTTAATAAAAGATGCAATCGCTTCTTCATTGGCCGCATTGAATGCAGTCGTTGCATTTCCTCCCCGTTTTCCCGCCTCAAAAGCAAGACGGAGAGAACGGAACACTTCCACATCAGGCTGCTCCGTAATAATTGATCCTACTTGCTTCCAATCCACAAATTCATGGGAAGGTGACGGCAGGCGATGGGGATAAGTAAGCGCAAACTGTATGGGGAGACGCATATCAGGATTCCCTATTTGTGCAATAACAGAACCGTCTTCATACTCTACCATGGAATGAATTAAGCTCTGCGGCTGGACAAGCACTTCAATATGGTCATAATCCACATCAAAAAGCCACCGCGCTTCAATGACTTCCAATCCTTTATTAAACATGGTTGCCGAATCGAGTGTTACTTTTCGTCCCATATTCCAGGTAGGATGCTTCATGGCATCCTCCAACGTGACTGTGCCAATTGTTCCCTTGTATATCCTCGGAACGGTCCGCCCGATGCGGTAAGCAGTATCTTATGAACTGCTTTTTTATCCTGCCCCAGCATTGATTGGAAGATAGCACTGTGTTCACTGTCTACAGGACGGATAAGGATTCCCTTTTCTTTGGCTGCCCTCATGACAAGCTCCCCGCCGGTCACAAGAGTTTCTTTATTTGCGAGGGCGATTTCTTTTCCTGCCGCTATGGCATCTAAAGTCGGCTTCAAGCCATCAATGCCGACCACGGAAACAAGGACAAGATCCACTTGATTCCCACAGGCAGCCGTCGATAACGCTCCTTCCCCGACAAGCACCTCCGCCGATCCCCTGTAAAGGTCTTTAAACCTTTTTCCTGCTTCTTCATCCGTCACGACAATAGTATGGGGATGAAATTCTTCTGCCTGTGCAAAAAGAGCGTCAATATTTCTTTTGGCGGAAATAACGGACACATGAAAAAGCCGGGGATATATCCGTACTATGTCAAGCGTCTGTGTACCTATGGAACCTGTACTTCCAAGTATCGCTATTTCTTTCATCTATACACCATACCTGATCAGACTTAAGAATAAAAGTACTGCCGGCGCCACAAAGAGCAGACTGTCAAAACGATCCATCATGCCGCCGTGACCGGGCAAAATATTTCCTGAATCTTTCACATCGCAGGCCCGTTTAAGGTAAGACTCAAACAAATCACCCATAGGCGCCATAACGGCTACAATCACACCCATCAAAAATCCAACCAGAATGGAAAAATCCACAGCTGCCGATAGAATCAGACAAAGAATAATCGTTCCGGCTATACCGCCGAATAGTCCCTCCATCGTTTTATTCGGGCTGATATGAGGCGCCATCCTATGCTTTCCAAACCTTTTCCCTGCAAAGTACGCGAAAGAATCACTCGCCCATGTGCCAATGAGAGCAAACGAAATCAGGAATGCCCCCGGTGTCACGGTAATACTCCCCATTCCGAGAAGTTCATTCCCTCCACGAAGAAATGCCAATGAACCGAACCCGATCCCCAGATAAATAACGCCAAAAACGGTATAGATAAGCCCATGCATCTGTTCTTTTTCAGTACCATCACAAGAAATAAAAGCAGGATAAAAGACGCAACAATGGCAGAAAAGAATATGCGGATTGAATAAAAGCCTGCTGCTCCTACGATAATTGCCAAGGCTGCTACCGCAGGTATACGATATACACGAATATTCACATTACTCAACATATTTTTAAATTCAAACAAACTTAAAACCGATACAGCAAAAACAGCTGATGTCAAAAACCATCCGCCAAGAGCCACAAGGCCTAAAACCGCAATAATTCCAACCACAGCTGTAATGACACGGATCTTCATCGGGAAGCCTCCGTCAAACCGCCAAAACGACGATCTCTTCCTGTGAACCAGAAAACAGCCTTTTCCAACTCTTCACTTGAAAAATCAGGCCATAAAACAGGTGTGAAATACAATTCGCTATACGAAACCTGCCATAAAAGGAAATTCGATATCCGCGATTCACCGCCCGTACGTATAAGCAGATCCACATCTGATGATGCCGAAGGATAGAGGTGGTTCGTGATGGTTTCTTCTGTAACAGAATCTGCTTCCATCCTGCCTTCTGCAACTTTTTGGCTGATATCCCTCACTGCGTTAACCAGTTCCATTCGGCCGCCATAGTTAATGGCCACATTCAGGATAAGCCCGTCATTATTTGCAGTATCCTTTTCACACACCTTGATTTCCTCTTGAAGTGATGACGGCAATTCCATTGTATTGCCGATAATATGAACCTGCACATTATCGGCAACCAGTTCGCGAAGCTGCCCGATCAGGTAATTCTTAAAAGATGCATAAGAAAATTCACTTCAAAAGCAGGGCGTTTCCAATTTTCTGTAGAAAAAGCATATATTGTCAGACACCGGATACCCATATGACCGGCGGTGCGAACTATATTTTTTACATTTGCCGCGCCGACCTGATGCCCATAGGTTCGTTCTCTTCCCCGCTGCTGCGCCCACCGCCCATTTCCATCAAGGATGATTGCCACATGACGGGGAAACCTCTTATCAGACACACCCATTCTCCTTACTCGTCAATCTCTTTAGTACCGCTTCTACTTCATCACTGTACTTCATCTGAGGCATAATGACCGCCTCTTTACCACACCGTACCAGGTATTTTCTCACTTTATGCAAATCATAACGGCGCCCGCGGGTTTCAGAAATATGCCATGAAGGATATTCCTCTGAAATCTGCTTTGCCAGGTTTTCATCAAACCGCATACCTGCATAAATAGTTCTTCCCATCATACAGACAGTATTTCCTTAACTTTTTTATCGGTAACCGCTTCCAGATCTTTGATTTTCTGATCAGTCAGTTTCTGAATCTTGTCCTCCATGTCTTTAATGACATCTTTAGAAATATCGCTGTTCTTTTCTTCCTTTTTCAGAAATACGTTTCCATCTCTGCGGATATTGCGGATAGCCACTTTCGCTTCTTCCGCTTTTTTATTAACCACTTTGACCAGGTCTTTTCTGCGCTGTTCTGTGAGCTGGGGAATCGCCATGCGGATCAGATTACCGTCATTCATAGGTACCAGTCCCAAATCAGACATATTGATTGCTTTTTCGATATCTTTTAAAATTCCTTTATCCCAAGGCTGCACGACAAGCATTCTTGCTTCCGGTACGGTAACAGATGCCACCTGTGTAACCGGCGTCTTGGATCCATAGTAATCTACAAACACACGATCCAAAAGACTCGGGCTTGCCTGGCCCGTTCTGATTGATGTGAATTCATTTCTTAATGCTTGGATGGATTTATCCATCTTTTCAGAAAGATGCTTTAATTCGTCTTCGTACATTTTATTTCTCCTCTATCAATGTGCCCAGGTTTTCACCTTCACAGGCTTTGACAATATTTCCCGGAACGTCGATATTAAAAACCATGATCGGGATTTTATTATTCATGCAGAGTGTAATTGCGGTATTGTCCATGACCTCCAGCTTTTTCTGCAAAACATCATTATAAGACAGATGGGTAAACATCTTTGCTTCCGGATGGAATTTAGGATCTGCATCATAAACCCCATTTGTCTGTTTTTTTGCCATCAGCATAACATCCGCTTCAATTTCCGCGGAACGGAGAGCAGCAGTCGTATCAGTAGTAAAATAGGGATTCCCTGTACCAGCGCCAAAAATAACGACTCTTCCTTTTTCCAGGTGTCGGATCGCTCTGCGGCGGATATAAGGTTCTGCAATCTGCTGCATTTCGATAGCCGTCTGCACTCTTGTGGTAACGCCCATTTTTTCGAGGGCATCCTGGAGTGCCACAGAGTTGATGACAGTGGCAAGCATGCCCATGTAATCGGCAGATGCCCTATCCATACCGCCGGCACTTCCTTTAAGGCCTCTCCAGATATTTCCGCCGCCAACAACAACGGCGATTTCAATTCCGGAATCACTGGCTTCTTTAATTTCTCCCGCAAGCCGATACACAACTTCCGGATCAATACCAAACCCCTTATCATTAGCCAATGCTTCACCACTGAGCTTCAGCATGATTCTTTTGTACTTTTTCTTTTCCGTTTCCATCCCACACCTCCAGATTAACCATAATTCCTCTATATTATAAAGTATTCCCCTGCTTATGAAAATAAGAGAACACAAAAAAGTGTTCTCTTACCGTTAGAAACTACTGATTAATCTGTTTTGCAACTTCTTCTGCCAAGTTATCCTGCTTCTTTTCAATGCCTTCACCAAGCTGGAAACGACTGAAACGAATAACTTCTGCACTTTTAGACTGGAGCAGTTTGGCAACGGACAAATCTCCGTCCTTAATGAATGGCTGATCAACGAGGCACACTTCCTTATAATACTTATTGACGCGGCCTGTAACCATTTCAACAACATTTTCCGGCTTACCTTCATTGCGGGCCTGTTCACGGAGAACTTCCTTTTCATGTTCCAATTCTTCTTTGGAAACCTGTGAACGTTCCAGATAAGACGGATTAGCAGCAGCTACCTGCATGGCGATATCTTTCCCCAGTTCAGCATCGCCGCCCTTAATCTCCACAAGAACACCGATTTTCCCGCCGCCATGAATATAGCTGTATACCTGGCCTTCAGTACTTTCATATCGGGTGAACCGACGAATGGAAATATTTTCTCCAATATTAGCAATAGCTTCTGTGACTACATCTTTAACAGTCTTATCTCCCATAGCGGAATCAAGCAGAACTTCTACATCCGCCGGATTTACGGAAGCAATCTGTACCGCAATAGATTTTGCCAAAGCCTGGAAATTCTCATTGTGCCCGACAAAGTCAGTTTCACAATTCACTTCCGTGATAACACCAATTTTACCGTTTTCTGATATATAAGAAACAACGGCACCTTCTGCTGCAATACGAGATGCTTTCTTCGCCGCCTGGGAGAGTCCCTTTTCACGAAGAATATCTATCGCCTTTGCCATGTCCCCATCTGCTTCCACGAGGGCTTTTTTACAGTCCATCATGCCGGCTCCGGTACTGTTGCGCAATTCCTTTACCATACTTGCACTAATCATTCTATGACCTCCATTACATAACCAAGGTATTTGTCTGTATTAAAGATTTTATTCTTCAGCAGCTTCTTCAGAAACCTCTTCAGCTTCTTCAGACGCAGCAGTTGTTTCAACTTCTTCCTGCTGTCCCTGGCGACCTTCCAGAATAGCGTCAGCCATCTTGCTCGCCAGCAGTCTTACAGCACGGATAGCATCGTCATTTGCAGGAATCGGGAAATCAACCACATCCGGATCACAATTGGTATCAACGGTAGCCACAACCGGAATGTGAAGCTTATGCGCTTCCGCTACTGCGATTTCTTCCTTTTTAGAGTCAATCACAAAAATAGCTCCCGGAATCTTCTTCATATCTTTAATCCCGCCAAGATTCTTCTGAAGTTTCTCCAGTTCGCGCTGCATCAGGATGACTTCTTTCTTCGGATACTGTTCGGTAGTTCCGTCTTCAAACATTTTTTCCAATTCCTTCAGGCGGGCTACGCGAGCCTGGATAGTACGGAAGTTGGTAAGCATGCCGCCGAGCCAACGTTCATTTACATAAAACATATTGCAACGCTGGGCTTCTTCTCTGACAGAATTTTGAGCCTGTTTCTTTGTTCCGACAAACAGGATCGGTGCTCCTGTTGCTGCCACTTCACGGATAAAAGCATAAGCTTCTTCTACTTTTTTCACTGTCTTCTGCAGGTCAATGATATAAATACCATTACGTTCGGTGAAGATGTACCTTGCCATCTTCGGATTCCAGCGACGGGTCTGATGCCCGAAATGAACGCCTGCTTCAAGCAACTGTTTCATGGATACAACTGACATAATAATAACCTCCTGTTAATAACCTCTGCCTGCTTCTTCTCTTACAGCCACCAAATCCGGCACAGATGTAAAATCCGCAGACATGTGTACTCATGCTTTTTTATTCTATCAAAAAGGTTTCTATATCGCAAGATAATTTTTCTGCAAGATGTCCGATTTTCTATAGTAATCAAACATTTGTGACACACTCTTAGAAAATAGTTTTAAGCCTACCACTTTTTATGCAACCCTGGACTGATACTCTTTTAATACTTCATTAGGGCTTTTAAACTTTAATATCCTCCGACATATATTATTTGTCCTAGTGGCATATCTTTTAAAGGATTTATACATTTCTTCCTCACTTGAGAATCGTCTCCTTGCGTAGAATATTTCATTATCTACTCTATGGCTTCTTTCAACTACTCCATTCTGCCACGGGGAGTACGGTCTTGTCCTTTTTGTGGTTTATCCCCAGTTTTTTCAATGCTATCTGAAATAGACTTTTTGGACATATCTGCATCGTTACAAAATTCTCTCCCATTGTCTGTTTGTATTGTTTTTATCTTACATCCCCATTCTTTTTTTTTCCAGACTGTACAGGAATTTTGATGTTTCATATGTACTTAGTTCATTGACCAGTTTTATGATTCTTTTTCTGCTATACAGGTCTATCGCTGTAATTTGGTAATATCTGGCATGGCTGATCGAAAATCCTATGCATTCAATGGTACATATTTCACATCAACTTCCAGCTATTCTCCTGGATATTTTCCTTTTAGCGCCCTGTACTTGCTCTTTGGGTATTTTTTTTTCTTTTCAGGCTGCTTTAAACGCAGTTTCCTCAGTTGCTTTTTTGCATGGATTGGTATGTTCTTGTGTAACCGGCATCTATGAGGCTTCTATACACCTGTGCCAACCCTTCAAATGAATATCTGCGATGCATTTTCTTTACCAGCTCTATTTCTTCCCTTGTATGCTGGTTTGGGTGAGAATGCGGGCGTGTTGATTTATTTGACAAAGATGCCGTTGTTCCGTCATATTTCTTTCTCCATCGCTGCACTTGTTGCCTGCTCGTTATGGTAGCGTCTTGCTGCCACAGCATTATTACTTTTTTTGCATTGCATACTGTACGACTCTTTCCCGATATCTCATTTCTTCTGTTATAATAGTTTTCATAAAAGGGACTCCTTTGTTTTAATATGGTTCTTCTTCAAAACTATTTTAACAAAAGAGTTCCCTTATTTTTTATTTTTTGTCACATATGTATTATTACATAACAATTTTTCTGCAAGATGTCCGATTTGCTATTGCTATTCAGCTCATTCTCCTTTTTTCTTTGGCTTGAACACCTTGTACATGATATCATAAAAGAAATATAAAGAAAGGATTTCTTCTCCATGATATCTTCTGAATCAAAGAAGGGGAAAAAACTTCACATAGAGTTTCTCCGCTTCTTTTGCATATGGCTTGTTATGTTCACCCACACCTCTACAGCAGGCTTTTCCCTCTATCTGCTGAGACCTGAATCATTTTTCTTTCCTTTTTACATTGCTGTTCCCTTTTGGGTAAAAACGGCAGTTCCCATTTTCTTTATGATTTCAGGAGCGCTCCTTCTCAAAAAGGAAGAACCGATCTCAGTCATCTTTAAGAAACGAATATGGCGATTTGCACAAATCATTTTTATCTTCTCCCTTATTAATTATCTTTATTTTTACCACGGACTTAATTTATCATTCTTTGGACACCTCTCTAAATTTTTTACGTTGATGTATTCGTCAAATATGGCCACAGCGTACTATTTTCTTTATATTTATATTGGATTTCTCCTTATGCTCCCGCTCTGGAGAATACTCGTCCGCCATATGACAAATCAGCTTTTCTTATACTTAATTACCCTTAATTTATTTTTTGTCGGTTTCATTCCTGTTTTCTCCTTTTTAATTTTTAAAGGAACCGCAGAAATCAACTGGTTCATAAATCCTATTCTTGCTGTCAGTGAGCCAAGCTTCTATTTCATTTTAGGCTATTGGATTGAAAACGTCCTTCCTATTCATTGGCTGACAAAAAGAAATTTACTCTATCTCGGCATGGCGGCCATTGCAGGCACAATGATTGCGTCCATCATGACTTGTTACCACGGTGTCGTGGCAGGAGGCCTCACAGAAGCCATTTCCGAACGTTTCTACGATTCTTTCCTCTTTCTGAATACCGCTTTTATTTTCTGTGCTTCCCGCTTATGGTTTATTACCCATAATATTTCAGAAAGGTGGCAAAATTCTCCTATTTCTTGGAAGCATGTCTTTTGGCGTCATGCTTTTTGAAGAGATTACCCGCAACATAACACGTTTTTTCTTCAATCGTATCCTTCTTACATACATTCCCCGATTCCCATTTTTTGATGCCGTCATTTGGATTTGTTCCGCCTTCATCTTAGGATTGCTTTTGACTTATCTCGTTAAGAAAATCCCTTACTTCACCCATTTGATTTAAGAGCAATTAAAAATAACCTGCTGCAGAAAAGTGCAGTCAGGTTATTTTTAATTGAATCAGATTCTTTTTGAGATACATCCATTCCTCAGTTGGATAAATTCTCCGGCATTTTCCTCCCGCCCCGCTTCCTCTGCCAGTTTCATCGTCCGTTCATGACAGGTAAAAAGAAATATCTGTTGTTCTTTTCCCAACTCCATGAGGAAGCGAAGTGTTTCTTTCTGCCGTTCTTCATCAAAACGGACAAAAATATCATCCAGTACGATAGGAAGCGTTTCCATCTGTTCTCCAAAAGAAAGTGCCATCGCCAGACGGATTGCCAAGTATACTTGGTCACCCGTACCGGAAGACCAGACCTTTGATTCCTTTTTACGGTAGAACTCATCTATAATACTCACATCTTTTCCGTCATCATTAACAATAAGAGAATACTTTCCCTTTGTCATCCGCCCAAGGAAACGATTTGCCATTTTTATAATCTTCGGCTGTTTTCCGGAATCATACCGTTTCTGTGTCTTTCCCATAAGTGACCGTATAAAGAGAGCTGTCAGCCAATCTTCCATAGTTTGACCGATTTCCGTTTCTAATTCTTTCTTCTTCTGGAGTGTTTTGGTAATCGTATCGTCCCCGGCAAGACGGAATATTTCATTTTCGGCAGCCCCCTGCTGTCTTTGCAAATCGCCCAGTTCCTGCTCTTCTTTTGCTATCTTTTCCGCGAGTTTTTGATGTTCTGCCATCCATTCATCATACCGTCCGCTCTCCAAGGTGGCCCACAAACGATTAAACTCTTCCTCACCGCCGGCATAAAGACGGATATCATGCCGCACGTTTTCCCAGTCTTTTAAAAGCCTGTCATGGTTTTCGTGTGCATTTACCTTTTCCGCAAAATCTTCCGCATTTACTGCATTCACAAGGCGGAATAAAGCATTCATTTCCCGCTCGCACGACGCCCAGTCCGATTTGAGCTTATTCATTTCCCGCTCATATTCATCATGCTGGCGGTTCTTTTCTGAAATGGACCGCCACTCCAAATTGCGCTTCTTATTTTCTTCATAAATATAAGCGATGCTTTCCGGTGTAATGGGACATGACATTCCTGCAGCCCGAATGATGGACCCTGCACGTTTTGCAAAGCCCGCCAATTTTTCCTGTGCCCCGTCAATACGAACATCAATAATCTTTCCCCGGCCTTCTTCTGCATAAATCTTATTCCACTGTTCTTGTAATTCTGATACCTTTTCAGGAAGCACCTTAGGCAGTTTATTTGCTTCAAGCCACTTATACCATTCATCCAGGACGGCCGCCTGCGCTTCTTTTAGCAGCTTCCCCTCTTCTGCCCAGTCTTTATGTGCAGACTGCTGTTTTTTCACTGTTTCCCGCTTCCATGCAAAAGCCTGCTGTTTTGCCTGCATTCCATAAAAATCACTTCTTTTCGCCTGGAGCATATTATGGAATGCCGGCAGATCTTTTTTATCTTCCGGCACATGGTCAGGAAAACGGCTTGCTACTTCATGCCATTCTTTCTTTATCTCATCAATCTGCGCTTCAAGTTCTCTGATTTGATTTTCTTTTCTGCGGAAAACATGATTGTTAATAGCAAAACACGACGCCGCCAGTACCGACGTACCCACAGCACCATAAAGCACCGTATACCCCATAAGAGACATATAAAACATAATAACAAAAACTACAGCTGCGATAAGAGCAGTTGCTCCCAGCCAAAACCAGAAAGTATAACGGGTATCTTTCTGCGCAGAAAGAGCATCCGTTTTTTCCGTTAAAGCGGCTTCTTCGTTAAGCAGTGCTTCAATCTTTGATGCATCTGCCTCATATTTCCGCCAGGCTTCTTCACTGGAAAGAAGTGTTCCGCCTTGGATCATTTCTTCCAGCATTTCCACTTCAGGCTCACGCTGCTGCCAAAAATGAAGCTCGTTGTTCCTTACACCTGCACTTTGTGCCAGATCCCGCCCTGCTTCCAATCCACATCAGCACAAGCATCTTTTAAGCTGAGCGCTCTGTCCCACAACGGCAGGGCATATCCCAGATTGACAAAAGATCGTGCCCAGTCTGCCTTGGTTCTTTTTAATTCTTCTTCTTCAGCTGCAATCTGTTTCCACTGCCCCAAATCTACATAAAGACCTTCCAGTTCCTGTTCCATTCCCGTCCACGGAATAATTTCCTCTTTCGCCCTGGGCCGGTATTCGTCAATCTTTGGCTGAAGTACCTCCTGCTGTTCACGGATAAGTTTCATCCGGCTGACCAAATGCCCCCACTGTTCTTTTCCATTGGAAGGAAATAATTTAACCTGTTCACTGAGCTGCAGCTGACGTTTAATTTCCCTTGCCCGTTTATAATACTCCCACGCGCCGAGACGTTTTTCCAGCTGCTTATCCATTTCCTGATCTGCAGCCAGAGAAATTTTCATCTTGTCTATTTCTTTTCAACAGAGCCTGCTTCTTCTGGAGTATAGAAAAATCTTTTTCCTGTCCGGACAGGTGTTCCAACGCCTCCTGTACCTCAGCAAGAGTCATCAGCAGCTGATTAATCCTCCGTTTCCCCTGGGAAGAAGAGACAAGAAGTTTTTCCATTTCTTCGTCCGCCTGCTTCATGGCACCGGAAACGAGATCTCCTCCCTGAAGCATAAAAAAGCGGCTTCGGACAGAATCATCTGCCAAGAAAGACGTTCCTTGCAAATCCTCCAATCCGACAGCAAAAATTTTTTCATAAATCCCGCGATTCAATCCATGCCACCAGAGAGAAGATAATTCATCATTAAATTCTTCACCTTTATCATTAACGGCCCATTTGTTTTTTCCATCACGATAAATGCGATATGCAGATCCATCCGCACGGAGAAATCCCATATTTCCTTTTTTCCCCTGCCATTTGCCCCGCTCATAGCCGAACATCATATCACGGATAAACCGGAGAAGCGTCGTCTTCCCGCTTTCATTTTCACCCATGATTACATTCAGGCACCCGGCCGCAGGTTTCCAAGATTCATTCTGATAAATGCCATACTGTTCCAGTTCTAAATCAGTAATCTTCATCCTTCATCCTCCGCCAGCATTTCGGCGCCTTTTATCTCCGCTTTTTTTCAAAGGCACGGATAATCATGTCATCCGATACCATATTCATCAATCTGCTAAACTTGGCCATTTCCGGACGGTCTGCTATCTCCTTCTTCAGAACTGCCAGTCTTTTTTTTCACTGGAAAGCCCGTTAATTTCATCAAAGGTCCGGAGGTAACTTCCCATGACATCGGGAATCTTCCTCCGTTCTTCCAAATTCAGAAAAGGTTTTGTTTCGTCTTGAATCTCAGCAAAATAACAAAAAATGTGATGAAATTTTTCTTTATCATTAAGCAGCTGAAGAATATACGCCTGCCCCTCAGGCGTAGAAACCGCTTTTTGCAATACCCCTTGTCCACGCAAAATAAGGCGGACGATGTTAGGCTTTCCCGTTTTTTCACGAAGTGTAGCCCGCTGTTTTACAACTTCCCTGACCAATTCCTCAGGATTTTGGAAAGAACTGATATCCACTTCCATATCCATCCAACGGATTGCATCAGTAGTAACAATAAACTTCAAAGTTACCGTTCCATAAGCACCTACATCTACGAGATAACAACCTTTTTCGCCGGATTCTGAACGATCCAGGCCTTGCGTATTCCCCGGATAAACCATGTATGGCCGCATAGATGGTGTTTTTCTCGCGTGCACGTGCCCAAGAGCCCAGTAGTCCATCTTTGTATTTCTTAAATCATCCACCGTACAGGGAGCATAAGGACTTCCTGCCACGCCCAGTTCCGTATGGAGCATGCCGATAGAAAAGGTATCTTCGTCTTTCTTCCTGAATCGAAGTGCCAGATTTTCTCTCATATGACGGTTTTTATAACTGATACCATAAACCATAGCTGCCGTCTCGCCACCCACCAATAACGGTACTGATTCCACTTTGTCAGAAGAAAACACATAAACGGAAGGCGGCAGCGGCACATCTGCCCGCCACGCCTCGTCAGGATCATGATTTCCATGAATAATAAATATCTGCACCCCCGCCTGCGCCGCACGATACAGCTCTCTGGCAAAAGCCATCTGTGCTGCCAGACTGTGATGATCACTGTTATAAACGTCACCTGAAATCAGAATGGCATCGGCACGATACGTCAACGCCGCAGTGACTACATTTTCAAAAGCCTTAAAAGTCGCTTTATGTATAGCTTCTGTCCAAGGACCCGTATCTCCCGAATATAATCCGCCGAACGGTTCGCCTAAATGAAGATCCGCACAATGGATAAAAGAAAAATGTTTCCCCATAGATCCTCCTAATTACGATATATTTTATATTTTATCACAATTTTCATAATCCTCACCTTTTCAGTCTGTTTTAGAAATATTGATAGATTGTTGTCTGAAACCGGATTTTATCACCAAGTAAAAAATGCGGCCGCAGAGATGTCCCTCCGCTACCACACTCCCTATAAATTACATTTCGTTATAAATTTCCGCCACCGCATCATATTCTTCATCTGTCGGAGGTACATATTCCGCCTCGCCATTTTTATCAGTGTCAACTCGTGCCAGGATAATTTCCGGCTCCTCTACATTCTCCCCGTCTTCCGGAATAGAAACCAAAACAGCAAATTCTTTCCCTGCAAAAGGAATAACCACGTCCTGGACGTAATCTCTTTCTATACCACCGGGGTCTGACACAGAAATAATGATCGGTTCTTTCTGCTCTGCCATCATATTATCCTCTGTTCTTAAAAGACAAATGCTGCAGGTATCCTTCCAAGATAACCACTGCTGCCATTTTATCAATTACTTTTTTTCGTTTTTTTCGGCTGACATCCGCTTCAATCAGCTGCCTCTGCGCCATAACGGTAGTCAGTCTTTCATCCCAGAAATGATAAGGAATATCCGGAAATGCTGCAGCAAGAGCTTCTGCAAATTTTTCCGTCTGCTCAGCACGCATCCCCTTTGTCCCGTTCATATTCAAAGGCATTCCGATAACAAACTCTTCCACATTGTATTCATCCGCCAGATGGCGCAGCCGGACAAAATCCTTTTCCCGCGTCGTATGGCGGATTGTCTCCACACCTTGTGCGGTCCACCCGAATAAATCACTGACTGCCACGCCAATTGTCTGTGAGCCTACATCCAAGCTCATAATACGCATATCAAAGCCCCTTATGGGTTACATAGAAACGAACCAGTTCTTCCACCAACTCATCCCGTTCTATGGATGAAACAAGCTTACGTGCATCATGCTTGCTCGTGATATATGTAGGTTCTCCGGATACAAGATAGCCTACCAACTGGACTGTCGGATTATGTCCGGCTTCTTTCAATGCAGTATACACCGCATTTAAAACCATAGCCGCTTGGGTATTCCCTCCTTCTTCCACCTCACGTTTTACTAAAATTGTTTCGCCTGAGACCGGCATCGCAATCGCCTCCTTCATTAAAGCTGTGACTCAATGATTCGAACGCCTTCATCAATGGCATTCTGCAATTCAGAAATATTTTTACCTCCGGCTTGGGCAACAGCAGGTTTTCCTCCGCCGCCTCCACCACATATTTTTGCCGCGGCGGATACCACTTTTCCCATATGAATCCCTGTTTTCACGGCCTCTTCAGAGGCCATTCCCACAAGATTTACTTTTTCTCCGGCTGCTGCGCCGAGAATAAACGCACCTCTCGGAAGTTTTCCTTTTACAATATCAGCCGCTTTTCGAAGTTCATCCATATTTGCCGCCGGTACGATGGCACCGAAGAAAGAAATACCGTTCTTTTCTCTTACATTCTTCAGCAGATTCCCTAAGGCATCCTTTGTCTGCTGATTTTTAAACCTCTCAATTTCCCGTTCCGCCTCTTTCAGGGCTGCAAGATTCTTTTCAATCTTTCCCGGAATTTCTTCCACTTTCACTTTTAAAAGTGCAGCAGATTCCCTGAGCAGCTTACGATCTGCCAGCATAGATTCATAAGCGGCCTTACCGGTTATCGCTTCAATTCTACGGATGCCTGATCCGATACCGCTTTCGCTTATGATGCGGAAGCAGCCGATTTCCCCTGTATTAAATACATGAGAACCGCCGCATAGTTCCGTGCTGAAATCAGGCACACGGACAACACGTACAATATCACCGTATTTTTCACCGAAAAGAGCTATGGCTCCCATTTCTTTTGCTTTAGCAATCGGCATTTCATCAATATCCAATGTGGTAGATTTCCAAATCTGTTCGTTCACAATCCGTTCCACCTCGGCTATCTGCTTATCGGTAACTGCTTCCGGCCAGGTAAAATCGAAACGTAACTTTTCCGGAAGCACAAGCGAGCCGGCCTGATTAACCTGGCTGCCCAGAACCCTGCGGAGAGCCGCCTGCAGCAGGTGGGTGCCTGTATGGTTGCGGGCAATATCTTCCCTCCGCTCCCGATCTACCACAGTTTTTACCGTTTCGCCGGTTGAAATAACGCCTTCCGTTACCGTTCCGATGCAATATACAATACCGTCAGGTAATTTCTTCGTATCTTCTATGGAAATAATGCCGCTATTTCCTTCCAATACACCGCTATCTCCAATCTGTCCGCCGCCTTCCGCATGAAAAGGATTATTTTTCAAAATAACCGTAATATTTTCACCATCAGCAGCTGACTGTACGGCCTGTCCGTCCTTTCCCAAAAGGAGAATTTCCGTATCTCCGTCCGTATCTTCCGTAGTCATGGACTCAGACTTAAGTTTCGTCGTATCGGGAGTCGCAATACGGGCAGAAACCTTTGTACGAGCCGCTCTTGCGCGTTCCTTCTGCTCCGCCATAGCTGCGGCAAAGCCGTCTTTATCGATTTCAATTCCTTGTTCTTTAGCAATTTCTTCCGTCAGCTCCCAAGGAAATCCATATGTATCATACAGTTTGAAGACTCGATCGCCTGTAAGAATACGCCGTTGCTTTTTCAGCGTTTCTTCAAGCATTTCAGCAAGGAGATCCATCCCCGCATTGAGAGTTGCGTGAAAACGGTTTTCTTCCACACCAGCCACTTTCTTTATAAATGCCTGCTTTTCCATCAATTCCGGATATGCGGGTTTCATCATTTTTACGACCACATCAATCATGCGGCCCAGGAAAGCATCGTCTATGCCAATAAGCTTGCCATATCTTACAGCACGGCGAAGTACACGTCTTAGTACATAACCGCGGCCTTCGTTAGAAGGAAGAATTCCATCGGCAATCATATTTGTAATAGCACGGGTGTGATCGGAAATAACTTTCAGCGCTACATCGCTCTCTGCACTGCGTCCATACGGAACGCCCGCAAGACCGGCCGCTTCCTGAATAATCGGAAAGAATAAATCCGTTTCAAAATTATTTTTCTTCTTTTGAAGAACTGCCGATAAACGTTCCAACCCTGCACCGGTGTCAATATTCTTCTTATCCAGCGGCCGGTAAGATCCATCTTTTGTCGATCAAACTGGCTGAATACCAAATTCCAGATTTCAAGGAAACGATCTCCGTCTCCACCCATCTGGTTTTCCGGATCCGTACCGAATTCTTCGCCCTGGTCATAGAAAATTTCTGAGTCCGGCCCGCAGGGGCCTTCTCCAATTTCCCAGAAATTATCCGACAGCGGATAAATATGGCTTTCCGGCAGCCCGATCATATCATGCCAATAATCGTAAGATTCCCTGTCATCCGGATAAATCGTTACATACAGACGGGAACTCTCCAGCTTGATTACTTCCGTCAAAAATTCCCATGCCCAGGCAATGGCTTCCTTTTTAAAGTAATCACCAAAAGAGAAATTCCCAAGCATTTCAAAAAAGGTATGATGCCTTGCTGTACGGCCGACATTTTCAATATCGCCTGTGCGGATACATTTCTGACTGGTCGTCACACGATGGCAGGGCGGCTCAACCTTCCCCGTAAAATACGGTTTCAGTGGCGCCATCCCTGCGCCGATCAAAAGCAGGCTGGGATCATCTTTTGGAATCAACGGAAAACTTTTCAGCCGCAGATGTTCTTTCTTCGTTTCGAAAAAAGACAAATATGCCTCACGAATATCATTGCCTTTCATGATATGCCCCCTTAGGTATTTTGATTTCGTTGTGTTTGTTTATTATACCATGCAGACATAATTCATGCATGAAAACACCTCTGTTTATCCAGCCGGATAACCGCCAGCTGTTTCCCAAAATCTTTATATGCCTTTTCATCATAATCCGCATACAGGACAGATTCTTCCTCCCCCGCCTCCGCCTGTACTTTTCCTAAAGGATCTATAAAGCGGGAATGTCCTCCCATTTTCATTCCCCGATAGTTTCCCGACATATTGACGGCAGCTATGCAGAGTCCGTTTTCTATGGCTCTGGCACGGGTCAGCACATCCCATTGATAAATATGCATAGCAGGCCACGAGGCCGGCGCTGCTACCAGCATGACGCCCCTTTTCGCCATTTTCCTCCACATCCTGGGAAAATAAAACTCATAGCACACCGCCATACCGGTACGGACTCCGTCTATATCCTCATACAGAAGTTTCCGTCCCGGCCGCATAAGTTCTGCTTCCAGATAACCATAAAATAAATGGCGCTTACTGTACTCTCCCTTGATATCACCGTCTTTACCAAATACCAGCCCCGTATTTCGTATTACTCCCCCCTTTTTTACGGGAAGCGTCCCTGCTATGATATATGTCCCAGTATAAGCTGCCAGAGAAGAAAGTCTCTGTATCAAACCATCCCCCATATATGTTGCATTTTTACCGAGATTATGAAAATCGTACCCAATCGTCCATAATTCTGGAAGAACAATCATATCCGCCTGATGGGATACTTTCCCCATCAATTCAAAAGCATGTGTGATATTTCTTTCCTTATCGCCGGATACGACATCCATCTGAATCAATCCAAGCCTCATTGCTCTCCATCCAAAACCCGTATATAAAAGAAATGGAGGCATACGCCCCCACCCCGGCAGCAGACCGTATAAATCCGCCATATAACCACAAACCGTCAAAGCACCCGCTTCGCCCCCACATACCTGTCATGCCAATATCCATTTTTCATTGTTGCCACAGCAACTCCGCAGCTGCTGGTGGCACTGATAAAATATCCGTCTCCCAGATATAGACCCGAATGGGATACTCCCGACTCGTATGTGGAAAAAAAGACAAGATCACCTGGTTCCAACCGATTGACAGACACCCTTTCTCCTCTTCCGAATTGCTCATCTGCTGCGCGGGGAAGCAGAATTCCCTTTTTATTAAATACATAATGGATAAACCCTGAACAGTCGAATCCGCTGGGTGTCATACCGCCAAAACGGTACGGCACACCTACATACTTTTTCGCTTCTTCCATAATTGCTTGTACACGAGGTGCCAGTTTTCCGGGTTTGTGCCACGATACGGAAACATCATCAATACCTATGCCGCCCGGTGACATTTTATTTTTTCGGGCAGAAGAGTGTTTCTTGCTTTTTAATGTTTTCCCGGTAAGCGCTTTATAGGTAACAGGACCCACCACTCCATCTACATCCAGATTGTTTCTTTTGAAAATTTTTTTACTGCCGACACCGTTGTTTCATTGAACCGCCCGTCAGCACGCACCAGACAGCCGGCCTGTGTCAACCGTCGCTGTAAATCCTTTACCGCGTCTCCGGAATCGCCAAGAGAATAACTGGCAAAAACAAATTGCGCGGAGCACAACGAAATGACGCCTGCTATCAACAAGACTCTCCAATTTCTATCCATATGGCTTCCTCACATGAAAATATTTATAATTGCATATTTTTATACATTGCTCTGTCTTCATTATTTTATCATATTTATCACATTCATGTTTTTTATTTACACAAAAAATCAGGAATAGTACTTACCATTCCCGATATGTCTTTACAATTATTCAGCAGGATGTTCAATTCCGGATTTACCATATACCTTGCCACTGATAAAGTTCCGATCCACCATCATTTCAATAAAATACTTAGGGTTGCTCTTGAGGATTTCTGTCAAAATCATTTGATACATCTCTTCATCACTTTTATCACACGGTCCCTTCAATTCCAGTTCAAAAGAAATATAAATGCCTTCCTCCTTTTCCACCACAAAAAAATCATGATAAGATACCGGAAGGCCGGTGCGGTAAATGGCGGCTTCTAAGTCACGCATGTATTCCATCTCCTTCGGATTTGACACCGCTTTAGGATCCGCATGAACTACCGCCTGGATATTGAATTCGTTCCTAAGCTTCGTCATAACTGTTTCCGCCAGTTCATGTCCCTCCACGAGAGTCAAATTGCTGTCCAATTCCACATGGGCAGAAGCAAAATGATTTTCCGGCCCATAATCATGAACAATCAGATCATGCACACCGTAAACTCCCGGTGTCTCAAGAATCACCGTTTTTATTTTTTCATACATTTCCGCATCCGGTGTGGCGCCGATAATGGAATTCAACGCCTCTTTCATGATTCCGTAACCCGTGTACAAAATAAAAAGAGACATAATAACCCCCATGATTCCATCTACATGGTATCCGCTGAAATATTCCACGCATGCAGCAACTAAAACACCTGTGGTTGAAAGAATATCCGAAAAAGAATCCGCACTGTATGCGTTAAATGCTTCTGACTTCAAATTTTCCCCTGCCCGTTTATACCACCAGGTCAAAAATAATTTTGCAATAATACCTACTATTAAGGCAGAAGCAGTCCATATAGAAAAATAGCTGTCCTCAGGATGAAGAATTTTCTGCACTGATTCTACCAAAAGTGTAATACCCACATAAAGGATAATAGCGGACATTACAGTAGAATTGACATACTCCAGCCGACCATGGCCGAAAGGATGTTCTTTATCCGATGGCTTTGACGCATAATAAAAAGTCATCATCAAAAGAATAACCGCCCCCACATCAGTAATATTATTGAATCCATCACCGATGACCGATAAAAATCCGCTCTGCCAGCCGGCAAAAATTTTTACCATTCCTAAAATAAGATTTATGATCAATCCTACAAGCGCAGCGAAAAATGCTTTCCTTTGCCGTGATGTACCACCCATTCCGAATATTTCCATAACTGTACCGTTTCCCTTTTCCCAGTGCCGTCTACTCCTCATCAAGCTGCACTGCTAAACCAAATTTATGGTATTCCTAAAAGTTTCCATATATGCCAAAAGGCTCTCCGAGAGAGCCTTTTGCTTGCAGCTGCAAATCAATATTTGTCAAAATCAATTCCATTTAAAATTTCTTTGAGTTTGATCATTTCCTCTTTTGTCAATGTCAGACCTTTCGTCATTGATTTATGATCCACGCTCCACGAACGTAAATCAAACTTGGGATCCCGTCCGTTCCAGCTGGTATAAGTCAACTGTTTCTTCCATCCGTTTGCCGCGACGGAAAGATCCCCCAGTTCGTCTTCAATTGTCACTGTAATTTTCGTTGGCATCACTTTCACCTCACCTAAAAAACTTTTGATCCATGGTATCACAATCCATCAAAAAAAAGCAACTGTATCTTTAAGAAAACAAACGACTTTTAAAACTTTCTATTCTATTGGGAATCTCATATATCTCTCTGCTTCCGTTCTACCCATTCCTGCAGTTTTATTTTATCTGCGTCCGTAATATACCGGAGCTGCACCGGTACTTCCACAATGCCGCCAGCCGTCCGTTCCCCGATAAAAAGATAATTCCAGTCATCGGATACCCCCATTATTTCCTTATAGTCAAAAGCCATATACAAAGGCTTAATCAATCCTGCCGCATTGAACTCAGAATAAAATATAGGAATAGTAACAAGAAGCCTCTTTTCACATATCAAAGCCACAGATTTATGAATCCAATGGATCCGCCACAAAGTCAGAAGGACTACAACAAAGCTGATGGTACATGACAAAATTCCGGGATGTTCCAAAAGTAGTATCAAAAAGGCTACACAAAAAAGAACGTAAAGCAGTGAAGAAATTGCCACGTAAAGAACAGAGCGGCTGCATTCCCAGATTATCTGTCCATGCTCTTCTTTACTGTATAAATCCATTTTTATCTCTCAATGCCTGACAAAGGGTGTCCACGGCCTTCTTCCGCGTGGTTCTCCGAAAACAACATCATACTTCGCCCATGTACGAACTGTCTCCTCAGACCAATCTGCCGCTGCTTGTGCTGCTTTAGGTGCCGTAATTGGTTCCACAGCCATCGGTTTTGTTTTCCTTTCTCGCAAGGGTTTGGAAAGATATTGGTGAAAACGATTTTCCGTATCTCCGGAACACTCCATTATAGAAACTGCTGCAGGCGCCTCAGCTTCCCGGTAAACAGATCTTTCCATTTCATCAGGAAGATCCATTTCATCAGATCTCACATCTTTCATCCCCCAGGAGCGTAGAACCCTTTCCCTTAATTCTTTATAATTATATTCTTTATCATTATCCTTCCCGGCCCCATAAGACGACGGTCTCGGTAATGGAGTTTCAGGAATAGAATAGCCATTTTCTTCACGAGGCGTTCCTTCAGTGGAACGATCTGAACTTCTCCGTTCCTTCATCCATCGAAAGATAAAATGAAGTATCCCTATCCCCCATATCAGAAGGACAATTTCATTACCCGAAAAAAAATCCATACTCCACCTTTACTTTGTTTGACCCGGATTTCCAGCTATATTTTCTCTCATTTCTGTATCTGCTGCAATATTTTTCATACTGTAATAATCCATTACGCCAAGACGTCCACTGCGAAGAGCATCTGCCATGGCTTTCGGCACTTCAGCCTGGGCTTCCACAACTTTTGCCTGCATTTCCTGTGTATATGCACGCATTTCCTGTTCCTGCGCCACCGCCATGGCACGACGTTCCTCTGCTCTTGCCTGGGCAATTTCCTTATCAGCCTCCGCTTGATCAGTCTGAAGCTGGGCCCCTATGTTCCTCCCCACATCCACATCAGCAATATCAATGGAAAGAATTTCAAAAGCGGTACCCGAATCAAGACCTTTACCAAGAACCGTTCTGGAAATATGGTCAGGATTTTCAAGAACATCCGTATGTTTTTCCGAAGAACCCACGGTAGTAACAATTCCTTCACCAACACGGGCAATAATGGTCGCCTCTCCTGCGCCGCCGACCAAACGATCAATATTTGCACGAACAGTCACACGGGCACGTACTTTCAGTTCAATACCGTTTTTAGCAACTGCAGAAATCGTAGGAGTTTCAATAACCTTGGGATTAACGCTCATCTGCACTGCTTCCAGCACATTTCTTCCCGCCAGATCAATAGCTGCAGCCTGCTCAAGTCAAATCGATCTGCGCGCGGTGGGCAGCAATTAACGCATCTACCACATTATCTACATTCCCTCCTGCCAGATAATGGGCTTCCAGCTGATTCACATTCAAGCCGAGCCCCGCCTTTGTCCCTTTAATCAAAGGAATGACAATCATACGCGGTTCGACACGGCGGAAACGCATTCCCACTAAATTAAACAACGAAATGCTTACATCGGCTGCAAGTGCAGAAATCCATAATCCCATCGGTACAAAATGAAGCAGTATGAGTACCGCAAAAAGCGCTACCGCAATAGTAAATACAGGAACGACCAGTAAAGTTTCCATAAATAAATCCTCCTAAAACATATTTCAATTATTTAACAACCAAATGATTTCCTTCCGCCCGCACCACGCGTACCGCAGCACCTTGCAGAATGAATCCCCCTTCTGAAACTGCATCTACCACAGTCCCTTCCACTTCCACCTTGCCGGAAGGCCTGAGCACTGTAGCAGCATTCCCTTCTTTCCCTTCATACTTCTTCAAATTCTGAACAGAAGAAACATATCCTTTGGAGGAAGATAAAGATAATGTAAGAGATAATTTTTTCCACATTCTATTTTCTGACAAATGATCCGCCAAAAAGTATATACCGATAATAGCAAGAATCATAGCTGCGGATAATACCCAAAGAGCCGTCATATCCCCGCCAAAGGTGAAGTATAGGCCTGCCGTCATGGATAAAATACCCGCCACCACGCCAAAACCGGAAACGAAGACAAAAATATCCAACAGGATCAAAGCAATCCCGCCAAAATATAATAGAAATTCAAACCATGCCACATTACCGCCATACCAGCCGCTGCCTAAGAGCAGCCCGCCGGCAATCACAGCAATCAATCCGCCGCCTGAAAATCCCGCAGTTTTTATTTCTGCCAGAATTGATACAAAAATCACTGCCGCCAAAAGTGCTTCCACAAAAGGGATACGCATCCACTCGAGTACATAATTGCTTTCGTAAGCACCGGCTATGACCGGCACTGGTATAAGTGCTGCCCATATCCCCCCGGCACGATATAAAACTTTATGCATCTATTCCTCCTTATTTTAAAATATCTACTTCCTTTAGAAATCGCTTTTATTTTATTATACTATATGCCTACCATACTTCCCGGAGCATCCTCTCCCCGATACTTTCGAAAATTTTCTGAACTTTTGCTATACACCTATACAAAAAGCCCCTTTCGGAGCTATATTTGCATACATATTATTCACCTTTGGAACTTACAAAATTTTTACGCTTGCCGATAACTTCAAGGCCATTCATATATGGGCGAAGCACGGCAGGTACGACAATCGTCCCATCTTCCTGTTGATAATTTTCCATGATAGCAGCTACCGTTCTTCCAACAGCAAGCCCCGACCCGTTCAGTGTATGAACAAATTCCGGCTTATCCCCCTGATGCCGGCGGAAGCGGATATTTGCCCGGCGTGCCTGAAAATCAAGACAGTTAGAGCACGAGGAAATTTCTCTATACTTCTGCTGCCCTGGCATCCACACTTCGATATCATAAGTTTTTGCTGAGGAGAAACCTATATCCCCAGTGCAGAGACATACTACATGATATGGCAATTTCAGCAGCTGAAGAATTTTTTCTGCTTCTGCAGTCAAACTTTCCAATTCATCCCAGCTATCTTCCGGTTTACAATATTTCACCATTTCTACTTTGTGAAATTGATGCTGTCGAATCAGTCCACGGGTATCTTTCCCCGCAGAGCCTGCTTCTTTACGGAAACACGGGGTCAGTGCCGTGAGATGGACAGGGAGCACGGCTCCATCTAAAATTTCTCCGGAGAAATAGTTGGTCAGCGGCACTTCTGCTGTTGGAGTCATGTACATATTTTCCCCTTCCACTTTGTACATATCATCCTCAAATTTAGGGAGCTGTCCGGTTCCCTGCATAGAAGCACCATTAATGATATATGGTGGAATAACTTCCGTGAAATCATTCTGCTGTGTATGAACATCAAGCATGAAATTGTACACAGCTCTTTCCAGACGGGCTGCCATACTGAGATAGAAATAGAAACGCGCGCCTGACACCTTCCCGCCCGTTCAGAATCGAGAATGCCCAGGTTTTCTCCTAATTCATAATGTTCTTTTGCAGGGAAAGGGAATTTACGAATTTCACCCCAGCGACGGACTTCCGGATTTTCACTGTCATCTTTTCCAACCGGCACAGAAGCATCTGTCATATTTGGAATGCGTAAAAGGCGGTCCTGTAATATGAGCTCCACGCCTGCTAGCTCCTTATCAATGGCAGCAATCTTTGTCCCTACTTCTCTCATAGCAGAAATGACAGCAGAAGCATCTTCCTTGTTCTTTTTTGCCAAAGCAATCTTTTTTGTTTCCGCATTGCGTTCACTCTTCAACGCTTCTGTCATCTGCAGAAGCTCTCTTCTCTTCCTATCCAGCTCAATAACCTCATCCAAGTCAAAATCGTTATGGCGATTAACCAGATTTGCTTTTACCGCTTCCGTATTTTCCCTAATAAATTTAATATCCAACATAGCCATCTCTCCCTGCATAAACCTGCCATTCGGCTAAAACATAAAAAAAGACTTCCATCCTGTATGGGACGAAGTCATCACGGTGCCACCCAATTTGCATAAGCTAACTTGATTGTGGCATAACGTCCACAAACCGTCCAATTCATCACCGGCCATTCCCGATTGGAAAACGCCTTCTCTGCCAAAGCTCGCACCAACCGCTTTTTCTCTGTACGCACTGAAAGAATATTTTCTCTTTCACTATGTTTTTCTAATTATATAACCCTCGCAGTCTTTTGTAAAGTAAAACAGCGGTTCTGCAAACCCCCGCTGCACTTGATGCTCATTTATTTACCACCAGTTCATCCCATGCATTGGCAAGAGCAGCATATTCCTCCATCGAAAACGTTTCTCCCCGGCGGCCGCCGTCAATCCCCGCTCTCTCCAGAATCTTCTTTCCCAACTCCGTGCTTATCCCGCCGGATTTCATAGCGTTGGTAAATACCTTCCTCCGCTGCCCAAACCCCATTTTAACCAGACGGAAAAACAGTTTGCGGTCTGCCACCTTCACCGCAGGTTCTTTTCTTCTCCTGATTTTCAGAACTGTCGACGTTACTGCAGGATGCGGCAAAAAAGCTGCCGGTGGAATATCCATCACCCTTTCCACGGTACAATCAAATTGTACCGCCAAGGTAAGCGCACCATAATCCTTCGACCCGGCCTTCGCCAAAATACGATCCGCCACTTCCTTTTGCATCATAAATACAAAGAGGGAAATGGGCAGTTCAGATTGAATCAGGTACAGCAAAATAGGTGTCGTAATATAGTAAGGAAGATTGGCCGCTGCGTGCCAGTCATTATCTCCCAGTATTTCTTTCAAATTTGCTTTGAGCACATCTTCATAGATAATATGCACATTATTATAAGCTTCCAGCGTATGCGTCAAAACATTTTCCAAACTTTTATCAATTTCAAAAGTTGTTACATTTGCCCCTGTTTCAGCAAGTGCCTGTGTTAATGTCCCTATACCTGCACCGATTTCCAAAACAAATGCTCCTTCTGCCAGTTCCGCTGCCGCCGCGATTTCTGCCACAATATCGGGACATACGAGAAAATTTTGCCCTAAACGATGCTTCGCTCGAATACCAAATCGCTGCAATACATACCTTACAACTTTAATATCTGCTAAATTAGCGTCTTTCATTCTTTCTCCCGCACTCTGCCAACGCGGATTCCCACTCCTTTCGTGTAATCCCAAAATGATTCAGTCTGCGCAAAAACTGCTTGGCATTCCCATATCCGATGCCAAGTATAGCCCCAACAGATGCTCTTTTCCCCGTGGCATCTTCCGCACCCGTAAGGCCGGAATTCCAAAGATCTTCCATATGAAATTCATGGGAACTTTCCTGATAAAGTATCCGTACTTTATCCAAAGCTTTTCTAATCGACTCCGGAGATGCATTTTCAATCCCCACATCATCCTCCGTAGACGCTTCACTTTTCGGAACAAAAGCATGAAGTGCTTCAGGAAACATAACGGAAAGTCTGCTTCTTATTTTTTCACCGGGACCATCCGGATCAGTCAGTATAATAATCCCTCTTTTTTCATAAACGGCACGAATATCCTGTATAACAGCAGACCGGAGGGCATAGCCTCCGGTCGCAATCAGATCCGCATCTACCGCCTGTCTCACACGGGCAATATCCGATTTGCCCTCGACAACGATAACCTGCTGAATCATATCAGTCTCTTGCTACATACCCGATACCACGAACAGTATGGATATATTTCTTTCCCACTTTTTCATCAATTTTGCTTCGCAGGTAACGGACATATACATCTACAATATTCGTTTTCCCTGCATATCCATATCCCCAAACCTTTTCAAGAACTTCTTCACGTTTCAGGACACGATTTTTATTTTTTGCCAGGAATAAGAGTAAATCAAATTCCTTCTTCGTCAGATCCACGACTTCATCACCGACACGTACTTCATGGCGATCCGGATAAATTGCCAGGTCTCCGATATTAAAGACGGGTCGGCCACAATTTTCGGCTCCTCATGACGGCGCAGTGTAGAACGGATTCTGGCAATCAATTCTTTTGTGGCATAAGGTTTGGTCAGATAATCATCAGCACCTGCATTCAGCACTTCAACTTTTCTGTCAACACTACCGTCAGAAGACAGGTAAATCACTGGAATCATACTGATTTCTCTTACATTCTCAAGAATTTTATCTCCATCTTCCATGGGATCATCCGGATCAAGGACAATGATGTCCACTTGGCGCTGTCCTGCCAGATCTACCACGGAATCACCAATATTGTCTACCAAACAGGAAAATCCTTCTTCTTCCAGCTTAAGCTGCATGAAACGGCTGACACTCGGATCACGTTCAACTACTAATACACAATTTCTCATTTTTAGGTTCCTCCCCCAAAACACAACAAATACTACAAATACTACAAATAAAAATGCTCTTTTAAATTATTATTATTTTTCGCCAATCACTTTAAATGGGGAATTATTATTTTTTTACCATTTTTATAAAAGTAATCGCCAAAGAGCTTCATGGTTCTCCACTTAATAATACCATAACTTTAATTAAATTCAAGCAATTCATTTTAAATATATTGTATTAAAATTAATTTTTAAATAGTAATTGATCGCTTATATTTATTAAACTTTTGCGAATTACTCTTATTCCTTTTTTCTCTTGTATTATTTCAAACCCCTACTTATTTACCGATACCGCCTAGTAAGACTCAATATATTCAAAACTTTAAATGATACTGTATCTCATTCATTTCTTTATAAAATTATTTTCCTTTTATCCAAAATACCCATACCCCCCATGTGTATAAAACTTTTTTATGATTGATCTTTAATGAATTTATTACCTTTATAATTTATTAGAGCCCAAGAAAAAAGAGGGGCATCCCGGAAGGAACCCTCTCTTCTGAACCGATTTATTATTTTAAGATATCTCTCATACGATGTGTCAATGAGCCGCTGCCATAAAAAGCATCCGCATCAAGCGCCTCTTCAATACGGAGAAGCTGGTTATACTTTGCCACCCGTTCGGTACGGCAGGGAGCACCGGTCTTAATCTGCCCCGCATTCAGCGCTACTGCCACATCAGCAATTGTCGTATCAGCCGTTTCACCGCTGCGGTGAGAAATAACTGCGGTGTATCCGCTTCTCTGCGCCATCTGCACCGCCTCAAAGGTCTCTGTAATCGTCCCGATCTGGTTCAGCTTGATCAAAATAGAATTGGCAACACCTTCATGGATTCCTTTGGATAAGCGGCTTGTATTGGTAACAAAAAGATCATCACCCACCAGCTGTACACGTTTCCCCAACACAGCCGTTAATTTTTTCCAACCTCCCCAGTCTTCCTCTCCAAGACCATCTTCAATGGAAATGATCGGATATTTATTGACAAGGTCTTCATAAAAAGAAATCATTTCTTCTGCCGTTTTAGCGGCATGATCCCCGGACAAATGGTACAATCCGTCATCGCCCAGAAGTTCAGATGCCGCCACATCAGCCGCCAGAACGATATCTTTCCCCGCCGTATAACCCGCTTTTTCTACCGCTTCACAGATAACTTCCATCGCTGCTTCATTAGACGGCAGATCAGGCGCAAAGCCGCCTTCATCACCGACTGCCGTGGATAAATGTCTCTTTTTTAATACTGTTTTCAAGGCATGATATACTTCTGCACACATACGAAGTCCTTCAGAGAAAGAAGAAGCACCGACAGGCATTATCATGCTTTCCTGAATATCCACATTATTATCCGCATGAGCTCCTCCATTAATGATGTTCATCATAGGAACCGGAAGATTATGAGCATTAATACCGCCAAGGTACTGGAACAGCGGAAGTTCTGCTGATTCCGCGGAAGCATGAGCAGCCGCAAGAGATACCCCAAGAATAGCATTGGCACCAAGGCGGCTCTTATTCGGTGTGCCGTCCAAATTAATCAGGATATGATCCAATCCGCGCTGGTCACTGGCATCCCAGCCAAGAACCGCATCAGCAATTTCTCCATTCACATTATTGACAGCGCAGAGAACACCTTTTCCATCATAACGGTTCTCATCACCATCACGAAGTTCCGTTGCTTCAAACATACCTGTAGATGCGCCGGAAGGAACTCCCGCCCTTGCGAAAGCTCCATCTTCCAGTGTCATTTCTACTTCTACCGTGGGATTTCCACGGGAATCAAGAATCTCTTGCGTGAAGATCTGTAATAACTGCCATGATATCTCCTTATTCACATGCTTTTTTATAAATAGACAATAATTCTTCTGCTTTCAGACTGGCACCGCCGATAAGAGCGCCGTCCACATCTTTTTTTCTCTAAGGAAGGAAGAAATATTCTCTCCTGTTACGGAACCGCCATACAAAATCCGTATCCGTTCTGCAACTCCCCGGATGAAAACGCTTCTATTGTTTTGCGAATAAACGCGGATACAGTTTCCGCATCCTGCGCGGTGGCCGCTTTTCCCGTACCGATCGCCCAAACAGGTTCATAAGCAATAACTGTCCGTAATAATTCTTCCGGGGAAAGCCCCGACAGCGCCGCTCTCATTTCTTCCAGCAAACGTGTTTTCATCTGCCCGCTTTCCCGCTCTTCCAGGGTTTCACCGATACAAAGGATAGGCGTCATTCCATACCGCAAGGACTATTTTCACCTTTTTTTCCCTACAAACTCATCGGATTCACATAAAATCTGTCGGCGTTCTGAATGTCCGCAGATGACATAAGAACAGCCTGTTTCTTTTAACATACTAGGAGATATTTCTCCGGTAAATGCGCCTTTCTCCGCCGGATACACATTTTGCGCCCCCCACTTTATGCCCGTACCTGCCAGGTATTTTTCCGCCAAGTACAAATCGGTGAAAGGCATACAGATTAAAAGTTCGGCTTTCCCCATTTCCGCATCGAATCGGCCAAGAAACTGTTCCGTTTCCATGGCGGTACGATTCATTTTCCAATTTCCCGCAATCAGTCTTGTCCGCACCGGCATCACTCCTTATCTGCAAGGACAGCCACACCGGGAAGAACCATCCCCTCCAGCATTTCCAAAGAAGCACCGCCGCCGGTAGACACATGAGAGAACTTATCTTCAATCCCCATCTGGTCCACAACGGAAGCGGATTCTCCGCCGCCGATAACGGTTGTCGCATCCAAGTTTGCAATAGCTTCCGCAATAGCAAAAGTCCCGGTAGCAAAAGGCTTCATCTCAAATACACCCATCGGTCCGTTCCAGACAACAGATTTCATTCTCCTCAGTGTTTCCACGTAGAGACGGATTGTCTTGGGCCCGATATCAAGAGCCATCCAGGGATCACTGAAATCTTTCGCTTCCAATACTTTTGTATTTGCCTTTTCTGAAAAAGCATCTCCCGCCATAAAATCTACAGGAAGTATTATGTCCGATCCCATTTCCTTTGCTTTTTTCATCAGGTTGCGTGCCAGTTCAAAGCGATCTTTATCCTGCAAAGACCGGCCCATGTCATAGCCTTCCGCCGCAACAGTATTTGCCATACCGCCGCCGATCATGATGACATCCGCTTTTTCCATCAGGTTGGCAATCACCTGGATTTTGTCACTGATCTTAGCCCCGCCGATAATGGCCGCAAAAGGACGCTTCGGATTTTCAATAACACCGTCGAGGAAATCTATTTCCTTCTTCAGTAAGAGTCCGGATACCATAGGCAATAATTTACCAACCCCCACAACAGAGGCATGGGCTCTGTGAGAAACGCCAAATGCGTCATTTACAGCTGCTGTACAGCCTTCCACCAGCGCTTTTGCAAAATCGGGATCATTCTTTTCTTCTTCTTTATGGAAACGAAGATTTTCAAGAAGCAGCACCTGTCCCGGCTGAAGCGCTTTTTTCATGGCGGCCGTTTCGCTGCCGATGCAGTCATCGGCAAATTGTACCGGCTGATCCAAAAGTTCTGACAGTCTTTCCGCCGCAGGGCGAAGAGAAAGTTCCGGGTTCCGCTCCCCTTTAGGCCGCCCCATATGACTTGCCAAAATGACTGCTGCCCCCTCTTTCAGTAAATATCGGATGGTCGGGAGTGTAGAACGGATTCTTCTGTCATCGGTGATATGCCCATCCTTGTCACAGGGAACATTATAATCCACACGGACATATACCGTTTTTCCCGCCACATCAATATCGTAGATTGTCTGTTTATTCATCGCGGAGTCCTCTTCAGATCAAAACTTTCCCGCTACAAAAGCGACAAGGTCAATGATTCTCATGGAGTACCCCCATTCATTGTCATACCATGCAATTACCTTTACCAAGTTGTCATCCATCACCATGGTGAGAAGACTGTCAACAGTGGAACTTACATCGGTGGTTTTGAAATCACTGGAAACAAGAGGTTCGTCAGTATAAGCCAGAATACCTTTCATCTTTCCTTCAGCGGCCGCTTTCAAAGCAGCATTCACCGATTCCTTTGTCGCCGGTTTATCCAGTTCAACCGTAAGATCCACTAAAGATACATCAGGCGTAGGAACACGAATAGCCAGTCCGTTCAGCTTTCCTTTCAGCTCAGGAATAACGATACCAATGGCTTTCGCTGCACCGGTGCTGGTGGGCACCATATTTTCGGCAGCGGCTCTTCCGCGTCTCGGATCTTTTTTATGTGCTTTTTCCAAAATAGCCTGGTCATTGGTATAAGAATGTACCGTAGTCATAAGACCGCGCTTGATTCCAAACGTATCATTCAACACCTTGCAGACGGGTGCCAGACAGTTTGTCGTGCAGGAAGCGTTGGAAATAATATCATCTTTAGCAGGGTCATAAATATTTTCATTCACACCTACGACGATGGTCGCGTCTTCATCTTTACCCGGAGCAGTAATAATGACCTTCTTAACTGTTCCGCGGATATGTTTCCCCGCGCTTTCTCTGTCTTTCAGTTTACCTGTGGATTCGATAACGATTTCCGTGCCGTAAGCGCTCCAGTCCAGATTTTCCGGATTCCGATCCTGGAATACATGGATGCGTTTCCCATCAACAATAAGATCATCTTTATCAATTTCTACCTTTTTATTCAAACGTCCATGAACCGTATCATATTTCAAAAGATAAGCAGCTGTTTCCGGGCCGCTTGGATTGTTGATGGCGACAATATCCAGATCCGTTCTGTCAAGAAGCCCCCGAAAAACAAGACGTCCAATTCTTCCAAAACCGTTAATTGCTACTTTTGTCATTCTTGCACCCTCCTATAGACCCAACCGGAAAATAAATTTTACCGCAATAAAACAGCCGCGCCCTAAAAGAAATACTGCAGTCACTCATGCAGTCTAACCGGCAATATCTTTTTGCGGCGGGAATGAAACAATAAAATGATGACTTCCACCTCATAAGACTTCTGTAAGTATGCGGCAGAACCATACTTTGAGGACTCCTTACTTATGTAGTATATCACGCAGCCATTTCTGCTACAACAACAATAAACATTTTCAAAAGTAGTATATACTTATTTTAAACCAGATAAATAAATGAAACATTATTTCCCGTAACCGCTTTGAATCTGTCTTAATTTCCATATGAAATACATCCTGCTGATTTCGCACAAAATTAACTTTCTCTTTATATCAATTTTTATGTTTTTCGATTTCTTTTCCTTTCAGTAGTTATATAATGAATACAAGTCATTAATCTTTTTCTATTTATGATTTTTTTCAATCATTAGTATATGCGCAGAAAAGAAAGGAAATATTATGTCTTGGAATACGAAAATCACAAAGCTTCTCAACATTGATTATCCTATCATCCAAGGTGCCATGGCGTACATTTCTGACGGTGTCCTGGCAGCCGCTATGAGCCATGCAGGCTGTGCAGGCGTCATTGGTTCAGGTGGATTTACCCCTGATGAAGTACAGTCCCATATCCGCCGTTTTAAAGATATTGCCGGTTCGCAAAAAGTCTACGGTGTCAACCTGATGCTGCAAGATGATAATAAAGATGACATAGCGCAAATCATTTGCGATGAGAAAGTCCCTTTTGTCACCATTGGCGCAGGAAACCCTATCCCCTGGTTTGAACCGTTTCACCAAAAAGGAATCAAATGTATTCCTGTCGTTCCCAATGTGAAACTGGCACAAAGGGTACAGGCCCATGGCGCCGACGCTCTCGTAGTAGAAGGTATGGAAGCCGGAGGTCACGACGGAAAACTGACGCTCATGGCGCTTTTAGAGAACGTTCTGCCGGATATAGAAATTCCTGTGATTGCCGCCGGCGGTATTGCCGACGGACGGGGTATCGCCGCATCGCTTCTTATGGGCGCATCCGGAGTCCAGATGGGTACACGTTTCCTCTTGGCTGAAGAATGCAGTCTCCACCCGAAAGCGAAGGATGCTATCATGGCAGCAGCGGATACGGATTCTGTTGTTACAGGATTTACCACCGGCGACAGTGTAAGAGGCCTCAAAAACCGATTCTCCGATCGTTACCTGAAAGCGGAGTACAGCGGTGCTTCACCTGATGAACTGTCATCTATCTCTGCAGGTACCACAAAGAGAGGGCTCTTCTTGGCGATACGGAAAATGGTTTTATTCTGGCCGGCATGTCCCTTACCCATTTGACAAAAATTCAATCTGCAAAAGAAATCGTAGAGGAACTCGTTTCTGAAACGGAACGGCGCCTTGCGGCGGCTCCAGAGCTCATCTGAATTTCTTTCGAATATTTATAGAAAAGTATATAATAAAGATGACTTCTTAATTGATAGAAGTTATTCTGTATTTAAAATCTTTGCGGTAATTTTTATAAGTTTTATTTTCTGTCTTTCATGGAGGTTCCTCATGTACACACTTTCCAATCTTAATTTTATGGGGAAGAGTCCCAAAATTGATCCTGATGCTTTTGTTGCACCCCGCGTATTCCTTGCCGGCGATGTGCGTATAAGCAGATACGCCAGCCTTTGGCCCGGTGTTGTCGCAAGAGGTGATGTTAACTATATTTCCATAGGCGAATGTTCCAATGTACAGGATTTGGTATGCCTTCACGTCGCCGATGATTTCCCCTGCATCATCGGCGACTATGTTACCATCGGACACTGCGCCTGCGTACATGCCTGCACGATTGAAGACCATGTCCTCATTGGTATGAACGCCACTGTTCTGACGGGAGCAAGTAGGCAAAGGTTCAATCATCGCTGCCGGTGCCCTTGTCCTGGAAAATCAGGTCATTCCGCCAAACTCCCTCGTTGTCGGCGTCCCCGGCAAAGTAAAATCCACTGTCAATGCACTTAAAAACATCCATGCCCAGGCTTTGAAATACAAAAGTGAATGGGCTATCGGCTACGGTGTAAAACCCGATATTGGAGGCGAGCTTTACCACGGAGAAAAAATCGTTTAATTAACCCATTGAAAAATCGGTAATGACACAAGTCTGCAACTGCATCATTACCGATTTTTTATTGCTTTATTTTTCCATCTTATCTACATTTTCATGAAGTTCGGGATAAGTAAGAGTAGCAAACAGATCATGGAGCGTTTCATTTCTGCGGATCTGCTGCACGGTTCCATCTTCATGAACCATGATTTCCTGATGGCGCAGACGGCCATTATAATTGTACCCCATACTGTGTCCATGGGCACCGGTATCATGAATGATGATAAGATCCCCCATTTCAATTTCCGGCAGTTCTCTCTGAATGGCGAACTTATCGGAATTTTCGCAAAGGGAGCCAACCACGTCATAAATTCTGTTCTTAGGCAAATCTTCCTTGCCAAGAACACCCACATAATGATAAGCACCATATATACCGGGACGCATCAGGTCAGCCATACATGCATCTACACCGATGTAATCCCTATAAATATTTTTATAATGGATCGCTTTCGTTACAAGGTAGCCGTAAGGTCCTGTAATCATTCGGCCGCACTCGAAACAAATACGCGTATTTTCAAATCCCCCGCATTTTTTCTTCAAAAAGTTTTTTTGCACCTTCACCAAGTCCCTCCAGATCTACAGGTTCCTGTTCAGGACGGTAGGGAATCCCGATCCCGCCGCCGAAATCGATAAAGCTCACCGTTACACCATGAGTATCACGTATTTCATTAGCCAAATCAAACATCATGCTGATGGTTCCCAAAAGTCCCGGAAGTTCCAGCTCTGCAGAAATAACCATGGTGTGAATACCGATATATCCGATACCCTTATTCTTCGCCCATGCCACACATTTGAGAAGCTGCTCGCGGGTCATGCCGTACTTTGCTTCCTGGGGTGTACCGATAATTGCATTCCCCCTCGCCAGATCAGGCCCGGGATTATATCGGAAGCAGATGCGTTTCGGTACCAGGTGAAGCCGTTCCATATCCTCCAAATTGGAAATATCATCCAGATTGATAATAGCCCCAAGCTTATGCGCTTTCAGAAACTCTTCATCCGGTGTGTCATTGGAAGAAAAAACAATTTCCTCTCCTGTGATTCCCACCGTTTCCGCCAAAATCAATTCTGCCATGGAACTGCAGTCTGCACCCACGCCAAGTTTTTTTAAGCTTTTCATAATCCACGGATTGGGTGTCGCTTTCACCGCGAAATATTCATGAAAATCCGAACTCCAGGAAAAGGCTTTCTGCAGGCGTTTTACATTATCCGATATTCCTTTTTCATCGTAGAGGTGAAACGGCGTACCGTAAACGGCAGCAATCTCCCTGACCAGCTCTTCGCTGAAGGGCAGCTTCTTTTCACTCATTCAGAGAACCCCTTTCCTTTGTAGGAAGAAATATCAATTTCAATGACTGAAATCTTCCAAACAAATTTATACCCTATAAAGTATGTCTATTATAGCATAGCCATATTTTATATTCTATTGTAATACCAAGCGTTATAAATAGAATTCTTTAATCTTATAGGTTTTCTGCAAATGAAAAGAACCCCTGCCACACAGAGGCTCTTCATTTTTACTCAAAAAACTTATTTTTCCGCTTTACCGAACCATTTTTCAAAAATCTTGTCATATTCACCGTTTGCTTTTAATTCCTTCAGCGCTTTATTCACCGCCGCCTGCAATTCTTTATTTTCTTTCTTCATAGCAAAAACAAATCCTACATCTGTCTTTGGCGTACCGACGATCTTCAAGTCTTCAGAACCGCCTTGCTTCATATAGAACATAGCCACCGGCTGATCAACAACAAAAGCATCTAATGTCTTCGCACGGAGTTCCATAAATGCCTGGGCGTTGGAGTCAAGCTGTTTCACTTCGCCTTTTGCTTCCTGAATCATCTTGACCGGTTCCGTCCCTACCTGGGCCCCCACCTTCTTGCCTTCCAGATCCGCCCAGTCTTTCAAACTGTCATTGTCCTTATTAACAATGATAACGAAGCCATTTTTATCAAAGTATACATCAGAAAAAGCGACCTGTTTTTCACGTTCCGGGTTTGCTGAAAGTCCGGATGCAATCATGTCAATCTGTCCGCTCTGGACCGCGGGGATCAGAGCATCAAACCCCATACTCTTAAACTCCATCTTGCTGCCCATCTGCTTAATGACGGCTTCTGCCAGATCCAGGTCAAATCCAACGTACTTATCATCCTTTGTAAATTCAAAAGGCGGAAAAGTGGTTTCAGCCCCTACACGAATGATAGACGGCACGCCTGATTTCGCAGCATCACCACTTTTCGCCTTATCTCCATTTCCACCGCAGCCCGATACTGCCAATACAGCTGCCAGTGCTCCTACCACCAGCCATGCTTTCATCTTTTTATTGAACATACTCCCATCTCCATATCTCAAATAAAATAATCGATGTGCATATTCTATCAATATTCTGCATATATGTCAATAAATATTCATAAAGACCTCTCCGTCTTCTCCCATTTCCGTCCTCTGTAAATGAGATAATTATGCATTCTGTCGATTTGACCACATTTTTCTGCCATGCTATAGTTTAAAATAAAAGCTTTCCAAACATAATACACGTTAAACCACATTAAAAGGAACTATTATGGAATTACTCATCTCCTTTCTTTCCGATTGGGGTTATATCGCACTTTTTATCTGTATGGCTTTGGAAAACATGAATATCCCCATTCCCAGTGAAATTATCCTCGGGTTTGCCGGATTTCTTGTTTCACAGCAGATCTTTTCTTTTTGGCCCACCATTATCATCGGTACAGCCGCCGGTATCGCAGGCTCTCTTTTATCTTACTACATGGGGCTCAAAGGCGGACGGGAATTCATGCTCCGTCACACAGCTAAAGGCGGTCTTGGTGCGAAGAAACTGATTGCTGCAAAAAACTGGTTTGAAACATATGGAGGCATCGCTGTTTTTACAGGCCGCCTTCTTCCGGGGATCCGCACTTTTATCTCCCTTCCCGCAGGCATCGCACATTATCCTCTCCCCCAGTTTATTGCTTACACGATTATCGGCACAATCCCATGGACGATATTCCTTGTATATACAGGAGAAATACTCGGAGAAAACTGGATGCTTCTTCTTGAATACAAAATAGAAATTGCCCTTATTTCTTTCCTTACAGCCGGCAGCATCGCCGTTGCTTTTTACTTTTGGCAGAAATCAAAAAAACATGAAAAATAAAAATGCTTTTCTTATATTTGTATTTGCTCTCCTTTTGTATGGATTATTTTCGGACATCATTCCGCTCGTAGATCCTGACGAACCTGTCTACGGTGAAACGGCAAAAGAAATGCTTCTCACAGGCGACTGGCTTTCCCCCCGTATTTACGGGGAGTACTGGTATGATAAGCCGCCGCTTTTTTACTGGCTTGACGCGGTTTCCTTTTCTGTTTTCGGCGTTTCTACTTTTGCCGCCAGATTTCCCTCGGCCATAATCGGTGCCTGTACCGCTTCTTACCTGTATCTTTTTACAAGAAAACTGATTGGAGAAAAACCGGCTCTTACAGGTGCTTTCATATGTGCCACTTCTCTGGAAATTATTGTTCTTGCCAGAAGTGCCGTTACTGATACGACTCTTGTTTTCGCACTGACAGTCGCTCTTATATCCTTTCTTCGCAAAGAATACATTCCTGCGTACATGGCATGCGGCCTTGCTTTCTGACAAAGGGTCCCATCGGATTTGGATTCCCCGCACTCATCGTTGCTCTTTGGATGATGATTACCAAAAGCTTTACATTAAAAAACATTATGGCCCTGAAATGGTACTGGGGCATTCCCCTGGCCTGCCTCATCAGTTTTCCCTGGTTTATATACATGGCCATGCACCATGGCCCCGTTTTCATGGATACCTTCTTCGGCTATCATAACCTGGCCCGCTTTTCCAGTCCTGAGCATGTGGGGAAAAACCATCTGTGGCTGTTTTTTATCGTTTTAGCAGCAGGATTTTATCCATGGACCGGCTCTATCCCCGGTATATTCCGCCATTTCCCGGAATGGAGGAAAGATCGTACCCTTCTTTTCTTTTATGTATGGACTGTCTTCATATTTATTTTCTTTTCCTTTTCCTCTACGCAGCTCTTTTCCTATATTCTTCCCATGTTCCCTCCGCTCTCTCTTTTAGCAGGAAAATACATGGTGAATCTGGAGGAAACCGGACATATTTCGAAACTATTCCTTTATACCCATCTATTCTTTTCTCTTGTCACCGCAGGGGCCATTGCCTGCGCTCCGATTGCTCCTGATGCAGGCAAATGGAGCCAATGGTGCGTTTCTGCCGCTATGCTGGCGGCGGGACTGATTGCTGCTTACTTTTTCAAAAAGGGACGATTTAAAGATTTTCTTATTTGCCAGGGGTTCATTGTTTCATGCTTCGTTTTCTCCGTATGGTTCACCTTCGGCGTGACTGTCACACGGCTCTTCACATCAGAAAGTATCGCCCTGGAACTGAAAAAAAACTGTCCGGGAAGTGAATCTGTATATATTGACGCATTCTATCGTCCTTCTGTGGCATTTTACGGAGATATTTACGGCAAGATCCTTCCTAAATTTGATGAAGAAAACTTTGAAGAAGCAATAAAAAACCGGGAAAAAGGAATTATTCTTCCGACAGACAGTATAGACAGAGATATAGAAAAAGGCGCTTACATCCTTGTACAGGAAAAAGTATACAATCGATGGCCCAAAACGCAGAAAGCAGGACTGCAACTGATTTGGAAAAAAGACACGGCGCTGTTTTTACGAAAAGAATCTTAAAAAACATAAGAGGACTGCCATGAGCACAAAGAAACAAAAGCGGGAAAGGCTTCAAAAAGCATGGGAAGAAACTGCAAAAAAAGAATTTAAATACACTACCGCACAGACATTAATCGGTATCTTTGCGCTGGCCCTCATGTTTTTTGCCTGGGGTTCCCATCTCCTTCCAGTCACCGATCCGGTAGAATCCAACTATGCGCTTACCGCCAAGGAAATGGTATTGTCAGGGAACTGGCTGTCACCGCAAATCTACGGCCATTTTTGGTTTGATAAACCTGCCATGGTGTACTGGCTCATGTCCATCTCATACAGCCTTTTCGGCTTTACCGATTTTGCCTCACGTCTCCCTGCCGCCTTCTGCGGGGCTGCAACGATCACACTTCTTGTCTGGTATATCCGCCGGATTACGAAAAATAACGTAGTTGCCGTCTGGTCGGGCATCATGCTTGCCACTTCTCTGGAATTTTGGATTATTTCTCACGCCATCATTACTGACAGTATGCTGATGCTTTTCACTGTGCCTACACTTCTTTCCGCCTATATCGGCCTCATGGAAAACAACAGGCGCCACATGGTCATCGCCTACTTTTCTTCGGGTCTGGCATGCCTTTCCAAAGGTCCTGTCGGTCTTGTCCTTCCGGGAATGCTTCTGCTGATTTGGTGTGGCTTGATGCGGAATAAAAAACTATTTCTCCGTCTCTTTCCCTGGCAGGGAATCCTTATCTTCTTCATCACTGCCCTCCCTTGGTACGCCTGCATGTACGCCATACATGGCGATCCATTCATCCGCGAATTTCTCGGTCTTCACAATATTGTCCGCGCCACATCATCCGAACATCCGGGAGATAACCACTTCTACTACTATTTTCTTCTTCTCCCTTTCTCTCTTCTCCCCTGGACAGGACTTCTTTTCTATGAAATAAAAAAACAGTGGAAAGAAAAACATCATTTTATCTTTTTCTTATGGTATGGTGTTTCGGTACGCTCCTTTTTTATACCCTTATGGCGACAAAGTATGTGACCTACACCTATATCGCTCTCGTACCGGCAGCCGTTCTTGCCGCCCATGCCGCACCGGATGTGACAAGCGGAAAGAAAATCCCGGGACTGCTTGCGATAATTCCGTTCCTCCTTTTGCTTGCTGCGCTGCTCGCAGGTACATTCTTTTTCCCGGATTCCCAATGGTGGCCGCTCTACATTGTAACCGCCTATTCTGTATGGGTCCTCCTCTTCCGTTGGCATAAAAATTCACATAGACGGCTTACCGCCATTTCCACCGTCACCATTTCCGCACTCCTTGTTACCGTCAACGCGGGACTTCCCGCTTACATGCATACACGGTCAGGATACATTATGTCAGACTACCTGCATAAACTTCCGGGACAGCACTATTTCTTTCAATCCTACTCAGCTTCCTTCTCTTACTACACGGGAGAAACCGCGACACGCCTCATTCCCATTCTTCCGAGTGAAGATATACAAAATATTCGCGATGCCCGATGGAAAGAAATATGCCATGCCCTCCATCACAGAAGAAGAATTCCTCAAATTAAAAAAAGAAGAACCGGTCTACCTTTATGTATCAAAAGGAAACCTGTCCCGTATGGAAAAGTGGTCTTTAAATAACCGGTTTACCGTTGAGAAAGAATTTATTGACGGTACCATTTTCAAATTGGAAAAATAAATGATAAACGAATCCATAAAGAATTTTATCGAATCTCTTGCAGAATATCATGCGGAAAATGTCTTCAACCCGTGGGCGGATACAAATCCTGACTATGAAATAGAAAACGCTGTCATTCTCCGCCGCCGGCAATTGGAAACCTACCTGAGCCGCCGCCTTTCGGCCGCTAAACTTCTCCTTATAGCAGAAGCCTGCGGATACCAGGGCGGCCACTTTACCGGTATTGCCATGACCTGCGAGCGGATGATCCTCGGCTATCACAAAACGGTAACCCCCATGATGATCCTTGGAAAAGAAGGAACACGGACAAGCAGAAAGGACAGCCTCTTCATAAAAAAAGAAATACAAAGAGAAAAAGGCTTCAACGAACCCACGGACACCGTTGCCTGGTCGGCATGCCTTGAAGCGGGACTTGGGCCTGATGAATTTATTCTTTGGAATATATTTCCTTTTCACCCTTATAAAAAAGGCTGTTTTCTTTCCAACCGCACCCCCACCGATGAAGAGCTGTCCGTCGGTCTGGATTATACCCGGCAACTTTTGGAAATAACAGGAACCCTGCCCATCTTCGCAGTAGGGAAGAAAAGTGAAATCACTTTATCAGCCGCAGGTGTTTCCGTCATCGGTCTCCGCCACCCGGCTAACGGCGGCGCTAATATTTTCAGAAAAGGCTTAAAAGATAATCTCCCCCGCAGCTAAAGAAAAAGACTTCGGCCTAAATTGTATTTCTCATACAATTCGTCGAAGCCTCTTCTTTTATGCTTGTCCTTTCAGAATATACCGTTTTGTTGCATAATTCCATATCATGACGATACCGCTGGCAATGACCTTGGCAAACATATACCAAAGACCCGCAATCTCCACAAAGAACCACATGGTCATCTGGTTGATTCCCAACCCTGCCACAGATGTGGCAAAAAAAAGAAACATTTCCATTTTAGTCCGTTTTCCCGTGTGAAAAACCACCGTCACACAAAGTAAATAATTCACCAGCAGAGAAACAAGGAATGCAATTGCTGAAGAGGTAAGATAAGGAATCCCCACAAACTCAGTAAGCATGTACAAAAGCACATATTCCATAAGAAAGCATCCGCCGCCGACGATAAGGAAACGAAGTATTTCCTCAAACCGTTCCGCCGATGGCAGTTTCTTCATAAGCCAATCTGTCAAAATAATCTCCTTTGCCATAAATATGTCCTTATTTTACTATATCTTGTCTGTGCTGCAAAACCCCACCAGAAAACCGTCTGCCATTTTACTCTGTTTTGGCAGACGGTTTTTCATTGCCGCTTGGCCGTCCTTATACGATAAGCTGTATTTGCGTTTTATGTCATTTTCTATGATGCTTAAACACATTGCTTTCATTCCGGTAAAAGTAATACAAAAGAGGATCTCAAGATATCACACAATGATTTCATGAAATTCCTCCTTTAGTAAACATGCTTTTATAATTCTGTCGCTTTCCGCAAAGCCATCAGATTTTCTGCCGATGCTTTCGGATTGACCACGCACCCCGGCGCCAGTATGAGACCTTTCCCGTCAACTTGGGAAATAGCATCTTTCACATGTTCTGCAATTTCTGCGGGTGTGCCGTCGAGGATAATATCATCATATTGAAGCACGCCATTGACAAAGTAAGGAGCTGACCGGATACCTGCCATGAGACACTTATCCGTGAGCCTCCGCCCCTCTTTCAGTGACGGCCAGGTATGGCGGTCATGCCAATTCAAACAATTTACCGGATAATCCTTTAATTTTTCAAAATACACATCTTCTCCGTGCATATGAATAGGATTGAACCAGGTTTTCTTCGCATAGCTGTTAATGACAGCCAAATCATAAAATACACCGAATTCATTAAATTCTTCTTCCGTCATCATTGTCTTTACGGCATTTTGCGTAGCAAAAAAGAATCCGTCCACACCGGCATCGATATTGTACCCGACAAAATCCATCGTCGTCGCTGTAATAGCGGCCAATGCATGGTGAACCGAACGCGGATATTCTTTCATATCAGTAAGCAGCCTGTCCCCCGCCAATTTCTTCAAGGTCGAAAAAGGACTGAAAATCGTCTGGATAATCGGCGTTCCTTCCATGCGGCGCTTTGCCAGTTCACGGGCAAATTCCACCTGTTTTCCGTACGTTCCCTGAAGTGCTGAAATCGCGCGGATTGAATCATATCCCGCAGGGCTGTCGATAGCAAACTTTTGGACAATCGGTTCTTTGTAAGGATCACAGTAGATCTTTACCTGATTGCCAAAATCCTGGGTAGAGTACAGCCCGAAAGGCATCATCTTAATATAATCAAAATCATATTTTTCCGTCAGTTCCACTTCCGCTTCCGCCAGAGAAATAGGATCCTGGTCATGTTCGGACAAATGCATCCACGCCGCTACGGGCACACGATCTGTTTCCCTGCCGGCAATCGCTGCACGGATACGTTCTTCTCTTGTCATACTTTTCCTCCCAATTAAAATCGCATATTTTCTATGTTCTGATTATAGCACTCCTATTCCAAAAGAAAAATCGGTTTCCTTTACTGTAAGATTCCATCTCTCTAAACCATAAAAAAAGAACTGCCGCCATACTACTGCCTGCAGTTCCTTCTTATTCAATTAGTCTGCGCTGAACGGAAGCAATGCGATAGCTCTTGCCCGCTTAATTGCGAGATTGATTTTGCGCTGATGTTTCGCGCATATTCCGGTCACGCGGCGGGGCAAAATCTTGCCTCGTTCCGAAATGAACCGGCGGAGCATTGCAATATCCTTGTAATCAACATTTTCGATATGATCAACACAGCCCTGACAGATCTTTCTTCTCGGTCTTCTTACTCTATCTTTCTTAATCATATTTCCTCCAAAACTGGAAAATCAGAATGGAATATCCTCATCATCGTGGGAATCACCAAACTGGTTAAAATTACCTTTAGGCTGACTATCGCTTTCGCTACCCGCAAATCCCTGATCCTGCGGTGCTGCGGAAACACGGGAACTCATTCCAATGGGAAGAGCGATCATATTGGCTACCACTTCGGTAACATACCGTCTCTGTCCATCAGGAGTGTCATAAGATCTGGTGGAATAACGCCCTTCGACAAAAACACGGGTTCCCTTTTTGAGCTGGTTACCCACCGCTTCTGCCAGATTGCCCCAAGCAACAACATTGATCCAATCAGTTAATTCTCTCTGTTCACCCTGAGGTGTCGTATAATTACGATTTACAGCAATAGAAAAAGATGCCACGGCACGGCCGGTTTTAGTCGCGCGGATCTGCGGATCCCTCGCCAGATTACCCATTACCTGAACTGAATTCATAGTCTTTACCTCGATCCCTTAGTCATCTTGCTTAACAATGATATGACGAATAATTTCTTCATGGATCTTAATGATACGGTCAAGTTCCGCAATCTGTGACGGGTCAGCTTCAAAGTCAATGACTACATAATAGCCTTCATTCTGATGCTTGACTTCGTACGCCAGATGACGTTTGCCCCATTCATCAACCTTGGTTACTGTACCGCCGATACGAACGATCGTATCCTGCACCAGCTTCACTGCAGCCTGAATCACTTCTTCATTTGCAATGTCCACGATGAACATAACTTCATACTTTTTCACGAAATCGCCTCCTTTTCGGACCTATGTCCCATGCTCCCCATGGGCCAGGAAGTTGCTTGTGTAAAACAAGCTTCTATATTATACAAGGCTTCCCTTTAAATTGCAAATTCTCTCTGTAAGATACCTGCCATATTACTCTATAGTAATCAAACATTTGTGACACACTCTTAGAAAATAGTTTTAAGCCTACCACTTTTTATGCAACCCTGGACTGATACTCTTTTAATACTTCATTAGGGCTTTTAAACTTTAATATCCTCCGACATATATTATTTGTCCTAGTGGCATATCTTTTAAAGGATTTATACATTTCTTCCTCACTTGAGAATCGTCTCCTTGCGTAGAATATTTCATTATCTACTCTATGGCTTCTTTCAACTACTCCATTCTGCCACGGGGAGTACGGTCTTGTCCTTTTGTGGTTTATCCCCAGTTTTTTCAATGCTATCTGAAATAGACTTTTGGACATATCTGCATCGTTACAAAATTCTCTCCCATTGTCTGTTTGTATTGTTTTTATCTTACATCCCATTCTTTTTTTTTCCAGACTGTACAGGAATTTTGATGTTTCATATGTACTTAGTTCATTGACCAGTTTTATGATTCTTTTTTCTCTGCTATACAGGTCTATCGCTGTAATTTGGTAATATCTGGCATGGCTGCTCGAAAATCCTATGCATTCAATGGTACATATTTCACATCAACTTCCACATATTCTCCTGGATATTTTCCTTTTAGCGCCCTGTACTTGCTCTTTGGGTATTTTTTCTTTTCAGGCTGCTTTAAACGCAGTTTCCTCAGTTGCTTTTGCATGGATTGGTATGTTCTTGTGTAACCGGCATCTATGAGGCTTCTATACACCTGTGCCAACCCTTCAAATGAATATCTGCGATGCATTTTCTTTACCAGCTCTATTTCTTCCCTTTGTATGCTGGTTTGGGTGAGAATGCGGGCGTGTTGCTTTATTTGACAAAGATGCCGTTGTTCCGTCATATTTCTTTCTCCATCGCTGCACTTGTTGCCTGCTCGTATGGTAGCGTCTTGCTGCCACAGCATTATTACTTTTTATTGCATACTGTACGACTCTTTCCCGATATCTCATTTCTTCTGTTATATAATAGTTTTTCATAAGGGACTCCTTTGTTTTAATATGGTTCTTCTTCAAAACTATTTTAACAAAAGAGTTCCCTTATTTTTTATTTTTTGTCACATATGTATTATTACATAACATCTCTGTAAGATACCTGCCATATTACCTTCTGTATCCTAATCCCTTTTATAGATTTATTCAGAATTTAATATCATTCCTTCTTTACGCCTTTTTATTACTCGTGCTATAATATACTTGCTTATCAATAAATAGCATTTACATTTTTATTTAAAGAGTATACTTATTCTTCATCATTTTTACTTATAAGGAGCAAATAATGATTACAGAACGAGAAATTTTTTTGACAGATCCTGAAGAAAAAGCAAGAGTTGTAGAATTCCTGAAAGAATTTGATCTGACTTTCACAGGAAACATTGATTATACCATGGGACTTTTCGATGATAGGAAACTTGTCGGCACAGGCTCTCTCGGCGGCCGTGTCATGAGAGATATCGCCATCAGTAAAGATTACCAGAAAAAGGGGCTTACCCATCGTATCATCCGTAACCTCCAGGGCGAATCCAACCGCCGCGGAATTACAGGAAACCAAATCTTCACCAAGCCGAAGAACGTCCCCGTTTTTGCCCATATGGGTTTCAAAGAAGTGGCTGTAGCCGAACCTTATGCGGGTCTCCTGGAGCGCGGACAGGACACATTGGAAGACTACCTGAACCGTGTCCGTTCCATCCTCGGTACCGGTGAGGGTAAGAACCGCGGTGCTATCGTTATGAACTGCAATCCTTTCACCTTAGGGCATCGTTCTCTGGTAGAATATGCTGTTAATAACTGCGATGAGGTCATCATTTTTGCCGTGCAGGAAGACCGTTCCATATTCCCATTCTCTGACCGCTTTTCACTCATTAAGCAGGGTGTCAAAGACATGAAAGGTGTTTCCGTCATCAGCGGGGGCGACTACATTATCTCCAACGCCACTTTCCCGACATACTTCATTAAGGGCACTGATGAGCTGGCGGCGCAGACGAAGCTGGATGCCACCGTATTTGCTACGCGTATCGCACCCGCTCTGAATATCACTGTTCGTTTTGTAGGCGAGGAACCAACTGATAAAACTACACTTGCTTACAACCGGGCCATGCGCGAAGTTTTGCCAACAACGGTATCGAACTGAAAGTCATCCCAAGAGAACAAAAGGGCCACCAGGTCGTCAGCGCTTCCACCGTACGGAAAGCCCTTTCCGAAGATGACTGGGAGACAGTTTACCGTATGGTTCCGAAATCTACCCTCGTTTACCTGAAGAGCCCGGAAGGACAGGCCGTCATCCGCAAAATTAAGATGACAGAAGCGTTTAAACAAATGGAAGCAGAAGAAAAGGCAAAAGCCGCTGAAGCAAAAACAGAAAAGTAACTGTATCCCGTAAATCCCGCCCCCCCTCACGTTGCGGGATTTTTCTTTTCCATTTTATCCTGTTAAGGTCTATAATAATCTAAAAATGCCAGTCATTATAAAAGAGGATCTGCTTATGCTTTGGGATTTATTTCTCACTTTTTTTTAAAATGGGCGCCGTCACTTTTGGCGGAGGATATGCCATGCTTCCTATCCTACAGCGGGAAGTAGCGGAAAATAAAAAATGGAGTACCGAAGAAGAGCTGATGGACTACTTCGCCATCGGCCAGTGCACGCCCGGCATGATTGCTGTCAATGTAGCCACCTTTGTAGGATATAAACAAAAAGGTTTTTCAGGCGGCCTGGCCGCCACCTTAGGTGTCATTACTCCTTCCATGCTTATTATTACTGCTATTGCCATATTTCTTTCCAGCTTTGCAGCAAATCCGTTTGTCATCCATGCTTTCGCCGGCATCCGTGTCTGCGTATGCGTCTTGATTTTTGACACTGTCATCAAATTAGGCAGGAAATCCATTACTGATAAGAACAGCATTCATTTTTCTTTCCATTCTTCTGATCTCCCTTTTCTCCTCTCTCTCTCCGGTATTCTCTGTCATTTTCGCGGGAACAGCAGGGTACATTTTCATGCCTGATGCAGGAAAGAAAGGCAAGGTGGCGCAATGATCTGGTTCCAGATCTTCTGGGAATTCTTTAAGGCGGGACTTTTTGCCGCAGGCGGAGGACTGGCAACACTCCCTTTCCTCTATGCCATCTCCGAATCTACCGGTTGGTTTTCCACAGCGGATATCGCCAATATGATTGCCATCTCCGAATCTACTCCCGGGCCGCTGGGCGTCAACATGGCGACTTACGCAGGTTATCAGACCCTCGGTATTGCCGGCGGCATCTGGGCAACACTGTCTCTTACCTCACCGGCGCTCTTCGTTATTACAGCAGTTTCAAAAGCACTGGATAAATTTAAGAATGCCCTGCTTGTGGAAAAAATTTTCTACGGACTCCGCCCCTGTTCCATCGCTTTAATTACAGCAGCCGGGCTGGGCGTGGCAAAAATATCTCTCCTTAACATAAAAAATGATATCCCGGCACCAAATATCCTATCCTTCTTTGACTGGAAATGCATTCTTCTTGCTGTCATTATGTGGTATGCGCTTTGGCGGTTTAAAAAGCATCCTGTTATTTACATTGCCGTTTCTGCCGCCATCGGTATCTTCTTTGAACTGTAATTTGAACTCCAGTATTCCGCCTGATCGGATTTCGCATCAAAAAACACGGATCCATATAGGATACCGTGTTTTTAAATACTCACTTTCCACCAATAATCATTCATTCCAGTACAGGAAGCGTCGAACCGCCGACAGGAACGACATACGCTGCCGCCTTTTCCCCCATTTGGGCAAACGCCGCATCTACCGCCTGCTGGAGATTATGGAAAGGAACCATGTTTGCCTTCTCCACCAGTTTATCTTCCATATCAGTCACCAGATAAATATCACAATTTTTCTGCACCATGGCAAGAGCTGCCGATTTGTGCCCGCCCAATTCAAATGCTTTTGTATTTCTTCAATCCGTTCACCGGGCGTGCTGTATGTATTAATCCACTTGCCAAATACATCACTGCCGTATCCTTCACGGCAGCTGGCCGCCACAATCATAATGCCGCCCTTTCTCACAATATGTTTCACGTTATCGATAGATTTCTGCGCCTGGTACAAATTGATGTCTTTCGGATAGCCACCGGTAGAAACAATAACAATATCTGCCGCTTTTTTCACTTTTTTCTTGTATATTTTATCAAGAAAGGCACAGGCCTTACGATGGGCCTCCACAGGATGTCCCGCTGCGGCAAAGGCAATCCGCTTATGATCATCAAGCGCTACGTTTAAAATAAAATCAACAGAAATAAAGTCAGCTGTTTCTTCAATATCATCACGAACCGGATTATCTTTCAAATTCCCTGCAAATGCCCCGGGGTGAATCATATTTTTATGGTTGGCCTGGATGGCAGCACGAGAGGAAACTCCCGGTATAATTGCTTTCATGCCGCCGCTGTACCCTGCAAAATAATGGTATTCCACATTTCCCACCAAAATGCGTCGGTCCGCTTCCGCCACCGTACGGAATATATCCACCGGCGTACCATTCCTGCAAACGCCCAGGTGCACACAATCTTCAGGATCACTGTCAACGCATTTCACACGACTGTACACTTCTTCTCCCACAAGAGATTTCTGTTCTTCTTCAGTTTGCTTACGATGGCTGCCAAGACCGAAGACAATCGTCACATCCTCATCTTTCACCCCTGCCTTTCCCAATTCATCCAAAAGGCGGGGAATGATAATCTTTGACGGTACGGGGCGGGTAATATCACTGGTAACAATTACAATCTTCTCTCCGGATCTGACAATTTCAGACAATCTGGGGGTTCCAAAAGGAACAGAAAGGGCACGGGCTACTTCTTCCGCCTCTGATACCGCAGCAGGTGCCGTATTGGGAAGGATATTCCCCAATACATTTTGATCCGGTATGTGAAAAGACACCAGATCCTTATAATATTTAATTTTGAACTCCATAAGATTCTCCTTCCCCTGGAAAACATTCGTTTTATCATATATTCCTAATTTCAAAATTTATGTAACGACATCATAGGGCCAATCCTTGATACCACCCATATCAAATACCTTTTTATATCCCAATTTAATCAGTTTTTCAGATGCCTGTCTGCTTCTTACACCGCTTCTGCAGTACACAAGAATTACGGCATTCTTATCCGGAAGAAGTGCCGGCGGTTCGTTGCCGATGGTTTCATTAGTCAAAAGAACTGCTTCGGAAATATGCCCCGTTTTGTATTCCTCTTCACGACGTACATCGACAACAGTCACACCGCCTTTATCCATCATATTTTTTGCTTCCGCCGCCGGAATCTTCTGATATCCCGCCATACTTTCTCCTCCACAGCCGATAACCCCCAAAAAGAGGAATACACAGATACTGCCTGCCGCTAAAAGTCTTTTCATCATAAACCTCCAGAAGAAAAACAGGTAGTCATTACCGTTTAAAAAAAGTTCCCAGAAGTCCTCGGACAAGGCTTGCTCCAAGATTTCCGCCCACACTCCTGCCCAGACTTCCGCCTACGCTGCCGCCGATCGATCTTCCCGCCGCACGACCGATTGTCCCCAGTACGGAATTCCCCACGGATTTTATGGCCCGGTTCTTTGCCGCCGATTCCTTCTCCGCTTCACGAGCCGCTTTCTCATCTGCCTTCGCCTGTTCTTTTGCCAGGCGCGCATCTTCTTTCACCTGTGCCGCTTCTGCCGCTGCCTGTTCCTCTCTTGCCTGTTCCTCCTGCCCTAAACGCATCAGGATCTCATAAGCTGATTCCGGATCACACCCTTCCGCATATTTACTGTAAAAAAAGACTTGACTTAACGGACTGCTCCCGCTGCCCGTCCCCAATACTGCCCATACTGCACTGCGGCGGAAGAACAGATACCTTCTGCGCCATGCCCGGGACACCGTCTTCCCCAAGGAAAGAAACAACCGCCTTTCCCGTTCCGAGAGAAGTAAGCGTTTCTTCCGTATCAAATGCAGGATTCGCGCGGAAAGACATAGCCGCCGCTTTGACTGCTTTCTGGTCAGACGGCGTATATGCGTGAAGACCGTGCTGCACTTTATTCCCCAACTGCGCTAAAACACCGTCGGGAATATCTTTCGGATTTTGTGTACAGAAATATACCCCCACTCCTTTGGACCGAATCAGCTTAACCACCTGTTCAATTTTATCCAAAAGCTGTTTGGGCGCTCCATTAAACAGGAGATGAGCCTCATCGAAGAAGAAAACCATCTTGGGTTTAGGCAGATCACCCACCTCGGGAAGTGTTTCAAAGAGTTCGGACAGCATCCAGAGGAGAAAGGCGGAATACATCTTGCCATTATTGATCAGACTTTCACTGTCAAGAATATTGATCATCCCCTTGCCGCCGTCACCTAATGTCAGCCAGTCGGAAATACGGAGAGCCGGTTCACCGAAGAACACATCGCCGCCGGCTGCTTCAAGAGCCACTACCGCACGGACGATCGTGCTGATAGAGGCCGGACTCATTTTCCCGTATTCTCCTTCAAAAAGCCCACGGTGATCACTCACATAATTTAGGACGGACTTCAAATCTTTCGTGTCAATAAGGAACCACTTACGATCATCGGCAATCTTAAATATTATCGTGAGGATATCACTTTGGAGATCATTCAAATCAAGGATACGGGCAAGAAGCATCGGTCCCATTTCAGAAATGGTGGTACGGAGCTGGATTCCTTTTACACCGTAAATATCCCATAAAGTAACAGGATATCCTTTGTAGGCGAATCCCGCATCCGTCAGATTGAACTTCTCGATGCGTTTCTGCATATCTTCGCTGTCTGTCCCGGGATTCATCATTCCTGTGATATCACCTTTGACATCCGCCATAAATACAGGGATACCCATATCGCTGAATGTTTCCGCCATGACTTTGAGCGTAACCGTCTTGCCTGTGCCTGTTGCACCGGCAACAAGACCGTGACGGTTCACCATCTTCGGAATGATGCTGATCCGTTCCCCCTGATCATTATTCCCTATCCAAACTTTTCCATCGATATACATAATTCCCTCCTGCATAATACATAACCTTTCTTTGCCTTAAGAATATCAAAAAAATCATAAGACTACAATAAACATAAGGCTTTTCCTTTTTTCTTACTCTCGCTGTCTTTCCTTCTTTTTGATATACTGAATTTAATTGATCAGAAGGAGTATCACATGACTTATAAATACATTCTTTTCGACTTAGACGGCACTATTTCTGCTTCCGGTCCAGGCATCATAAAAGCCATGCAGTACGGGCTTACAGCAGCAGGCATTAATGAAACAGATCCTGCTGCACTTAAATCATTCATCGGTCCGCCGCTGAATGTGCAAATACAAAAAATCTATGGCCTGTCAGAAAAAGATACACTGGCAGTCATTATGAAGTTCCGCGAGCAGTATGATAATAAAGGCATCTTTGATTCCGCCCCCTACGAAGGTATCAATGAACTCTTATCCGCCTTGAAGCAAAGAAACATGATCACCGCCGTCGCTTCCAGCAAACCGTGGCCGCTGGTGCATAAAATACTGAAAGACTTTTCCTTTACCTCTTACTTTGATGTGGTTGTCGGCAGCAATCCTTCCGACGAAATGAAAAACAAGGCAGATTTCGACCAAAAAACACGTATTATCAAAAAGACTTTCATCAAAATGAAGGAAATCGGAATGACACCCGCTCTCGATGAAAAATTCCTTTCCTCCACGATTATGATCGGTGACAAAAACTATGACATCTTTGGCGCAAAAGCAAATAAAATCACATCTGCCGGGGCAGCATGGGGTTACGGCAGCCTGGATGAACTCGCCGATGCCGGGGCGGATTTTATTTTTAAAACGCCTCATGACTTGCAGGACTTTCTGCTCACATGAAAAATCGGAAGGCATATTCTCCTCTTTGGAGAATATGCCTTCCGATTTTTCATGTGAGCAACGCTATGGCACATAAGCCCGCGCAGCATGGCCTATGAGCTTGCGCTGGATACCCGTAAGCACATGACCGCGTATTTCCACAATTTTTTCCTGTGGTACAAAAAGATTATTTCCGATTTCCCTGCAGTATTGCCATATAATTTTTATACCCGTCAAAACTTCTGCCTTTACTCTATAAACTCCATTGTCATAAGCCGGTTCCAAAGACAGCCTTCCGCGAAGGGATACAGCTGCCGTATTTTCCATAAACCCGCTTTCCAAAGTAAAAAGACGGATAGCCATAAATACCGCCGATGCCGCCACACCCACATCAAGACCAATCCAGTAAGAAACGGCAGCCATGTCCAGCTGATGATCAAGGAACAAGGCTACAGGGAAACAAGCTCCCCAGTAAGCCGCCAAAAGAAGGATAAAAGGCACTTTAGCATCTTTATATCCGCGAAGAATCCCCTGCACCGGCGCAGAGATAGAATCAAAGAACTGGAACCCTGAAGCAAATCAGGAATTGCGATGCGATAGCAATAACTGCGGCATCATCAGTATAGACCAGTCCGATCTGCTCCCGGAAAATCGCCGTCAAAAAAGACTTCCGCTGCAGAAAATCCCACGGACATAAGAATTCCTGCTTTGGCGTACCGCCTTGCAAGAGCATGATCTTTCGCGCCTGCGGCACGAGCCACTAAAATGGTGAGCGCCATGGAACAGGACAGTGGTACCATGTATGCCATATTCGCAAAATTATCGGCGACCTGATATGCTGCAAGTGTTTCCGTGCCAAACCGCGCCATGAAAATAATAATCGCCCCAAAAAGTCCCATTTCCATGAAAACGGATAGTCCGCTCGGAATCCCCACACTCATATATTCTTTCCAGTCACAAAAACGGCTCTTGCCGGAAGCGAATATTTCCTTTCCCATAAATCTTTCGTCACTATGAATCACATAAAGGAACATCAGCAGTACGAAAAAGTACGTAATTGCCGCCGAAACGCCTGCACCGATACCGCCAAGGCGAGGCAGCCCGCCATGACCATAAATCAGAAAATAATTCAAAACAGCATTGATAGGAAGCGCGGAAAGAAAAAGTTTCATAGAGGTAGCCGTGCTTCCTGCCACATCCGTCAAAGAGCGAAGCGGAATAATAAGAGAAATAAATACCACTGCCACTACCATGGCAAAAATATAATTCTTTGCAATATATTCCACTTCAGCCGTGAGTCCCATGCTGCTGACAACCTCATCAGCAAAAAAGAAATATCCTGCGAAAAACAGCATGCTCAATGCAAGTGCTATATATATGCCTGTACGCACCACGAAAGGAATGGATGATTTTTCATTCTTCCCAATTAATTGGGCAATTATAGGCGTCCCTGCCATCAGAAGCCCGATAGCCGCACCTTCAAAAGGAAAGAAGATCCCTGTCCCTACTGAAACCCCGGCCAAATCATCTGCTCCCGCATGGCCTGCCATTGTCGTATTTATAAAATTGATTCCCATGGTGGAAAGCTGCGCTACTAAAATAGGAAATGTGACTGAAAGCAGCTTTTTCATATCACTATATAATCCGGTTTTCATTTTTCTCTCCTTAAATCACCATCAAAAAAGACGCCGAGCGTCTGATTTTGGATTCCTGAAACTGGTGGAACCCTCCATATTGATTTCCTGTACTTCTCTTTTAATACAGGCTTCCTGTCCTATATGTCGGACAAGCATGGTCAATCAAGAAGATTTTCTTTGAAAGTTGACTGCCAATACACCAAAGTGCATCTTTTGCAAGATCAGCCAACCTTTCTGCTTTTAAATAACAAACAGGTCAGCACTGACCCGGCTATGATCAATATATTTCCGCAGTGAAATGATTTCACGCAGACGCTTTTGTAGATATGTCCCTGTAAAGAGCCATATCTTTCTGTCATTCAAAACGACAGCCCGTGTATGTATTTTTACCGTGCCCAACGGTTTTTGGGCTTTCAGCCCCCATCCCCCTGCGCCGATGAACCCTTTGAAGAAAGAAGAGAATCTGGCCACAATTCGTTTGAAATTGAAATTTTCACGAAAAGGCACAAGCAGATTTGCTCCTTCTACAAAGAAAAGCGCCATTAGGCAAAGTTCATACATCATATCTCCCAATTCCATATCCACAGAGGATGCCATACTCTCATCTCCTTCCCCGATAAATTTTTGCAAATATTATTAAAGGTATATTCAATACCCATTTATAGTATATAACTATAACACTTAAAAATCAAGTTTTTACAAGTTATAGGCGATTCTCTCCTCGATGAGTCCGCATTTCTGTTAAATAGAAATATCCCTCAGAAATTCTTGTTTCCTAACCATTTCCACTTTATCCCCGCTTCCGGGTAACCCATTTTCCGCATCCCCACTTTATGATATACTGTTTTTGATATATATTTCATGATTCAATTGTTATACTTTATATCGCTGCATATATTGCACTGATAAAAACCGGAGAAAATATGAAACTGAATTTCACCTCACTGCTCTATTTTCAAAGAACTGCAGAAATGCAGCATCTCACAAACGCCGCCGAAAGCCTTCATGTCGCCCAGCCTGCCCTCTCCAGAATGATCAGCGGCATAGAGAAAGAACTGGGTGTCGCACTGTTTGAACGGAAAGGAAGGAATATTAAACTGACACGAGACGGAGAAATTCTTTTGAAGCATGCAAAAAGTTTTCTTGAGGAACTGGATCAGCTTAAAACAGATCTGAATGAATCAAAAAATCTTCAGCAGATGACAGTTACGCTTAATATAGAATCCGCTGCCCAACTGATCCCCGTCTTTCTCATGAAATTTCGTCAGGAACATCCGGAAGCCATTCTGGATATCCGCAATCGTTCTCTGCATCATCTCCATTCTCAAGAAACGGATCTGACCCTTTTTTCAAGCAATGAGCCAATCGACAGTCCCCACACGGTAACGCTTTTCAAGGAGAACCTCATTGTAATCATGCCGAAAGACAGCACTTACGCAAACGGAAGCCACCTCTCTCTATCGGATCTGGCAACTGCCAAATTCATTGCTCCGCCGAAAGGAATGTGGCTTAGAAAAACAATTGATGATCTTTGCGCTTCTGCAGGATTTGAAGCAAATGTAGTCATGGAAAGCGATAATCCCAATACCGTCCGTGAATTTATCCATGCGGGTCTCGGTATCGCCGTTATCCCGCAGCTCACCTGGTACGCTGCCCGCGGAGAACACATAAAGATGGCATTCCTTACTGATGACAAATGCTACCGTCACCTGAATCTTTCATGGCACACGGATTCTCAATTATCTCTCGTAGCGGTTCTGCTCCAAGAATATATCATTGATAATTTTTGGGAATTTGTTCAAAACGCGGCAAGTTACAACTCTCCCCTTCTTTAAATTTTAATTAGATCGAATTAAATCGACGCCTTTCATCGGGCGTCTTTTTATTTTGATCAAATTATATCACTATAGATATAATTTGATATTATTATTGTTATTAAATGTTTATTTTATTCATTTATTCATCAGGATTATCGGATAAGCTTTTTCTTTATACATATATCCTTCAATCATTCATATTATTTTTGATATACATATCAAATAATTTGGAGAGATTTGGCATTTTCCCTTCTATGATTTTACTCAAAAATCCCATTATTTCTCTTTGTCATATCAAAATAAATATATTTATTCTTTTGGAGGCATATTAGTTAATTCCTTTCATTATTTTAATAATATACATTTTTATATTTTTACTTTCGATCTTTCTTTAAGGTTTTGTTTAATATACAACTCCTTTTATCCTGTTCTTATTAGTAATATAAAGAAAAAATTCTTTCAAAGTGAAAATATATGTTTTGGAATAATATTTAATTTATTGAATATTTAATAATAACTTTTTATATATTATTTTGTAATTAATTATTTATAAATATCTTTTATGATATTAGATATGCCAAATGGATATTTTCCTTATAAAATGGTATTGGAATAGTATTAAAATCTATCCTATGATGAAGATGTCGAAAACACATGCTCCCCAGAAGGGCATAACCGCAGAGTGACTCACCGAAGTGCACACGGACGAGTACATTGCGGATCTGTGTTTCTAAGTTATTTGTTTAGGAGGTTATTACTGTGAAAAAACTAAAGATCGCTTATTCGGAAAATGCTCTCCAAGCCTTCGGCGCCGTTGACGGCCGCGAAATCATCGATGTAAACAATACAGACTACACTGACGTGGCTGCTGTTGTCATTACCGAACAAGATTCTGATGTGCTGAAAAATGAAATGATTGGCGCTTTTAAAATTCCTGTCATGCTTATTAAAGATGCAGACAGCCACGTAAGCGATGAAATAATCAAACAGGTATACCGCGTCATTGATTTAAATGAGACTGATCACGATTTTTATTCCCGCCAGATCGAAAGCGCTGCAGCCCATTATGAAGAAAATGTACTTCCTCCCTTTTTTAAAGACTTAGAGAAGTATGTTGAAAACGGATATTCCCAGTTCGACTGCCCCGGCCACCAAGGCGGTGCTTTCTTCCGTAAACATCCGGCAGGCCGCGCTTTTTACGATTTCTTCGGCGAGAATACATTCCGCGCCGATCTCTGCAATGCGGATGTCGCATTGGGTGATCTCCTCATTCATGAAGGTCCTGCTCTGTCTGCGCAAAAACATGCAGCCCGTGTATACAATGCCGACAAAACATATTTCGTACTGAACGGGACATCTACCTCCAATAAAGTTGTTTTAAATGCGGTTCTCGCTCCTGGTGATATTGTCCTCTTCGACAGAAATAACCACAAATCTATAGACCATGGTGCTCTTGTTCTCGCCGGCGCCACCCCGGTATATCTGGAAACGGCGCGAAACGCTTTCGGTTCTATCGGCGGCATTCTTGAGCACTGCTTTGACGAAGAATATATCCGCAAACTCGTTGCCGAAAAAGATCCCGTAAAAGCGAAAGCAAAACGTCCGATCCGCATGGCGGTCATCCAGCTCGGCACATATGACGGCTGCATTTATAATGCCCGTCAGGTTGTCGACAAAATCGGCCATCTCTGCGACTACATATTCTTCGATTCCGCCTGGGTAGGGTATGAGCAGTTCATTCCGATGATGAAAGACTGCAGTCCGCTGCTTTTAGAGCTTGGACCGGAAGATCCGGGGATTTTCGTTACCCAGTCCGTCCACAAACAGCAGGCAGGTTTCTCCATGACTTCCCAGGTACACAAGAAAGACTCCCACATTAAAGGACAAGATCGTTATGTACCGCATAAACGGGTGAACAACGCATTCATGATGCATGCCTCTACATCTCCGCTGTACCAGCTCTTTGCCGCACTTGACGTAAATGCAAAAATGCATGAAGGCGAAGCAGGTAAAAAACTGTGGGTAGAAGCTGTTAAAACCGTTATTGAAACACGTAAGCAGATTCTCCGCAACTGCCACTATATCCGTCCTCTCGTTCCGCCTGTTGTAAACGGAAAAAAATGGGAAGACGGCGATACGGAAAAGATGGCAAACGATATGGATTACTGGGCATTTGAACCGGGCGCCAAGTGGCATGGCTTTGAAGGATACGGCAAAGGACAGTATTTCATCGACCCGATGAAACTCCCAATTCGTAACCTGTGGTATTGACATTGAAAACGGCGGCTATGAAGAATTCGGTATTCCGGGCAATATCCTGGCAAACTATCTCCGCGAAAACGGAATCATTCCGGAAAAATGCGATTTAAACGATATCCTTTTCCTCATGACTCCGGCGGAAAGCAAAACTAAGATGGACGATCTCGTTGCCAAACTGATCCGTTTTGAAAAGTTGATTGATGAAGATGCTCCGATGGCTGAAGTGCTTCCGTCCATCTATAAAGCCTACGAAGACAAATACAAAGGATATACGATCCGCCAGCTTTGCCAGGAAATGCATGATTTTTATAAGGACAGAAAAGTCTTCACCCTTCAGAAAAACCTCTTCCTGCATGACTACCTGCCGGAATACGTCATTAATCCGCAGGAAGCCCAGTATGAATTCATGCGCGGACATGGCGAACTGGTGGACTTGGAACAGGCGGAAGGCCGCCTCGCGCTGGAAGGTGCACTTCCCTATCCGCCAGGTGTACTCTGCATCCACCCGGGTGAAAGATGGTCCCAAACTGCCGTTAAATACTTCCTTGACCTTGTAGAAGGCATTAATCAGCTTCCCGGCTTTGCTCCGGAAATCCAGGGCGTTTATGTCCAGGAAGCGGAAGACGGCAAGAAACATGCTTACGGCTACGTCATGAAGAAGGAATTTGATAAGAAGTAAGAAAGCAAGTTTACGATTTATACAAGATATACCGAACCGACAGGCAGGAACCCGATTAAAGAGTTCCTGCCCATGCCGGTCCAAATCCTGAAATCATAAAGGAGATTATAATATTATGAGTCAAAGCAATAAAATGAGCGTTATGCAACTCACCATCCTGACAGCAGTGAACATGATGGGTTCCGGCATTATCATGCTCCCTACCAAACTGGCCCAGGTAGGCGCGCTTTCTATCGTATCCTGGCTGGTTACCGCAGTGGGCTCCATGTGCCTGGCTTATGTATTTGCAAAATGCGGCATGTACAGTAAAAAAGGCGGCGGCATGGGCGGCTATGCGGAATATTCTTTTGGGAAAGCCGGTAACTTCATGGCTAATTACACCTACGGCGTTTCTCTGGTTTTCGCAAATACTGCGATCGCCATTTCTGCTGTAGGTTACGCCTGCGGATTTCTCGGCACCACGCTTAATCCGCTCTTCACAGCTATCGCCACAATAGGCGTACTTTGGCTGGCTACCGTCCTAAATTTCGGCGGTCCGAAATATACCGGCGGCGTTTCCTCCATTACCGTATGGGGCGTCATTATCCCATGTATCGGACTTGCTGTTATCGGCTGGGGCTGGTTCTCAACCGATATGTATATGGCCAACTGGAATGTGAATAATATGGCTTTCGGCGAAGCGGCCACAAACTCCATTACCATGACCCTTTGGGCATTCCTCGGTATGGAATCCGCCTGTGCCAATGCCGATGCTGTTGACAATCCGGAAGTTAATGTGCCGAAAGCCGTTCTTGGCGGCACACTCCTTGCGGCAGCCTGCTACATCGTTTCCACAAATATCATGTTCGGAATCGTTCCCGCATCTGAACTTCTGAAATCCACCGCGCCTTTCGGAATGGTATTTGCCCACATGTTCGGCGGCACAGTAGGACACATCATCATGGGACTCATGGTTCTCTCCTGCTTCGGTTCCCTCCTTGGCTGGCAGTTTACCATCGCCAACGTATTCAAAGCCGGTGCTGATGAAGGCTACTTCCCTGCATTCCTGCAGAAGATTACATCCAAAGGCGCACCGATCGTGGGTATGGTTACAATTACCTGCATCCAGTCTCTCTTTGGCCTCATGACTATCAGCCCTTCCCTGAATGAACAGTTTGAAACATTGGTCAATTTGGCAACAATTACCAATATTATTCCTTACCTTCTCTGCATGGCCGCCATTATCGTTATCATGAAAGCCGCCGGCCACGAAGGAAGCGAATTAAAGACAACGACCTTCATTGCTTTCATTGCTTCCATCTACAGTCTCTATGCATGCTATGCTTCCGGATTTGAAGCAATGACTTACGGTGCGATTGTTACCTTCTTAGGCTGGACCCTCTACGGATTTGCTTCTGACAAATTTGATTTGGAAAAAGCAAAGAAGATAACAGCAAAATAGCTTAAAGCTTATCATCTCCCATTAAATTGATATATTTCCCACTGAAAACCACCGGGCTTCGTGTTCCGGTGGTTTTCAGTGGGAAAAGCTATTCAGCAAAAAGTTCCGGCATGCAGCCTGTCTTTCACTTTTCCATTATAAGATTTTTTCATACTCCTTTTTTAGTACCTGGGCATACACATGGAACTTCCCATCAGCTGCCCGCTCCATATATACCCCCTGCAGTTCCGGAGTGAAACCCGGAAAAAGATTGAATACTTCTGCCAGTGCCATGAAATAAGCAATAGCCGTCTTCGACCATTTTTCCCCCGGCTGAATGCAAGGAACCCCCGGCGGATAAGGAACTCCCCCTTCCAATGCCACGCGCCCCTCCGCTTCTGCTAAATCGATCAGCTCGCCATGTCCGCGGACAAGCTCATAATTCGCTTCCTGCGGGCTCATACTGTATATGGGAAAATAGTTTTTCAGAAACAAATGTTTTTGGAGGACATTGACCTTACGTTCCTTATAAAAATCATGCATTTCCTGACAAAGCCGGCGAATCGTATATCCTGCATACTTATCCTGATACGTATGATAAATATTGAAGAACCTTTGCCATAGGGGCATCATTATCTACAAACGCTTCAAAATGGAGAATCCTTGAAATCAGGTTATTAATCTTCGCCTTAGTTTCCGCCGGCGTTATGATAAAGAGAATATCATTTAAATCGCACTTTTCGGGAATCACGGCATTTTCCCTGAGATAATTAGCAAGCACGATCCCGGGAATACCAAACTTTTCATACCGTCCGGTTTCCACATTGATTCCCGGCGTAGTAAAGAGAAGTTTCATGGGATCAATAAAATACTGTCCTTTTCCGTATCCTTGGAAAGAATGCCATTTCCCGCCCGGTTCAAAAGTAAAATAAGCAATATCATTAATAATTTCTTCCGTATCCCATTCTTCCCAATTCTTGCCGTGAACCACAGGAGGAACGAGAGGCTTCAGATACTTGCAGTTGCGGATAACTGCCTTTCTCGCTTCCACGGAAAGCTCCATACATTCTTTCCACAAAAGCGCTCCGCCTTCTCCCTCCTGTATACGGGCATTCATGTCCAGCGATGCAAAGACCTGATAAAAAGGAGATGTAGACGCATTCACCATGAAAGAATTATTCAAGCGTTTATGAGGCAAGTACCGTTCCTGTCCTTTAATATGCGCATCTTTTTTATGAATCTGGGATGACATGGAAAACCCCGCCTGATGCTTGTGGACGGACTGGGATACGATGATTCCCGGATCATCCGGCCCAAGATTCAAAAGCAGCGGACTGCAGTCACGGAGCATAGGGATGAACTGCTCATACCCTACCCAGGCGGAATCAAAATAGATATAATCGCAGAGATGGCCGATCTTTCTACAATCTGACGGGCATTATAAATGCAGCCGTCATAATTTCCCAACTGTATGACCGCCACTCTGACAGGCCGTTTTGCCTTCGCCTTCTTTTTATCTTTTTCCGCGATGACCATGCGGATATATTCTTCATTGAAACAATGTTCTAAGATACCGCCAATTGAGCCAAAGGGGTTCCGCGCCGTCTCTAAATAGACCGGAACAGCACCTGCTTGTATCAATGCGCCATAGCTGATAGATTTATGATTATTTCTTTCATAAAGAACAATATCTCCCGGCGCTAAAAGAGCATCCAGAACGACCTTATTGGCCCCCGATGTACCGGTAAGGACGAAATATGTCTTATCCGCATGGAAAACACGCGCCGCGTGACGCTGGGCCTCTAACGCCGGGCCCTCATGAATGAGAAGATCCCCCATAGCCACATCTGCATTGCAGAGATCGGCACGAAAGGTATTCTCGCCGTAAAAATTATAGAATATTCTTCCCGCAGGATGTTTTCTGAAATAAGCTCCCCCCTGATGCCCGGGACAGTCAAACTGCGTATTTCCCCGCTCCACATATTCCATCAGTTGTTTGAAAAAAGGAGGCAGCAGCCCGCTCTCGTATCGATCTGCGGCGCCTTCAATCTGCCGCGCATATAAATGGTGATCCCCATCGGTAGGATCGATAATACTGTATGCCTGCCCGATCAATTCATCATGTTTTTTACCTGCAGCCGACAGGATCAGAAATACAGGAATCTCAAAAGCATGAATCCGCGGATTTCGTAGTGCATCCCCGTCCTCATCAGTCACCACCACAGCGGCCACATCGGTAAAATCCGTTTGAAATACATCTGCAATATCCCTTTTCTCTACCGCACCGAAAGTTTCCAACGCTTTTCTCGAGTAAGCTATCTTTAAATGCTCCTGCATTGCCCCCACACCTTTCATACAGAAAGATTGTATACAGAAAATTTCCGAAATATACGATTACTTACAGAAATATATACTTATGTCCAGTATAGCAAAAAAAACGATAAAATGCACCTGTACTATCGACATTTACTGAATAAAACCACCTCTCTCCTTCTGTTTGCGGAATGATAAGCGACAACTCTCCAAAATGAAATTTATCATGGGCTGAAACGAATGGAAAACAGAATGGCTGCCTCTTTCTTTAAGTAAAATAATGCTTCTATTCATCATTCACAGAAAGACTGGTTCCCTTTCGAGTATTTCTGCATCTTTATTTCTTCCCAAGCGAAAAGCCGTGTCGAAAGAGGGATTGCAGTCTCTTTCGACACAGCTTTTGGGCTGAATTATTTCTTTGCTTTCTTAGCAGCTTTCTTAGAGTTTACTCTTTCTTTCAGCTGTTTGGAAACTCTCCAAGCCGGGCTCTTGGAAGCCGGAATCTTAATAGCTTTCTGGGTCGCCGGGTTGTGGCCTTCACGGGCTTTGCGCTGGCGGACTTCGAATGTACCGAAACCGATAAGCTGAACCTTATCTCCCTTTACAAGAGCCTGGGAAATAACATCGATTACCGCTTTAACTGCTTTTTCGGAATCTTTCTTTGTCATTTCTGCCGTCTGGGCAACTGCACTGATGAGTTCTGTCTTGTTCATAACTAAACATCCTCCTTTAATTAACTCTGCGGAAAATCCCGCTGTAGTCCCGATGGATTAACTTACACTTTCGCATTGAATTCCCGCCACAGTTCTTCCAGCCTCTCCTGAGACAAGGCATCAAAAGATCCGCATCCTCTGATACCGTCCTCAAATTCGCTGAAGCGCCGCATGAGATTCACACAAAAAGAGTGTAACGAAAGTTCCGGATCAATTCCCTTTTCCTGCATGACACGGGCAAGCTCAAAAAGGTATGCTCCTGCACTTTCTTCCCCCATTCTATTCCCTGTCTGTACCTCTCTTTGAGTGGCATTCCTCCAGAGCGGCTTTTCATCTTCACGAAAAGCCGTGAGGTCATAAATCCCTACAGAACTAACTTTCTTTTGAATTATACACGCTAAAAGCAGACTTGGCAAGCATTTTGGTATTCCGGAAAGCAGATATTTCCTGTTTTTTTCTTTTCTTTTACGCTTTTCCCAATTTTTAATCACCGCAAAAAGGTCTTCTTTGCTCATTTTTCCGAATACAAAGGGATGGCGTTTCACCATTTTATTTGTAATACCGTCTACCACATCCTGCATAGAAAACTCTCCATTTTCTTCTGCGATCCGCGCGTGAAAAACGACTTGAAGAAGCACATCACCTAATTCTTCTTTCAAATTTAATATGTCATTTTCTTCGATAGCATCAATAACTTCATATACCTCCTGGAGAAAATATGTCCGCAGCGTCATATGATTCTGACTCCGGTCCCAGGGACACCCTCCTGGTTCCCGAAGAGTTTTCATCGTATCAATAATCGGTTTTAAAGTGAATTTTTCCATCTCTTTTTTTATGATTTCTGAGGATTTAAGTATCACTGCCTTCACAGGAAATATAATTTTGTTATTAAATTTTTTAATTGTACATTTAAGAATTTTTCCATTATACATTAATGTAGTAATCGGTGTCGTTTCATCACATATTTCCATCAACCGGATAAAAATATACTTCTGTCGTTCTTCATCTTCCGCACCAGTAATAATCAGCGTGCCGTAAAAAGGCAAAGAAATATGTTCCGCCTCTTCCGCATTCATAAGAGTGAAAGAATCTTTCTCCGTAAGTATCCCGTTTTTTAAAAGCTTACGCATGAGACACACATAATCTTGCATAACAGACTCCGTTTCTTTATAGAAAAACGGCACATCATCTCAAATGTGCCGTTATACCTATTTTTTTACAATACTGCAGCGGTCAATCAGTGCCGCCATTTTTCCGCCAATTTTGGGTATACTTGCCACATCTTCACCTTTTACGGCACGAAGCATGATGGCAGCCATACAATACACGATGCCGCTTGCGCAAATCGCCGCCAGTGTAGACAGTGTATTGCTATGGATTATCCCATAGAGCCCCGTGTACACGCCATAAGCAACAGCACCCATGATCCCTGCCGCGATAAAGAGTTTAACCGTATGCATGATATCCATCATGTATCGCCGATACTTATAGAGGAAAAATAAATTCAGGAGAGCCGCCACACCGAAATCCGCATTTGTCGCCCATGCTGCCCCAAGAACTCCCCAGCTGGGCATCGCTGTCAGATTCCACGAAAGGAATACTTTTACCGCCGCGCTCACCACCATATTGATAAAAGGAACAGCAGTCTTTCCCATTCCCTGGAGAACACCCGTAGTGACCTGCTGCACGCCCAAAAGAAACACGCCGAAACTCATGACCGCAATACAGGGACCGGCATCAGGAATTGCGTAAAGCATGGCAGAGATCGGTGTAGCGATGACACACATACCCACAAAGGAAGGAATCGTTATTAAGTTCGCCAGCCGCATGGCGGTATGCGTTCGTTTTAGGATCGTCTCGCTCTTATTTTGTGCCACCGCCTCGGAAATAACAGGAACAAGACTTGCCGCAAGGGATGCCGTAACAATAGTCGGCATATTCACGAGAGCTGTCGCCATACCTGTCAAATAGCCAAAAAGCGTGGTCGCCTCTTCCACGGAAAATCCTGCCACGGCCAGGCGGCGGGGCACGATGAAAAGATCAATACTTGATACAACAGGAAGCATAATATTGGCCAGCGAAACGGGGACTGCCAGTATCAAAAGGCGTTTCAGAATCGTTCCGACACCAAGAGGCTTTATATGAGAATCCTGCCGGGATGCCAGTTCTCTCCGCCAGCTCTTTGTCATAAAATAGCAGGCAATAAGTACAAGGATACCTATAAATGCACCGGGTGCCGCACCAAAAGTAGCACCGGCCGCGCCGTACTCCAAACCGTAAGGCATGAGCACAATGGCAAGAGCAATCATTGTGACAACACGGACAAGCTGCTCGACAATCTGCGAAACAGCGGTAGGCGTCATCATCTGGAGACCCTGGAAATACCCGCGGAGCGATGCCAGAAGCGTAGCGCAAAGTACCGCAGGAGATAAAGCGATGAGCGACCAATAGGCTCTCTCATCAGTTACGACACCTGAATGGACGAGCCAGTCCGCACCAAAATATAAAAGAGCGCTGAATACGATACCCGTAAGGGTAAGTGCCGTCATAGAGATACGGAATACCTTCTGTCCGCCCCAGTAATCATTCACCGCGTTTCTTTCCGCCACCATGATGGAAATGGCCACGGGAAGTCCTGCCGATGAGATGGAAAGGCACAGCATATAAATGGGATAGGCCATTTGGTAGAGGCCGATCCCTTCTCCGCCAAGAAGCCTTGACAGATAAATTCTGCTGAATGCCCCGATAAACTTCACAATGATCCCCGCAACGGTCAAGATGAGGGCACCCTGAATAAATGAATTTTTACGCACGTTTTTCTCCTGAATATATTTCTTTCGTTATTTCTTCTATAAAATCCGACATCCATTTAGCAGTATTTCCCTGGATATCGGTCTTTTTAATTCTAACACGGGCAGGCGCGCCTGGCAAAAAATGAAGCTTCGACATATAAGAATGAGGCAGCCGGTTCATATTCCAGCGGCGCATCGGTTCTTCATCGGCCCATACAATGAGAAGCGTCTGTCCTTCGTCAAGAATGCTGCCGATTCCCAGACGTCTTGCCTGCACACGGATACGGGATACCAGGAACAGCCTTTCTGCCGGCCGGCTCGGACTGCCGAAACGATCTATGACTTCATCAATAAGATCGGTCAGTTCTTCTTCCGATGCCGCCACGGCAAGACGGCGGTAAATTTCCATCTTCTGCCCCTCATTGCCGATGTAGTCTTCATCCAGATAGGCATCCTGGCGAAGTTCCACAGTGGTATCAGGCATTTTCTTGGGTACCGGTTTATTTTCCCGCTCTGCCCGCAGACGTGATACAGTATCCTCCAGCATATTGCAGTATGTGGCAAAACCTACACCTGCAATATTCCCATGCTGTTCTGCACCTAGGAGATTACCTGCGCCTCGGATTTCCAGGTCACGCATGGCAATTTTGAATCCACTTCCCAGTTCCGTAAATTCCCGGATCGTATTCAACCGTTTTTCCGCTGCTTCGGAAAGGACTTTCCCCCGGCGGTAGAAGAACCATGCACGCGCTATTTTTTCCGAGCGGCCTACGCGTCCCCGCATCTGATAGATTTGAGACAATCCCAGCTTATCCGCATCATAAACGAGCATCGTGTTTGCGTTAGGCTGGTCCACACCATTTTCAACAATCGTGGTACAAAGAAGAACATCATATTTCTTCTCGAAGAAATCCACCATGATTTTCTCCAATGTTCTGCCGTCCATCTGCCCGTAAGCAACGGCAATCGTCACATCAGAAGGCAGAATATCCCTCAAATGAGCTTCCATCGCCCGTATACTTTCTATACGGTTGTAAATAAAATAGGTCTGTCCGCCGCGTGCCTTTTCATGGAGAATGGCATCTTTCACAATGGTGTCATCGTACTCTGTCACATAAGTCTGTATCGCATGGCGGTTCGCCGGCGGCTGTGTCATCGCCACCATATCCCGCACACCGGTAAGACTCATATGGAGTGTACGGGGAATAGGTGTCGCCGAAAGAGTAAGGACATCCAGCTTCTTTGACCAGGATTTCCATTCTTTCTGCATAACGCCGAACCGCTGCTCTTCATCCACCACAAGAAGGCCAAGATGGCGGCATTCAATTTTTTTGGACAGAACGGCATGCGTTCCAATGACTACATCCATTTCTCCGCTTGCCAGTTTCGACAGTATTTCTTTTTTCTCCCGCATTGTCGTAAAGCGGTTTAATAGAGCAATATTAATCCCGAAGGAATCCATTCTTCCCTTAAAAGTTTTATAATGCTGACTCGACAGGACCGTTGTAGGGCAAAGAACCATCGCCTGGAAGCCGCTCATGACGCATTTAAAAACCGCCCGCATGGCGACTTCTGTCTTACCGAATCCTACATCGCCGCAAATGAGCATATCCATGGGCTGCGGCCGTTCCATACCGCGCTTTACCGCCTGTATGGCCTCCAACTGGTCATCCGTCTCCACAAAGGGAAACGTATCCTCAAACTCACGCTGCTCCGCCGTATCGGGAAGGAAAGAAATTCCCTCCGTGATTTCACGGTCTGCGTAAACGGCCAGCAATTTTTCTGCCAGTTCCTCAATCGACTTTTTGGCTTTTCTCCGTACTTTATCCCATTGGACACCGCCCATACGGTGAAGAGCAGGGGTCTGCCCTTCAGGACCGATATATTTTTCAAGACTGGCAATTTGCTCCATGGGGAGGTAAAGTTTGTCCGCCCCGGCATACTGAATGGTAATATAGTCCCTGTGGACACCTTCCATTTCAATGGTTTTTACCCCGATATATTTTCCGATGCCATGGACACGCTGCACTACATAATCTCCCGGCTCCAGATCGGAGAAATATCGGATCTGTTTTCCTTTTCCTCCGGCTTTATACCGTCTTACCTTCTGCTTTCCGAAGATATCTCCCGCTGTGATAAAAGCCATCTTCGCATCAGACAGTTCAAAGCCGCCGGAAAGGACGCCATTGTACAACGTAACTTTTCCTTTTTGCACTTTTTGTGAAACAGGCACATGGTAATCCGACAGATATTGCTCCAATTCCTTCCGTTCCGAGCGGCGGGGCGTGAGAATAACCGCAGACCAGCCTTCCTTTAAAAGACGCGTCAAGTCATTGAAGAAAAGAGAAATCTGCCGCTGGTAATTCACCATGGTACGCCCCTTCCAGGTTGCGGTTTCTTTAACTTTGAAAAGATCCGCATCTCTTTTCAGGAAAGAAAACAAGATCTCCCTGTTTCTATATTTCCTGCCTGACCGCCCTGTCTTTACAAGACCTGCCCAATCAAAAGCTTTTTCTTTATTTTCAGCTTCTTCATGGAAATACTTCTTTAACTCTTCTTCACACCGCTGCGGCTCATCATAGAATACCCTGCCGCTATTCAGGTATGACAGGATGGAAGAAGAGCGTTCCCCGCGGATGACAGCGGGAAGAATGGATATATCGTCTCTTATATCAATGGAACGCTGTGTATCTTCATTAAAAACACGGATTCCGTCCACTTCATCATCAAAAAATTCGACACGGAAAGGATGACTTTCGTTAATGGCAAAAATGTCCACAATATCTCCGCGTACGGAAAAATGACCGCACCGCTCCACCTGATCCACCCGTTCATATCCCAGTTTTACCAACTTCCCCACCAGTATTTCTCTTTCGATAACTTCACCCATATGAATGGTCATCAGATTCTCAAGGATACCGGACGGACTGATAATTTTTTTGCGCTGCTTCCACGACTGTCGCGATCACTGCTGCCCTGTGCCCGTCCAAAAGACCTGCAAGCCCCTTCATGCGGTCACGAAGCCGTTCTGTTCCTGAAAAAGTAACGTTGAATCCTGTTTCTTCCACCAGGGGAAAATAGTACAAATGTAAATCAGGCGCAAAGAACCGCAAATCCATTTCCCATCGAAATACATCCTTTTGAGACGGCACGATGATGATGGAAGGACTGTCTCCTTTCGCCGCCATTGCTGTTAAAGAGCTTTCTGCGAATCTCCTGCGCCTGAAATCATAATGGGGTCTGCCAGGGAAAAAAGCTTTTCAACAGACCTGATATCCTTATGGCGGCATACTTCCTGTACCAATTCCGCGCCAATCATTTCATCAAAAACAAATTCTTCATTTTGTACACGGCCGGGCAAATCCGGCGCTGACGCTTCTGTCCGCAGATTAGCGATTTTTCTTATTTCGTCTGCCACGGATACGCTCCTTTCCCTGTAATTTCCTGTTTCACGATTTCCTTATCTCCGCCAAGTTCCCGGATCCTGCTTTGTATATCCTGTCCTTTAAAGATAAAACAAGGCATGATTTCCGCAAAAGGAACAAGCACAAAAAGCCGCTCCCATAAAAAAAGGATGCGGTAATTTTAAAAATTCCGTCTGTTTTTCCACATTTTCGCCATAAAGTAAATCCAGATCCAATGTCCGCGGCCCCCATCTCACCATCCGTCTGCGGCCGAAAGCTTTTTCTGTATCCAGCAAAAGTTCCAGCAGTCCTTCCGGCGTATCCTGCCAGTCCGCTTCGATAACGGCATTCAGGAATTCCGCCTGATCTGTCTTTCCCCACGGCGGGGTTTTATAGAGAGATGATACCTTGCCGATGGAAAGAAGAGGCATGAGAGAAAGCTTGTGGAGCGCCGCGCCCATAATCTCTTCTGACGGTCCTTCATTGGATCCCATTGAAATGAAATACTTCATCTTTTTTTATGCAGCGTCACTGAAACATCTTTCAAAATACCGTGGATAGGTACGGACGGTTTATGCACGGTTGTCGCTACCTCTTCCACCTTAGAATAGCGTACGAGAATCTCTTCATTGATTTTTCCCGCCACCCGTTCCAAAAGTTTACAGGGCGTCCCCTCCGCAATAGACTGTACGAGAGAAAACACTTCCGCATAATTCACCGAATCTTCAATGTTGTCGCTTTCACCTGCACCGGACAAATCCAAGTCCATTTCCACATCGATGAAAAAGCGCTGTCCCAGGGTATTCTCCTCCGAGTCAACCCCATGGTGTCCATAAAACGCCATTTCCTGCAATTTAATCTTATCCATATTCCGCCCCCAAGATTATATAACGGTGCAATTTTTCAACGCATCCCAGACTTTTGCCATCCGTACCGCCATAGGTACATTATGGACGCGGAGAATCGAACATCCCTTATTTATCCCCCATAACCCCGCGGCTCCGGTTCCCTCATCCCGTTCTCCCGCAGGCAGATCCAAAATAGCGCCGATGAACCGCTTTCTGCTTACACCAAGAAGCCAGGGGCAAGGGAACGCCCGCACCAGTTCATCCAGCCGCCGCAGCACTTCCATATTTTGATTCCCATCTTTGCCGAAACCGATTCCCGGATCAAGAATGATATTCTCTTCTTTTACACCGGCCTGCAGTGCGATGTCTAAAGACTTATCAAAAAATATTTTCATTTCTTCTATGACATCACCATTATAATTTGTATCCGCTTTGTTATGCATGACAATGACCGGTACCTGATGACAGCCCGCTACCTCTGCCATCTCCCCATGATCATACTGCAGTCCCCAAATGTCATTCATCATATGGGCACCCGCATGAAAGGCATAGTCTGCCGTTTTCCAATGATAAGTATCTACGGAGACGGGAACACGGCTTTCCCCCCAAAACCACAGGCAGAAATATTTTCATTCTTTCTATTTCTTCTTCTGCCGTGAGCGGCTGACCGCCGGGACGTGTAGATTCCGCCCCTACATCAATAATGTCCGCGCCGGCATCTGTCATTTCCCTTGTATGAGATTGTGCCTTTTCCGCCGTATTCCACCTTCCGCCATCAGAAAAGGAATCGGGGGTTACATTCAATATCCCCATAATCAGCGTTTTTGCTGTAACTTCCAATCTCTTTCCGTCACACCACGTATAAGCCCGTTCCAATTTTCCTCCTTGCAGAAATCATAACTCCATACTCTGTAATATTGTTATTTTATCACCACCGGAAGACAGTAGCAATGAAATCGGACAACAAAAAAAGCGGTGCAACACCGCCTCCTTTGCGCAAGATGCTCATTGAGGAGTATGATCATCCGCAGCCGAATTGATAATCAGGGAAATAATCATCAAACCGGCTCGATGGACGTACATCCACCGCCATGGCATTTCCTCCATGTATTTTAATTATACATAAATTGTAAGAAAAGTCCAATATCAATTCATAAAAAAGATACTACATTATACCCGCACAAAAAGTTTTTGCAGGAGTGTTGCGGCACCGGCAGCCGCATCCAGCATCCTTTCCACATCCACCAGAATATCTTTCCAATAAATCATATAGGCAGCAGATTGTTTTTCCGTAAAAAGACGGCGGATTTCTTCCCGATAAAATTCATCTCCCCGTTCCTCAAAAACATAAATCTTCCTGCACCGCGCTTCCATTTTCATGTAATTTGCCGCCACGTCCCTCGTATAGTCCAGTACTTTCTTCATTTCAAGAAGAGCATCCCGCACCAACATGACCATGGAAGAAAATTCACGGGGTGTCGTTTCCACATTATACAAGGTAAAACGATCCACCACTTCATGAATTACATCAATAATACCGTACATCTTCCCGATAAACCCGCGGGCAAATTCGATTTCCGCCGGATCCTTGTATACTTTGTACATGCGCTCATACAGTTTTCCCAAAGACGCGCGTGCTCTTTTTTTTATTGCGTGGACTGCATCCACACCATCTTCTATTTCCATTTTCCCTTCGGTAATCCGCTGAAACACTTCTCCTGCTTCATAGGCATTTTCTGCCAGCATACCGAGCTGCTCAAAACTTTCCTTCTTTATTTGCCATAACGATTCCCCTTTACCATTTTGATATCCTCATTTTAACACATAAAAATACTTTCAGCGCAGTCGTTGGGCAATCGAAAAGCCTGTCTCAAACAGACAAGCTTCTCTACTCCTTACCTGCCGATTTTTTTATAAAGGGAAACAAGCTCCAATGCATCCAAAGCACATTCGAAACCTTTGTTGCCTGCCTTCAGCCCCGCACGGTTCAGTGCCTGTTCCACAGTGTCAGTCGTAAGAACCCCATAAAGAATGGGTACACCGGTGGAAAGCGATACCTGGGCAATTCCTTTCGTTACCTCTGTGGATACATAAGCATAGTGATCCGTTTCTCCGCGAATAACGGCGCCAAGACAGAGAATGGCGTCATACTTGCCGCTCTCCGCCATCTTTTTCGCAGTCAGGGGAACCTCAAACGCTCCCGGCACCCATGCCAGATCTACAGTATCCATATCCACTCCGTGACGGGAAAGACCGTCTGCCGCGCCGTCAACCAGCTTGGATACAACCACCTCATTAAAACGGGTCGCTACGATACCCACTCTGATTTGTCCTTCATTATAAAGTCCTGAAATAATATTCATAAGCCGCCTCCTTCAGTAAATTATTTATGGGCATGAAGCATATGTCCCATTTTATCCTGCTTTGTCTGTAAATAAAATTCATCCTCGCTGTGCGGTTCCATTTCAATAGGGATCCGTTCTGCAATAGTAATTCCATATTCACTTACATCCCCGATTTTCTGCGGGTTGTTTGTAAGAATACGAATCGTTTCAGCACCAAGGTCATGAAGAATCTGGGCACCCGTCATATATTCCCGAAGGTCAGCGGCAAATCCGAGTTTCAGGTTTGCCTCCACCGTATCATACCCCTCATCCTGCAAAGCATATGCGCGGAGCTTATTGATAAGGCCGATGCCGCGTCCTTCCTGACGGAGATAAATGAGTACACCCCTGCCTTCCTTTGCAATCATTCTCATAGAAGTATCCAGCTGTTCGCCGCAGTCACAGCGGCGGGAACCAAAGCAGTCTCCTGTGAGACATTCGGAATGGATACGGCAGAGAACGGGTCTGCCGTCATTTACATTCCCCATGGCAAGCGCCACATGATGTTCACGGTTGATGAGGTTCACATAGCCATATATACGAAACTTACCGTACCTGGTAGGCAGATCTGCTTCCGTGACCCGTTCAATAAGTTTTTCATGAATCTTTCTGTATTCAATCAGATCCTGAATACTGCCAATCTTCAAACCTTTTTCTTTTGCCAGTTTAAAAAGGCTTTTCTTATCAGACATCGCACCGCCTGCATCCATGATTTCACAGCAAAGACCTGCCGGTTTAAGTCCCGCCATTCTGGCCAGATCCACAGTGGCCTCTGTATGTCCCGGCCGTGCAAGAACCCCCCACGGCTTTGCTCTCAGAGGAAACATATGCCCCGGCCGTTTAAAGTCTGCTGGATTGGCTCCGTCTTTGACCGCTTCCATAGCCGTCATGGAACGGGCCACTGCAGAAATCCCCGTTCCCGCATCCTTAAAATCAATTGACGTAAGAAATGCCGTCTGGTTGCTGTCCGTATTATGACGAACCATCGGAGCAAGATACAGCGCATCGGCAATTTCCCCCGCCATAGGCATACAAATCAAGCCTCTCGCTTCCGATGCCATGCGATTGATATTTTCAGGTGTAGCAAATTCAGCTGCGCAGATATAGTCTCCTTCATTTTCACGATCAGCAGGATCCTGCATGATGACAATATGCCCCTGTCTGATTTCCTCCACAATTTCTTCAATCGGATCAAATTTAAATTCCATAATGGCCTCCATACCCTAAATCCTTTAAACGTTTTGTTGTTACTCCCTCATGTTCTTTTTGCATGAGTTGCTCTATATACTTTCCCAAATAATCACACTCTATATTCACCGAGTCACCTATACGCTTAGTAGAAAGAACCGTCAGGCTTCCCGTATGGGGAATAAGGGAAATCATAAAAGATGAATCTCCCCTTTTTGCCACGGTCAGGCTGACACCGTCTACGGCAACAGAGCCTTTCTCAAGAATATACTTCATATATTTTTCTTCCGCCGAAAATGTCAGATTGAGAGCGATTCCTTCCTTTTCAGAAGAAAGAATACGTCCGGTAAAATCCACATGCCCCAGCACAATATGCCCGCCAAGACGGTCGCAGAAACGGAGCGCCCGTTCCAAATTCACAGGCGTCCCCGAGGCAAACAGGGAAAAGGCAGTACGCCGCATCGTTTCAGGCGTGACATCACAGGAAAACGTACTCCCGTCAAAAGCCGTTACCGTAAGACAGGTTCCGTTGACAGCGATACTGTCACCCGCTTTCGTGCCTTCCAGCACTTTATGGCAGGCAATTGTAAGCCGGCAGGAACTTCCTGTGCGGTCCACCTTTTTAATCTGCCCGATTTCTTCCACAAGTCCGGTAAACATGGCTACGCCTGCCCTTCCGGCAGTCTGGCTTCCTGTGCTTCAGCCATTTTTTCTGCTGCTTTCTCCATTTTTGCAGGTTCCTTTATTTCCTCCTGCATTTTTTCCGGTTCCCGATCCCTTATTTCATTTTCAACAGCAGTGCTTTCTTTCTTCCCGGAGATATCCGCTTTAAACTTTTCAGGCAGCGGTCTTTCGGCGGGTACCTTTTTCCTCTTCTTTACATATCCTTCTACCACAAGATCCACACCGCTCCGCTCGGTACGGATATTTTCCAGCTGCACCGCTTCCGGAATAAGCGCCGCGCCTGTACCGCCGATTGCTCCAGGTGCGTCTTTCCCTCCAATAAGTATAGGCGCCATATAGAAACGGATTTTATCTATAATACCCGCTTCAAAAGCGGCTGCCGCCGTTTCCGCTCCACCTTCGAGAAGGATGCTGTCGATCCCTTTCACCGCCAGACCGATCATGGCCGCTTCCAGATCAACATATCCATCCGTATCGCTGTCGGCAAAAATCACTTCAATCCCTTTTGACTGGAGAGCCTTCACCTTTTCAGGCTCGGCGGAAGAAGTAGTCAGAACGATCACCCGTGAATCGCAGCCGAAAACACGAGACTCCATGGAGACGGATAATTTGCCGTCTGCGATGATGCGGACAGGATCTTCCAATCCCTCCGTCCGTGCCGTAAGCAGAGGATCATCTGCGGCAATCGTTCCCGCCCCTGCCATGACAGCCGCATACAGACCGCGCAGCGTACGAACTTCTTCTCTTGATTCTTCCGATGAAATCCACTGCGACTTTCCCGTATGGCATGCCGTTTTTCCATCCATGGATACTGCTGATTTGTACAGGACGAAAGGTTTCTTTTCTGTAATAAATTTCATGAAAACTTCATTTAAAACCTGCGCCTCTTTTTCCATCACACCAGTCGTCACGAAAATCCCCGCATCTTTCAGTTTCCGGATGCCCTTTCCTGACACAAGCGGATTTGGATCCTGCATGGCAACCACGACACGCTCAAGATTCTTGGATGCGATGAGATCCGCGCAGGGCGGCGTCTTTCCATAATGACAGCACGGTTCAAGCGTCACATAAAGAGTCGCTCCGGCGGGATCAGCCCTGCAATCGGCAAAAGCATTGACTTCCGCATGGGGCCCGCCATAAAATTCGTGCCATCCTTCACCGATGATTTCGCCGTCTTTTACAAGTACCGCGCCCACCATAGGATTCGGACGGGTATGTCCCATCCCGTTAGCCGCCAGCTCCAGCGCCCGCGCCATAAACTTTTTGTCATCATCAATCCGCATAAAAAACCTCCCGTCTTCAGGGAGGCTCTTACGAAATCAGAAAAACAATCTTCTCCCATCCAGACTGTACTGTCGGCTTTGGAATCACACCAAATCAGCCATACGGCTCGTGGGCTCAGGAAAACCTTTACCACCGGTCGGGAATCACACCCTGCCCTGAAGATACATAATTGGAAACACACAGACTGATGCCTGTATATTCCTTAAACCTATTCAATTATAGCAAACCCATGAATAAAATCAATAAAATCCCGTCAACAGTTATCCAAGCCGGGAAAGCACAGCATCAAGCACTTCCTTTGAAATGTCATCCGTACTCCGCAATCTGCCATCCGCCATGCAGGAAATACGCAGCCAGTCATAAGTTTCACAAAGTACCTGGTATGCATCGCAGCATTTTTCAAGATATGCCGAATGCTGCTCATGGATATCCATAGATCCGCCCTGCTTTGCCCGCTCACGAACCAATTTTTTGGAAACAGCCGGCGGTACATCAAGAAGAATCACCACATCCGGACGGGGAAGCTCCAATTCTTCATATTCCATATGATCCAGCCAGGAAAGGAACTCTTTCCGCTTTCCTTCATCATCGTACTTCGTCATCTGGTGAACCATATTGCTCGTCGTGTACCGATCGGCAATCACGACCCCCCCGTTTTCATAGAAAGATTTCCACTTCATTCGAAACGAAGCAAAACGATCCACCGCATAGAGCATGGACGCCGCATAAGGATTCACATCCCCCGGCGCTCTGCCGAAATTACCGTTCAGGTACATTTTCACCAGCGCCGAGGAAGGACTTCCATAATCAGGAAAAGAAATATGCATGACATCTTTTCCACTCTTAATAAGATGATCCTCCAAAAGTCCTGACTGCGTCGCCTTCCCGCTTCCATCAATGCCTTCAAGCACAATCAATTTCCCATTCATGATATCTCCCGTACAAGATCTTTGTTTTCTATTTTACCATACTGTCCAATGGCGATAATCCTCTTCCACACGATAGACGATCTTGGATTTTACAACAGCTGAATAATTTTTTGAGTCAAGACGGATTTCTACACGTATCCATAATAAAGAACCGTGAACATAAAGAGTCCTTCTCTATATTCACGGATATCTTCATCTCCCCCGTTTGGGATTAAATTCATTCATAGCTTTGTCCACAGTGGTTTCTAACGCCCGTTCCACGGAATCAGCAGTATATTTCTTTGCGGCTTCGATACGTTCAATTTCTTCACCATAAGGCCGGCCAAGAACATGCTCAATAACGGTATGCCCGTCCTTCGGATGTCCCACCCCGATACGGAAACGGACGAATTCCTCCGTGTGAAGGCCGACAATCAGGGATTTGATGCCATTATGACCGCCGGCAGACCCCTTCTTTCGAATCCGTGTTTTCCCCGCCAGCAAATCCAAATCATCGCAGATGATATAAATATCTTCTGCAGGTATTTTGTAGTAATTGGCAATCGCTCCTACTGCGTCCCCGCTGAGATTCATATAAGTCAGCGGCTTCACCAGAAGGATCTTTTCGCCGAACCTCACAACGGAAGCGATCTCCGCTTTCATGTCCGTTTTCCAGATATTCACAGACCAGCGGCGGGCCAACTCGTCAATAACATCGAATCCCATATTGTGGCGGGTATGTTCATATTCTTTACCGGGATTCCCCAGTCCTGCCACCAATTTCATTTATCGAAAAGAGCGCTGACAGAAGCGTCATGGAAAATACGAAGAATCGCTTCCCCAAGGAGAGGCGCCACGGACAACACTGTCAATTTATCCTGCATTTTTTCTTTTTCTATGGGCAGCGAATTGGTCACTACCAATTCTTTCAACACAGATTCTTTAATTCTTTCTGTCGCCGGATCGGTCAGTACAGGATGGCATACAGCCGCATACACACCGGCAGCACCATACTCCATGAGTGCTTTCGCACCTTCACAAAGGGAGCCTGCCGTGTCTACGATATCGTCAACAACGAAGCAGTTTCTCCCTTTTACGTCGCCGATAATATTCATAACCTTTGCTACGCCCGGTTCCGGACGGCGTTTTTCAATAATAGCGATAGGCGCGCCTACGCGGTCAGCCAGATCTCTGGCGCGGTTTACACCGCCCAGATCAGGGGATACGACCGTCAAATTTTCCAGATTCTTGGATTTTACATAATCGGCAAGCAGCGCTGCAGAAGCCAGATGGTCTACAGGGACATCGAAGAAGCCCTGGATCTGTCCCGCGTGGAGATCCATGGTCACCACTCTTGTAACACCGGCCGTTCCAAGCAGATCCGCCACCAGTTTCGCGCTGATCGGTTCTCTGCCGCGGGTTTTCCTGTCCTGGCGGGCATAGCCGTAATAAGGGACAACCACGGTAATATTACGTGCTGAAGCCCTTTTGAGCGCATCCACCATAATCAGCATTTCCATCAGGTTGTCGTTTACCGGTGAACCTGTCGGCTGGATGATGAAACAGTCTTTGCCACGGACACTTTCATTAATCATGACCTGTATTTCGCCATTATTAAATCTTCCGCACAAAGACTTTCCAAGCGGAACGCCGATATAATCTGAAATTTCTTTTGCAAGAGCCGGATGCGCGGTTCCTGTGAAAATTTTCAGTCTCGATGTACCTTCCATATCCATTTATGATGCTCTCCTTTTCTCCCCTGCGGGATCTCCGACAATAACTCCCCCATGCCGTCTTCATGGCAGCATTTCTTATATTATATACCCTTTCTCAAACAGAAACTATCCTGCTTGGACGGAAATATAAAACAGGCTAATCTTTATATGTATCTTCTTTTATCCAATTTTCAATATTCACCTGCTTTGCCCTGCCAACAGCAAGCGCTTTGGCGGGAACATCCTTCGTAATCGTCGAGCCCGCGGCGGTAAACGCCCTTGCCCCTACATGAACCGGTGCCACAAGATTTGTATTGCACCCGATGAATGCATGCTCATCAATCGTGCAGCGGTGCTTATTTTTTCCGTCAAAGTTTACCGTTACCGTTCCGCATCCGAAATTCACGTTTTTCCCTAAATCGGAATCGCCGCAGTAAATCAAGTGCGGCAGTTTCGTGCCATCGTCCACGTCGGAATTTTTCACTTCCACGAAATTCCCGATTTTAATATCATTGTGCAGACAGGTCTCGGGACGTAAGTGGACAAACGGCCCGATTTCATTATTATCTCCCAATTCACAGGAATGGGCATATACACGGTTTAAATGATTACCATCACCGCAAATCACATCGGTAAGCTGCGTATCGGGACCAAGAGTACAGTTTTTCCCTACTTTTGTTTTCCCCTGCAGCATTGTTCCCGGTAAAATCACCGTATCCTGTCCCACTTCTACATCCTGCTCGATATATGTACTGTACGGATCGGTGACTGTGACACCTGCCGCCATCAGGTCTTCCGCTTTACGGATGCGAAGGATGCGGTCAGCTTCTGCCAACTGGATACGGGAGTTAACGCCCATTGTCTCGCTTGCGTCTTCAGCTGCAACAGGAATTACTTTCTGCCCCGCCTTAATTAATATCTCAAACACATCAGTCAAATAATATTCACCCTGGGCATTTTTATTGTCTACCTTCTCCAAAGAATCAAGCAGTGCACCTGTTTTGAACACATACGTCCCTGTATTGATTTCATGGACAGCCAGCTGATCCGGCGTACCGTCCTTCTGTTCCACAATGGAAATCATATGTCCTTTTGCATCGCGGAGAACTCTTCCGTATCCGAAAGGATTGTCCATAATCGCCGTCAGGACAGCCGCGGCGCCGTCATAATCCCTGCACGCACAAACGAGACCTTCGATCGTTTCCCGGCGCAAAAGTGGTGTATCCCCGCAAACCACAAGCACATACCCGTCACGATTATCTTTAAACAAAGGAACCGCCTGCATCACCGCATGGGCGGTTCCCAGCTGTTCTTCCTGATGGACGAAATAAATATTTTCTCCGGCAAGCCTTTCACGAACAAGTTCCTCTTTAAATCCCGTGACAACCACACATTTTTCAGACCCTGCCTTTTTTACCGTACGAATGACCTGCTCCGCCATAGGGACGCCGCAAACTTTGTGCAGAACTTTCGGCCATTGCGACTTCATTCTTGTACCCTGGCCTGCAGCCAAAACGACCGCCGTTAAACTCTCCATATTGCCTCCTGCCGTTTTTTACAACGCGCATATATTTTCAGAAAATAGATTGCCTCATAAAACAAGTTTTCCCAATTTATTTTAGCAAAACAGACTTGCTGCCGCAATACAAAAGCCGCGTGTCCGTTCTTCACCACGCAGCTCTTTATCACTTAACTTAAAACTTCAGGAAATAAGGTAAACGGTAATATTATCTCTTGATCCCCACTGGTATGCCTGCTCCAGGTTGTCCACACCGACATCGATAACATATCCTTGTATGGCTCCGCCGATATCATCACAAATGGCATAGCCGTATCCCTCAATATATACGATACTCCCCAGAGGAATCACATCAGGGTCTACCGCCGCATGCCCTTTCCCTGCATAGTTTCCTAAGGCGGTACGGCCGGAGCCGCCGCCGTCCGTCGGCGTGTATGCCGTAGATTTCATTTGAAATGATTTTTTATACTTCCCCGTAAATTTTGGCGCATTTTCCAAACGTTCCCACACATTGGTATCTGCCATTCCTGTCCTTTCCAGTTTTTCTTCCGCCTGCAATTTACGGACCGCCTCTGCTGTTGCCGCCCCGTAAATACCATCAGAACCGCCAGGATTATACCCGTGCAGAAGGAGCCTGTTCTGTAATTTAACGACGCGCTTGCCCCGATCTCCTGCTTTTAACGTGCCGCCCGCAGAAGGAGCGCTTAACCCACCGAGCAGTTTCCACGTAGCATCATCCACATTTCCTGTAACGGATAAACCATGTTCTTCCTGCAGTGCGCGCACGGCGCTTTCTGTGTCGTTACCGTAAATGCCGTCTGCTTCCCCGTCCAGATACCCCGCGCGGCGGAGCTTATTCTGTAATGTTTTGATCTCACTCCCGCGGTCACCTTTTGTATAATGCATGTCTTTTTTATTCTTTTGTTCCTTCTTTATTTCCTTTTTGTTTTCTTTCTTTGCCTCTCCCGTTTCTACCCCTCCCAAAAAGGAAAGTGTCTGTTCATCTACAGCTCCCGACACCGGAAGTCGGTGGTCTTTTTGGAACTGTTCCACGGCAGCCGCCGTATCCCCGCCATAGATACCGTCAGAAGCGCCAGTGAGATAGCCTGCCGCCGCAAGACGGTCCTGCAGTTCAGCAATCATATCCCCCCGATTTCCCTGGGCATATACGATCCCGCCTCCATCACGATATCCTTTCCCGTCATCTTCTTTCAGCTTTGCCTGTGTGCTGTCATCTGCTTTTCCCGTAACAGGGAGTCCATGATCTTTTTGAAATTCCGATACCGCCTTCACCGTGGTCGATCCATAGTCGCCATCTACCGTACGCGCCAGATATCCCGCTTCTACCAGATCATTCTGCAAGGATTCCACAGCGGCGCCACGCATTCCCATGTGAAGAATTTCTGCCGATACGGAGCCTGCCATACACAGCCATAAGGCCGCAGCAAGTTCCAAAATATATAATTTACGCATTTCTTTTACCTCCGTAAAAAATTCATGTGTATTTTACCATGGACGATATTTTTTGTAAAAATTCCTCAGAATGAAATACCATTCAATACGCAAAAAACCGCGGTGAAGTCATCGCGGTTCTCATTCCTATTATTTTCTGTACAGCCCCATGGCATGAATTGCATTTTCATACGTCACGCGGGCTTTCGCACGGGCGCGAATGGCACCGTCATCAAGAATGGCATCCAGTTCGGGAGTTCCTGTAAGTTCATCATATCGGGAACGGATCGGACTAAGTTCTTCTACTACCAGATCAGCTACATCTTTCTTGAACGTGCCGTATCCCTGTCCGTCATACATCGTTTCTATTTCTTCAAAAGTCTTTCCGGAAATAGCCGAATGGATACTCATCAGATTGGAAACGCCGGGCTGGTTCGCCTTGTCATAGTGGACATGCGCCAATGAATCGGTGACTGCCTTCTTTATTTTCTTCACAATTACATCTGCCGTATCCAGCATATGGATGGTCGCCCATTCATTATCATCAGACTTGCTCATTTTACCTGTCGGCTCCTGAAGGCTCATGACTCTCGCCCCGCCCTGGGGGGCCCACATTTCAGGAATGGTGAATACTTCGCCATACTTGCGGTTAAAACGTTCCGCCAGATCCCTTGTAATTTCCATATGTTGGCGCTGGTCTTCACCAACCGGCACAAGATTTGCCTGATACAGGAGAATATCGGCAGCCATAAGGGGCGGATATGTTAAAAGTCCCAGGGGAATAAACCCCTCTTTCTTTTCCTCTTTCTGTGCTTTTGACTTATACTGCGTCATGCGTTCCATTTCTCCCACATACGCACTGCAAATCATCATCCACCCAAGCATGGCATGCTCCGGTACTTCCGACTGGACAAAAATCGTCGCCTTCTTCGGATCCATCCCTGCCGCGATATAGAGCGCCGCCAGATTCCGTGTCCGTTCATGAAGCAGTGCCGGATTCTGGGGAACAGTAATCGCGTGCTGGTTTACAACACAATAGTAACATTCCGCTTTTTCCTGAAAAGGGATAAAATTTTTCAATGCCCCCAGATAGTTTCCTAAAGTTAAAGAACCGCTGGGCTGGATTCCCGAAAAAATAACATCCATTATGTATCTATGCTCCTTATTCCACAGTGACCGATTTGGCCAGGTTACGGGGCTTATCCACGTCATTGCCCCGTTTGATACCGGTATAGTATGCAAGAAGCTGCATAGGAATGACAGAAAGAATAGGGGCGATAAATTCGTCTACTTTCGGAATTCTCACGATTCCTGTAGTATATTTTTCAAGCTCATGATCATCATCATAACCGATTCCCAGTACATCTGCACCGCGGGCGCGTACTTCCTGTATATTGCTGTACATCTTAGCTCTCACATTATTCTGTGTTGCCACGGCAATAACCGGCGTTTCGGCAGAAATAAGAGCCAGCGTGCCATGCTTTAATTCACCGGCCGCATACGCTTCCGCATGGATATAAGAAACTTCTTTCAGTTTCAGTGCTCCTTCCATGGCAATGGCATAGTCAATAGAGCGCCCAAGATAAAAAATATCTTCTGCTTTAATCAGGCAGTCCGCCACCTCAGACATATGTTCCTTTTCAGTAAGCACTTCTTCAATCTGCTTCGGCAGCTCAAGCAGAGCGGCAGTCAGCTTCTTCACCAGTTCCAAAGAAATACTCTCTTTTACCTGCCCCATATAGAGAGCAAGCATCAAAAGGGAAACCAGCTGTGTAGTATATGCTTTTGTAGATGCCACGGCGATTTCCGGACCGGCCAGTGTGTAAATGGCCACATCTGTTTCACGGGCAATGGAAGATCCGATGGAATTTGTCACCGCGATACTCTGGGCACCAAGACGCTTTGCTTCTTTCAGCGCCGCCAGTGTATCGATCGTTTCACCGGACTGGCTGATAACGATACATAACGTCCTTCCCGTCGTCAGAGGGCGGCTGTATCTGTATTCCGACGCGATTTCCACGGAAACCGGAATTTTCGCGAACCGTTCGATATAGTGCTTTGCCACCAGCCCCGCATGATATGCCGTACCGCAGGCAGTGATCAAATATTGTCAATATTTTCAAGACTGTTCTTCGTCCAATTCAGCTTATCAAAAAACACAGTACCGTCTTTTTTCAAATGAATTTTTACAGTATCACGGACTGCTTTCGGCTGTTCATAAATTTCTTTCAGCATAAAATGGTCAAATCCGCCCTTTTCCGCCGCTTCCGCCGACCAGGTAACTTCCTGTACTTTTTTTGAAATAGGAAGACCGTCAGCACTGAACACGGAAACACTGTATTTTTTTACGACCGCAATCTCCCCGTCATTCAAAATATAAATACGGCGGGTATAATTAATCACTGCAGGAATATCGGATGCAATGAAATTCTCATCTTCGCCAAGACCTATAATCAGCGGATTATCTTTCTTTGTACAGATAATCGTATCGGGATCGGCATCATGCATGAATACAAGAGAATAAGAACCATCAATTACAGCAAGCACCTTGCGGACGGTAGAGAAAAAATCACCGTCATCAAGCTCTTCCGCCAAATGGGCAACGACTTCGCTGTCCGTTTCAGACTTGAATACATGACCTTTTTTCAGAAGATCTTTTTTCAATTCCATATAGTTTTCAATAATGCCATTGTGAACGATGACAAAATGATTATTTTCATCCCCATGGGGATGGGCATTCACATCTGATGGTTTGCCGTGAGTTGCCCATCGGGTATGCCCGATACCGATATTTCCACGTAAAGGATGGGACTCCAGCGCCTTTTCCAAATTTACCAGACGTCCCGCTTTTTTCTCAATCTCGATTTTCCCATTTTCATACACGGCAATGCCTGCCGAATCATAACCTCTATATTCCAGACGGCGCAGACCTTCTATCAGGAAATCGGAAGCATTTCCATTTCCCACATAGCCCAATATACCGCACATAATATTTCCTCCTGCAAAACTCCAATAAATGAATCATTTATTTCAAAATTCAGCCATGTAATACTAAGTCATTATACCACAACCAGGCAATATTCAGTGTCCCGATAAGCTGCCGGCACCCCCGTTTTCTCAGAAAGAATTTATGATCCCCTCGACATCCTGGAGTTCCGAAATACCTGCAAGAGCCGTCATAATACCGATAACAAACAATGCAGTAATCAGCATGCCGCAGAGAAGGAAAGGAGAAATACTGATAAAAAAGGCTTTCCCTTTCCCAAACCCGTAATTTGCGCGGATGGCAAGAATGTCTAAGAAAAAGCTCCAGACAATAATAGCAAAGACAGCAAATCTGTGAATGCCGTCCAGGCCAAACTGTCCTATAAGAGAAAAGAAAACGGAAAAAGCATAAGGGATCGACGCGCACATGAACCCCGCCGTAATCCCTCTTGCCGTTCCCCGCCCGCCAAGGAGTCCGGAAATATAATCCACCACGGCACTGTGTAGCAAAAGGAGAGAGCCTGTCCCGACAAAAGATGCCAGAAAAGCCGTCACAAAACTTCCTGCCTCCACGGAAGAAAGGGCAAGAAGCAAAATCACGAACCCCCAGATGATACTGCTTTCTTTCATTTTTTCACCGGTAGTCACATCAGACATCGCGTCTGTGGGATGGGCAAGCAAACGGTATATTAAATCTAAAACTGTATTCATCATAGCTCCTTAACGAACAGAGGGCGCCGGCGTCTGGGAAAACGTGCCCCATATATTATCTGAAATGCTTTTTGCTAAACTCCTCACAGCACTGTCCATTTCCCCTGCAAGGATATTTTTCCAGGATGTTCCTACGGAATATCTTTTCACCGGTACACTGTCCCCTTCTATTCCGGCGACGCCTCCCGCATAATTCAAGGCATCATAATAATTCCCCATCGCATCAACCAGTCCCAGTTCCATAGCCTGCTGGCCGGTAAGAATCCGTCCGTCAGCCACACTTCTTACACGGCTTTCTTCCAGACGTCTTCCGTCAGCCACGGTCTTCACAAACTGGCTGTAAATATCATCCACCATGGTTTGAAGCATTTTCTGCTCGTCTCCTGTCATGGGCCGGTACATAGAAAGAATATCCTTATGAGCACCGCTTTTGATTTTTTCATTTTTTACACCCAGCTTACCCATAAGCTCTTCAACATTCGTATAATCCATGTACACGCCAATACTTCCTGTCAGGGTAGCGGGATTGGCAAAAACATAATCGCCTTTGCTGGCGAGCCAATATCCTGCAGAGGCACACATATCCCCCATGGAAACGACGATTGGCTTTCCCGCATTCTTAATCTTGTCCATTTCTTCCGCAATTTCCTGCGTTGCTCCCGTAGAACCGCCAGGACTGTTAATGCGGAGAAGGACGCCCTTTACCCGATTATCCTTCCGCGCCTGTTCCATTTCATACATCACCTGCTCGCTGGAAACGCCTTCTGACGCCCCCAGGAGAGTCCCATTGCGGGGACCGCCGTAAATAGTACCGTCAATACGGATTTCCGCCACATAGTCCTTACCCTTCCCGATGGCGGACGTCTTTTTCCATTCAGGCATAAAACCTGCCGCTGCAGCGGAAATAACAAGAACCGCCAGCATCACCATGATCCACTTTTTAATTTTACTATCCATTGTTAATCTCCTATCTTGTCATTCCATTATACCATCATCATGAATACAAGAAAAATCAAGCCAGAAAAAAAGGTTTCTCCAAAGATGTTTCCATCATTCAGCGAAACCTTTTCTGGTGACCGGTATGGGATTCGAACCCATACTCTCTGCGCTGAGAACGCAGCGTCTTAACCGTTTGACTAACCGGCCATGTGTTCCATATTATAACCGGCACTGACTGAAATTTCAAGTATTTTTTACATACATGGTTTCCGATCCCCCTTGTTTTTTTCATAGAGAATCAAAAGACCTTTCAAAGTAAGCATGGAATCCACCTTGTCAATCGTTCGGGATGCGCCCGCCATAAGCGTCGCCAGACCGCCCGTAGCAATGACCTTGATATCGTTCCGTTTCATTTCCGCTTTAATACGGGTAACGATTTCATCAATCTGTCCCACGAAGCCGTAGTAAATCCCTGCCTGCATGGCAGACACGGTATTTCGACAAATAATGGAATTCGGTTTCAACAGTTCGATACGCGGCAGTTTGGACGCCCGTTGGAAAAGGGCTTCCATGGAAATACTGATCCCCGGAGCAACAGCCCCGCCAAGATAATTCCCTTTTTCATCGATGACACAAAACGTTGTCGCCGTTCCCAAATCGATAACAATAAGAGGGCACTTATATTCAGCAATAGCGGCTACCGCATTAACGATACGGTCAGCCCCCAAATCTTTCGGGTTGTCATAAAGGATATTCAGCCCCGTTTTAATCCCCGGTCCCACAAGAATGGGATTCACGCTGAAATAACGGCGCGAAAGAGATTCAAGGATAGGAATAATCGGCGGTACCACTGTTGAAATAATGACATCTTCAATATCGGAAAACTGAAGTCCGTTAATACGGAACAGCGTTCCCAACACACTGGCATAGCCATCAGCAGTCTGGAGTGTATCCGTTGCCAGACGCCAGTGATTGAGCAATTCCTTTCCACGGTAAATACCACAGACAATATTTGTATTCCCTACATCAAAAGCAAGCAGCATTATTCATCGCCTCTCAGAATAAAGGTGCCTCCGGATCCGGATTTCCCCTCTTGGTTTATAAATCACGAAACCGTAATTTATCACATGTGTATCATGCAATAAAGACTCGATTCTGTCAAGCAAAAAAGGCAGAGGTCCGCCTTTCATTAAATTTATTCATTTAAAAAGAGTCCCGCGTTTCGGAGTGCTTTTTGTATACGTATGCCGCAGAATACACCGGCGGCCACTTTGATGAGATCAAATCCGATAAAAGGGAAAACGGTCATCGTAAGGGCTGTCCAAAGCGGCATTCCTTTCCCCAAACCAAGAGAAAAGTACATCATGAACCAAACTGTCCCCAACGCATAGCAAAGGATGAGCCCCAGAAGCGCAAATACTCCCTGGGTGAAAAAGCGGCTTTTTTCTTTAAGATATATCCCGCTGAAACCGGCCATAAGAATAAATCCGATATAATACCCGCCCACAGGGCTCAGGAAAATACCAACCCCTGCCTTGCCCATCGTAAGAACGGGAACGCCCAGTGCGCCAAGAAGAAGCCACACGGAAATGGAAACCGCGCCCCATTTCCAGCCAAGGACACCACCGGCAAAAGCACAAACAAACGTCTGTAATGTAACCGGCACCGCCCCGATGGGAAAAGCGAACTGGGAAAGTACCGCCATGATTCCTGCAAATAAAGCGGCACCCGACATATAATGAAATTTATTTCTGTCCATAAATTTATTTTACTTCTTTTCTGTTTTATCTTTGCGGAATTGGCGCATCTGCCGGACGGATGGAAACATCGCCTGCCATCACGCGGCGGACTTCCCTGCCGGTATCCACCAGGAGGCAGCCGTCATCATCAATATCCACAGCTTTGCCGGTATAATTATCATTGCCGAAAATCACGCGCACCTCTTCTCCAAGAGTCACGGATAATTTCCGCCAGTCATCAAGTACACGGCCAAACCCTTCCGTCTGCGCCAGCTTATACTCCGCTTCCAGCTCGGCCAGGACGGCCGCCAGCAAATCCCGGCGGGACACATTAACCCCTTCGTTCAGGAAAGACGTCGCATGGCCGCGGAAATCTTCAGGGAATTCCTTTTCCTTCATTCCCGTATTGATGCCGATTCCCATAATAATATAATCAATCTTTTCCATAGAAGCCGACATCTCGCAAAGCATCCCCACCAATTTCTTCCCATGATAGAGAATATCGTTGGGCCACTTGATACCTGCATCAGCAAGTCCGAGACGGCGGATACCGCGGCAGACTCCTACTGCTGCAAGGAGCGTGCTCTTTGATGCCTCCATCGGGAAAAACGTGGGACGGAAAATGACAGAAAACCAAATCCCTTTCGCAAAAGGAGAATAAAAATGCCTTGTAAGGCGTCCGCGGCCGGTCGTTTGTTCCTCTGCCACGACGATCGTCCCCTCTTCCGCGCCTTCCCTTGCAATCTTTTTGGCTTCTTCATTTGTGGACGGTGTCGATTCAAAATAAACCACTTTCTTTCCAAGCGTTTCCGTATGGAGAACACTAGCAATTTCCAAAGGTGTCAGTAAATTCGGCGCATAAATCAGCCGATATCCTTTCCGTGTACTTGATTCAAAAATATATCCCCTGCTTTTCAGAATATTGATATGCTTCCAGATTGCTGTACGGGATACGTTTAAATCTCTGGATATCTGTTCCCCCGACACATAATTTCCATTTGCTTTGCGGAAATACTCCAGTATTTCATTGCGCATAATATCCTCCTTTTCCTTTCAGAACTTTCCTTCATTATAATTTTCGGCAATCCCTTCGTCAACTTATTTCATTTACGACCTTTACATTAATAAAGAGAGCCGTTTTGGAGGCTCCCTTTCTTCTTTTTACAAAATGTAATTTGATGTATCCATATCCTTCGTGATTTCCCCAAGCTTTTGCCTCACATAAGCACCGTCAATGGTAACTTCTTTATTTTCCAGCTCAGATGCTTCAAAAGACAGCTCCTCCAGTACCCGCTCCAGAATCGTATAAAGCCGCCTCGCACCGATATCTTCCGTTTCCGAATTCACCGCAGATGCGATTTCCGCAATCGCACTGACAGAATCTTCCGTAAACGTCACTGTGACGCCTTCCGTTTCCAAAAGCGCCGTGTACTGCCGAATCAAAGCCTGCCGCGGCTCTGTTAAAATCTTCCGCAGATCCTCCTCTGTAAGGCTTTTTAATTCTACACGGATCGGGAACCGTCCCTGCAGCTCAGGAATCAAATCGCTCGGTTTTGATACATGGAACGCACCAGCCGCCATGAAAAGAATATGATCCGTCTTTATTCGTCCGTACTTGGTCTTCACCGTCGCCCCTTCCACAATGGGAAGGATATCCCGCTGCACCCCTTCACGGGATACGTCAGGCCCGCCGGATGCACCGTGTCTCCCCGCAATCTTATCGATTTCATCAATAAAAATAATGCCCCGTTCTTCGGCAAGCGCAACCGCCCTGTCACGGACAACATCCATATCCACCATCTCTTCGGCAGAAACCTCCGCAAGAACAGTTTTGGCCATGCGCACTGTCATTTTCCTCTTCTTCATCTTTTTCGGCATCATGGATGCGAACATTTGAGAAATCCGGTTCGCCTGTTCATTGTCCGCTGTATCTTCAATGTTTCCTTTTTCTTCCAATTCCACTTCTATTTGGCGGTCGTCCAATTCGCCGCCCCTGATACGGGCAAGCAGATTATTTCTTCTCTCCCTTTCCCCTTCATCTGAAACACCTGTCTTCTCCGCCTTTCCCCCTAAAATAATTTCCATGGGAGATCTCGTTTCCTTTTTCTTTGCAGGCCACATGATTTCAGCAATTTTCTGTACCGCCGCCTCTTCCGCATCTTTCCCGTGACGGCCTGATTCCTGCTTCTTCACAAGGCGCACCGCTTCTTCCGCCAGGTCGCGCACCATAGATTCCACATCGCGGCCCACATAGCCGACTTCCGTGTACTTCGTCGCTTCCACCTTTACGAAAGGGGCACCCGTCAAAGCAGCGATACGGCGGGCAATTTCCGTTTTCCCCACTCCGGTGGGACCGATAAGAAGAATATTCTTCGGACTCACTTCACGGGCAATCTCTTTAGGAAGCCGGCTGCTGCGCCAACGATTGCGCAGGGCGACAGCGACAGACCGTTTCGCATTCTGCTGTCCCACAATGTATTCATCAAGATATTCCACAATTTTCCGTGGTGTCAGATCTTTCATCCTATTTCCTCCACAATCACATTATGATTCGTATATACGCAGATATCCGCCGCCACATGGAGTGACCGTTCCGCAATCTCCCGCGCCGATAAATCCGACACCGAACACAAAGCGCGAGCTGCAGCAAGAGCATAATTCCCGCCGCTCCCGATTGCCAGTATGCCGTCATCCGGCTCGATAACCTCTCCGCTGCCTGATACAAGAAATAAATGGTCACCATCCGTCATAATCAAAAGAGCTTCCAGCTTTTGGAGCACCCGATCCCGCCTCCACTCTTTGGCGAACTCCACGGCAGCACGCACCAGATTTCCATTGCAATCGGAAAGTTTCCCTTCAAATTTGTCAAAAAGGGCAAATGCATCCGCCACGGAACCGGCAAATCCGGCGATGACCTTTCCATGATACAGGCGGCGCACCTTCCGCGCCGTATTCTTCATCACCACGGCATTGCCCATCGTAACCTGCCCGTCACCGGCCACAGCCGTCTGTCCGTCTTTCTTTACAGCCAGTATCGTTGTTGCAGTAAACATATTTCCTCCTTGTACTTCTATGGTTGACTTCCTTTATTATACTCCCGCGATAAAAGCCGTTCCCCCCAAAAGAAACGGCTTTGTTCTATTTCTTTATAAATGCATCCAGAACGGACAATGCCCGCGCCGCCAGCTTTTCATTCTTTTCTTTTTTCTTTACCCTTTCAGGCAAAGGAGGCAGCAATCCGAAATTCACATTCATCGGCTGAAAATCTTTTCTGATGAAATGAGAAATATAACGGCAGAGCGCGCCAATTGCCGTCTCCTTCGGGAATGCCCGCGGCTCCTTCCCCGCCGCCCGCGCGAAAGCGGAATAGGCTGCCACGATTCCCGATGCTGCCGATTCCACATACCCTTCGACGCCTGTCATCTGCCCTGCAAAGAAGAGTCCCTTCCGTACCCGCGCTTCCATGGTGGCTTCCAGCAAATCGGGCGAATGGATATAGGTATTCCGATGCATCACGCCATAGCGGACAAACTCCGCATCAGCAAGTCCGGGAATCATGCCGAAAACCCGTTTCTGCTCACCCCATTTCAGATGAGTCTGGAAACCGACAATATTGTACATCGTATCTTCTTCATTATCCTGACGCAGCTGGACAACAGCATACGGTTCCTTCCCTGTCCGCGGGTCAGGAAGTCCTACCGGTTTCATCGGCCCGAAACGCATCGTATCCTTACCGCGCTGCGCCATCACTTCCACAGGCATACACCCTTCAAAGACATTTCCTTCTTCAAATCCGTGGACTTCCGCTGTCTCCGCCGTCCTGAGCGCCTCATAAAATGCATTGTATTCCTCTTCGTTCATGGGGCAGTTCAGGTATGCCGCCTCTCCCTTATTGTAGCGGGACATCCAGTACACGATGTCCATATCAAGGGATTCTTTCATCACGATGGGCGCTGCGGCATCATAGAAGTGAAGTCCTTCACCGCCGCAGAAACTTTCTATGCTGTCCGCAAGAGCGCCGTCTGTCAGCGGACCGGTCGCGATAATCACGATCCCTTCTTCCGGTATTTCCCTGATTTCTTCATTGACAAATTCAATCAGCGGATGACTTTTTATCTTTTTTGTCACTGCCGCCGCGTATCCGTTACGATCCACCGCTAAAGCACCGCCTGCAGGGACACGGTGGGCATCGGCACATTCCATAATCACCGACCCGAGCCGGCGCATCTCTTCTTTCAGAAGTCCTACCGCATTGGTAAGAGCCGCCGCACGGAAAGAATTGCTGCAAACCAGTTCCGCACAATATCCCGTATGATGGGCAGGCGTTCCGATTGCCGGACGCATTTCCGCCAGCTTCACGGGAACCCCCATTTCCGCCAGCTGCCAGGCAGCCTCGCTTCCTGCTAAACCGGCACCGATTACCGTAACCTTCTCCATCAATCGCCGGCTCCTGTTTTTGTTTTCCCCGCCGCCCCGGCAGTCGTCTTCTTTGCAGTTGTCGTCTTTTTCTTTGCCGCCGAAGTTTTCGTTACAGTTTTCTTTTTCGGATGCGTTGTGCACTCGGGATTAGAGCAGATAATCTCTTCCTCCTTATTTTTCCGAACCTTCTTTACCTTGATCGCGCCGCAGACAGAGCAGAACTCATTAACCGGTTCATCCCAGACTGCCATATCGCAGGCCGGATAACGGCTGCAGCCATAGAAATAACGTCCCCGCTTTGAGCGGCGCTTCACCAAATTCCCCTCATGGCATTTCGGACACTCTATGCCCGTATCAATAACGATCGCTTTGTTCTGGCCGCATTCCGGGCACTTCAGATATCTGCCGTACGGCCCCTGGCGGTACACCATCTTCGCGCCGCACTTGTCACAATCCACATCGGAAATCTCTTCCTTTTCTTCTCCTGTGTGATAAGGCTTGATATTTTTACAGGAAGGGAAATTCGGGCAGGCAAGATATTTTCCGTAACGGCTCATCTTCACAATCATATGGGCACCGCATTTTTCGCAGATTACATCGGATACTTCCTGATTTTCTTCCTTCGCTTTCGCTGCCTCCAGGTTGGCGTTCTGCAGTTCCTTTTCAAAAACATCCCAGAACCCGCTCATGACCTTTTTATACGTTGCTTTGCCGTCAGCAATTTTATCCAGCCAGGTTTCCAGCTGCGCGGTGAAATCCACACTGACAATACCGGCAAAATATTCTTTAAAAGATCTGTCACTTTGAACCCGATATCCGTGGGAACAAACTGTTTTCCCTCTTTTTCCACATACTTACGCCTCTGGATGGTATCCAAAATAGGCGCATATGTGGACGGCCGGCCTATCCCCTTCTCCTCAAGCGTCTTGATTAGGCTGGCTTCCGTGTACCTTGGCGGCGGCGCGGTGAAATGCTGCTCTCCTTCCGCCTTTGTATTGAGTACCGTATGTCCTTTATGGAGCGCCGGCAGAAGAGGAAGCTCTTCATTATCCTGCTTCTTTTCTTTTACCGTCCGGAGTACCGTAAACCCATCAAACAATACCTGCGTCCCTGTCGCGCGAAGTGTGTAAATGCCGCTTTGGAGCACTGCATTCGTTGCCTGGGAAATCTGGGGCGCCATCTGGCTTGCAAGGAATCGGTTCCAGATCAATGTATACAGCCGGAGCTGGTCACGGGACAAAACGGCCGCCAGCATATCCGGAGCAAACTGCAGATTCGTGGGACGAATCGCTTCATGGGCATCTTGAGAATCCTTCCCCCTGGCATATACATTCGGTTTAGGCGGCAGATAGTCTTTCCCGTAAACACGTTCAATGTACGGCCGTACCTGCCTGATCATTTCATCGGAAATACGGGTCGAGTCAGTACGCATGTATGTAATCAGTCCTACATGTCCGTGCCCCGGTATTTCAATCCCTTCATAAAGCATCTGGGCAAGAGCCATCGTCTTTTTGGAGCCGAAATTAAGACGGTTGACCGCATCCTGCTGCATCGTGGAAGTCGTGTACGGCGGTTTTGCCTTACGCTGCTTTTTCGTTTTTGTGACTGAAGTGATTTCTGCCGGTTGTTTTAAAATCCCCCTGACAACCCGATCCGCTTCCTCTGCATTATTAATTTTTGCTTCCTTCCCGTCAACCTGCGTCAGTTTCGCCTTGAAACTTTCCTTTTCCTCCGTACGGTAAATCCCTTCCACCGTCCAGTATTCCACAGGCTTAAACGCCCGTATTTCTTCTTCCCTTTCACAAATCAGACGTGTCGCTACCGATTGTACACGTCCCGCGGAAAGGCCGCGGTAAACCTGCTTCCACAGCCACGGTGAAAGCTTGTACCCCACAAGACGATCAAGCACGCGGCGTGCCTGCTGGGCATCTACACGGTTTAAATCAATCGGTTCGGGATGGAGTACCGCCTCTTTAATCGCCGGCGGCGTGATTTCATGAAAGGCGATACGCGCATTTGACCGGGGATCCACATCAAGAAGTTTCGACAAATGCCAGGAAATGGCTTCCCCTTCACGATCAGGGTCCGTTGCCAGAAGAATATCTTTCGACTTATTGGCTTCTTTCTGCAAATTTTCAATGACATCGGCCCGTTCCGCCGAATTAACATACTCCGGCTTGAAATCATTTTCCACATCCACACCAAGCGTACGCTGCGGCAAATCACGTAAATGACCCATGGAGGCAAGCACCTTATAACCGGAGCCTAAAATACGCTCAATCGTCTTCGCCTTTGCCGGAGACTCCACGATAATCAGGTGTTTCCCCTTGGCATTCGGTTTCCTTGTGAAAAGTTTTTCCCCGGCAGAAGACTTTTTTTTCTTATCCTTCACGGTGATCGTAATCTGTATAGCCAAAATACCCTCCCTATACTACATGAAATACAGTATATATCTCATTTATATTATCCGCGTCCTGTTGTAATAAACCGGCCGGATCCCCGTTTCCTTTACAAACCCTTTAAGCTGAAGCCGGAGCAGGAGCATCGTAATCTTCATCACCGACATTCCTGACTGCTGGAGAATATCCTCCGCCGTCACTTCCTCTCCTGTACAGCAGAAACGATACACCACTTCCTCTTCCAATGTCAACTGTTCAGGAGATTCCTTCTTGGAAGAAATACTCTTTTCGTTCCACCCGTATTCAGAAAGGATATCTTCGTAGGACGTACAGCAAATCGCCCCGCTCCGTATGAGATGATTCGTCCCCCTGCTCGAATCGAGCCAAATATTTCCCGGAACGGAAAAGACGTCCCGTCCTTCTTCCAATGCGAAGTCGGAGGTAATAAGAGCACCGCTCCGTTCTGCCGCCTCTACCACAAGGATTCCCCGGCTCATTCCCGCGATAATTCTGTTCCTCGCGGGAAACTGCCTCCCCAGAGGCGGCGTCCCCGGCGGGTATTCAGAAATAATCGCGCCGCCATTATCAATGACTTTTTGGAACAAATTTTTATTTTCCGGAGGATATACATGATCCAGCCCGCAGGCAAGCACCACCACCGTCGGGCTTTCTCCGCGCAATGCCCCTTCATGCGCAGCGCTATCGATCCCCCGTGCGCCGCCGGAAACCACCGTCACTCCATTTTCAGCCAAACCGCAGGCTATCCGTTCTGCCGTCTGCACACCATAAGGCATCGCTTTCCGTGATCCTACGATCGCCACCGTTTTCTCAAAAACGGGATCATTTCCTTTATAAAATAAAACAGCCGGAGGATTCGCCGTCGTCCGTAAAAGCGGGGGATACAAATCATCCTCCCATGTCACGCAGTGAATCTGCAGCCGGTATAACTTTTCCCCTATTTCTTCAGGCTCCGTTTCTTTCCGGTACGCCAAAAAAGACGCTTTCGTCTTCCCTTTCAGCAAATGAGATTCCACAATCTCCTTATCGGAAGCCTTCCACACATCTTCCGCCGTTCCGAACGCCTCTATGAGAGCCCGCATATGTTTGGCTCCCAGCCTTGGACAACCGGGGAGCGCCGCCGCGAATATATCCATCATGACCTCCGGGGAAGCATATTTCTGTAACTGAGCGCTTCCGCCACATGCTCGGGCTTAATCTCCGACATACCTGCCAAATCGGCAATCGTACGGGATACTTTAATGATGCGGTCATAACTTCTCGCGGATAAATGGAGCTTTTCAAAAACCTCACGGAGCAGCTCCGACCCCTCCGCGTCCAAACGGCAGGTTTCCCGAAGCTGGCGGTGCCCCATCTGCGCATTATTCTGCATATGCCATTTAGACAACCGTTCCGACTGCATGGCCCTCGCCGCTGCCACACGTTCCGCAATCCGCGCCGAAGATTCCCCTTTAATCGTTGCCGTGAGCTCACTATACTTCGGCCGCATCACCGACACATGCAAATCAATCCTGTCCAAAAGAGGGCCGGAAATCTTTCTTCCGTAACTCCGTATTTCTCCATCACTGCAGGTACAGGGATGGTCAGGATCTCCCAAGATATCCGCAGGGACAAGGATTCATTGCGGCAATCAGCACAAAATCGGAAGGATATACAAAGGATGCATTGACCCTTGAAATATGCACCTCCCGATCCTCCAGCGGCTGCCGGAGAACTTCCAGCACCGCCCGTGGAAACTCAGGAAGTTCATCTAAAAATAAAACACCGTTATGGGCAAGCGTCACCTCGCCGGGACGGGGAATCGTACCTCCGCCGATAAGTCCGGCCATGGAAATCGTATGATGGGGACTGCGGAACGGACGCTCACGGATGATATCCTCCGCCTTGAACAATCCGGCCACCGAATAAATCTTTGTCACCTCAAGAGCCTCCTCCCGCGTCATCGGAGGAAGAATCGTCGTGATGCGGCGCGCCAGCATCGTCTTCCCTGATCCGGGCGGTCCCGTCATAAGGACATTATGGGATCCTGCCGCCGCTATTTCCATAGCACGCTTCGCCATGATCTGTCCCTGCACCTCGGCAAAATCCACATCACTCAACTTAGATTCCGCCGCTTCCCGCCGCTTGGCAGGAGCCATCGGGCTATGCCCCAAAGATACTCTACCAGTTCACCAAGCGTCTTTGGCGCGTACACAGTCACATTTTCACAAAGAAGAGCCTCTCCGGCAACCGCAGGGCTCATGAAAAAAGTTGAGATCCCCGCTTCCCGCCCGGCAAGAACCATGGAAAGCACACCGGGCACCGAGCGTATTTCCCCCTGCAAAGAAAGCTCTCCGATGAACATCACCGATGCAAGAACCTCCTTCGGAATCACCCCGCTTGCCGCCAGCACCCCCATGGCAATCGGCAGATCAAGACAGGAACCGTCCTTCTTCAAATCCGCAGGCGCCAAATTCACCGTCACCTTTTCGATAGGAAAAAAATATCCGGAATTCCGTATCGCCGACTGGACACGCTCCTTCGACTCCTTCACAGAAACCGCAGGCAGCCCGACAATATCAAAAGCCGGTGACGCGCGGCTGATATCCACCTCCACAGTAATCACATGACCATTCAAACCAAACGTACATGTCCCAAACGCCTGCGCAAACATGGCATCTCCCTCTCTCAGAACGCATTCCTCGTATGACGCAACCGCACCGCACGCCCCGGTGCCATCATGACTTCCACCACATCAAAACGGATCCGGACATCATGCAAATGACGCGCTAAAAGAAATACTTCCGCCGTATAACGGATATGCCGCTGCTTATACACAGTCACCGCTTCAATCGGTTCCCCATATAAACGGCTCCGCCGGGTCTTCACCTCGATAAATACAAAAACGCTTCCATCCTTCATGATGAGATCGATTTCCCCATGTTTACACCTGAAATTCCGGGTGATCAAAGTCATCCCCTTCTCCTCCAGATACAAACAAGCCCGATCCTCACCCATCCGTCCGAAAGCTGTATTTCCCATAGCGCCTCTCTATTTACCACTCTCTTCCTTTCTTATTATTGTAAGTAAAAGAAATGCAATAGTCAAATGTGATTTAAGATGCAAATCACAAAATTGATCCTCTCTATAAATCTTCCCTATTAAAAAATGAACAGTCACACTACCCTATACGACAGTCAACGTTCCCGTCGTCATATTTGCGGTATGGCGGCATTTCTAAGCTGCCTATGCGGCAGTTAACAATCCAGTTCCAGGAAAGGAAGTAATAAGGAATTTCTAAACTGCCTATACGGCAGATAACCCATGCAGTACCTTACTTTTTCAAGTGTAGTATTTCCTAAACTGCCTATACGGCAGATAACGTCATCAATGGCGATACCGGAACGAACAACAATTTCTAAGCTGCCTATGCGGCAGTTAACTTATAAGCGCTTTCAAAATCTATCGTAGTAGATTTCTAAACTACCTATGCGGCAGTTAACTCTTTCAGCGGCAGACAGGGATAGAAGACTTTTTTCTAAACTACCTATGCGGCAGTTAACGCATCTATAGTGCTTGCAGTAATCGTCAGTTTTTTCTAAACTACCTATGCGGCAGTTAACTTTTTTACAGCGCTTTGCAAGCCGTATCTGCTTTTCTAAACTACCTATGCGGCAGTTAACTCTTCAACAATTTCTACAATTGATTTTTTTACTTTCTAAACTACCTATGCGGCAGTTAACAGCAACGCAGGCGGCGATTCCGACGCTTTACTTTTCTAAACTACCTATGCGGCAGTTAACAACATATTAACAAGTCCTGGCTAAAAGAGTTATTTCTAAACTACCTATGCGGCAGTTAACGATGCCGGAGCGGAAAAAGAATCCGACAGCACGTGCGCTTATACATCTTTTTCCCACTTTGACCCAAATTTATTCCTGCTTTGAAATATATTGATTTAATCGCATTTTTCAAACGCCGTAAAAATTTGGGTTAAAATTCCGGAACGGTTCTGTTATTACTTAAACCATAGGTTCCGCATTCTGTCAAGGCAGATTCTTTCTACCCGCTTTTTTATAAAAAGGCTAAATGTTCCTCCGCGGGAAAGGCTTTTCATCTGTATGTACGGCAGTCTGACAGATTTTCTCTTTCCTTGCAGAAGCCGGGCAGCCTCTTCGATCGTTACTCCCGGATGCCTTTTTGCATAGCGTTTCGCTTTTACCCGGATTGAGCCCTCAGGCTGGTACCTGCTATACACGGCATACCCCCGCAGCTTGCGCTCCGGCACTTTCCTTATGCTTGTACAGTGCACATAATCAAAGAGGCGTCCCAGTACTTTGGACAGGTTGAGTCTTTCCAATTCTTGTGCTTCCGCAAAAATACGGATTTTTTCTCCCAGACCTGTTTCCCTGTATTCGGGAAATGAAACGGCATAGGGGTTATGTCCGCTTTTATTCTTTTCATCTGCAAAAGCAATATGGAGCTGGGTAAACACTTTGGTCCAAAGGAAGGCAAGCGATACTTCCGCACACGGGAGCAAGGTGATTTCCTGATAGTATTCCATGGCTTATTCCTTTTCGCTCTGACCAAAAACACCGCCGCGGACGAGAACAGCCATGACATAGTTTTGTCATTTTCATCGTCCGGTTCACTGCCGGTTGACCACTGATCAAACAGGGTATAAAAATCTTTTTTCTCTTTTGGTGTGCGGTAGGCTTTCCCAAGAGTGGTGACCGCACCATAGGGTTCAATGGCAATCGGTATCCGTCTGCCCTCTTCCTGGGGATACCAAGTGTCGACGGTTCTGATGGCATTGCTGAGTTTCTGTGAGTGCATAGCTGCCGTACCGTCCACATGGTAAAGAACCTTGCTCTTCTTGCCTTTTCCTTTATCAAGAATCAGTTCTTCGCTGGGATAAATTTCCTGTCCTTTTCCCATAAGTGCGAAGGCTTCCACTTCGATCAGAAGGGATGACCTCTTTCCACAGAGAGTTTCGGCAATAAAAGATGCCAATTCTTCCACTTTTTCACGATTCTTATCAAAATCCTTCAAGCTGAAATCATAAATATTAAATATCCATTTTTTATTTTCTTCTTTTATGGATACAATGACCTCCGCTTTTTCCGCCCCTACACGATTTCTCCAAAGGAAGCGTCCATTGGCTATATTCATCGCATAACGGGCTGACAGCTCTTTAAATCCGTTCTGCTCAATAAATTTCTTTCCTATTTCTTCTATCTTTTTATGATGAGTTTCGTTATTGCATGCAGAAGGATGCTCTACACCGGAAAGGACTTTGATTGTAAAGGATAATTTCAATGTGTCATCGTTTAAAGAAATAGAAGCACTGTCTACGGTCTGCAGATTTGCTTTTTCCACTTCCGCATTCAATTTCATGGGATCATTTTTTACACTATCCTTCAATCGGTTGGAAATGGTTCCTCTTACAGATTTTTCTACCAGCATAACGGGACGGGCTGTTTCATTTCTTTTTTCCCAGGTTGTTCCATACATATAGCCATCCGATAAAACAAGTTTCTTTTCAAAAGAAAGTACAGATGCCAGATTTGATTCTTTTTTCGCCATTTTCATTTCCTCCTGATCATTCCTTATTTTTACAAAGATATAATTGATTGGTTTCTTCATAGGCATAGTGCCACATCATTTCATCTATGTCACGAAACCAATGAGCCATCTTAAATTCACCAAGGGTGACTATGCTTTCTGCAAATCGATGGGGCGTATCCGGATCCCGCTGATTTTTCACTTTCCCCAGCGGAGACAATCCCTTAAATCCTACAGCAAGCGGCGCAATCCATCCGGCCGCCGCCTTTTCATATTTCCAGTCTGTTACCTTACCGGATTCATCTTTTTCTGCCATCTGATGTACTTTCAGATAGTGAAGCAGCCTGTCCAGACTGTCTTTTCCTTCCAGCTCTTTCGCTTCCATGAGATCCCTGCGCTCAATAGGTATATAACCGGGCATAAGTGTGGAAATCACTTTCCTAACTGATATAGGATTGTCTTCATTTATACGCATGACTTGGATTTTTCTAATATCCAGTATGTCTCCCCCCGCCATTTTCATCCGGGGCAATATTTCCTTTACTGCCTGTTCCAATAATTCCATGTTATTCCCATCTACCCTTTCGGCCTCTATCAGAAGGGATACGGAAAGATGGATTCTCGCATCTTCAATAAATGACGGTCTTTCTCCTTTTTCATTAAGTGGATTTGCCGTTCCTACAAGGGAATTCACATAGTCTCCGAGTCCCTTATAAATCTGCAGATTTGTCTTGTGATATGATACCGCTGTTTTTACAAGTCGTATCCCCTCCAGAGCCGGCTCCCTCCTTTCTCCCAACTTTCGTTCCAGTGCATGGACTGCGCCGAGCCATGCTGTCATAGCAGGTACTCCGATGGTTAAGGTACTGCTCATGGCATTGGCATTATGAATCCGCAGATGGGATATAAGCAGATATGCTTTCATGACAAACTTCTCACCTCCTCCATAAGAACCTTTATCATTGCGTGCCGAATATATTTCATTTCCTCCTCGCCTAATGATACACGCTGTTCTTTTTTAATCCTTCTATATTTGTAAATAAACCATTTTGCAAAATACTTCCCTGTTTCCTTTGCCCATTCATCTGTCCGTTCCTCTCGATATTGTTCATCAAGCCATATTTTCTGGATCTGCGGCAGATTAAGGAACTCCTCGCCATTGCTCCAGCCGGCAGGCTCTTCCCGTAAACGATAACAGGACTGCAGTATGACATCAATCAGGTCACAAACCAGTGCTTCCCTCTTATTCCGAATTTCCGCATTATTCCGTTCCATGAGAAACAACTCATGCAGATTTCGGAACAGGAAGAAATAGGCCCGGTATGGCACTGTTTCCTCAAGGAAATTACGGTGGGGACGACGTATTTTTTCCCCTTCCAGCAGAGCCGGCATAGACATGAGCAGATCCGCTTTTCCCGCTACCCGTGCATTAAAGGCGCTGATATTCTGCGCTTTCGTTCCCCCAAAGCCGATGACTGTCCTCTCCATGATTTCATCACATGCATTCCCATAAAACTCGCTTTTCTCATTACGGCAGTCAAACCTGTGCTGCCTCATATTCCTGCTTCTGCCGTTCAGCACTTGCAGAAGGCTTGAGGACGGCAATACGGTCAACAGATGATACGTCCCTTCTCCGGCAGGAAAGTAAATCTGCCGCAGCCTTCCGTCCGTCGCTGCCGGATCGGCAGTCACCATCATGCGTTCCACTTCTTGTCTCATTGTATCGAAGGATACGCCCAAAGATTCTACTTCTCTCCTAACGTTTTCATCATTTTCATAGATATGCTTCCATAATGGTCTTCCGTCATCCAATGCATAAAGCAGTAATTTCGCTGCGCCCATGTAAGCGGCAGAAGAATATACGATATCCGTTTCACAGTCCACATTTTCCGTCAGTACATAGGCATTTTGTCCCGCTTTATTTTTTCTCTGCAAATACACTTTCACATCGGGATGGGTGAATTTCCCGACATGTGTCGCCATATCGCATTTGGAAAGCAAAGAAACCGTATCCGCCAGCCACTTCTGCGGCGTTTTCTTTTTCCCTGCAGCCGCTTCCGATATGTACGCTGTCAACCCGCTCAAAATCATCCCTCCTGTCTGTTTTCTTCCGTTAACTTGAACATACCTAACTGATCTGAATATTTCCATTCATCCACTGTACTGGATCTCCCGTAGGGTATAGTGATTTCTCCATATCTGCAGGAAACCTCATTCATCTGCACATCCTGCGGCACATCACTTGTATCTGATACGTACCGCCTCAAGGCAGCTTCATAATCACGAATAATCCATAACCGTCCCTCCATTTCCTCTGTCATACCACTGTAGTCGGTAATTCCTACACTATCTGAAAGCAAAGTCTTCTCCTTTCCCTCATACACAAGAAATTTTCGTTCCCCCTCCTCATACACCGCGCAGGCCTTGATTTCTTCCCCATAGCTTTCACGAAAGCGGCTGCAGCCTTGCGGAAGTGCCGTCATCCACCAGTATTCTTCCATCCATCCGTGCATACACTGCGGCCCGCAATCTCCCTTGCAGTTAAAATCCATCATGCTCGCATGTTCCAGCTCAGAGAGTTTTGAAAAATATTTTTTATCATCCGGACAGAATTGCTCCTTATCCAGCATTTCCGGTTTTAAAATTCTCGGTACCGCATCAATCCTTCTGCCCAGCTCTTCTTCATCCACAAGATCATGCATGTCATAACTGTTCAATTTCCGTTTTTTGGTTTCATACCCGGGTTTGCTGTAAGCCGGCTCTTTTCCCTGCCATGCTTTCAGATTATATGCCATGATTGCCATATTCTTTTTTTCAAGCGTCCCTGAAACCGGCTGACGATGACGAAGAACACGGCCGGCAAGCTGTATGATGGATCGGTACGACGACGGCTCCACCACTGCCCAATCGAGGTCATGATCACGGCCGACTTCCTCCACTGGTGTTGCTACAAGAATAAATATGATATTCTCCTCCGGTGTGCTGTCCAGATGCTTCCGCACGGTTTCATCCTGAAAATCCACTGTGGCAGACCGCGTTTTTCTTGTGAGCACCTTGTCCAGATACCGCTCCTGCTCATGACGGAGAAGAAGGATCTGCCTGCTGTGGTAAGTCATCACTCGGACAGCTGTCCCCTCGCTCCATCCGCATTTCATGAGGTACAGGCTGACTTTCACACAGGGTGTGATATTTGCCACACGAACCACACCGAAAGAAATCCGCGTCTTTGTTCTTTTATCAATGACATGGTGATTTTCATGCAGCTTTTCTATGGCTTCTCTTATATTTTCAAAATAGGAAGTCTCTTTCGCAGCGTCAGTGTCATTATCTTCCGCTCCGCAGGGCTGTATATATCCCTTACGCTTTACCGGCTCTTTCCCCAGATTTTCCACTCGTTTACGGATAAATCGATCGTGAATCTTTCGATAAGCTGAATCATCCCCGCTGTCCATCGGTTCCACATCTGTCCTGAACTCATCACAAAGCACAAGAGCACACTGTTTTTTCCCCGTAAAGAAGGAATTGTAACTTTTCAGTCCTGCCTGATATGACCTGTACAGCCCTTCCGCCAGATCAGGCGGTATCGTCGCTGAAGAGATCGCCACATTTCTTCCGTACAATCCCGCCAGATGAACAAGCCTTGCTATGGCAATGAGATCCTTGGAATTGAAATCATCAATTTCATCAATCACCAGATCCGATGACATCAGCCGCAATGAAGGCAAAATATACCTTCCTCCCCGCGTCGTCTCCACAGCCCCCATCATATGATCGATAGTTGCCGCAAGGACAGGCTTGTATAGAAAGGCTTTATTCTTTTTTGACGTCTTTTCATTTACCGCCACTCCTTTTTTATCTGTCTTATTGAAGAAGATATCCAGAAACCGGGACTGCTCCTCGCTTTCCGTATCCACATACTCCAATTCTTCCGGCAGCAGCGGCTCTTCCGATAAATACCCCTTTCTATTTCCCTTTTTCTCTTCCTCTTTCTCTTTATCTGCTTCCTTATTTTCCTCATGCAATTTTGTTACGGCACTGGAACCGATAAGGACGGCCAGATCATTCCTGTCCAAATGTATCCGTTCCCTGTATTCATCACCGGTCTGCAGCGTCAACGTACGGAGGCCGGGGGCAAGGATATACCGGAGCGATTTTCCGTCCGTCGATACAGCCTGCATGATCTTTGCATTGGCAAACGTTTTGCCGCAGCCGGTGCTTGCCATATTGACTATAAAATACCTGGCACCATCCCCATTCTTCTCCCGGAATGCTCTGATTTTCTCGACAACTGTATCCTGCCATCTGAAAACCGCCGGACTTTCTTTGCCAACGCCTTTACATCATAGACGCTCTCCATCTGATCACTGAAATAAGGAAGTCTGTGGGCAATATGGGTTGCCTGTTCACAGACCCTAACCAAATGTTCCTCCAGAAACTGCTTTTTCTTTCCGGTTTTACCGTCTGTATTCGCCCATAAATCATTTTTTGCCCATCGGCCCTTATCTGTTTCCTCAGGCAGGGAAGAAATATAATGATCCGCCAGCATAAGAGACAATCTCGTATAGTGGGCGATAGCCCTGAAAGATGGTTTATATGTTTCCCCTCCCATAATATCCATCAGTCTGTCATAATCATTTAATAATCGGCCGCACCATTTTTTTATGGCCTTCCGCCAGGCTGCCGCATTCTCCACAAGGAGTCCCTCCGGAAATACAAAGCAGCTCCTGCGGCACATAATAGCCTCCTCCGCTTCACTCTCATATCCCCAGCACGCATTCAGACTGAAGAACATACTGTGGAAACTTTTTTTCTCTACATTCACCCAGCCATCCTTATCCATAGACGGCAGCCTGTGATGAGACAAGATCAACCACATCAAAAATTTTGCAATCGGCGGCAAATGTGCTGCATCCAGCTTTTTCATATCTGCCTGCCCGTTTCCTTTTTCGTCAATTTGCAGATTCTTTTCTATATCCTCTGTCTTTATCGTTCCTTCGGCCAGTACTTTCAGCCATTTTCTGTCGTCTTCCTCCGCACCTGCGGCAAAAACAAGCGCTTCAAGGAGCTTGCAGGATACCCATTCATGACGGAAGGGATCCATTTTCAATGTCCCTTTATCCAGTTTTTCCTGAAATAACGCTGATGCCTTTCCCCAGTCATGGAAGAGTGCCGCCACCGCTGCCAGCGCTTTTATCAACGGCAGATACTGCCAATCGTTTTCCCACTCATGGTGAAGGATTTCCTTTTGTGTGGAGTGGACAGGCACGATGCCTTCCTCATTAAACATGTCCCGCTTCCCTACAATCCAGACCAGCTCGCTATGGCTCCGTGACCGGATCCAATGACACGCCACTGCTGTACTTTTGGTAGCAGTCCGTCGCAAAAGCGCCTGCACCGTCAGCAATCCCTCTTGCGTAATGACCGTTTTCCACGTATCATTCCCAATTCTGTCTGCAAAACTATCCAGAATCCTCCGCACCGTATAAATAGCCTTCTTCTCGCTCCTGCTCGTAAATATGACCATCATGACCGTTCACCGCCCGCATATAGTCTGCTGCACCGTTTCACTTCATCAAACATAAAATCCAGCGCCTTATGTTCGGTAAACTTCTGTAAGCAGATCTGTCTGAATTCTCTGTCTCTCTGCCCTCTCATGGCACAGATAAAGCTCCATGGCAGGACAATGGCATCCTTGATCAAATCCGCTACATCAAAAACAAGAGCGCCTCGTCTTGTCTTACCATGCATCACCGCGAAGCCGTGGGGAATACCAAGTACCCAGAGAGTCGTTGCCGCCAGTCCGTACGCCAGATAATTCCCATGATCCAGAAGCCTGTTCGCAGGCTGGTCAGAATTACGCTCCCTCGTGAAATCGACTGTTTCCGTATTCTGTGCCGCGTACCTGTAGAGCTTTTTTGTAAATTCCGCCTCCGCCACCAATACATGGGTCACATCCCCCGCTATTTCCATGCGGCTCTTAAAAACGGAAATCGCTTCTTCTGTCAAAGCATCATCGGTAAAAAAACCTTCATCGGCCAATTCATTGTCTTTATCCCAGACTGTCTGCAGAAAACGAATACGGTTTTTCTGGAACTCTTTTGCCACAGCAAGACGTTTCTTTTCATCAAACCAAAAAGACAGCCACCCCTGCACATATTCTGTCGGCCTGTACTCACTTTGCGGATTCAGCCACTCCACCTCCGTACCGGCAAATAACGGTGTAGCACCACCGCAGAAACCAACAAGTACACCGGCGCTGCTGAGCAGCCGCATTGCCGCCTGTGTCACAGAAGTACCGCTGCCCAAAAGAATCACTGTTGTGTTGGCAATCGGAATATTCCAAAACAAGTTCTCTTTTTTCGTCTCCGTCAAATAAACAATACGTCCATCCTTCTGCATGATCCTGCACTTTTCAAGATAATATAAATTCGCCCGTTTAGAATGAAGAATCGTTTTTAAGTCCGACTTGACAATATCCTCTATCATCAGAAACCTCCGTCAAATACATCCTGCAATGACCGTCTGCCAATCAACAGACCTATGATTTTCTCATGAAACTTATGCCATTTTCAAACTCATTATCCTCCTTTTCAGAACCATAATCCATACCGGCTGCAGATCACTCCGGCATTTCCCCTGATATAGCAGGATAACCTTACAAAGGATTGTTCCGCCCCAACCTCTCAAATGTTATTTATCCTTGGCAAAATCTCCTGCCAAGATACTCTTTTAATACCGCTGTGTCATACCTCCTGAACTGCCTCCCCCTTGGTGAGCACACACGGCGCGCAACCGCCAATACCATGTCTGAGTTATAATGGGCTGTCTTTCGTACCTGCAATTTCCCTTGCATCGTCCCCTGTTTTCGGTCAGCCAGCCGATAGCTGACCACCACGCTTTCATCCCAATTCACCATGCTTCAGGATGAACCTGATATGCATGCCTATACTTTGTTTCGTCGTTTGAAAAAGCTCCGCTATTTCCTTTTGTGTCAGCCATATCGTACCATCAGCCACCAGTAATCTCATTTTTGCCACGATGTCATCTGTATCATTTATGTTATGTTCCATTTTTTCCTTCTCTTTAATTCGCTGTCCATGAACTTTTTCAATCATCATTATTTTATTTTCCTCCTTAAATGCATGATACTATAAATTTAATAACTAATATATATATGGATTTATAAAGATAATCAGACCACCTTTCCACTAAGCTGCCTACGCGGCAGATAATTATGATAACCATTATATATATTTTCTAAGCTGCTTATCCAGCAGTTGTCTACATTGTACACCATGATAAAAATAAACAGCAACCACAAAATGTTCTTAGCATGGATACATTTGCCGTACTGATTTTTCTATAGCTCAGCTTCATGAATATTTTGATCATCCTTACTTTTCATTATCCAAAACCTTCAACTTTCATTCCTTCAGTATTCAAATTCTCCAAAGAAAATAATTAGGTTCTTGTCAATTTTCTAAGCACGACCATTCGCTCTTTCCAATCAATCTTTTTACCAATTAAAACTGCATTATAGCTTTCCATATTCGCAAAGACCAATAGCTCATTTAGATTTGCACAAGCCCTTATTTTTCTTTCAGATCCGGATTTTCCTCACGCCACTATTTTGCACGTTTATTAAACAACACAACATTTAGCACATCCGCTTCACTTACATATTTGCAGGACAATTGTTCACTTGTTAAATCAGACCAAAGATATCCGTTGACAGCATCTGTGTAAATTTTATAGTTAATCTTTAGGATTTCTCTATTTGGATTCCAAAGCCCTGAATACCCATTATCGGATTATCGGGGCAAATCCACTCATAGCTTATCCGATCTGCCATTTTCTATTAAGATCGTTGAGTCTGTCATTATCAAGCTGCGCCTCATTTTCATTGCATTTCCAAAAACACTCCACAATCCTTTACTCAAAAACGGCACTGTTTCTTTCAGTGCCGTTTTCTGTTTCAAAAGTCAAGGCGGAAGGAAATGCGCCCTTCTTTCCATGATACGTCTATGGTTCCGTCGAGGAGCTTCACGATGTCAGCAGCCATAGAGAGGCCTACGCCGTATCCTTTGATCTGGCTGCTGTGGGAGATGTCGTGGCGGTAGAAACGTTCAAAGAATTTCGTGTAGTCTATATCTTCTCCTTCTGCAAAATCGTTGGAGATTATTATCGCAAAACCTTTTTCTTTTTTCTCTGTCGTGACTTCCACTTGCACGCGTCCTTTTTCGTCGCAGTATTTCACGGCGTTATCCAGAAGGATGCCGAGGATCTGTCCGAAGAGTTTTTCTTCTGACCGGACGTGGACGCAGGGCGGTATATGGGTTTCGAGCGTCTTCCCCCGTTCAGCCGCCACCTGTCGGAAGTCACCTGCGATGGTTTCCGTGACTTGGGAAATATCCACATCTTCCAGTTTCAGGTTTTCTTTTTCTATTTCCCCGACCCGGGCGAGGGCAACAAGGTCGTTGATAAGGTTCGTCAGGCGTTTCGTCTGTTTGATAATATTCCCTGTCCATTCGCTCTTTCCGCTGACGAGTTCGAGCGCTTCCGTATTCGCCGAAATGATCGCCACCGGTGTTTTCAGCTCGTGGCTGGCGTTTGTGATGAACCGTTTCTGGTTTTCCATATTTCTCACGAAGGGCTTGATGGCCTTGCTGGAAAGGAAGGTGATGATGAGGAAGAAGAGGATGATGCAGAAGAGACCGAGCGCCACGGAGTAGCTGAATATGGAAGAGAGGGCGAGGATGTCCCGGGTACAGTCGAAAAAGACGACGAGGGTGTCACCGCTGGCGGTCTGTGTGATTTTATAGTTGTAATAGGCCCTGTCTTTAAGGAAGAAATCTTCCGATTTCCCTGTCTGGAGAACCCGTACGGCGAGGTTGAAGGCTTCTTTGGCGTTGAATGCGGCGATGTGGTTGACGTTAATGACCTTTGCTTCCTTTTTGTTCGCGTCAAAGAGAATGGAGAAATATCTCGCCTGATAGGAGAATTCAGGTGTTTCTTCCGCCCAGTTCCCGAATTCGAAGAGTCCTTTCTCCTGCGGTGCGAGGTCGGATGGGATAGTGCCGCCGTTCTGAGAAATGATGTCGGTGATGGACGATATTTCATGGTGTACCCTGACGTAAAGGGAGCCATTGATCAGTCCGACGGCAAGGACGATGATAGCCACGACGGAGGCGGTGGCCATCCATATAAATTTGCGGTGGAGCCTACGTATCATATCCATAGGAGTACCTTCTGTTTCTGTATGTCAATCAGCGGGAGACGATCTGGAGGCGGAAGTCGCTGTTTTTCTCTCCTGCTATCCGTATATTTCCATGAACGGCCTCGATTTTTTCTCTGAGGTAGGAAATATACATCCAGACGATGCCGATATCCATGTCCGCTTCATCACTCCAGACATAGCGGAAAAGCTCGTCGGTAGAAATAGTTTTCCCTTCGTTCATCATAAGGTAAGAAAGGAGCTTCGTTTCCTTGCTCGACAGGCGGACGGAACTGGTGCAGGAAAGTTCTTGCTCCGCCACATCCAGCTCAACATCGCCTTTTTTCAGTTTAGTCGGCGTGAATTCACCCATGCGCCTTGTCATGGAACGGATGCGGGCGAGCAGTTCTCCCATGGCGAACGGTTTAGCGAGGTAGTCGTCCGCGCCTGCGTCAAGGCCCATGATGCGGTCTTCTACCTCCGATTTGGCGGTCAGCATGATAACCGGCGTCATATCACCGCTGTCACGGATGCGTTTCAGCGCTTCAATACCGTCTATTTTCGGCATCATGATATCGAAAATCATACAACTGTAGGAGTTCTCCCTCGCCTTTTCCGTAGCGGCGAGCCCGTCATAGACGGCGTCCACCTCGTAGCCGAAATGTTTCAGCACCGCCGCAAGGGCATCTGACATAGCCTTTTCGTCTTCTGCTATCAATATTTTCATTCTGTTCCACCTTCTTCACGGATAAGTTTACGAATCGTCTGCATGGAAATATCGCAGGATGCCAGTTCATCGGCACAGCGTTTCAGCTCCTGCTCAATGAGCGGCGCATTCCTGATATGGTGCTTATATTTCATTTCATGCTCCAGACTCGCCCACGAATCCATAGCGATGGTGCGGAGCTGTATTTCCACAAAAAAATGACCCGGATTATCTCCGCGAACGTCCTCATACGGCGCCTCAACCGACAGGATCATATGGTAGCTGCGGTACCCATTTGATTTCACATCCAGTATATAATCCTTTTCTTTCACCACGGTGATTCCCGGCAAGTTTTTAATTCGTGAAATATTTTTGTAAATATCGTCGATAAAGCGGCAAACAACACGGAACCCGATGGCATCCCGCACCTCGCAGAGCGCCGAATAAGGGGTAAGCGGCAATCCCCGCGCCTCCAGCTTCGCCTGCATGCTCTTCTCCGATTTCAGCCGGTAACGCAGATGCTCATAAATCAACTCCCCCGAATCATCCTTATGTGCCTTCGCATACCACTCTATGGAAGCCGCCATCATCCGCATGACCGCCTCTAAAGAATCCTTGTACTGTCCATATATATCCATATGATAAACCTCTTTTACATAAGTATGCCTAAATTATAGCACAGGAAAAACGGCCCCTGACAAAAAAGCCCCCCCACTTCGCCACATACGCCCTGCAACATCAGCCGCGCAACACAAAAAGCCGACCCCCATCAGACGTCAGCCATAAAAAAAGAACTATGAAATATATAACCTGCCTATACGGCAGATAACACATATTTTGTCACGCAATCTTCGCTATCACATTTCTAAGCTGCCTATACGGCAGTTAACTTGATGATACAGATTAAACTCAGCGATAAAATTTTCTAAGCTGCCTATACGGCGATAACAGATAATGAACTGGTAGGAGAGTCGGAATACCTTTCTAAGCTACCTATACGGCAGATAACAGCCAGGAATTAACAAAAGCACAGGCGGGAGAATTTCTAAGCTGCCTATACGGCAGATAACCGCGATCGGCTGCAGCACTCGGTCTATAAAAATTTCTAAGCTGCCTATACGGCAGATAACTATTCCCGATGTGGTGACCATTCCCAGCGGTATTTCTAAGCTGCCTATACGGCAGATAACACTACCGGAAGCGGCATTCCGAAAACTATGCCTTTCTAAGCTGCCTATACGGCAGATAACTATTCCCGATGTGGTGACCATTCCCAGCGGTATTTCTAAGCTGCCTATACGGCAGATAACAGCAAGACGTCACAACGATCGTCTCAAATCTTTTTCTAAGCTGCCTATACGGCAGATAACTATGATTTCCGTGCGGAAGTCAGAAAGATGAGTTTCTAAGCTGCCTATACGGCAGATAACTCCTTTTCCAAAAATGCACTTTGTACGCCGGTTTTCTAAGCTGCCTATACGGCAGATAACTCAAAAAGGCGGTGATTACTGTGGGCGCAAAATTTCTAAGCTGCCTATACGGCAGATAACAGCTGCCATCTCCGGCGGGGGTGAGCGGAGACTTTCTAAACTGCCTATACGGCAGATAACTGTGTTGAAGAATGATAAGGAGTCTTACTGATTTTCTAAACTGCCTATACAGCAGATAACATCCCCGGCTTGCTATAAAATTCTTCGATTCCTTTTCTAAACTGCCTATACGGCAGATAACGAAAGCCTTAAGAATTACCTTTCACGGTATATTTTCTAAACTGCCTATACGGCAGATAACCAACACAGATGAAATGTCACGTCTCATTGATTTTTCTAAACTGCCTATACGGCAGATAACCAATAGTTTTCTCTCGTTAATGCGTGACATCCTTTCTAAACTGCCTATACGGCAGATAACTTAAATAGACCATAAAATGACCGTTATATGCATTTCTAAACTGCCTATACGGCAGATAACTTAAATAGACCATAAAATGACCGTTATATGCATTTCTAAACTGCCTATACGGCAGATAACGAAGAACTTCACCGGGTGTGCAATCTGTCACATTTCTAAACTGCCTATACGGCAGATAACTTACTCCTGCCTTGATTCGCTTTTATTGCAAATTTCTAAACTGCCTATACGGCAGATAACTATGCTCACTCTTTCTTTTCTGTCCCCGCTTTTTTCTAAACTGCCTATACGGCAGATAACTAATCGGCAGCAGTATTCCTTTTTTCGTTACCTTTCTAAACTGCCTATACGGCAGATAACTATTCATACTCTCTGCTGGTTTGTCGAATATTTTTCTAAACTGCCTATACGGCAGATAACAGATATTATGGTCTTATAAAGTACAGGACTTCTTTCTAAACTGCCTATACGGCAGATAACTAAAGACACGCTTAGCAGAGGAGACACCGTTATTTCTAAACTGCCTATACGGCAGATAACCCTTGATTTTTAATAGATTGTATTGTGTATACTTTCTAAACTGCCTATACGGCAGATAACGGGATGATTATGAAATAGACGATTATTTACATTTTCTAAACTGCCTATACGGCAGATAACTGTAAAAAATAAAAAGATATTGCGATACTGTCTGGCCGTATCCTTTTTTCTTTATTTTATCCCAAATTTATCTTCTTTTGCAAACATATAGGTTTTATCGCATTCCCCAGTGTCCATAAAAATTTGAGTTAAAATTTAGTATTCAATACTTTCCTCTATCCTCCGTCATGCCTTTTATAAAACCGGTTCGCAATAAATACCTTATGAAGCAAAAGGTAATCAGAAAGCCTCCTTCGCTCCTGCTCTGAATAACATCTTACGGCTTTTCTCACCACGGGTACAGATCCTTCACATTCGTTCAGGATGACGATTAACATTTCCCTCATTATGACGCCTTATCGTTCCCCTCATCATGACACTCTCTCCTTCAATCGTCATTCTGAATGGAGACAAGAATGCTTTGTAAGAAAGCAGGAAAACGGAAATATGACACAGAGTGAAGAATCTATGGCTCGGATGACATCTCTCACGGATTCTTCCGGGCACCTTTATCCTACTCCCTTCAAATTTATGCATGCAAAAAGGACTCACATCTCTGCAAGTCCTTTCCCTTTATCAGCAGCTTCCTATCCTCCCGGGCCGCTTCCGGCCAAGTACTTTCGGCGTTTGTGAGCTTAACTTCCGTGTTCGGCATGGATACGGGTGATCCTCACAGCTATCGCCACTGTTTCTCTGAGAGCCTGTTCTCTCAAAACCATATAGAAGAAGTCCTGAAGTTATTCGCTTGTCTCGGTGTTCCTAAGTTAAGACCTCGACCTATTAGTTTTATGTCGCTCCAAGCCTTGCGGCTCTTCCACTCATAACCTATCTACCTCATCGTCTGTAAGGGGTCTTACTCATTGCTGATGAGAAGTCTCATCTTGAGGTTGGCTTCGCGCTTAGATGCTTTCAGCGTTTATCCTTCCCGGATGCGGCTTTCCAGCCGTGCCACTGGCGTGACAACTGGGACACCGTTGATCCGTCCACTCCGGTCCTCTCGTACTAGGAGCAGCTCCTCTCAAACTTCTTCGCCCGCGATGGATATGAACCAAACTGTCTCACGACGTTTTGAACCCAGCTCGCGTACCACTTTAATGGGCGAACAGCCCAACCCTTGGGACCTACTCCAGCCCCAGGATGTGATGAGCCGACATCGAGGTGCCAAACCTCCCCGTCGATATGAACTCTTGGGAGAGATTAGCCTGTTATCCCCAGGGTAGCTTTTATCCGTTGAGCGATGGCCTTTCCACCCAGTACCACCGGATCACTAAGCCCGACTTTCGTCTCTGCTCGACTTGTTGGTCTCGCAGTCAAGCTCCCTTCTGCCTTTGCACTCTTCGGCCGGTTTCTGTCCGGCCTGAGGGAACCTTTGGGCGCCTCCGTTACTCTTTCGGAGGCGACCGCCCCAGTCAAACCGCCTGCCTGAGAGGGTCCGCAGGGTCGTTACTCCTCGCGTTAGAATCTCAGCAATTACAGAAGGGTGGTATCCCAACATCGGCTCCGCACCGCCCTAGGGCAATGCTTTCGGCGCCTCCCACCTATCCTGTGCATCTGTCACCGGGATTCAATCTCAAGCTGCAGTGAAGCTCCATGGGGTCTTTCTGTCCAGTCGCGGGTAACCTGCATCTTCACAGGTATTTCAATTTCACCGGGCCCCTCGTTGAGACAGT